>ENA-OWZO01000285-OWZO01000285.1-human-gut-metagenome-genome-assembly--contig:-NODE-285-length-33706-cov-15.909126_pt1 | contig 33706 bp, 51 predicted proteins | sample MGYA00249260_ERZ652115 | MGnify/ENA primary metagenome ERZ652115 (study PRJEB26925, sample SAMN05827127) | human gut metagenome | biome: ENVO:2100002; feature: ENVO:00000062; material: ENVO:00002003...
ACGAGATGTAGCTCCGTCTCGTGGGCTCGGAGATGTGTATAAGAGACAGTCATATATCAGCTTATATGTCTCTAATAATTGATGCAATAACTCTATAATTAATCCAACTGTCTCTTTTTTTCTGTCGTATTCTTGATGAAGTCTTTTTATCTCACTTTGATATTTAATAAATTCATACGCATTTCGAACATAGGATTCTCTTCCTCTCCCAGGTTTTATATAAATCACAGGCCATAATTCATCAGCTAACTCTATTATCTCTGTTCGTGCAGTTTTTCGCATAACGCATATTGACACACATTCGCCAATATACATACAGAATGCACTTGCTAAAATACCAAGAAAAATATTACAAAACAATGCTCTTTTTCCGGATAAAAACAAAAAAATACTAGCGACTGCTTTTCTCAAATCTTTGCACCCTGCACTTTCCAAAATGATAATCCCGATTGCAGATATTATCATACAAACCATTAGTGCAGTTTTAGTTGCTTTACTTTTTTCCACTACTATTCTCCCTCACTTTTTTTCTTTTATCATACAGCAAAACACCCCATATTTCTACAGGGTGTTTGAAAAAAAGTATTTTGGGATGGTCTCCATTTAGGAGAATTGGAAAGCCAGGAATCGAACCTGGGACTTGGAATTGTTTCCTGCTCTACCAACTGAGCTACTTTCCAAACCTGTATCTATACCAGAAAAGAGGACGGACGGTCTTTTATGGCATTTACCTTTCAAGGCACCATACAGGCGTTACCGTCTGAGCCTGATACAGCAACAGGGCTGCGACACCCTGCTGCCATGCCATACATATAAAGGAGTCCTGATAATCAAATGTGGTAAGTTACTACCTCTGTTGCAACTTTACCTGATATCATAATATCATGAAAGCAGGTCAATTTTGTCACCATTTTTCAAATTATCAAGATAATAGTAAAACAATCTTCTGTGAGCATAAAACTCATTTATTCCCATAGGTATTCTTCCCAGCTTCTCATCATATTCAATAAACCTGTAAGATAAATCATTCGTCACGCTTTTAATTATGTATGGGTATATCTCTGCGGATGCAGCTATCGCAGCCTGCTCTATCATTTCACAATCTTTCTGATACATAACATTTCTGATTGCTTTTGTTTCTAAAGAATTTTCCTTGTAGTTGCTTTTTGGCATGCCATCATAATTCATAGCTCCAACGCCTCTACTTATCTTCGATTTCTTCTCTTCGTATTGCAAGCAGAAGGCTCTTAACTCATCATAGCGGTTCTTGGATATTCCATAATCTTCCCAGGTCATGTCTCTTAGTCTTTTCTCCAATGGAATCACTTCCTTTTCTTGCAAAAATCGTTCCAGCGAAAGCTCTCTACAATTCCGCTTTTGTCTTTTAATGTAACAATATTTGGATATACGCCGATTACTTTCATTTTTCTGTATTCTTTTACTGTTTTATACGTCCTTGCGTCCTCTGAGGTTCTTTCTACCAGTACCTGGTAATATTCTCCTCTGTATACGCCATGTCTCTTTTCCAGTTCTCTTGTTTTCTCTTCTTGTCGGATTCCCCACATGGCCTGTGTTAAAACAGGGTCTGGAATTCCGGAACCGTTCTTTATCATCTGCTGCCCTCCTACTCGTCTTTTGCCATCCATGCAATTACCACAAATCCTGCTGCTACAATCGCAACTAATGTGCATCCGATTATTTCCATTGTTCATTTCTCCTTTCTCACATGTCCAACATACTTGCCTTCCCTCTGGGATTATTTCCCCGCAACATATGCATCTGTCTTCCATTTAGTCACCTTCTTTAAGTTTCAGATTTTTTCAAATCTTAAATTTGATATATTTACTTTGAATACTTATCCTGCAATACTTTAAACTCTCTTCTACTTTGAATAGCTTTTTCAAGTATTTCAATCTGCTTATCCAAATCACCAATACAGGTATACAGAACATCTCCGTTTTTTGAAACAATCAATTTATCGGTGAAGTCGTATGTGTCTATATTTCTCTTATACTGCAAATAGCAGATGATAATTTTTGAAAATCTGAATATCCTGTTCAATAACTCCAATATCCACCATAATATTGTGAAACAGATTGCTATTAATCCCAAAATGAGTATTAAATTAAATAGTGCATTCTTTATCAGTTCCATATTTTTCCCCACTAAAGTTTAATTTACTTAATGCCCAGCCAAAAATGTATTTAACATATGTTCCCGCCAGTTTGCTTGCTTATTGCTCCATCTTTCACATGTATCATCATCTTCTATTAGGATGCCTTTTAAATCGCACAGGCCTCCATCGTTTTCTGTGCAGGTGGCACAGGTTCTTGTTTGTTCTGTCATATCATTTCACCTCCAACAAATCTGCATTATCGAAAATATTTCCGATTACTTCAACACAGTCCCTTTCACATACATAAAAACCAAGATTGCAAGCGTCTGTGTGCATCTCTTTTCCAAATACATAACTATAATCTAACTGCCAATCTCCTTTATTGTATGTGACGATTTCAGAATATTTTTCTTTTCTATCACAGATATCATTCTCCCAAATTCTCTTACCGTTCTTGTCGGTAAGTCCTGTGTACTGGCAGATGGTATCTGGATTTATTTCCGCATATTCCCATACTGTATAGCTTTTTGACCAAAAAATAAGATGTTGTTCACTTCCGTCTAAATCAAATCGTTTTTGGTAATATCCTTCCACCCATTTTCCATTATCTTTTCTCTTTGCTTTAAAAAGGATTTGTCTCATTCTTCCCTTACCTCTCTTTCTATCTCCTCATCCGTCAGTTTAAGCGAATTTCCACTCTGATAAAATACTGCCCCTGCCGGTGTCACCTGCATGCATTCGATGTAGCCCTCTGCTTCAGCTTCTTTACTTCCGTATCTGCTGTGCATAGTTGCTTTGTGCTTGCGGAGATAAGTCTTTCCTGGAATTAAATCTTTCTTATCCATGCTCACACCTCCCTGTTGTCCTGCCACTTTTTCTGAATCAATGCAGCCGGTTCTTCGTATCCTGCATCCAGAAGTGTTTTTACTGCCAGGTCTACGGAAATATATCTGTTTTTGCTATCTGCCTCTATTAGATTGTTTTCCATTTCTTTCCAGGCAGATTCAACACCGCATTTCTCTTCCAATTCCTTCATCATGTCGGAAACTTTCACATACCTATTCGCATAGATATCCCAACTGTCACAATCTAATGTGTGTTTCAGCATCCGCTCAATATACTGTTTCAGGCGTTTCCCTCGCCATCCATAGTCCTCGTATAACGTCCATAGAGCCAACGTTCTAATGGTATCCGATAATCTGTGCAGTAGCACCAAATACATGCTCTTAAGGTGCTCTTCCGGGACTACAACGGATATCCCACAGATACCTCTGCACCGCAAGTCCGCTTCCAGTCCGTCTATTCCCTTGGCTTTTGCTGTTCTAAGTGCATAAGCTGCACCCTCATTCCTCCATTGTTCTTCCTTGCGATTCATTTTTTCTCCTCCTGCCTCTTACGCTCTCTTTTCTACATAACTCTTTTTTCCTGTCCCAATATAGTTCCGCTCCTGCCAGCACAAGAACCCACACGACCAGCAGGGCTATCAGGAATACACTTATCTGGATAAGCAGCACTGCAATTTCTTGTATTGTGTATAATGCTTGCATTTTTTACCTCTATTTTTGTTATTTTTTCTGTGCATAACCTGCACCTATCTTTTCGACCATCCTCTGCATATTCTCCTGGTAGATATGCTCCCGTACAGATTCCTCCGGGAAGTCTATCTGGTAGCACCGCTCCTTAATCCGGTTTGTTATCCGCTCGTCATAATCTAGGCCCTGTATTGGCTCGTTGCTGGTGAAGATTGTTATTTTACGTTCCACATACCGGCTGTTCACAATCTGATAGAACTTATCCCGCACCCACTGGGTTGCCTTCTCAGTTCCGAAATCATCCACCACTAGGACTTCTGCCATCACCAAAGCATCCAAAAGCTGGCTCTCTGTGTACTCGCTGTCATTGTCATAAGTTCGCCGGATTTCTGCCAGGATGTTCATGGACGTAGCGAATTTCACACCGGTATCATGCTTTTGCATAATCTCATTTGCAAGAGATGCCGCCATTCTGGTTTTTCCAGAGCCTTTTGTCCTGGAATACAGGTACAATCCCATACCTTTGCTTTTGGCTTCGTCAAAGGCTCCTATGTACTCTTTTATCATGGCACAGGCAACATTTATCGTCTTCCTGCTCTCAGGTGCCTTGTAGACGCTTGTACGGAACGTGGCAAGGGTAATATCTTTAAATGCTTCTGGAATCTCTGCGAATCTTATTCTCCTTCGCATCCGGTTCTCTTCCCTGCACTTACAGGGGAAAGCTACTTCCACGCCGTCCACTACTTCGGTAATCCATTCAGTGCCCCTACAGATGGGGCAGATATCAGAATCCTCCGAACTCTTCTCCGAATCCCTGCTCAACAAGCCGTTTGACATATCCCGTTTCACCTGTTGCAGTTTCTCCTCCAGTGTCATTGTTCCGCTCCTTTCCATGTATTTTGACATCGTATTTGCCCTCTAGTGTTTTTGCCATGTTGCCGTCACAGATTAACCAGTCAAAATCAGCATTCCAGTCTCTAACATTTTTACCTTTCAGGAAATCTGATGCTTCTGCTTTCTCAAAAAGGGTTTGGAAATCTTCCAGCGTATAGCCTGTTCTAAGCCTTGCACGGATAGCCTTCTTACGTTTGTCAGATATTTTTACTAGGCGGGGATACGACCTGCAAACGGAATTATACAATTCTCGAATCGTAGTAAAAATCTGTTCCTCGGAAGGCAACTCCTTAGGCTTTTCGTTAGAAAAGCTATATATATCTTCTTCCCTTCTTTCTTTCTTCCCTTCTTCTATTGTTGTTAAGTCTGTGTTACACCTGTGTTGCTCCTGTGTTACGTCTGTGTTATTTACCTTGTTATCCGATTGATAAGTATTGTAATTATTTACTGTAATTACGCTAAATTTAGGGTGTTGCTTGACTGTTATTTCGCCTGTTAAATTTAGCTTTTTTATTGCTGTTCTTACCTGCATCACAGAGAGTCCTGTTTGTGATGCAAGACTATTGTACGAGGTAGCCACAGAACCTCTTGGTATTTCTACACCCTGGAACCTTCCATCTTTCCAATTTACGCTTATTAGTATATGGATAAATAACCTGCTAACATTGATATCGGAATACCATTCCCACTCTGTTATTTTTCTGCTAAGCTTTATGTAGTCCATATAAACCACCTGCTTCTGCTTCTCTGTATTGCTCTATCCAGTCGTCTGCTCTCATAATTACCAGCTTTTCACAGTTATTTTTTCTCATAATAACTACTGGTTTTTCATTATCCTTTGCATCTCTTATAGCCTGTGACATAGCATCATACACATTTAAGCGTTCTACATGCTTGCATTCTATATGTATTCCAGGGAGCCCTACTACGTCCGCATCTCCATTGGCACCGCAGTATTGCTGGCCTCTCCTGCAATTAAAACCGTGACTCTTTAACCAATTAGCAACCTCTCTTTCGAATCGTTTGCCTTTTTCTTTGCTCATCTTTCCCATCGTCACCCCTTTCTCCCCTCTTCCGAGGGGAAATTCTTTATTTTGTGATATATTATTAGAGGACACAAATGTGTTCATTCTAACCGTATTCCGTACACATGGTACATTTCTTCAAAACTACGCATGCCTCTTTGGTGGGCTATGGTATGGTGCTTTCTACACAGGCAGATTTTTCGATAGTCTGTATCATCTACTTGCTTTCTGTCCCTTCCCATTCCGAAATATCTCGGATAGTAGCGTATATCTTCTTACGCTGCTCTGAGGAAATATGCCTGCCATCATCAATCCGAAGCTCTCCGCATCTGGATTTCTTGTCTGTGATATAATAGCTCACATCTTTATCAGGTATCACAACCTGTAAATGCGTGCCGGCACTGTCTACACGATATTTTTCCAATACCACATGCTCATACATTATTCCTCACCCATCTGCCGCATGAGAACGCCAAACTGTTCCACCGTCAACTCAGAAAGCCCTCTTACTTTAAAAAAGTTACACACATTTTCTATCGTTTGGCTATGTTTTGGAATGCAGGTTTCCAGTGTTTTTACCTGTGCGTTTGTAAGCAATTTTGGTCTTTCCTCCGGCAAATCTTCCCCGGAATAGATGTATAAGCCCAAACCAAACATAGCAATGTTTTTTACCAGGCACCGCATAATCGCTGTATTGATATCAAACATAGTGGCGGCTTCTACTGTTTTGTCTATATAGTTGCCTGTCCATTTCCTGTTTTCGTATTCCTTTACCTGGTATGTGTAAGGCTCGTCTTTCATGGATTTGTTCGCTCCATCCATAACCGGCAGCCACATCTCATGTGTCACATCATCAATGGTTACAGAAGTCATAACCAAATATCCTAATTTTGCATCATACAGATAAGGTTTTTCGTCCCATGTTCTAATCTTATAGGTGGCAGACGGGTATTTTTTCATCACTTCCGCCCATGCCCAGCTCCAGGATAAGTAAGTAAGATTGTTCTTTTTCTCTGTATGCTCATTCACATTAATGGAATTTAATTCTGTAAAAAATGACATTATTCGTCCTCCTTATGTACCCAATTCCCGGAAAAATACCAGTCTACGATTATCTTTTTAATAAGTTCTTCGCTATCCAGCACCTCCCGGAACTCCTGTTTTTCTTTCTCAGTTCCTTTCATGCACCTATCAAATGCATAATCGAACGCTTCCTCGTCCGAAACTGTTTTTCCAATTTCTTTACAGATTCCGACGTACATACTATTTTTCCTCCTCTTTTACGATTCCGCATATAGCCAGGATGGTATCTCCATCCAATACATCACACTGCAATGCCATGTTTTTAATGGCCTCTAACCATGCAGATTTCCTTACTAACGTTTCATAATTGTACTTACTAAGCGTTATAGTCACTGTCTCTCCATCTTCATCAAATGGAAGTTTCACATTTTCTACATTAATCATCTTGACATCCTCCCTATCTACACCTTACAATAAAGGTGTATTTTATGTTTTGTCCGCTTCTGGTTCCTAGGCCTGGCGGACTTTTTTAGTTACTTCTTTGCACTTATTTAGCAGCGTATAGACCAGGAAGAAAATAGTTCCTGCCCCAAATATCTGTGCCGGCATGGACATGTCTGGCGGAACTTCCAGAACGGTATTAAATAATATGACCGTCCAGAACAGTGCGTCTTTTATAGTTTGCTTCTGCATCTTTCTCACCTCACGATCTTTAGTCTTTCTTCCTCAGGAATCCCCAGACCATCCATGATTTTCCACAATTCCCCCAGCGTTGTTGTTTCTGGCATGTGGATACGCTTATGCAACGTGCTATATTTCATGCCGATTTTCTTTGCAAGGGATTTCTGGTCTGTGTTCTGCTTTATAATTGCGGTCTTAAAAACCTGTGTAACACCAGCTTCTCTGGCTTGTGTTTCGGTTAGATATACTACTGGCATATGAAGCACCTCCTTTTTCGCCAAAACCTTACATTTTACACCTCTTGTCCATTTCCGATTCTTCTGCTACAATAAATTTGGAAGAAGAGAAAATTTCATTTCACTTGGCTCTTACCTATTCGTCATTATTGGGTGAGAGCCTCTTTCTTTCTAAAATTTCTTGCCTTTCCATATTCTCCCATCTATAATTTATACACAGGCCACTGCCATGACCGAGTATAAAGAAAGGAGATATATATTTGTGAATATTCAACCTATAGATTGGAGTGCCACTGCTGCCTGGATTGCTGTTATCATCTCGATTATCGGTGCTTCTGTCGGTCCTTTTTTCACTGCTTGTATGAACAATAAGCATCAGTTAAAGCTTCGTGAATTAGACATTAAAGAGAAAGAGTTGTCCGAATACAACGAGAAACGGAGAACCGCCATTGAGAACTTCCTTTCCAGCACTTCCAGATACCTCACGGACGGTCACTCAAAAAATATGGATGAATGCGGTAATAATTTTTTTCAAGTTTATCCATATGTAAATCCAGACTTGTGGGAATCTCTAGATGAACTATATACTTTAATATGTGACCTAGAAGTAGATGCATCCCGTACTCTTTTTCTAAAATTATCTAGGCAATTAGTCGAGATATTAGCAGAACCACTCCAAATATCTCACTGATAACAATCCAACCAATTTGAAGTTTCCAACATGGAAGCTTCATTTTTTTTACAATCACAGCACATACGATTGCTACAAACGTTAAAATGATAAAGCATATAATATTTAGCCAATCTGTCGATGCCAGTATCTTCCTCACCCCGCTTTCTACTCCAAGAAATTCATTTGCGAATTACATTCTTTTATGAGTAATAATGTATTTGTGCAAGGATTCCATGTTTTCACATATTCCACTGCTTCTTCAAACTTTTTCTTTGGTACGTTGTTTCTTGCATTTACATGGAAGTAATGTTTCAAGTCACGATTGCACTCTGCAAATACTTTCTTCCCTATTTCTTTGTATGCCTCACTGTTCTTTCCGCCAAGATGATCAATCACAACATGATTGACAACTTCTCCAAGTACTTGCTGCTGCCCATAATCAATCGTCATGGTGTTCTCCAAATTAGTCACACGCTCATCCATCTTTACTAATTTCTTATCATGCATCAGGATAGCTTTCATTTCCGGGGAATACTGCTCCATTTCGTAAGAACCTGTTTTGCGGATTGTTGGAAGCACTTCTGAGGTTACCCAGTGTTTGAAACGTTTGGCTGATTCCAGCTTGCTACCAAAGATTAATGCGTAAAGACCAGATTCATTGATAAGAATTGTTTCTTGTATTCTTCCAAGCGAATCGGTGAGTCCCTGTTTTAGGGAGTCATCTTCATCAACGTGCGTTGCGATTGCATTCAGCGGTTTTGCATATCCGAGAATAATCGCCACATCTTTCCCCACAAACCAAGGTTCGTTATTGATAGTTACTGTTCGGATTTGACCGAACTCTTCTGAATTAAAAATCTGTAAATCGTTCATGTTACCTCCCTACTCTAAGAAATACTCAATGTTTACACCGAAGTAATCGGCAAGGATTTTGAGCTTGTCAATTTTAGGATTACTTCTTCCTGATTTCCAATCGGAAAAAGTAGATTTCGTTATTTTTGTATCTTCTGACACTCTGTAATCAGTTACACCTTTTTTATCTCTCAATTTTGCGTATTTTGCGTACATTTTTTCACTCCTTTCCGAACTTAACTATTGATTTTAGTTCGGAAATCAGTTATAATACATTTACCAGATATATTATATGAATTAGTTTTGACCTATTTGTTTTGATTTCCGAACCTTATAGGTTTATTATAGTACGGCTTTCAGAACTTGTCAATACTTTTTCGTACTGATTTCAGAATTTTTTTTCGAGGTGAAATACATGTATGAAATTTATTGTGAATTAAGAGATTCCAAAGGTGTTAAAGATGCGGATGTAGCAAAAGCCACTGGGATAACAAAATCTACTTTCTCTGATTGGAAGAATGGACGCAGCAAACCAAAAGATGAGAAGTTATTAAAAATTGCAAATTATTTCGAGGTGACTTTAGATTATTTACGGACTGGTAATAAATCTGAAAATTACTTAACCACACGAGATAATAGAGATATTGCAAAAGACTTAGACTCTATAATGGCTAAATTATCAAACAAAGAAGATGGCCCAGTATCTTACAATGGCGAAAACTTATCAGAAGAATCAATGGATTTATTCAGAGAAGAATTGGAAATAGCATTAAAACGTTTGAAACTGATTAATAAGGAAAAATACAATCCGAATAAAAACAAAAAGTAGGTGTTGCAAATGCGAAAAGACATAAAACGTATGGTCGCTTACTACATAAGAAAGTTTGGAACAAACGACCCTTTTAAAATCGCAGAACATTTAGGTGTTCTGTATCAGATTGGAGAGATTAATTGTGAGGGTTGTTACATGTTCTTAAAGAATCACCGATACATATTTTTAAATCAAAATCTTTCTGAGCAAGAAATGCGTTTAGTTATGGCTCACGAACTTGGTCACGCTCTCTTACACCGGAAAGAAAATTGCTACTTTATCCGTAATAAAACATTCTTATCCACAGCATGGATTGAAAAGGAAGCTAATACCTTTGCTGCCGAGCTACTCATCCCAGATTCGCTTATATATGAAAATCCAGGCATGACCAAAAATCAGTTAGCGAGGCTTGCCGGATATAATGAAAAGATTATGGATTTTAAAAGAATTGATTAATTCGCTACGGCGTTTTAATATTATTACAAAACGAGGGAGGTTCTCTTATGGAATTCAATGAAAAAATCAAACAATTTTCTGAACGTGTATCTATGTTAAAAGATACCATATCTACAGAAGAAGCAACAAAAATGTCTTTAATTGTACCAGTATTTCAGATTCTAGGATATGACGTATTCAATCCTTTAGAGTTTTGTCCTGAATACACCGCTGATGTAGGTATTAAAAAAGGCGAAAAAGTGGATTACGCTATATTGGAAGATGGACAACCGAACATATTAATAGAATGCAAAAGTTGCTCCGAACAGCTTGATAAACATTCTTCACAGCTTTTTAGATATTTTGGAACTACGCCAGCTAAATTCGGTATATTAACAAACGGCATTGTATATAGGTTCTATACTGACCTGGAAGAATCTAATAAAATGGATCTAGTTCCTTTCCTGGAAATTGATATGCTTTCTTTGAAAGAATCATCAATAAATGAATTTAAAAAGTTCTGCAAAGAGAATTTTGATAGAGATAAAATTTTTAGCACTGCTGAAGAGCTCAAATATAGTTCTCTTATAAAAGGTGTTCTTGCCGCTGAATTTGAAAAACCTTCGGAGGAATTTGTTCGCTTTATACTTACCAATATTTATGATGGTCAAAAGAACCAGCGCATCATTGAAAAATTCACTCCAGTTGTTAAAAAAGCCTTTTCTTCTTTTGTTAATGAAATTGTCAACAATAAGATTTCTTCCGCCCTTTCTAAAGACAGTGAAGAAGAAACACCTGTTACATCTGAGGTGGCAGCCACTGAAGAACCAACCTCTAAAATTATAACTACTGAAGAAGAACTTGAAGCTTTTTATATAATTAGAGGATTATTAGCTGGTTCTGTGCCTGTAGAAGATGTTGTGCATAGAGACACTGAAAGCTATTTTGGAATTTTATATAAGGATAATAACAGAAAACCTATTTGCCGATTAAATCTGGATAGAAAAAATAAACAATTATTTATTCCGGATGAAAACAAAAAATTTACCAGGTATGTCATAGAAGATTTAAACGATATCTATAAATATAGAGACCTTTTAATAGAGTCTGTTAAAAGATATCTTTAAGTAAATAAATTACAATTGAATATTCAAGGAGATTGTCAAATGATAGATTTTCAGAACAAAAAGGTATTCAAATTAAGCAAAGGAAAAGAAAAGAACATCCCTAAAGAAATATTCGAGCAACTAATTCCAGGAGAAGAAATTGCTGGATATTACACTTCGATTCGTGACTATGTTGTATTTACAAACAAAAGAATCATCGCCTGTAATGTTCAGGGTATGACTGGAAGCAAAAAAGACTTTTCATCATTGCCCTATTCAAAAATTCAGGCTTATTCTATCGAAACAGCCGGAACTTTTGATATGGATTCAGAATTAACAGTCTGCTTTAGTGGGCTAGGGAATATTAAATTTGATTTCTCTGCCGGAGGAGATATCAAAATAATTGGACAGCTTATATCGACATACGTTTTATAGAAATAAAAAATGTCCCTATTAATACAGGGGCAATCCACCTTGACAATATAATATACTTACCCAGGGAACCGTTGGGGTGCTATATCAGCCGCCGGACGTAAGAAAGGAGGCTGGTGCTTATGGTTACATACAGTGATTTATTTACTTTTGTAATTATGCTTTGTGCCGTCATAACTCTTGTTTTGACTATATTGAACCACAAAAAATAGCACCCCTGCTCTGGTAAAGTAAGGTGCTACTTTTTGAACCTATTTTATCCGGCGGTCAGGTGTGCACTGACCAACGGTTCTCTTGTTAAGTATATTATATGTCAAGCTGGATTATTTGTCAAATATGAAAAAACCCGCCCTTGTGTTATCTAAAACAACCTATACAGAGTGGCGTAATTTCTTTAAAGTAATCAACAGGGCTATAACTGCTTGCGATAACAGCAATAATATAGTTTCCGAACATTTTGTTGAGGTCAACAAAACGATAAATATGCCCAACAATGCATCTAAAGAGATTCCCGATTACAAGCTGTCACGTTATGCTTGCTATCTCATTAGATAATAAATAAGAAAACCGCTCCTGTGCCAGCAGGAACGGTTAGGACTATATCCGAAGATATACTCTTTAATCACAAATATATTGTATCATCTTCGGAACAGCCTTGCAATCGGAACATATTTTCGAGGGCTGTTATTTTTATACTCAAAAATAGAAAGGAAGATGAATTATGGCAACAGCTAAAAAACTTCCGTCAGGATCCTGGCGGTGTCAGGTGTATTCACACACCGAAGAAATTCCACAGCCGGACGGCACCACAAAAAAGAAAAGAATCTATAAATCCTTCACCAGTGATATTCCGGGTCCGAAAGGAAAACGTGATGCAGAAAAGCAGGCTGCGGACTGGGCAGCAAAAAAAGATGATATTCTGAAAATAAACAATATCACCCTGGGGACTGCGATTGATAAGTATATTGAATCAAAAGATGCAGTCCTGAGTATTACTACTATTTCAGATTACAAAAAGAAGCGGAAAAACGGTTTCAAGTTCCTAATGGATGTCCCAATCAGGGATATCACCACAGAAATGCTCCAAGAGGCGGTAAACCAAGAGGCAAAAAGAAAGAACCGAAAAAAACCGATGGAAACCATTTCTGCTAAGACAGTAAAAAATGAATATGGATTAATCACAGCAGCACTAAACACTTACAGAAAGGATTTAAACTGCTCCGTCACATTACCAAAATATCACCGGCAGATTAAAGAGCTTAATACACCGGATGCTATCTTCTCCGTATTTGAGGGAACAGATATTGAGCTTCCAGTGCTTCTGGCCATGTGGCTTAGCTTCTCCATGTCGGAAATCAGAGGGCTTACCAAGTCGAAATCCATTTCTGGGGACTATATTACTATCCATGAGGTATTAGTCAGTGCAGACAATAAAGACTTCAGGAAAAGCACAGGAAAGGTGCAGACAAGGCTTAGGAGGCACAAGATGCCACCCTACATCAAAGAACTTATCACTAATGTCCCGGGAGATGTTATCGTTCCAATGACTTACAATAAGATACACCATCGTTTTAATGCCCTTTTGGAAAAGAGTGGACTTCCACACATGTCCTTTCATGATCTGCGGCACGTCAATGCCTCTGTCATGGCTGCACTGAACATCCCGGAAAAATATGCTCAGGAAAGAGGTGGATGGAAAACTCCGCATGTAATGAAAAATATTTACACGCATACTTTTAGTACGGAAAGAAAAGAGGTAGATAAGAAAATAGACACTTATTTTGAAAGTATGATGCAACACGACATGCAACACGAAAAGAAAAAAGCCTAGTAAATACTAGGCTTTTACAGCAGGGGATGAGGGACTCGAACCCCTGTACCGCTTTTTATATAGAAGAAACTCTTTTCATGTACATGCAAAACATCGCATAAATACTGGATTCTTTACTTTTTCGATTACACCAAAAATGAAACATTTACACCATTATGCAACACGATGCAACACGAAATGCAACACGAAGATGATACAATATTCCCTCCCAGATTGCCAGTCTGGGAGGGTTTTTCTTTTATTTTACCCTGAGTTTCTGTCCTACATAAATCTTGTTTGGATTTGCAATACCGTTCATCTGTGCAAGCTTCTGGTATGTCGTTCCGTATTTAGCAGCAATACCAGACAAGGTATCTCCAGAGCGCACTGTATAATACACAGCTCCGCTGCCTTTTTCATTAATCTTATCTTGCACTGCTTTGTACTTGCCTCCAAGGACAATCTCTCTGGTTTTTCCATTGCCATATTTGCCTTGCATTACTTCTTTTACAAGCGTGTCTGCAGATGTGCTTGCTATGTGGTTAATAAAGCCTTGCACTTCCTGGTATCTGGTGCCTAGGGCATTCTTTCTGTCCTGTCCTGCACCATATTTACCCTGCATTACTGCAACTGCCAGATTTAACGTTGTGCCGGATGGAGCAGGGCTTGGTGTAGGCGCTGGGGTCGGTTTCTGCTCTGTTGCTCCTGCATATTTATCCCAGGCCGCCGCATCCATATAAGCCTTATTCATGTCCAGGTTGCCATTATAGCCTGGTAATCTTCCGGTACCACTATACTGGTGGATAGCAAGGCTCTTAAATGCTCCATAGCCTTTTCCGTCTATCCAGGGCTTGTCCCGGTATCCGTTCTGCGGCTTGGCATTTGGATATTGTGCCATCCACAGTGGGTATCCTGCCTGTGCTACGGATGTCCAATCGTATTCTCTTGTAACGGATGCGCTTGTATACAGAAATGCTTTCACGCCTGTTTTCTGATATACTCGGTCTAAGAATTCTTTTGCCCAGGCAACACCAAGGGAAAGTTCTTCCTCCCAGTCTAATACCAGAATTGCTTTTCCGATATACTCCTGGACAGTTTTCACAAAAAAGTCTGCTTCTGCTACAGCACTTCCTTTGCATCCTTCCTCTCTTGCGTAGTGGTATACTCCCACTTTCTTTCCGGCATTAACTGCCTGGTTCATGGCTCTAGTGTAATCTGGATTCACATATCCAGTTCCTCCGGTGGCTTTTACAATTACAAAATCACAAGGAACTACATTTAAGTTAATTCCTTTCTGCCAGCTACTAATATCAATTCCGTTCATGCTCATATTTTTTTCCTTTCTGCCGGTTGCGCCGGCGCAACAAAATGGAGGGCTTTATCTGCCCTCCGTAACCTCTGGAATACCTGCCACACTGGTAAGTGCGCTTACCACTCCTGCCACTACCGCACTAGATACCACCATCTGCCAATCTACCGCGGAAATGACTGCCCCGGTACCAATCACTGCAACGGCTGTCTGTGCCATAGTCTTAACTGCACGGATTCCTGCCGCTTTTAACCATTTCTTTGTATCTACAGATACTTTCAATACGCAATTCTTAAACATACTCATTTCCTCCTTTACATGCCAATCTGAGAAAAGATAAATCCGACTGTGACGCTGATCACTGCCGTTAAGACATATCCAACGACTTTTCTCCACATTTCCCCGTCTCTGCTTTCTAACTCTTCCAGCCTGGTTTCCTGCCTGGACTGGCTCTGTGCCATCTGCTCTACAGACTGGGCAAGACTCTGCACGCTGGCAGTTAGTTCCCCAATCTGCCGGACAGTTTCTTCCAAATCGCCAAGCCTGTGGTTCATTCTCTTGTGCTCATCTTCCATTCTCCGGCGGAATTCCTCATGCTCCGCCCTGGTAATAGGTGTGTCCATATGCTATCTCCTTTTGTTTTTTCTGTAATAAAATAAGACCATTTAAGGTCTTGCACGTATTTCCATATGTATTTTCCTTTCCTGTTTGCTAAACTATATGTAGCTTTAAACGAGTTCATCTTTCAGCCACTGAATCTCCTTAACTGTAAATAGTATAGAATACTCATCATCGTCACGATAAGAATTATATGAATGAGCGTCCATGTCATCTTGTGCGGATATTAATTTCTCAATAATCGTTTCTTTTTCCGTCATATCCTAGTTCCATTTCTAAACCTTTAAACATTATAAAGACAACAAAAAGTTTTCAAATTTATCACAATAAAAAATTTCGTAACCCTCCTTTGTGGGATGTGTTCCGTCTGAATTTGCAGTATATAACAAGTAATCAGAGAGAGCTGTGTTTAATGCACTATCATTATATAAATCTAAATACGGAATGCTGTATTTTCTCAAAACACTAACTATTTCATCATGACATTCTGTCATTGTGTAAGGTTTGTTATCCCAAGATTTATTTTGAGTATAAGGAGATTCTTTTATTTTGTGTGAAAATACAAATCCAACTTTTTTCCCTTTAAAACGTGATAGTAGGTTTCTGCACAATAATTCAGCTCCACCAAGCACTCTACCGTTAGCATTAACTTCATCAGTATAATTATTGGTAATCTCGCCTAACGGAGTATTGTATAACCAATCATTGTATCCTCCACCAACTATAATATAATCGGCATCCACATCCATATTCATAACATCATCGCATATGTGATGAACATTCACGTTTGAACCGCTCGATAGCGTTCCTCCACTAACAGCATAATTAATACAATTCATATTGTATTTTTCAGCAATAATATTTACATAGCTCTTATCGCCCTTTGAGTCACCATAATACCCCTGCCCTTTTACAATACTGTCGCCATTACACACTATTTTTTTCCCAAACAAATTAGATACAACATAATCTTTTATTGGTTTTTTTTCGATAACTGCCGGAGTTACTACATATTTAGACAGTTCCCACAGATAGTAAGAATTTGTATTGTCTGTAACACCGTTATGATTAACATACATTTTTGTACTTCCAGCAGGAATAATTACTTCGCTTGTTATTCTTACAGTTGTTATTGGGTTCGGAAGAAAATCAATCGTATTATTTTCTATGTCTGTAAACACGATTAGAGGTATGTTTGCATCTGGAACACGGGCATTTATTTTATATTTTTCACCCTCTTTAACATCATAAACATGATGGGAATAATTCATGTTAGTCCAGTTAATGCGTTTTTTGTCCTTGTCGAAACATCCATCAGAATATCCACTAGTAAGGTCAATGTCTACCCATTCTTTTTTTTCTTTTTCAATTTCTTTTTTTACATATGTATCTTTTTCTACCCTACTTAAATCTTCCTTTAGTTTAGCAATTCCAGTCTTGTTTTCCTGTATCTGTCCTCTATCTTCTACAATCTCCTGTGCAGCACCTCGCACAGCCTGTACCTGCTTTTCCCCCTCTGCCGCAACATTCCCGGTCTGAGTAGTTCCTTCTGTCTGTACTGCCTCGATAGCTTCTGTCTTTGCTGTCTCTACCGCCCTTGTAGCCGTACCCTGTGCTTTCTTAACAGATTCTACAGCATCATTTCCGGCAGTTTGCACACGCTCTGTCTGTGTCTGTCCTGCATTGTTCACATCTGCAAGGGCTTGCTGCGCTTTTAAATCAAAATCCTGTGCCATCTCATCTACAAGTTTCTTATTGTCTAAGACTTCCTGCCCCATCTGCTTCACAAGGTTTTTTGCCTGCTCTACGATAGCCTTATCCTGTTCTGCCCTCTGTGCTGCCAGTTCTGCATTGTCCTCTGCTACCTCCGCCCCTGCCCTGGCCTGTGCAGCATTGTTCTCAGATTCTTTTGCAGCCTGTTCCGACAGAGCTGCATTTGTAGCGGATGTCTGTGCCTGTTTCGTAAGACCCTCTACCTTTTCTACCTGTTCGCCTATCCCGGATACAGATTCTACAAGTCTTCCGACCTCTTTTCTGTCTGCATCTGTTTTCATAGAATCTTCTCTTGCCTGATCAGAATAATATTTCGCATTATCCTGTGTTCTTTCCGGCAAGTCCTCTCTTCCATGTGCCCAGCCCTCTGCCTGCTTCTCGGATTCTGCGGAACGTGCTGCGGATTCATTTACTGCTTTGATTGCTTCTTTGAAAATTTCTGCATCCTCCGGGCGGTCAAAGGCTTCCGGCTTTGGTCTTGCCTTTACTTTCAGCGTAATCCTATATTCCGTCTGCCCGCTGGTCTCGTCCGTAATGTAGATAAACGCATAGATATCATAATCCTTCGTTTCATCCTCATTTTCCAACATGCTGTCCGGAATCGGTACATCTGTTACGCCGTCCTTTGTAATTCCAATACGGGTTTTTGATGTGCCTCCCGTTTTCTGCAATGCAAAGTGTATCTCTACCGCCGGAGGGAGATTAAGTCCTTGGATGCGGAGGATTTGACCATAATCGTACTGGTCCAGTTCTTCGTACTTGCTTATTTCCTTTTCCCCTGGTTTAAACGCTACTATTACCATATCGTACTCCTTAATAAAGAATAATTAATCGCACCTTGCGGTTTGTTAGTTTTTCTGTACTCTTCACCGCAACCGTAGCCTGTTCTTGTTCCCATGAACTTACTGCGCATTCAAACGGGGCACCTCCGTCCGCCTGTGCAATTACTACCTTCGGAGTTTTTGGGCATTTATATTTAATCGTCAAAGGTTTTGTTTGCCCTGCTTCAAGCGTCATAGATTCGCTTGCCGCAAGCATGACACTCAAAGAATTCATGTTTGCAACCTCCACCATGCTGTCAATGCCCTCGATTGCAGTGCCATTCAGCCGCACCCGGCAAAATGGTTTCTGGCTTACGGATACTCCGGTACGGATATCCATGTTATTGATAGCCGGATCTTCTGCACTTCCGGAGGCTGGCGTTCCGGTTACTACCTTAAACTGTACATCCTCTACCCCGGTATCTTCGTCTCTTGTATACTCCAACACAACGATATCTCTTCTTAACATCCTCTGTGTACCGGACTGGATAGAAATGTTCTCGGATTCTCCGTATGCGATATATACTTGTCTTCCGTCTATTACCGCCACACCGTCTTTTACTGTAATCTGGTTTGCAGTCTGAATTGTTGTCTCCATTTTATTTCCAACCGGAAGGATTGCCGCATCCCCAAAAATTCCCCGATTAAAGTCCGCCCACTGCTCTGCGGTCACATGGTCTTTCCCTTTGTATCCTGTTACAAGTTTTACTGCCATTATTCTTCTCCTTCCACTTTATGTTCTATAGTTGTAGTTCCATTTTCTACACTTACAATCTTTTGCACTACCGGCTTCTGCATATATAATCCGGTCTCATAATCTCTTCCAGCAACAATATCACCAATCTGGACATTAATCCCCTGTACCTTCATTTTCATTTTTTTTGAGTTCATTCGCTCTTTTAAACGTTTTTCCCCGTTGGATATTAAATCCTCCAGGGTTTCTGCACTGCTGTAGTCATATACCTCTGTGCGCTCTTGTAAGCCTGTGTAATACTTCTTGTCCTGCAAGATACTTCCGTCCAACTGTGCATACAAATGCACCACCTGGCGGTCTTTTAATTCCCCTTTGCCAAGACAGATAAGGTGGTTGATTCCACGCCTGGATTCTTGCAGATTGATAGATATTTTACTGTCTTGTGAAAACTCGATTTCTTCTGACAAGTTTTGGATAGGAACAGCGGAAAGGACAACAAAAAAAGGCTCATTCGGGCCTCCCTGCTGAATCTCTATGTTAATCCTTGCATTTTTCTTTTCCAGCATCTTGCCAAATCCGGTTAAAGCATCTGTGTAGCGGTCAAGTTTGTAGTTCTCTATCGTAATGCCGCTGGGGCTTTCCGGAATAGTAAAAAACTGGTCATAAGAATTTTTCAGAAGTTCCCTCATGATATCGTGAGCATCCCCGGAAACGATACGGTAGTCTTCTCCCGCAGGAGGTTCTATTACAATTTCCTGTAAAAATCTGCGGAAGGAGTTTCCTGTCCAAGTCTCCTTGCTGCCATTCGTCCAGGAATCAAGTTCCTCAATCAATGCTCCGTATTCCGTCCCCGGGCAGATCAGGTACATGCCGAAATCTAAGAAACCTCTTTCGCACGTCATTTCTACATCATTCGTGTCCCCGATATCAAAATCTATCGTTACATTGTCTTGAATTTCTCCAAGTTCCATCTTATTCTTGTCGCAAATCAGAAACTCCATTTTGGTTCGCTCCTTTCATCTAACAGGGTAAGGTCTATTCCGTAGCTTCCTGGCCAGGTAACCACGTGTGCCCCTGGCGGTATTTTTTTGAATACAGAGATTATTTTCTCTCTGGAATTGTACAGAGAAGTCACCTCTCCCAGCCTTCCAATCTTTAAAATAGTTCTATCCACACTGTTGATTACCATGCGTTCCCCTTCGTAGATAGTGGTGTATACGGTATAAGGATGCCCGTTAATCATCACACTTGGATTGTCCGCAAACCCATAGATAGTAAGGATAAAGTTGCTGTCTGTAAAAGACGGATTGTTTATCGTTCTCCTTCCGTAGCTGGTAGCAACAAAATCAAACGGGAAACCGAACATAGGATAAGTAATTTTAATGTTGGATTGTCTTGCAAAATCAAAAGGGAATTCCTTTAACACTGCATTATTCTCAAGTGCTTTTTCATTGTATATTTCTCCTGATATCACAGGATATTGAGTATCTTGTTCTTTCGTTGGAGGCTGCTGCGGGCGGAATTGGTAGGTGGTTTCTTTTATCCAAAATGGATAGTCTGTTGCAAGTCCAAATGTACAAGATATCATATAATCTGTTTCCCAATTTTCTTTTTTGCTTTCAACAAAAAAACACGATAAATAAAACTTATCAATATACAATTTCCCTGGGGACATATTCAGAACATCATATTCAAGTATTTCGGTAAGCTCGTTTAGTGTCTCTCTGGCACTTTTTTCTTTTTTTAACACATCTATATTGATATCTTTCTTAGAAATTTTTTTGCTAAATCCAATAATTTTATTAGCATTCTCCAGTACTTCCCATTCATAATCAAGAATATCTGATACAAGCATTTTGTATGGTTTCTTATTTAAATTAATCTCAATTCCTGCGCTATTTACATATCTTATAATCATATAGGAATCCCTCCCCATTCCTTCACGGTTCTTCTTACCTGCCTATTATTCAAAACAATCGGTCTTTCGTTTGCTCTGTCCATAGCTCTTTCCTGTGCTTCTTCTATCTTTTTATAATCAATATTTGTTCCTGTATAATTATTTGTAACACTCCTGATTATATTTCCGGTTGTCGAAGGTACATTTGAAAGAACATCACCAGTCCTTTTTCTTAGTTTCAAAACTACACTGGATAATTGTTTATCCATAGAATTTATAGGTATATTCTTCTCAAATCCAATTCCCATACCAAGAGCCATCATCTTACCGATTTTGTCCCTGAATAATCTTGACGGGGAATGAATACCGAGTGCCTTTTTGGCTGCATTAAATGCGGATTTGGCTGCATTGATAGCAGCGTTTACAAGTCCGCCAACAGCACCGGCAATTCCATTTGCAATACCTTTTATTATATTGCTTCCAATACTTCCCCAACTAAAACTTGTAAATGCGTTCTTGATTCCAGAAACAATATTCTTTGCTTTTCCAACAATGTTGCTTATGCCACTTGCAATCGCATTCGCTAATTTCGAAACCGCATTCTTCCCGAGATTAGAAAGCGTACTCGGGAGATTTTTGATTGTATTTACAATCCCGTTTTGTACATTTTTCGCTGCTGATATAACAGCGGAAACCATGGATGTAATGCCATTTTTTAAAAATGTAATAATATTTTTTCCAAGTGTAGCCCAGTTGTATGCTGTGAACACTGCGACAATAGCTTGTACAATATCCGGGATATGGGAAATCAAGTCTGGAACTGCCTGTAAGATTCCAAGAGCAAGTTGTCCAAGAAGCTGCACACCTTTTGCTAAGATGGTCGGGAAATTATCATTTATTACATTGGCAAATGTAGTTATGATCTGCGGTACCTTTGCAATCAGAATAGGAATTGCGGTAACGATACCTTCAACCAGTTTTTGCAGTAATTCGAAACCTTTTTGTATCAAACCCGGAGCTGCTTCTGATATTTTATCTCCAATACCCTGTATAAAATCCAAAATCTTCGGCAATGCCTCTGGAATTGCTTCTACAAATCCGTTTATTAGATTTTGCAGGATTTCATATCCTTTTTGGAGCAGAATCGGAACATTTGTAGTGACAGCTTCTGCTATGAACTGTATTAAACTCAAGGCTACTGGCAGGATGTCCGAAACAGAGTCGAGCATCCCGGTAAGCAAAGACATTACGATGTTCTTCCCTGACTCTACCATTCTCTGCACAGTATCGCCAGAGAAGGCTTGTACAAGATTTTCCTGGATTAAATTCTTAACCTCAGGCAAAGTTTCCAAGAGCCTAGGAACAATTTCCGATAATCCTTTGATAACATTTTTCCCAGCAGTAACCATTGTCTCTGCCAGTTCTTTTGGTGAACCAGTTCCGTTCAGAAAGTTATCAAAGGCACCCTTCATTGCAGAAACTGAGCCGGATATAGTTTCAGAAGCTTCCTTCGATGTAGTCCCTGCAATTCCCATGTGTTTTTGCATTACACTAATTGCGTTTACGATATTTCCGAAGGATAAACTACTTCCGTCAACTGTTAGTCCAAGTTCTTTCTGTACATCTATCATTTTCGATGCATCTTGAACCAAACGCTGCATCTCTTCTTTTGTTCCACCATAGCCCAGCTTTAAATTGTCCAGCATGGTGTAATTCTGCTTTGCAAACCCCTGGTACGCATTCTGGATTAATTCCATGGACGTCCCCATCTTGTTTGCATTATCGGACATGTCTATAATCGCCCTGTCCGCATAATCAGCAGCCTTCTTCGTGTCACCACCGAGAGATTGCAATAATGACGCCGAAAAGCTTGTGACAGTCTCCATATAGGCATTAGCAGAAAGACCGGCTGTCTTATATGCTCTTTTCGCATTGTCAATGACACTCTGAGAACTGTTCTTAAACAGTGTCTCAACGCCACCTATATTCTGCTCAAGACTTGCATAGGAATCTAACGCTTTCTTTGTCATCACACCGAAAGCGGTTGCAACACCAGTAGCAGCCCCACCAATTACAGCAAGACCACCTTTCGCAATACTGCCAAGCTTTCTTACTCCGGAATTAAATCCTTTTTCAGAAATCTCAGTATCAAATTTTAATGAACCATCATAACCCATACTTATCCCTTCTTTCTTGGATAAACACAGGCTCATAGGCTCACTTCGGTGTTTATTTCTTTATCTCATTTTCTTTTTTACACATACGGCACTTGATATAAATACCACCTTCAAGACGTGCCGTATTATCATAAATAGCAAGCTTAGCTCCGCAATATTTACACCGGAACCACTTTCTTTCTAAAGGCGGTTTTTCAAATTTTCTCACGCAAATATCTCTCCAATTTCATAATCAGACAGCATTTCTTCTGGAAGCTGAATAGTACTCTGTATTTTTCTTATTCTCTTCCGTTCTTCTTTATCTTTTACTGTGTTCAAATCAATTGACCGGTACATAATCCTCTGTTTTATCTCTGTATCATCAGAAAGACCATCAAATAACATTCGGAATTTCCACCAATGCATGTATTTTATTTCACATAAATCAATACGATAGTCCCTCAGAAATCCAGAAAGAATATATGGAAAATCTATTGAATAAGAAAAGAGTGGTTTGCATCTACCCGGCTCTCCACTCTCTGATTCTTCCTTATTCTTTTCCACCTTCATGGCTACAAACAAGCAAAGCTGCTCAATGGCTTCTGCCAGATCAGGAACATCATCAAGGAAATATTCGCATAAAATATAAACTTTATCCTGCTCAGATAATTCATCATCCTTTAGCATATCAAGTAATTTTATGTATTCCCGAAAATCTGTAACAATACGGATTTTCTGCCCGGATATCTCTATGCTGTCCGGGAATTCCTCATAAAACAGATTCATGTAATCACTTCTTTACTTTGTATTTTGCGAATCTGAAATTTCGTTTTTTATTGATTTCTTTCACCTGTTCGGTGCAGAAAGTAATAAAGGAATCATAACACTCTTCACATGCCCTGGAATTTTTCTTACCATGAAATAATGCTTCCGCTGTCCCCTCTCCAAAGATATCGTCATACAACGTCCAAAACATTTCGCAATACTTCTTTGTAATTTCCGACAATTTCCCGGTTTTCTGTAATTCCTTTTCGATTCCTTCCAGTTTATCAAAGGCTTTTTCGTATCTCTCCTGGAAATCAGCATCTTCAAAGTCGACTTCCAATTCTACATCATTCCATTTCCAAAGGCTCATAGGCTCATCTCCTTATTTCAACCTGCATCATATGCCCCTGTGGCAAATGTTGCTTTTTTAAAGTCTCCTTCTGCAAAAGTCACGTTTCCGATTTCGATTTCAGACACCGCTTTCAGTGCTCCACTGTAAATCAGTGCATCTGTTCCGTCTCCGTCAGAATCCGGGACTACTGCATAAGTACGTTTTGTTGCGTGATATTTGTTTCCAGTGGAAGATTTCTTGAATAAATCCACCACCACAATATCGACATGAGTACTGTTTCCAGTTAATTCCCCATCGTGGATTTTTGCAATTTTCTCATGCACCGGATTATTAGAATATCGGTCAAAAGAATAGTCGATAGATGGAGCATATCCAACAACATCCGAAGTCTCTGTATCCATATCAACATACTGTCTGGAATACTCCTTCGGGTTCTTTGAATTTGTCATGGAAGTAAACCCTGTCATCCTCTCGAAAGACGCTGGCCCTTCCGGTGCAGCTGTATCCATGTAAGCAACTCTCTGAGAACGTTTTACTAACACCTCTTTTTCTCCTGCCATAATTTAAACCTCCTGTCTATAAATCAAGCGGCATTCTATACGATATCTGGCCTTTTCTTCGTCCACATCATATAGATAACCGCTGTTTAATGTTTCTACTTTAATCGGGATTTTATTTTCTCCCAATTCCGGCAGTATTCCTGCCATATCCTGTGTTTCCAGCCATTCTTCAAAATCTTGATAGAATCCGCTGTTTTCGATATTAATCCTGGCATCCTGGTCATATTCTTCTCGACTGGTAAAGGCAAACTGAAATTGTTTCTTTGCACCACCGTCTGTATATCTTTGTAGAACCGGGTCGCATGGAAGCGGGTCTATAGAATACTCCATGCCAGTTCCCAGGTAATCTACATTCACTCTCCAATTAGAAAGAAAAGGACAGGTAAGAATATAATCCCGGATGCTATTAATGAGATTTGACATACCGTGCAGCTCCTTTCAGAATAGAATCTTTGTGCCGGTTTTTCATCCGCTCAAACCAATATGATTTTTCTTTATGCTCATAGTATTGCCGGCGGGCATATGGGGCAATCTGATTAATTTCCCCGGAGCCGATTACGGTACCAAGTGTGGCGGATTTAATCAATGCACCTGTTCTTCTTGGTGTCTCTGGATTCATACGGCGGATACATTCGGAATCCACAAATTCCTGTGCATTAGCAAAACCATTTTCATAATTTGGTTTGAACCCGGGATTCCAGTCAAGTCTTGCAATTGTTCTACCCTTCAGATTCCCTTTAGTAACTGTATAGGTCGATATTGTCCCTCTCGGTGTTTCAACTACAAACTTCTTCTTCCCTTTCCCCATTACACGCCCACCACCTTTATGTGTGGATTTCCACCAAAAGTATTGTAATTTACGGATGTGATTCTTACTTTTTCTAGCCCTTCCAGGTCCTTCACAGTCTGCATCTTTACCCTGCATATCCCTTTCACGATATAATCGTCTTTTTCAAGTGCGATATTGGTGTTTGGAATACGAATGGTATATACATCTGCATTCTTCCTTCCATCTGTGGTAATGGTAGACTGTTCTTTTTTAAACCACCATGCCTCAGGGATATAAGCCATCTTCCAGGAATCCAATCTGGCCTTTGGGTCATATATCCGGTGAAAAACTGTAATATCCGTATTCGTTAGCATCCTGCATCAACTCCAAAATCCATCATTCCTGTGTGGCCGAGATACACATAGGCAATCTCATATAATTTTCTATCCTGTTCCTGATTTGTTTCATAGCTTACAGAATATCCATCTGTATTCTCAGATGTTTTCCCTTGTCTTTTCTCCTGCAAGAGAAGGAATTCTGCCATTTCGCACACTGCACACTTCGCCTGGTTCTCCCATGGCTCTCCTCCCCAATTGTCGGGAAGGTTGCCAAAGGTAAAATATTTCAGTCTCTGGTATGCTTTTTGAGAAATCCTTTTCCAGTCTCTTTCAGAGAAATTCGTGCCACCATAGGAATCTACATAAAATTCATACCCTACCTGCATAGTTCTCTCCTTATTCCGCTACTGTGTGAACGTAGATACCGTCTTTCTTGTTGTCATATGCCTCTACAATACCTACAGTACGATATCCGAATTTCCAAGCATCTGCGTCCTGGTTCTGGTCTGGTGTGATGATTTTGGAAACTGTATGTTTCTGATACTGAATAGCCGTCTGCTTATCAACGATCATAAAGTTAATTGCTTTACCCTCTGCATTTTTTGCAAAGCCGCCTGCGCCGTTCGCTGTCAGGTCAATCTTGGAATAAAATCTTCCTTCTGGCACTTTGACGATACCAGCGAACCCTTCGATTGCTTTCTTAGAAGCTGTAGTGTCTAAATCCTCAATCATTCCGAGTACGGTCGGATTAACAAACAGATAACAGGTAGCAAGGTTAGCCTCTGCGTTTTCAATTTTACTTTTTGCTGCTCTAAGAGCTGCCAAAGCTGCTTTTCCGTTATCAAGCGCTGCTGCCACAGTTGTTACACCGTCAATAGACGCATATCCCGCCAGACGGTAGGCATCCAACTCAGGTACTACTTTTGTACGAAGGAATTCTCCAGATAAACGTCCAAACGCTACCCCGGCAGACTCAATATTATCCATAGCATCAATGGTAAACATACGTCCACGGTCATAGCCACATTTCTTTGTTTCGTATTCCAGTGTTACGTCACCAGCAACATAGCCTGTCTGCTTATTGTAGTTCGCAAGTCCCTGCATAGACATTTTCGGAATCAGGATCTCATTTGCGTTCGCTCCCTCTTTTACAAGTTCGTTTGGTCCGTCCAAAACGGCTGTAAGAGATGCTAATTTGTAAACTTCATCAAGCATAGTGGAATATGCTTTTCTTAATGCAATTGTATTTGCCATATCTTTTACCTCGTTCTTTCAAAATTATTTATTAGTTGCTGCCGGAAGCCCCATAGCTGCCCTGATTGCAGACATATTATCTCCGCCCACATCAACGCTGCCACCGGTTGCTCCCACTGGGTTTTTAAATGGCTCATCAGAACCAAATAAATAAGCATCTGATTCCTTTACGGTTTCCAACGCTTTCTTAATGTCCTCAGACTGGTTTTTAGACGCTTTCAGGGCATCCATATCAAGCATAGCCATAACTGCTTTTTCATTTCTTCCGCCGGCTGTCTTGATGGCTTCTTTGATGGTATCAGAGAAAATACGGTCTGCTTCTTTGGCAGCATACTCCGCATCCTTGTCCTTTAACTGTTGATTAAGCTTATCAATCTCACCCTGCATAGCTGCTGGGTCTACGTCCTTAAACTTTTCTAAAGATTCTGTTGCTGTCGCAAGCTGGTCTTTGAATTTGTCACGTTCCCCTTCGGCTTTGGTAGTCTTTGCCTTTTCAGCGGCAATATCTTTCCCATTCTCAGCCATAATCTTGTCAATAACATCCTGTTCCAATCCAAGTCCTTTTAAAAATTCTGTTTTCATGTTGTTTCTCCTTTCGCATTAGGTTATTTAAGGCGTGTAACCATCCGCCACGAATCGACTGTTTAAGGTCTAATCAACCGACCAAACTGCATAAAAATAAGACGCTTCACCCTGCGTCTCAACGGGAGATAATTGGATCACCGCCTTTCTACAGATAACCGCTTACCATCAAAACAAACCGCATCACCGATTTTGGCTGTCTGGTCATTTATCTTCACCCCTTTCAGAATTTCTGCACCATCCTTTTCTCCATACAGAAATTTTACTGTTTTATAGTTTACACGGTCTGCCAGCCAGTTTGGTGCCAACATATCCGCATCTTTGGTTATTTCATATTTTTGCATCATTCTTCTGTATGGCAGCTATTTGTGAGTTTCTTATAAACGTCCTCATAGAGTTCCTGCTTGTCTCCATTGAATGTGTATTCTGCATAAATACCATCACCAGATACTACAGTAGATGCCAGGCATTTGTAGTTTTGTAATGTTTTACAACTCCACACGATAAATACATCTCCTAAATCAATTGGCGTTTCTGGTCTGTTTTTGTTGTACCACTCCACTAATTTCTTCTGACATACACTTTCAAAATGTTTCATTCCTGTAATAATCATATCTTTTTACCTTTCCTTTCCTAAAAATGGATATAAAAATACCACTCACTCCGAAGAATGAATGGCACTTAAATAACTTTTTCTATATCATCTATGGTAATATCAATGGTTTCCCAATCTTTTTGAGAACTACCAACATCTGCAATAAAAGTTTTATCATCCAGCACTTCCATGATGTCAGCTTCCCTGCCATCTTTCAGGAGAACCGTATCAAATTCCTTTATTTCCACCTCTATACCTCCTTCAAATAAGCACTTGTCATATTTACTTCTCCATTCGGTCTTTGTATCCATCCAACAACTACATTTGCAGGATTATTCTTTAATCCCATCAATACCATTTTTTGTTCGTATCTTTGGCCATGCCCGTCAGATTCTTTTTTAACCGCTGGATACTTTACAGCTCCTTTTTGAATCGCATCCCGGAATTCCTGCCAATTTTCTATGCTATAACCTAAACGGCTTGAAATTGCTCTTCCTTTAGCTAGTCCGTTGGTGTGTTCGCCGTCAAATAAGTACTTTGTAAACTTCCCTTCCGGAAGGATTACATTTTCAGCATTTGGTAGCTTTTTATCAGGATTCTTCAACAACTCTGTCCTTCGTTCATAATCTAGCTTGATAAAACTGAATTTCTCAGGTTCATTATACTTCATCTGCCGGAACTTCTCAAGACTTCCAATATCAGCTCCAATGATATTTTTGTACCGATAATACTGTTTTGAATCTCTGTCAGCATTCCGAATCATATCTGCCGTATATTTCCTGTTCTGGTCTTTTGTATTTGTGGCTATTCTTCCTCGCATATCGTAATAGATACGTTCTCTTTCTTGTACAAGCTTCATCTTCTTACAGAACCTTGCATATTCATCCAACTGCCCTTGATATTTTGCCCTGGCAATCATTACATCGTCTGGATCAGCACCGCCCTGCTTTAGCAGCACAACCTTTTCTCTCTGTGCACGCATAGCAGTTTCCATTTTCCTCTGCTGCTGTTTAGCTTCGTATAAGGTGTACTCCTTGCCATTAAAGGTCTTTGGTGTACTTTCCTTGCGGTTCTGTTCTTCTAGCCACTCATCTGTCCAGTTACGCTCTGAAATGCCTTTTAAGAAGGGGTAATATTCATGGTAGCAGTTCCAACCAAGTAATCCAGGGCCAGTACCAAGTCCACACACAGTAACCAGCTCTTTTCTACTCCAAATCTTGCCTTGCCAAACCGCATGAGAAGGGCGTGCCCCAGAATGCCATGCAACCTCGAAATGTTCCGTTCCAAGCTTCTTAGCATTTATATCGGAGATTTTCCCGGTAAGCTGTGAAACACCCGTCATAACTGCCCTTCTGGCAGCAACATCCACACGATTATGCCATCCAGATGCATAATCAACATATCTTAATCCACTATTTGTAAGCTGCGTGACTACTTTTCGAATCATGGTATTATAATCAAAGGTACCGTAAACTACTCCTGCAATAGCCTGGTCAAGATAATTCTGGTAAATATCTGCAAGTGGTGTCATAACAAGTTTGCCATTTCCATAATCCACATAAAATCCCATAGACTGGGTGATATTCCGAAGGTCCTCATTACTTTGTTGAATAAACCCTTCGGTGAGCTGCTGCAATTCCTTATTTTCTTCGTAAGGAATATATTTCGCATTTACCTGCTCATAGATATCCTTATTTCGGACATATTCCCAATCAATTATCTTATCGTACAACTCAAATACTTCCGGGTAAGACAACTTTAAGGTTTCCTTTATCATTTTTTCGATATCTTCTGAAGAATATCCGATAATCCGAAGCCTGTTAATCTGCCAGTCTGCTGTGCTGGTAATCTTACCGGATTTTTTTATTCTACGAACAATATCCTCTAGAATCATATGCTCTAAATTCAAAAAATGCTTTTCAATTTGCCCGGATAATTGCTTTTTGTAGTCCTCTCTCAATCAGATCACCTACTCCATAACCTGGTTTTGTTCTGGTAGCATCTTTTTCGCTGTAGCTTCATCTTCGTTATACCATTTCATGCGGTATTCTAAGTGTGACATAACTCCCATGCTCACATCCTGTCTGTCCTGCTGCCGTTCTGTTTCCTCATCGGTCAGAATAGAATCATTGAACTTGCAAGAGAATTCATAACCGGAATTTAACATACTGTTATAGAATGCAAGACCGGCAACAAAATCCTCCAGACAATCATACAGGTTGTTCTGGATTGCTGTTACCCTGTTGTACTTCCGGTTCTTAGATGCTTTAATCTCTGTCGCTGTCTTTGCGACTTCCTGGGCATTTGACAAATCACCATAGGCAAGCCCTACAGAAAACTCTATTTCCCGCTTGTACTCTTCCAGGCCACGCTTAAAGGCTTCGTCTCGCATCTCAGGGGAATATTCCTTTAAAAGTTCTTGGTCTTTTCCGGCTTCCAAATTTAATCCTCGGTAAAGACGGCTACTAAGCTTCGCCATTCCAAACTTTCCAGTGGATTTATCCTTTTTTAACGCCCTGTTGTCCACATGGATAGCACGCTCCCCTGATTCATATTCCCAGTCAAGTCTTGCCCCTTGAATGTCAGCTTTTCTAATCAAGCCTACCGCAGAATCATATACGGAAACGCCACAGGCAGAACCATCCACCTTGTTTTTAATTGGATTCCGATAATACCCGAAGTCCATCCGGTTCATGCCAGGATAGGTAATCGGACCCGGTTCGATATTTTCCCATTCTTCCACTGCTTCTAAACTACAAGGAAGACCGATATCGTTTGCTGTTTGGGAATGGAAGCATTTATTTTCTATGGTCAGATTTCCATTCGTAAAATAATGCCGCTCAAATCTTGTGAAATAATCTGCATCTCCAACCTTTTTCACAGTCAAGAATGCGATATCATTCGGCTTTCCATCATCCCCGAAGCTAATAGGGATAATCTTATCCGCAGAAACAAATTCAGCAGCAGTTCCGCCAAGGGGTTTTAATACAAAAGAGCCAAGTGCAAGTCCCTCCTGGAGATTTTCATTCAGGCTTGCAATATTCTTCTGATATATCTTATCTAAACGTTCATTGCTTACACTTGTTTCCATTTCCACTAAAGTACAGTCTGCAAACTCCCGGCAAATGCCTTCCTCTATCTCCAAAGAAATAATGCTGCCTATTATCCAATCAGCCTGGCCATTCAACATCTGTTTCCACTCATTGATTGCATATATCATCTTATCGGATAGTGCGATATCTTTGCCGACAATCTGTTTTAATGTCGTGTATCCAAACATTTGCATTAATCCTTTCCAAAATCTTTTAAATCCATCAAACATCTTCCACCTCTTCAATCAGGTATTTCATATCACGTTCAATCGTGTACTCAAATGCATCCAGGCTATCAATATCTGTACTGCCATCATCCAGACGCTCATCCTTCCCAATAACCTCTTTGTTCCAGACCGCATCAGAAAAGGCAGTCTGTAGTGACTCACAATCTTTTGTAATAAAAAACCGCCCTGCTCCCATGAGCTTGACGGTACATCTGATTCTGTCATTAATTGTTATTTTCTTTGCCGGACGAACAGAAATCCACGGAAAATCCTTTTCTACTGCATTTCTGATAGAATTACCCAGAACGGTTTCTGCATTGTCCCAGAATACAGATTCTACGTTGCAGTATTCTATGTAATTTCCATGTTTCTCACAGATTGCATAATCATCTATCACTTCCTGAATAAATTCACAGAACAGCTCATTTAACCGATTGCTGTCTATGTCCTCTTCCTCATCCTTCGCCTTAATTCTTCTGGATTTTAAAGCAATCACATCTCTGTAATCATCTGTATATCCTCTTGCAACAAAGGAGTGGCCAGACTGATTTCCGCCAAAGTCTAAGCCGATTTCGATAGATGTAATATCTTCTTTTCGGAATTGCTTATATTCTTGATCAGGTGAAATCTCATCTGCAACTTCACATCGAAATGCTTCTGGATTATCTGCAAACCTCTTATAGATTGCCCCATCTGCACGTTTCCATAATCCAAGGATAAGGCGGTCATAATAAATCGTGCCTTCGTATTCCTTACAGAGCTGCTGCACAAATTCTTCTGGAAGAAACGGATTATCGAAGATGGTATATCTCTGCAGGTAAATATCCAATTCTTCATTATCCAAAAACTCTTTTAACCAATGCGTAGGATTCTCTGGGTTGCAAGAGCCATCAAAGCAAGAATATGGCTTGTCCAGACGTGATTTTAACATCTGGAATACCTCTTTATTCCATTTTGCAATTTCATCACCGTAACAATATTTGATGGAAGCTCCCTGGATTTTCGCAACTTGACTAATTTTTTCTGCTCCCAGACAATAGACATCTTCACCGCACACTCTTGCGATATTCCTGTTGTTAATCGTTCCGATTAGCTTGTCCGTATAAATCTCACGCATAGGCTGCAAAACATTTCGCTCAATGGATTCCTTAGAGACACCTAAAATAACATTTAATCCAGGCTTTCCAGCTCTCTCCCTAATTCTAAACGGAATGACAAATGCAGTATCTACATAAGATTTTCCAGAACGAACCGCTCCTGATTTAATATTCCAACGATGTGTAGCATTTACAATATATTCATTCTGTTTCTTGCTTAATTGCATTGCTTCTCAATTCCCCTAAAATCGCATCTAACTTATTGATTGCATCTTGCTTTCCGCCTGTTTTTTCTGCAAGCTCTTTATACTGTTTAACCAAAGCTCTAAACTCTCCTTGGGCTCTGGCCTGGGCTTTTAAGAATTCATTTTGTTTATCCCATGCCTGCTGCACCTCCCATTTTTCTCCCATTATTTTTCCTGTTTTCTCTTCCACCTTTTCAATGGTTTTGTCTTCCTGGTCTTTTACATAGGCAATCTTCTGTGCCCGGATAATGGCAGCATACGCAAGTTGTATCTGATGCCAAAGAAGGTCTAGCGGATCTGCTTCTTCTATGGCAGAAAAAATCTCCCTGGTTTCATCCGGGAGATACTTTGAAAAGAATCCATATTTTTCTGCGTTCTTGTTTCCTTCAGGTGCTCCATGTCCTGCCGCATTCTGGTTTCCTAACTTAGCTTTTTGTATGCACACCTTTCCTGTTTTTGTGTGCACACTTTTTTTACCATCCTTTGACCATTTATATCTGGTCTTCCAGGACTTTACTGTATTTATCGTCACACCGTATTTCTCGGCTATTTCTTTGTACTTCATGCCTTTTAGGTAATCCTGATAGGCAAGTTCTGCATTTGTTGCTTTTACTTCTCCATCCAAATATCACCACCTCTCATTTCGTTTGTTTTGTAAATGGACCCTCTGGGGTTCGAACCCAGGGCTGCCCGGTTATGAGCCGGGTACTCTAACCTACTGAGTTAAGGGTCCTTATGGGTAATAGAAAAGACACCCCTGGATAGGTGTCTTATAAATTTTCTTTTTTAAACAAATCAATTATTTTTTCATACTTTTTTTCAATTTTTGTAATTTGTTCAACACATTCATCAATTCTATCTTCCATAGCTTTTTTGTATTTATCAAATTCATTTTTTAACTCCTGTCTCTTATACACATCTCCGAGCCCACGAGAC
>ENA-OWZO01000293-OWZO01000293.1-human-gut-metagenome-genome-assembly--contig:-NODE-293-length-32811-cov-34.252045_pt1 | contig 32811 bp, 24 predicted proteins | sample MGYA00249260_ERZ652115 | MGnify/ENA primary metagenome ERZ652115 (study PRJEB26925, sample SAMN05827127) | human gut metagenome | biome: ENVO:2100002; feature: ENVO:00000062; material: ENVO:00002003...
ACGATGATTATATAACGAAAAAGAGGATGCATCATTTTGACACATCCTCTTTTATTTTTACAAACCACAATCATCCGCGGTTATTTATGCTGAACCGTAATTTCCGTGCGGGCCTCAGCACCCGGAGACAGATGAGTACCTTCCTTAAAGGTCAGTACTGCCGTATATTTCTTCTCTTTCCACTGGTCTGCCGACACAAAACTAACTTCCACATAGGCCGCCGGTTCTCCGTCTTTAAAGGTCACTTCCGGTGTCTGAAGCTTCAGCACACTTTCGGCAACCGCCTTCTCGTCAAGCATCACCTCCACCTTGGCCTCACCATTTCTGCTGGAGCGATAAACCGGCACTTTTACCACACCGGCGTTTCCGGCCTCCGCTTCCATCACTTGTTTGGCGTTTACAAAAGAAAAAGCCATTTCACGTTCTGTGTACACCGCTCCTTCGGCATCTTTGTTGCACGAAGCAACTACAGCCGATAATAAAACCGCAATCGCGAGTATATAATTCTTCATCTCATTTCTATTAAAAGTTATCGTACAATAGGATTGTTATCCGAGCTGCTGATATGCTCATTTCCGTCAATTTCCGACTGAGGCAAAGGGAATATGAAGAGCGGAGAAGCCACTCCCGTATTCTTCGTCTGCACTGTTTGCGAATGATTGGAACCCTCATACTTCCGGTCGTAACCCAAGGCCAGGCGCTGCAAGTCGAAAATTCTTCCTGCTTCACCCCACAATTCCACACGGCGCTGCAACAGGATTTCTTCCATCAGCGTAGTAACAGGTGCATTTGTATTCTCATTATACGCATCCGAATCCGTACGTTGTGACAGAATAGACTCATACTTCGCATCACGAAGTGTTCCCAACTGCTTGATGGTAGCTCGTGCCGCCGCATATTCCTTCAGATGACATTCTGCCTCCGCTTGAATCAACACCATTTCCTCCGCACGCATCAACAGATAGTCGCCGGTCCAGATGGTATAATCGGCCATCTTAAATTTCAGCTGACAATAACTTACCATAGAATTACCCTTCTCATTCTTTTCCAGTTTTCCCCGGAACCATTTCATCTTACGCTCATCCGTATCCGACAACAGGTTATACAATCCGGAGCTGATACACTGGCGAGCCTTGGAGCCATACATACCTTTCGCATCCGCATCCATGTGAGAGAAAAATCCGGCATAACCCGAAGTCTGGTCTTTCGAAATCTCCAGTCCCCACATCACATCGTCCACCTTCACATTGTTGTTTCCGCCCAAAGCATCTACCGTAACCAATGAAAGTCCGGGTTTCTTCAAGGCCTCTTTCGCTGCTTCCGCGGCTTCCTTATACTTATGCTGCACCAAGAAAGCACGCGCCTGGAAACCTTTGGCCACATAATAATCAATGTGAGAGATGTGCGACTGTTCCAGTCCTTTCAAGCGATTGACAGCCTCAGCCAAATCCGAATTGATCTGGTCGTACACTCCCTGCACCGTACCACGTGGTTTTCCTTCCGTTCCGGCTACCGTCGGTTCCGTGTAAAGAGGTACGCCCGGTGCATTCTCATGCCCCATATAAGTCTGCTGGTACAACTGAATCAGATAGAAATAGCAATAAGCCCGGAAGGCATACGCCTGCCCCATCAGACTATTCACCAGTTCAGGATTTCCGTCCAGCTTTCCATCGTTTGCCAGAATATAATTCAGGTTGCTGATAATCGTGTAATAGAAATTCCACACCGAATAAGAACGTCCCGCTTTTCCGGCATAGTCTCCATGCACGTTCAGGCGGTAATCCTCATAAAACCATCCCTGTCCCTGTTCGTTCATCAAATGATCTTCTGCCATCAAATCGGCAAACAATTGAATTGCTGTTTGTCCACAGTTCTGTGTACCCCAGCCCGAGCTCCATCCGGCAGTGTACAAAAAACGGTATGCTCCATTAATCGCGGCTTCCGCATGCTCCGCGTTCTCAAAAACCTGCGTTCCAGACACAGAGTTGGTAGGCTGAGTCTCCAATTCATCCGAGCAGGAAGCCAACAAACCGACTCCTGCGAACGCCAGCCCGCATAAAAAATATTTATTGATTTTCATTGTTGTCTTTTTTCATTAGAATGTTACGTCAATACCAAATGATACAGTCCGAACCGGCACATAGCCAAAGCTCGTTCCACCGCTGAAATTATACTGAGGATTCATACCCTTCAGGCAGTTGAACAACACCACATTGTCTGCCGTAGCCGAAAGCCGCAAACGGTTCATGCCCCATTTCTGAATCAGTTTCTCCGGGAAAGTATAGCCCAGCGAGATATTCTTGATGGCCAGGTAAGAAGCATCAATCAAGTCGTTGTTGGTCGTAATATAACTCCTGCCAATCTCGATGCGGGGAATGTCGGTGATGTCACCGGGCTGTTTCCAAGCACGTTCCAAGTGCTTGCTCTTAGCCTGTCCGACATAATTTCCATACAGCAAGGTTCTGTACACACCGTCCAGCACCTTACCACCGATAGAATACGTACAGAGTACCGACAAATCGAAGTTCTTGTATCGGAATTCATTGTTGAAAGAACCATACAAGTCCGGAATACGGCTACCCTGAATATCCTTGCAGTTGGTGGCCTTCGATGCATCATTCGAGATATACTTCTCGCCTCTTACACCGTCTTTATCCGTATCCCAGACCCAGTACAACTGTTCACCTGTAGCCGGATCCACTCCTGCCGCAGTGGCTGTATAGAACGAATTGATGGTTTCACCCTCACGGATGATATAGCTTCCATTAATAATTTCCGGCTTATCCGCCAGCTGCAACACCTCGTTCTTCACAACCGAGCCCATCAAAGTCAACCGCCATCCGAAGTTCGGTTGCTGGAAAATATCGGTGGCAATGCTCACATCCCATCCTCTGTTGCGCATGCTGCCGATGTTCTTGTTGTATCCGTCAAATCCAAGCGAAGTAGCCATCGGGAAAGACATCAACATGTCTGAAGTCTTACGCTGATACCACTCCACACTGAAGCTCACACGGTCGAACAAACGGCCTTCCACACCCACATTCAGGTTGCCGTTCTTTTCCCACTTCAATCCTTTATTCTCCAAAGAAGACAAAGCGGCACCGTTCATCGTATTGTTCGGATAGCTCAGACTATAGAAAGACTGCCATGCATAATAGATGTCATCACCGTTTGAATCGAGCAGACGGTCATTTCCCTGCACACCGTAACTTACTTTCACCGACAGGTTATTCACCCATCTCAAGTTTTTCATGAACTCTTCCTGTGAAATCCGCCAGTTTGCACCTACCGACCAGAAATTACCCCAGCGGCTGTCCTTGTAGAAACGAGACGAGCCGTCGGTTCTGAAGCTGGCCGAGAAATAATACTTATCCGCATAATCATAAGACAAACGCGACAATACCGACTCTACTGAATAATTATGGCTATAAGAATCCGTATCCACTACCGTTGTAGCTGCCGCCAGTTCATACAATCCACCGAACGGGAAACCCGTTTTCTGACCGGTCAAATAAGAATAGGTATATTTATAGAACTCATGTCCCACCAGTGCCGCCACATGATGCTTGCCAAAGCGCCGGTCATAATTCAACAGCTGGTTCAGAGTATAACTGAAAGAGCGGGAAGAACTCTTGGTCAGACGTCCTTTCACGGAAGTCGCATTTCCGTTATAAGGATTGTAATAAGTCATGTTGTCCCGGTTAATCAAGTCGAAACCATAATTCACCGAAAACTTCAAGCCTTGCAAAGGACCCTCTTTCAAGTTGCCTAATTCCATATACATACGGGCACTCAAGTTGTCGCTCGTAGTAGAATATTTGTCATCATACAAAGTGGCAATGGTATTCCAATCCGCATTCGCACCTGCCGGGCGGTTTGCTCCATAATCAAACACTGGATTGCCATTTTTGTCTAACACAGTCTTTCCTTCCGCATCCTTCTCATAAACAGGGAAAATAGGCGCCATCAACTGAGCCGTGTACCACACATTGGCGTTTTTTGATGAATTTTCCACAGCCGTATTGTTCTCATTACGCGAATAGCTGGCGTTCATCCCAGCTTTCAACCACTTTGTCACATCCGAATCAATGTTCATACGACCATTGTAACGAGAAAACTGAGTGGTCTTCAACAAACCTTTTTCGTTCAAATATCCCAATGAAAACATATACTTTGTCTTCTCATTTCCACCAGAAAAAGAAGCATTATACTCCTGACGCAACGGATTGTTCACCATCGCCTCGTTCATCCAATCTTCCGAATATTTCAAGCGAGCATCACCACGCACCTTACCCGTAGTAGGATCAATCAGGTCCGTCACAGAATAATTAAACGGATTATACTGTTCATTCTGGCCAAAGATTGCGGTAGACCCCGCCTTCATGGCTGCCAGTGCCGCAACTCCAGCTTCCGCAGGCAAAAGGCCATTGTTATAAATCTGGTTATTTTTATACGACTGGAAAACCGTTTCCAGATATCCCGCCTCATCCATTGTCTCATAACGAGGAATGGAACGGGACGCCACGCCCCAGTTGGCCTTCAAATTGACATTTACCTTGCCCGACTTTCCTTTCTTCGTTGTAATCATCACCACACCGTTTGCTCCACGTGAACCATACAACGCACCAGCCGAGGCATCTTTCAATACCGTCATCGACTCTATGTCATTGGGATTGATAGAAACCACATCCCCATCATAAGGCACTCCGTCTACCACATACAAAGGACTTTGAGCCGAATTAATAGAACCGTATCCGCGTACTACGACAGAAACACCCGAACCCGGCTGTCCTGAACCAGAAGTAGTCTGCACACCGGCTACCAATCCATCCAAAGCCTTCGTGACATTGGCCACGGGTCTGGAAGTAATCTTATCAGCCTTGACCACCGACGCCGAACCGGTAAACGACTCCTTCTTGGCTGTACCATACGCCACAACCATTACTTCATCCAGCTGCTTGGCATCCGACTTCAGCACTACATTTACCACCGATTTCACAGGCACTTCCTGGCTCTGCAAACCGATAAAAGAAACCACCAGAACTTTTGCCGAGGCCGGCACTCCGGTAATTGTAAAATTTCCGTCGATATCGGTCACTGTCCCTACAGTCGTACCCTTTACCAATACCGATGCGCCCACTACCGGCAGTCCGTCTTCATCGGACGTCACATTACCGGTCACTTGAGAAATCTGGGCATTAGACAGACCAATCCCTATCAGGAGAAAGGTCACGAACCACGTGATTTTTTTCTTCATAAAATCTCTCTTTAGTTTAGTTAAGTTAAACAAGTATGTTTTCACAAACGGGTTGCTAAAATAATAAACCAAAGAGAATAAGGCAAACAGAGGGTATTCTTACACTTATTCCACAGGCTGGAGATAAAACAATATTAAAAAGAGATAAATAAATGATTCTTAACGACTTGTATATACTTACCTATATTTATATAAAACGAATATAAATAGAATAAAATTGCATATATTTTGCATTATTAACAAGAAGTTTCAGAAAAAATAGACCATATTTTAATAAAATCAAGACAAAAAAAGAGGTATATCCATCAAAAGATATACCTCCTTCTCAATATTAGTCTATCCTACGAATTAAACTGAAGGTTGCGGAGCTGCCGGATTATTGTCGGCTTCCGTAATACCCTTGTTAGTTTCCATTTCACATTGTGGAATACGATAAATCATAATCTGAGACTCTGGCTCCAAATTGAACTGAACAATAGCCGCATAGTTTGTTCCTTTACGAATAATAGGCTTCTTGAGACGCAAAATATCAAATAGAGCAAAGCCTTCACCCCATAACTCCATACGACGCTGCAACCAGATTTCATCCTGCATAGCTTCTGCAGAAGAAGCGTTGCATACATATGACGGATTACGATAAGTTTTCACGAAATTCTCCAATGTCTGTTTGGCCGTAGGCAGGTCTCCAGACATTGCTTCACCTTCTGCCTTGATCAGATACATTTCTTCCACACGCATCAGTGGCCAGTCTTGTGAGTTAGTGGTATTACCCATTACATCCTGATACGGACCAAATTTCACATTGGTATAAGGGGCCAAACCAAAATAATCAATCACAGGAATACCTCCCACCGTTTTATTGTCCACCAAAGTAGAAGTTGTATCCGGAGAAATAAACCACTGTTTGCGGATATCTGTAGCAGGAATCTGCTCATACAATGCAGAGCTTACATAACGGAAAGAACCCGTCAGTGTAGTATAACCGTTTCCAGTCAGTGAACACAAGTGAGAAGGCCAGTTGATAATACCTGTGGTAACCACATCATTATCTGGAGTAATCAGCACTCCCCACAACCAAGAATCGGCAGAAGCTGAATTGAATGTCGGACTAGACACTTCACTGAGCGACTGAGGTGTTCCACCTTCAATGGCTTTTGCTGCATCCTTCGCCGCCTCTGCCCAATTCTGCATCAACAAGTTTGCACGAGCTCGCAAACCATAGGCCGTAGCTTCATCTATTTTATCCTTTGATGAACCATTGTCATAACCAGCCAACAAAGTAACCGCCTCATTCAAATCTTTCATAATCTGGTCATAAACCTGCTGAACTGTAGCACGAGGATTGTTCTGCATCTCCTCTTCTGTCATATCCTCAGTAATGATAGGCACACACAATGCATCTTCATGCCCTTTATAAGTAAACTGATAAATCTGAGCCAAATTCATTAAATCGTATGCACGAGCCGCCAAGGCCTGTCCACGATAAACCAACATGGTTTCATCTTTCGTACCTTCCGTCAGCACAAGCACATCATTGGCAGTTTTCATGTGATTATAGAAAGTTTTCCAAATCAATTCATCTCCTGCACTTGTATAAAGACGGTCTGAGTAATTCTGCGCCGTTGCAAACCAGTTATAACCTGAAGTCGTACAAGGCATATCCTGTCCACCCTGTTCCAGGAACTGACTTACAGCAGCTACTCCATAGTCATTATGATAGGTAGTAGCATCATCTGAAATTGTACCGAATGTATTCAATTTCGCAGCCATCGCATTGACACCTGCCACAACCATATTCGGACGCTTACTTATAATCTCCTCGTTCTGCCCATCTCCTACATACTGGCCTTCCGGAAGCTTATCCAGGTCACAGGAAGCCAGACATAAGGCAGCACCTACGAATACCAAATATTTATTTGTCTTTTTCATACGTTCTAAAACATTTAATAAATTAGAAATTCAATGAGATACCACCGGAAATTGTACGAATCGGTGAGTACACATTATCCGCAGCTACATAACCCTGACGTGGATCGAGACCTTTACGGGCAGTCAGTAAAGCTACATTATCTGCTACGAAATACAAACGGATACCATCAATCTTAATCTTACGAGTCAAAGACTTCGGTAACGTATAACCAAACGTAATATTCTGCAAGCTCAAATAATCAGAACTTGTCAACCAACGGTCAGACAGATTGGATGTGTACAAGTCCTGCACATTCATACGCGGAATATCTGTATTCTTGTTTTCCGGAGTCCATGCTCTCAACATATCCACATGCCATGCTGCTCCCTGTGCATCCGTACTCATCAAGCTTTGGTAAGTATAGTCCAAAATACGTCCACCCAACTGATAAGCAAATGCAATAGAGAAATCAAAGCCTTTGAAAGTCAAGCTTGTGCCAAATCCACCATATACTTTCGGCAGGATGTCACCTGTAGCAAAACGGTTAGAAGATGCTTCAGTATAAGATGTGGTTACAGTCTCACCTGCTTCATTCGGTTCCAGCAAAGCCCATTGGCTCTCACCTGTTTCAGGATTCACTCCTGCATACTTCGGCAAATACAACTGGTACATAGATTCACCTTCACGGTAAATACGTGATCCGTCAATCAACTGACCATTCAGTTCAGGAGCCAGCTCCAGCACTTCATTCTTGAAGTGAGTCAGGTTAAAGTTCACATCCCAAGTAAAGTCTTTTGTGCTGAAGATATTAGAGTTCAAATCCAATTCCACACCACGGTTGATCATAGAACCGACATTTTCCGGGAAACGAGAATATCCCATAGACGGAGACACCGGCTTAAAGTAAAGCATGTCAGTCGTCTTACGTGAGAAGTACTCTACCGTACCACTCAATTTGCCACCCCAGAAAGTAAAGTCAAAACCGGTATTGAAACTATGAGAAGTTTCCCATGTGATTTCCGGATTACCTTTATAATACAAAGAAGTAGCAAAGTCACTGTTACTGTTGGACAGTGTATATTGGTCCATGTAAGGATAATAGTTACGATACAAACCACCTTCATACATCAGGTTATCGTTACCTTGCAAACCGTAACTAATCTTGAATTTCAACATGTCAATCCAAGTCTGGTCTGCCAGGAAGGATTCCTTGTTCATCAGCCAACCTGCACCGATTGACCAGAAGTTACCCCAACGATTATCCGGATGGAACACTGAAGAAGCATCACGACGATAAGATCCGGAAACAAAGTATTTTCCATCATAATCATACTGCACACGGAACAACCATCCTTCAGTAGCATAATTGTTAGTGTAAGAAGAGTTATTCTGGTTCAAGATACCATTGTTCAGTTCCGGTACATCCGGGTTATAGATTTTTTCGCGTGAACCATACAAATATTGATATTTGTAGTTATAGTTTTCATAACCGGCTAACACATCCAAATTGTGTACATTATTGAATGTCTTGTTATAAGTCAGCAAATATTGCTGGTTCGTACTAAACGTACGCTGAGAAGCTACACTTACAATACCACCTACACCACTGGTTTCTGAATACTGACCATAATATGGATTGACCATATTGGTATAGCGTACGTTATTTGCATCTACACCAATATTGATTTTGGCCTTAATTCCACCCCAGATATCAATATCAGCAAACCATTTGCCACTGATTACATCACCGGCATATCGCATCATATCCAGCATGTAGCTGGCCAGCGGGTTGGCATTCGGAATCACATTGTCACGAGAGAAGTTCGTATCAGAACCGTAGTCATAACGTTTGTATCCTCTTTCATCTATCATGATATTGCCTTCTGCGTCGCGAATATACATCGGATAGATAGCACCCATGATATTGGCTGCATAGAATGCATTGGCATTGGATGAACCTCCTTCTGTATCTTGTTCACGGCTGTCATAATGAGTAAATGACACATTACCTCCCAGTTTCAACCAAGGTTTCACTTGATAATCTGCCTTCAAGCGGGCTGAATAACGTTGGAATCCAGAGTTCGGAACGATACCTTGATCGTCCAAGTAACCGGCAGACATGTAATAGTTCATTTTCTCAGTAGCACCACTGACACTCAGATTGTATTCCTGACGCATGTTGTTTTCAAACAATTCATCACTCCAGTTATCCGGTCTATAATAATATGTACCGTCAGAATAACCCAAAGTAGCGTTTGGATTCAATTTGCCATCCATGCCAATCAACTGTTCTCCATTAGGTACGGTGAAAACCTGATATCCTAAATAAGATGAAGACAACATAGCCTGATTAGCATATTTATTGGCCGCTACCAAATCACCCGCAGCTGCATATCCTTTCAGGTCACCATTGTAAATGGCAGAATAAGCCATTTCATAGAACTTGCCCGGATCCTGTACAGTCTCATAAGAAGGAACTCCACGCTTGTTGACACCCCATTTTGCATCGAATGTCACACGTGCATCCCCTGTTTTACCACGCTTGGTAGTAATCAAAATGACGCCATTTGCACCACGGGCACCATACAATGCATTAGAAGCCGCATCCTTCAATACAGTCATAGACTCGATATCAGAAGAGTTGATAGCAGAGATTTCCCCATCATAAGGCACTCCATCCACTACATACAACGGCGTATTGCTTGCTGAAATAGACCCGATACCACGAATACGTACGGTAGCATCCTTACCCGGCTGACCTGTACTACTTGTAGTCTGTACACCAGCGACCTGACCAGCCAAGGCATTCGTCACATTTGACGTCTGGCGAGAAGTGATCTTTTCATTTTTGATTGTAGATGCAGAACCTGTGAAAGCTGATTTTTTTGCCGTACCGTATGCAACAACCATCACCTCATCAAGTTGCTCTGCATCAGACTTTAACACCACTTTTACCATAGAAGCAATCTTCACTTCCTGTGACTGCATTCCGATAAAGGAAATGACCAAAGTTCCCGCGGAACTTGGTACGTTAGTCAACGTAAAATTACCATCAATGTCGGTAACAGTACCTACAGTGGTACCCTTTACCAATACTGATGCGCCCACTACAGGTAAACCATCTTCTTCAGAAGTAACATTACCAGTTACCTTCGAGATTTGAGCGTTTACCAGACCGATACCTATCATCAGGCAGGTCATTAACAGCATCAATTTTCTTTTCATAAAAATCTCTCTTAAAGTTTAACTTTACATTAATAAAAATTCATTCACTCTAACAGCGGGCAAAAATAATGATATATTTTTAAATATTTATACCATTTTCAAGAAAAAACGCTCAAAAGGTTGCTTTTTAACACTTTTCAGAGAAACTTCAGTGCAAAAGTATGTTTTTATAAAATAATTTATGTGTTTTCTTCGTCTTTGATTTTTTTGTCATAATGTAATATAAATCTTTTTTGTAAACTCTGTTTTTCTTCAAATTTAAATCAAACAGACCGTTTATATGTTATAAACTCTTGCATAAATGAATATTATTTGCATATTCTTTTAAAAATCAATTATTATGAACAAAATCCATTTCCGATTAGTGTATAATCGCAAAAAGAAGTTAAACAAGTATGGAAAAGCCCTTATTCAGGTGGAAATCTATCAAAACCGTAAAAAGATTTACATTTCGTCAGGAATCTATGTAAATCCGCAACAATGGGACAATCCACATAGTAGGATTATTCACCACCCACATGCGGAAGAACTGAATAGAATGTTGGAGGAATTTATACTGGAATTACAATGGGAAGAATTGAAATATTGGAAACGTGGCATTCCTGTCAGCCTATCTGTTTTTCGAAAGTTAAAAGTACATTCGGATGCTGGGAAAATGACATTTTTACACTTTGGTAGAAACTGGGTAGAACAATCGTCACGCAAAGAAAACACAAAAAAGAACTTACTAACTACACTTGATTTGCTGAGTCACTTCCATTCTTCCATTGACTTTGAAGATATCACTTACTCATTTCTTCAGGATTTTGAAAATTTCATGCACCAGAAATTTTATGAAACGAATACGATAGCCAAACACATGAGACAATTAAGAACCTTTGTCAATGAAGCAATAAAAAGAGGTTATATGACAGCTGAAAGCTATCCCTTCAGAAATTATCAGATAAAAACGGTACAAAGCAAACATACATTTTTGTTGCCTGAAGAAATCCGGAAGTTGGAGCAGTTGAATCTGTCATCTTTTCCTGAATCTTTGACCCATAGTTTAAAAGCATTTCTGTTCTGTTGCTATACAGGGGTTCGATATTCTGATTTTATACGTCTCAATGAAAAAAATATAGTAAAGGTGAAAGGCGAAAAATGGCTTATGTTTAAAACGGTAAAAACCGATACGGAGGTGAGCATTCCATTGTATTTGCTATTCCAAGGAAAAGCGCTTCTTTTTTTGCAGGAATATAAGCATGATTTGAATTCTTTTTTCCGTTTGAAATCAAATTCATCGGTAAATAAAGATTTGAAGAAAATCGGGACAATGGCAAAAATCGATAAACACTTTTCATTTCATGCAGCTAGGCATAGTAGCTTTTGTTTCTTGCTAAGATACAACATGTTACAAAACATTTCAGCTTAATAGATAACGATTTAGAGACCAGTGAAATTCTGTATTTCACCTCGTTTTGCAATAATTCAAAAGAACGCTTTTTCTAAATGCAAAGATAATATTTTTTAAGTAATACACTGCTGCTACTCTAAAAATATCTGTATGGTATCAGTTTTTTCGATTAGCAATTTAGCGTTTGAGAGAAAGGATTTAACTCTCAAATCGAAAACTTTGATGAATATCATATAATTTTCGATAAGGCAACATCTCAAAGAATGCCACAATCGTAATTCCGCTAATAATACCCCATATAACGCACATAGATTGCGATTTTTATTTTAGATAATATATGCAGTTAGCAATTATCAATCAAGTGAAATGTCTACATTCATAGCCCAATAAACAACTGGATCAAACTCTATCCCCGGATGAGGCTGATTTCCATCAGTTTTCCAATACTTATGTTTAGTATATTTCACAGGTGTAATGGATAGGTGTTTGGATGTTAAAGTTGACAATCTCATTTTTTCAGTATACTCATTAATATTGCAAGAAATTTTATACTGGTCTACCATCTTTAGTTCCTCTTTAGATGAAAAGATAGTTTCAAATGTAGATTTAGAATATTGTCCTACACAAGAACCATATTTATTATAGACTTTATAGAAAGTTCCATCTTGAAATACGGCATATTCAGGCGTGCAGGTTATAATTCTATAATCCAAATCTGATACATTATGTTGCCACAGCAAACGACCGGATGTTATTTCCAAAAGTCCGAAAACACATTCACTTTCGGTACTTATCAAATATAATATATCTCCGCCTGAAGAACATACTTCAATATAAGCAATACCCTCATTAACTTCTATGCCAAGTCGACGCAAAGCTTTATTAGAAAAACTATCCACAATAGTGTAAGGACGAACACACCAACTTGGAGTAGGTTGATGATAAAATAAATAGCTCATGTTTAAGTGTGGTTGAAACACTTGTAAATATGGATTCATTATGAATGCTTTTTTCAGTTTATCTTTAGCTAATTCTAATTCATCACATTTTGCAAGCGTTAAAGCTAAAAGATAATTTATTTTGGGAGTTGCATCACGATTGCTTAGCTCCATCAAACTATGCATTCCATCTTCGTACATACCATTTTTTATGTAGTCTTGAAAGGTTCTGAGTGGACTAATATAACTTTGTTCAATCATTGCTTGTTGGTCACCTAAAGCCTCATCTACACCTTTTAAGATAGATGAACGCAAATCCATATTTTGTATATCTCTAAGCACATAATTTACAATGCTTGAGAATGTTGTTAATACTATGCTCATATAATTTGTATATTATATCCCTTCCATTAAGGAAACTTTTATTATAAATATCGTAGCCTTGTTTTGTAATTATTAGATGCAAAATAAACAATAAAAATCCGGAAACTATCAAGTTGACATATTCTTTCGTTTTATTTAAAAGTTTCTTCATTCTTGGCGTACAAGTTGTCTTGCCAATGGCACGAAGTCTGGCGACAAGAATATTGTTGTCGTTTGTCTGTTTCAACGCACATATTATTCATTCCTAATCCACCGAGTCATTACGTAGAGTGAAACTACAAGAGAGGTCGGTTTCAGCACGGCAAGTTCTATATGTTCTTTCGTAACCACGCCTTTCTATACCTGCAATACCAACTCCCATGATTTTCTGCCGTAGTTCACGCACGTTTCCCCAACCATGTAATGGTCAGCAACGCTTTACTAGCCTCGGAACTAAAACCACTGACACGACACTCTATCTTACTTAAGGATTCTTCAAAAATATTGATATATAATTTAAAATTAGAGCATCCCAAAAGACTAAAGAAATGGTCGTATCATTACTCTATACAGAGCTTGATACGACCATTTTAAAGTATTATAGTTACAATCTGTGACTTTCGGAAGTAGTCATTTTCGTTTTGCCCCCTCTTTAATCTATTACCTTGGATTCTGTACCATCAGCGAATTATGCCCCATGACGCTTAGTGGTATCGGCAAAACATAATGATTATCCTCCGGTGTCAATGTGTATGTTTTGCCATACAATGTATGAGTGATGGTCTTTGCAAAGCGTGGGTCTTTATTCAGACGTTTTAGGTCAAACCAGCGGATTCCTTTCTGCATACACTCCCTGCGCCGTTCATCAAGGATAAGGCGCAGCAGTTTGTCCGAGTCTCTTTCTGTTTCGTCTATGTACGTTCCTGCCACGTGACGTTTCCTTGCCAATTCATTAAGTAGATAGAGGGCATTGTCTGTTTCACCCTCTCGAACACAGGCTTCCGCCTCAGTCAGATATAGTTCGCCGATATTGAGTCCCCTGTTATTTGGGAAAAGGAAAGCTACCGTTCGTGGCGTATCACCTTCTGGGTCATCGCCGAACATGGGGTAAGTGGTGATAAATAGTTTCCAACGTAAGTCGGTATCTTTGTCGAAAAGAGCTATCAAGTCATCCGAAAGGTTGTAATCTTCCTCCTCATTCGAACCATAGCCTTCCCCTTTATAACAAATGATATCTGCCTCTTCCCAGCGATTGTATGGGAATCCTGCAATGCCAAAATCGGGATTAATGTCCTCAAGTTCATACTGGTTATAGTCGCTTGGCGCATCACATTGTTTCCTTGCGGTAGAGGCTGCTTTCATACAGAGCTTGTATTCACCTTGATACAGATATGCCCTTGCCAGCAAAGCATAGACAGCTGCCTGATTAGGACGGAACGAATAGGCTGATTTTCCATCTGTAAGCAAGTCTTTTGCCTTGTCGAGATCTGCGAAAATCTGGTCATAAATCTGCTGCACACTTGCCCTGCCTACGGTGGCGTTTGGATCAGCTTCCAATACAAGAGGAACGCCTAAATCTGTGGAGGCAGAACTCTTGTCATAGTGCTTAGCATAAAGATTGACCAAACTGAAATAGGCAAAGGCTCGGTGGAATCTTGCCGCCCCTTCTACATAAGCGCGGGTGAACTCTGTACCATCGGGAGCATCTGCCAGATTGTTCAATATATAGTTGCAGATATAAATAACATGATAAAAATTGTTATAGCATTCCTCATCATCACCAGCACCGACTAGATAGTCTGCCCACGTATATCCATTGATACCCCACGAGGCAAACTTGTATGCCTTGTCATCAGGGATAATAAAATCGTCCGACATCATCATCGTCAGGCATTGTCCATAAGCGATATTGTTGTCATAGTCATAATTGTCCAGCATCATACCGAAGTCGTTTACAGTTTTAGGTATGAGCGTTCCTTTTGGTGTCTCATCCAGAAAATCTTGGCACGAACTCATGCAAAATAGTGTAGTAAACAGTAATATATATTTCTTCATACGTATAGTCGTTTAAAAGTTGATATTCAATCCTACGACAAGTCGTGGTGTCTTGCCCAATCCACAGATGTTTTCATACGAGTTATTTCCTACAACCAACTGGTCGGGGTCAAGGTTATACTTGTTGGCTGCCCAGAAACCCAGATTCTCTCCGCCGATGCTGACAGAACCTCCACGCAGTCCGATGAGCCGCAACAAACGGGTTGCATTGTAAGTCAGGCTGATACTCTTGAAATAGATAACATCTCCCTTGTCCACCATCCGGTCACTGAACAGCAAACAGTCCTCACGGTTGCTCGGGATCCATTCGCTTTCCGTATAGAGTCGCGGCACCCACTTGTCCGTGTTGTCTGCACCCTCCATCCAACGGTATGCCTCGCCAAACCATTCGTTATACAATCCAAACTGTGGCGAAGGATTGGGCAAGCGCATCTTACTGCCAAATCGGTAAGTGAACATGAAAGTCAGTGTAAAGTCCTTGTAAGTAAGATTACTGGAAAGGCTACCAAACACAGGAGGATTGGTCGTGCCGACAAATTCCAAGTCATCCAGTTCCAGCTCGTTCATGTCCGTGTAGGAGTATTTCGTATCGTCTCCTTTCTTCATAAAAGTAGGTTCACCGTACTCATCTAGACCGCCATAGCGGTGCACAGCAATATATCCAATGGGCTGTCCCTGCATGGGATTGCCTTTACAGGCACCACGGCGGCTGGGTGCATAGTCCATTTCCGTTACACGGTTCTTGTTGTAGGACAGATTCAGCGTCATGTCCCATTTCACGGGTGTTGCGGTTAGGATGCGTGCATCCAATGCAAGGTCTAAACCAACGTTGCGAACGGTTGCCGAGTTCTTAAACACCGAACTCCAGCCCGTAGTCGGGTCAATATCCATGTTCGCCAGCAAGTCTTTCGATAGCTTGTGATAGAAGTCAAGACTACCCGAAATACGATTATTGAGCAATGCATAGTCAACACCCACGTTCCAACTGTAAGTCTTCTCCCAGCCCAGTTCCGGATTGGCGGGATTCGTTACTATCAGGTAGTTCAAGGACGGGATTGCCCAACTCGATGATGCTTCCGCCACGATGTCTGGTCCCGTACGTTTGTCAATGTTACCTGTCAGACCATAAGAGATACGGAGCGAAAGTATATCCACGAAGTTTGTCTTAAAGAACTTTTCTCGGTTGATGTTCCATTTTCCACCCACCGACCATGAAGGATTGTTGCGGAATTTGCTCGCATTGGTCAACAAGTTAGTCTGGTCAAGTCGAACACTGGCAAACAGGTCGTACAACTCCTTATAACCAATGCTAGCCGTACCGAAGTAAGAGACATAGTGCTCCAGCGTCTCACCATAGAGTGGCGAATAAGTCTCATCTAATGTCTGCACACGCCCGTTGTAACCTTGCACCCCGCTTTGCAGCGTAGCAAGGTCGATACTTTGCGAAGTCAGCAATTCAGGGTCGAATCCCCACAACCAATTGGAATATTGGTTGCCTTCCAAAGAATATACTTCATTACCTGCCATTACCTTGTAGTTAAGATTGCGGAACATATTGGTATATGAAATCATGTTGCGGATGGAGTAGGAATACAGATGTTCGTCTCCCAAGTTGCGGATGCCTCCGCTTGCGGGTAGATGATGTTCGATGATAGAAACAGGGCGACCGTCTGCTACCTCCACTTCCGTGAAACGATTGGTCAAGTCACGGGTCATGTAATGTTCTTGCGAATAGAACAGAGTGTTCTGCGAGTTTCCGAACTCATAATTGCCTTGCGAAGTGATTTCCAGTCCCTCAATTGGTCGCCAGTTCAGTTTCAACGAGGTGGAGAGATTGTAATCCTTAGTCGTGTTGTCATTCATCCGCATCATTTCAAGCGTATTCTTATGCCAGTCCCTCATACCCAATGCCTGGCAAGCCGATGCCCATTCCTCCGAGATTCCGTTGTATTCGTTATAGTAAGAGCCATCATCGTTTAGGATTCGTTGCCACGGTTCGTAGCCAGTCATGTCCATGCCGTTATTCTTCGTGCTGCGATAAGTTCCGCGCACGCCTACGGACACCATGAACGTGCGGTGCAAACGAAAATCGTTGTTCAGCAACAGGTTGAATTTGTTGTATTCATTACCTACCTCACGTGCCTTGCTCTGGTCGTAGCTCAACGACAGGTAGGTGGACGAACGCTCACTACCTGCCGACAACGAAATGTTATGCTGCTGCGTGAAAGCGCGACGATAGAAATTGTCCGTTATCTGCTGGGAATTATTAAAGCTGCCCAGCCTACCCACTTGCATCCAAGCCTCGTCCAAAGTCATGCCTCCACGGTTATATTGGTCATATATCTGTTCCAACTCGTTCAATCCGCTATATGCAGAGTTGTTTACTCCCTGGCTCAATATGTTCTCAAACTTGGCATTCACGTATTGGTCAGACGAAAGGATGTGTAGGTCATTCCAGTCCACAACACCACTCGATGTCAGCGTACCTGAATAGTTCACTCGCACTCGTCCCTTGTCACCACGTTTGGTTGTGATGACAATCACACCGTTGGCGGCACGGATGCCCCAGATGGAAGCCGAAGCCGCATCTTTCAATACAGTCACTTGCTCTATATCATTCGGATTAAGGTTCAGTTCTGAACTTTCCAACGGAAAACCATCTACCACTATCAATGGCTTGGTACTGGCGTTCAGCGATCCCAATCCACGGATGGTGATTCCGTTGTTCTTATCCAAATAAAGTCCTGGCACTGCACCTTCCAATTTCTCGCTCAGACTAGTGGAATAGATGTGCCTCATATCCTCCTGCTTCAGCAGGTTGTAAGCACCCGTAGCACGCCCCCTTTCGATAGTTTGGATACCCGTCACCACCACTTCATCCAATAACTCGCTGTTTTCGTCCAACATGATTTTCAAAACCGTGCGCTCGCCTAGTTTCACCTGCAAAGTCTTGTAACCGAGAAACGAGACCTCCAGATTCTTGCAGTTCTCATCTACGGTCAGCGTGAAGCGTCCTTCCGCATCGGTAGTCGCACCTTTCTTCTTTTGTTCATCCGAGACATTTGCACCAATTAAGGGTTCTTGTGTTTTTGCATCAAGAACTATCCCTTTTATTTTGCGCTGTTCTACTTTTCTTTGACTAATGTCCTCTTGCGCATATAGGATATTAGTCATGCAAAAGCATAATAAAATACTTATGCATAGTTTCCGTTTAAAGACTTTCATTGTTGTATTCTTTTTTATTATATTTTACTCATATTTCTAATACTAATGAATTGTAATTACGTCCGATACATACTGTCGTATCAATTCCTTATGAGTTATTATAATGATTGTTTTATTAATGGATTTTTTTATCAGCCTATTAAGGAATAGTTCTTCTGTATTTGGATCCAATGCAGAGGTAGGCTCATCTAACAGCAATAAACCACCTTCTTGTAAGAGGCTACGGGCAATAGCTATTCTTTGTGCCTGTCCTTCGCTAATACCCAGCCCTTTTTCTCCAACCATACTTTCTAATCCATCAGGTAATTTGTTAAAAACGAAGTCCGCAGATGCTGTATAAAGAGCCTCCCTCATCTGTTTTTCTGTTGCATTTAAGTTTCCCAGTAATAAGTTGTACTTGATAGTTCCACTTATTAGACTATTTCCTTGAGGGACATATACACAATTGCAACGGGTACGCGAGCTGACATTATATGCCTCAAATGAATTATAAATTTCAACATTTCCTTTCTGAGGGAACAAGAAGGCAAGTGCGATTCTAATAAGTGTACTTTTACCCACTCCTGTTTCACCTAAAATAGCAGTAATGGTTCCTGGCCTAAAATCATAACTGAAATTCTCATAAATCCATCGTCCCTCGTCTGAATAGCGAAAATAAACATTTGAAAAACGAATCCCGGGTATACCTCTTAGCATCAAATGGTCATTAACATTATCTTTTGGTAAAGATGTGATTTCTATAAGACGCTCAACAGAAGCAAATGACGTAATCAGAGAGGGATATTGGTCCTTAAAAATAAAAAGGGGACGTTGTAGCTGTCCCACAAGCTGAATAAAGACTATAAACTCCCCATATGAAACGACACTATTTCTTATTCCATAAATACCCCAAATAAACACTACTAAATAGCTTGCGGCAAATCCAAATTCTGTAAGAGAGTCTGCTCTAACCGTAAGGCGTATTTGAGATTTCAATGCTTTGAGAAATATTTCTTGAAGAATACCCAACTTCGTCTGAACAAAATTATTTTGTCCCATTGCTGTAATAAGTTCATGGTGCTGCAAATGTTCTTGAACATATTCGTTAACCCTACTTCCTTCCACTCGGACCTTTCGGGAAATTGGTATAAGGAGTTTGGCATAATAATTCCCGGCCCAAATGACAATGGGTGCAATCACCCCAATCACTACAGTCAATACAGGTTGCATAGATACTAAATAAATCCATGTTGCAACCAATTGAAATATCGAATATATGAGGATTGGAATTGTGAAGGCTATGCTTTCCGACACGATTCCTACATCTCCTGTCAAACGATATATTTTATCACCTGAATGAAAATGTTGCTCCATTTGTATTTTACTGTCGTTAAGAGAGCAAAACATTTCCTTTTCTAAAAAGGTCTCTAATTCTGATTTTGTCAGAGTGCGAAGATAAATTTCCCCTTGCTCGCAAGTTAATTGTACTATCTTTAATCCTATTAATCCTACTATTATGATAACGGCGATATTTCTGTTGTTAACAGCATTATTGATAAGAACTTTCGTCGATTCTACAAACAAAAGCGAAAAGCACACACTCCCTATACTGAGCAATATACAGGACGCTATTTTTATTCTGAACCCTGCAGAATGAATCCAAAGCCATTTTATAATAGATGAAATCATAGCGCAGTCTTGTTATTTGTCAATTATAATAGAAACAAGTCCTATATTGAATGCTTGTTTGGCTTTTAATATATTACCTTTGGACATCAAGGTTTTCCAATACCTTTTGTTCTTTCTTGTTCGTTGCTCAAGCAATGTTGCCACGATGTCTGTATTGACCGCTATTTCCTTTGCTTCTTTTAAAAGGCTTTTTGCATCAAAATTGCCTTTTAAGCGCTTAGATATGGAGTGTATGTAAAAAGTGGATCCTGAATGACTGATTCTCACATCACCAGCCAAATAAACAATTATAGCAGCGGAATTTACAAAGGAGGTGTTGACGGTTTGAATCTCACAATCCAACTCTCGAAGAAAATGAAATAATTCAATTGCGACATCTACATCTCCTCCTGGAGAAGACATGTTTATTATTAGATATTTTGCTTCTGGTTTTTCCACACACAACCTGATAAGAAGTTCAATAAAATTCTTGACACTTGACGAATTGATTGGTTCCGAAAATGTTATCTTTATAAAATCATTTTCCATAACTAAACCATTTTATATATTGAACGGCCTTATTTACAGCATCAAGTTTGTCTCGTTCAAACAAATCTATTTTGTCTCTCATGGCAAGCGATGCCAAAAGAGAAGCAGACCAATAAGCTGTAATATGATGGGCAGAACACGAATAATCCTTATTGATATTTCGTCCAAACATACCAAAATGTTGATAGTTTAGGGCCATGCAATTAGTACAACTCCATCGGATCGGACATTTTTTACATTCTGCATCAATAAGTTCCTCATTTAAGCATTCCGATTCTTTTAATATTGAACCTCTTTTTTTACTTCCTTGAACAATGACTGAAAACATATGACATGGAAGCAAATCTTTGTCGCAATCATATGTATGGACTATCTGTCTTTTCCAACAAGGCTCTTCTATGGTTCGTTCGCTGTCATTTGATTCAAAAGCATGCTCGAAATTAAGGTTGAATAGAGGTTCTAAAGGAGGAGTGTTTGGATTAACAAGATAGTAATCCACTAACTTTTCCATTTGCGTTTTTAGCATTAAGCAGGATTTCTCATCCCATTTCACTCCCTGTGCCAATCCGCCGGTAATTAGAAATCCTTTCTTATATAAATATACAACAGATTCAAACAAAGATGCGACACTTTGTGGAAAAACCGTTATTTTCACAGGTACATCAGGCCAGTGTCTTTTGAAAAAATCAATATCAATATCTTTAACTCCACGATTGAAATAATTAATTTCAGGTGTACCATCAATACTCAAGCCCAGTCCAACTTGTTTTTTGTGAATAGAAAACCACTCTTTCATTTCTTCTGACAAAAGAGTCCCGTTCGTCCGAATAAAAACCTGCATTTGAGGGTATCTTTCCCATATCCAATTACAGATTGGAGGTATAACAGAAAAGTTGGAAAGTGGCTCACCTCCCAACAAATCAACATTCGTTATGTTTTCTGCATCATCAGAAAACTCTTTTTCAAGAATCACTATAGCATCATCAAGGCTCATTTTTCGAGGATCTTTAAACCTTTCATAGCAGTACTTGCAGGCTAGATTGCAGCTATGGCTTATTAATAGAAGTATAGAACGTTTCATTTTCCTGCTTGCATATCATTCAATAATTTTTTATATTCTTTAATATAGTGTCTCTGGAGCATCAACGGCATCGGGCTCCGAAACAAAATTCAAGACTCGCAGACATTTATGGTCATTAGGATTAGGGCTGTAGTCATCAAATCCACAACGCCAATTCAATCGCCGAAAATCAGAAGAAAAGTAAAGTATATCTTGTCCATTACGAAACATGTTTTGATTACATTCCTGATATATTAGAATGCCATTTTTTGTCCCCATATACTTGTATGTATTTTGTCCGTATCCACCTGAATATACCCCGTTCTTATCAGTCAAATAACAATTACTCTTCTTATTTGTAAAAGTAAAATAGAATACTGTTCCCTTGGCTATTAAACCGGGAATTTTCACTTCATCTTTCACTGAATGAGAATATTTATAGCAATAAGTCTGCGCAAGTGCTTTCGTCGCAAACAAAACCACAAGTATAGTCAATATCAAAATCCGTACATTTTTAACCATACACAAAATATTTTTGATTTTATGTGAATTACGTTAATGAAAGCGAGGGTGTTTTCACCCTCGCTAACGTCTTGTTTGTGAAATAACTTAACGACCGTTACAAGAACCGCCACAAGTACCACGACAAGTACCCTTGCAAGTACTGCCAGTGTAGCAACTGTCACAAGTGTTGGTATTCTGAGACATATGCTCAGCAACAGGGCCGTTCAACCTGCTGTATTCAGCAAGTTTAGCTTCCAGAGCCTTAAGGGCTTCGAGATTCATGTTCATATGAAATCCTCCTGAATTTAAATTGTTAATAAAATAATTATCAAATTGGCTTACGCCTTTTTAAATGTCACATTATGTCTTCCAGTCACTACGACTATTATAACCAGCACATTTTTCTGTCTCGTTATAATCTCCACTCTGCTATTGAGGATATATTCATTCTTGCCAGATTAGCTATAATATTTACATCTTCTACTATCTTGACATGAAGAACAGTTATGTATCTATTTTCTGTATAAAATACTGGGGCTTAATAGAACAAAGAGATGGTAACAATTTGATTATAACTATTAACTGAATTACAATCAAAGCCATTAGATACCTCTTGAAGAACTGTGCCAACGTTGTATCACGTACAGATAGCGACACAAAACAAGTGCAATCTATTTTATTAATATTTTTCTCATCGCTATTTTGTTATTATATATGGAGCTCTATTCTTATTTAAATCAATTTCATTCAACACTTTATATGCTGTAATTGCTGTTTGAGCATGTTCTGCATCTTCTGCGGACAAAGATTCAATCATCGCTATACGCTCTATTTGAAATTCACACGCTGTAACAGCTTCAGCTAAGACCATTGGGCACCAACGTTTGTCTCGATCTGCAAAATTCCCACGATACTTATAATTAAAACCGGGACAGGTTGGACAGTACCTTCTAAGAATACACGATTCACAATATGAGTCAGCCATCAATCCTGGTTTATCCCATTCTACGTCATCAACACCGATAGCTTTCTCATTCCCTAAAACTATAGGAGTAAACATATGACATCCGTATCGTTTCCCATCAATATCATAGGTTACCATGTTTAATCCACTTCCACAAACTTGGATTTGTTTGCGTTCTGATGGATCGAGATTAAAGACATCAACATATTTTGTAAGGCGATTTAAAGGTAATAGACTAGTATCTTTTAAATACTCTTCTTTCAATATGCACAGTTGCTCCCTGTATAATTTTGCATCATTTTGTGTCCAATCTACACCTTGAGCAAGTGATGCATTTAGTCGATAACCTTTGCGTTGAACATATAAGACACCTTCTGCAAGATATGGCAAAGTCTCTTTTGATATTGTCATTTGGAGAGTTTGTTCAGGCCACAACTCATGGAAAAAGTCCAAATCAATATTATATAGGTCTGTACCCCTATTCTTTAATTGCATATTACCCGTTCCATCATAGCTTGCCCCAAGCACCATATAACGTTTATGTTGCTTAAACCACTCTTTCATTTCACTATTTATTAAAGTACCATTAGTTGAAGCAAAACATATCCATGGAACATTTATACCACCACCTTCAAGCCATTCAACAATTTCTTTAATTAATGTAAAATTCATTAGAGGTTCACCACCCATAAAATCAACTTGAATTTCATCAAACTTATCACTATTTGCTACAAATCGAGCTTCTTTGGAAATAATTTCTTTTGCTAATTCTATGGTCATATAATCATTGCGTTTATAGGATTCATAGCAATAACTACAATTCAGGTTGCATGCGTGAGTTACCATCAGCATGCAAACTCGTCTTCTTCCAGAATGCTCTTCATCCCATATAGAATGATTGTTAGCTATTTTATTCATATATATGTTTTTTGTTCCTATTTAAAATGTATATCTCTTGTTAAGAGAGAGGTAGTTGATTATTTTAGCCTTTATTTTTAATGAATTATACTAACCTAAATTCATATTTTTCTAAACATTTATTCTATTTTTTACACTAAATGAAAAGAAATTTTGAATTTAATATGGTTTATTTCATGTTTTTCCTTACATTTGCATCATTACATCTCTCTCTTAACAAGAAATATCTAATTTTGCTAAACATCTAGGCTTATCGTATTACAGGTCTTTAAGAATTTGTGCGTTGGCTTTGTCCACTACGGAATTATCCAATGAGGCCAGATAAATTTGTGTGGTCGCCTCGGAATCATGTCCCATTCCTTCACTGATAACCGAAATCGGAATGTTCTTGCCTTTGGCTGCGCTTGCCCATGAATGACGGGCACAGTACATGCTAAGAGGAACGGATATATCGGCCAGTCTGGCTATTTCTTTCAGGTTCCTGTTTATTCCGGACATGACATTCCTGTAATGCTTGTGCGTATCCTTAAAAGGATATTTCAATACCGGCAAAAGATAAGGGCTAAGGCTCTCTTCCGGGTATTTGCCGACAATCTCCTGCATACATTTTTCCCACCTGATGACCAGCTGCTGCCCGGTCTTTCGTCTGCGATACGATAAAAATCCGTTCTGAAGATCTTTCTTTTTCAGGTGAGCCATATCAATGAACGACATGCCACGGGTATAGAAACTGAACAGGAACATGTCCCTTGCAAATTCCAGATTAGGCTGTAAGGACAGATCCAGATTCTTCATACGCTTGATGGCGGATAAGGGAACGGCACGCTTGACGGTCTTGTCCACTCCCGTATAGACATGCCTGAAAGGATTGCGCTGTTCCATCAGTCCCTTTTCCAGGGCACGGTTATATACCGCCCGAAGGATACGCATGTAGAATGAACTGGTATTCCGTACGGCTCCTTTCCCATGAAGGTAGGCTTCATAAAGCTGCATCAAATCCGAATCAATTTCGGACAGAAGAACATCCCTGTCCCCTCTGAACTGCATGAAACTTTTCAGAGTACAGGAATAATTTTCAGCCGTGCGTATCTTGCCCATCTGTTTGAGACGGGCTATGATGCCTTGCATGAAGTTGAAAAGCGACTGTCCCTCTGTATTGTTCTGAAAAGAAGCAACAATATCATCTGCCGTATATCCGGCTTTCCGGTTATCCAGTTGGTGGACAATCATGTCCAGCCGCTTCAGATCCCATTCCATGCGTTCCTGCAAGGAAAGAAGCAGATTGCTTCGTTCCGAACTACCGACAATGATACAGCTTCCAGCTTCGTTCCATTCGTCCGTAAATATCCGGTAATCCGTCTTTAACTGACGGATTACACGGTTCTGGATAATTTGATAATAGATGGTACCTTCCTTTCTCTCTATGGTGGAAGGTCTGAATTTCACTTTGACACTGGCCATGGGCTTACTTTTTAGGTCCGTCCGTAATAGACTTGTCCTTGATGGACTTCGCCTTGCTGTCCAGTTCTCTCGCGGCCTGTTCCTTCAGCCGTGCCTGCTCGGTCAGGGTGGCCTGTCTCCGTACCGCCTCCTCGTAGGCTTCCACGTTCTCACGCATCTGCTTAATCCGTTCGTTATCCCGGTTCGGTCCAAAGAGGTTCTCAAGTTCCACGAGTTGTTCGGGGGTAGCCTCTCCTTTCATCTTGATATAACGGTACTTCAGATCATTATCGGCCTGCTCGTTATCTGTTCTTGCCGAAAAATAGAGCGCCACGGACAGGGCCACGATTGCCGCGAACATCACGGAAAAACTCCCAAGGATGTACGGGGATTCCAAGCTCAGTCTGAAATGATGGTTGATGTTGCTTGTCTTGACGGCATTCTTTCTGATTGTGTCATTGGTCTCACAAAACAGGATTTCCACTTTCTCCTGGTTCTGCCGCTGTTCATTACGCATTTCTGACAGGACCTGTCCAAGTCTTTCCTGTGACGAGTTTTTCCTGTCCATGGAAACCATATCGTTCTTGATGGCGGCAAGACCTTCGTACACGCGAGCCAACAATTTGCGAAATGTCTCATGACCGTTCCGGACTTCATTCAGCATGGACTCATCCTGTGTGTTATTAACTGTCGGGCTGTTGCCTTCCGGCAAGGGGACGGACAACCCGTTGATTTTGTCCTCGATTCTTTCCAGGCATCCGAAGATGCTCTCGATACATTCTTCCATTTTCATATTCCTGCAATTTTAATGTTCATGAATAATTTGAATGGGAAAGGACGGACTACAATCCGAAACCTTTCCTTTTTTGTCTCTTTTTCCTGCGTCTGCGCAAGAGTTCTTCCTGAGATAACGGCTCTTCGGGAGCGGTGCCGCTTGTCGGGCTGAACAGTCCCGGTCCCGTACTTTCGAGAAGATGGCCTCCGTCCGGTATCCTTTGCTGCACCTTACGTTCGGATTCCTGTCGGGATTCCGAAGTCTTCCAGCCCAGCCGGGCATTCAGTCTGGCAAAGCTGAACTCCCGGCTGATCTGTGAAGCCTTGAAGGTCTGCCCGTCCTTAGTGAACCGGATTCCCTGTATGTCCTCCGGCCTTTTTATCTCCCGGGTACGCTTTACAAATTCCAGCCTGATGCCCCGGCGAAGCAGATAATCGTTGAACTCTTTCCATGTTCCGGAGTGCTTCAAAGCTGCCTTGACGACATTGAAGATTTCGTATTTCACACGTTCCGAAGCATGGAGCTTCTCCACGTTAGTCTTGCCCTTTCCCTCGGCGTATGTCAACCCGTACCTGTCCTTAAGCAGTTTTGTGGCAATCTCGTTACGCTTGTAATCGCCTTGAGAAGAGATTACCTTGCCGTCATACCCGATGCGGTTATAGACCAGGTGGCAGTGCGGATTGTCCGTGTTATGGTGTCTTACCAGGATGAACTGGGTGTTCCTTATGCCCATCAGCTCCATATATTCCCGGGCTATTTTAGCCATAAATTCATCTGTAAGTAAGGCCTTGTCCTCAGGCTTGAAGCTCAATGCGATGTGCCCGACAGGCTGTTTTATCTTCGGATTAAGCTCACGCTGGTAGTTGAAACTGTCCGTTATTTCCCGGATATTTCCCTGCAATACGCCGTCGGAGTCAATGATTTCCGCATTATCCTTGCCCATCACGTAACGGATACAGCCGCCGAAGGATTTCCCTTTCTTGATCTTGCCAATCATGACGGCCTCCTTTCTCCGTGCCTGTACTGGACAATAATATCCTTGAGTTTCTGAAGGAGTTCTGTCACCGTCCTTTGGGTACGATGGAATCCGGCCTGATGGGACAGCCGGGTCAGCTGGTTCAGGTTGTTCGCCATACCCGTAAGGCTGCGTATGACGGCAGTTTCCTCGGCAGAGTGTCTGGCCGTTATCGTCGTCTCAAAGGCTGATACGCGAAGAAATTCCGCCAGCGTGAGGTTGGCCTGTCTGCTGCGTCGGCATAGCCGCTCGTAGTCTATCTTCGAGAATTTCACTGTAACGGCTTTGCTGAGTTTGCACACTCCGCTTACTCTGGGGCGTCCCCTCGGTCTGTTTTTCTTTCTGTCATTCATATTTTCTTCGTTTGATTTCTGATTATTCTTTTTCTCACAATCTGCGACCACCGGGAGCGGATTGCCTCCACTCTTCGGGAGTGGAGCGAGGTTTTCGGGATGCCCGAAAGATAACCTCGCTAACTCCCAAAACTGAAGTTTTGTCCGTTACCCCCTCAGGTCGGCTGCTGACTGTCTGAATACTGTAATGACTGGAGTCAGTAAGCAAGTCGGTCATTCAGGAAAATGTCACAGCTTTCTCCACTGCTCGAAGTCTTCCGAATAGATTTCAAGATGCTGCCGGGCGATGTTTTCAAGCAGTCCGGAAACACTCATTTTACGTCCTCCCAACCTTCGGACAAACTCGTCCAGCCTGTCACGTACCTCGCCGCTAACAAACACAGGCTTGCGGTCTTCTATTCTCGGAACCTGAAGAAAGGCTTTCCGGTATTCGTCCAGAGAAAGTTTCCTCTGCCTGCTGCTTATGCGACGTTGAGATACGGGAACGGCTTCCTCTCTTCCTGTTGGAGGTTGCTGGGGCTCGAATGGAACTTCTACTTGTTCTACTGACTTTGCCTGTTCTCTATTTCCGGTATCATTCAAGGATGATTCCAGGGCAGTTTCAATACTGCCATCTGACGGGAGAATGAATGACATGTCCGTACCTGTCATGGCCTCCCATTCTTCTTTGGTCAATTTCTTTTTTGTTACCATACATTTTTGATTTTAATCGGTTTACTCACTGGTCTCGGTGCGCACCTTGACTCGTTGTCGTGAGCAAAGGAAATGTGTATAGTGAACAGAATCAAGCAAATGGAGATACCGTGGCAATTATGTTACCCTATGCACAATACTGATTGGGCGGTCGGTGCTGCCTGCCGTGATTTGCCGGAGTGATTTCTCCATACCGGATTATTCAAGCGGATTCCGTTTATAAAGAAGGCTCATTGTATGCAGTTGATATGTAACATGATGTCATTCCTGGCAACGCATCGTCACCGGCTTGAAAATCCATTGCAGTGTGATTTCTACTGCTTTTATTTGCAGTGTGAACAGAGAAAACGGTCACATTTCCAGCCGAGAATAGGACAATGAGACATGATGGAATATCGGCTGTAAAAGACCTGTCCTTTTCCGGAATTTTGAATATATGTTTAACAGAAAATAATGAAGACAATGGAAATCATCAGCTTTGAAAAAAGGACTTTCGAGGAAATAGCTGCCAAGCTGGATCGCTTCGTGCAGCGGGTGGAAAATCTGTGCCGTGAACACGGCGGGAAGGGAACAAGTGAATGGATGGACAACCACGAGGTCTGCCGCAGGTTGCGTATCAGTCCGAGAACCTTGCAGACCCTGAGGGATAACGGGACGCTTGCCTTTACCAAAATCGGGAACCGGACTTATTACCGCCCTGACGATGTGGAGCGAGTAGTCGGAAACGTGGAGGAGAAACGTAAGGAAGCCCGTTGGAAAGGCAAGACCATTTGAGTGAGTTCCAAGAATAATGTATAACCCAATATCAAACGCGTATGAGTAATGAAATCAGAGAAAAGGACCACGAGTGGGTAAAGGCGTTCCACTCGAATTTCGACAGGCTGTTGGCCCTGCTCGAAAAGTTGTTGGAAAAACGGCAACCGTCTGCCTATGGCGATGAGTTGCTGACAGACAAGGAAGTGGCGTACCTGCTGAAAGTGAGCCGGAGAACATTGCAGGACTACCGCAACAACGGCATTCTGCCTTACACACAGGTAGGCGGCAAGATTCTCTACCGGGCTTCCGACATAGAAAAGACACTGATGAAAGGCTACAAGGAGGCGTACAGATACAAAAGAAGCTAACATCCCAAGCGTCCCCGCAAAGAATATACAAGGATTTTGATTTTTCTGGAGGGAGCGCAGTTGACCGCCTGCCCATTTTATTTGTGTTTCTATAAAATAGCCTTCCAAAATGATAAAATAACAGCATATAGAATTGGACCCTATTTGAACCAATCTATATGCTGTTTTGTCTTTTTCTTCTGACTTTTCCGTCAGTCGCTTGTTTCCGCTGCCGTCAGCGTCCATTGTACAGACGTGAAAGGGAAAAGGTTTTCGGGCTGAATACGCTCTGAAAGAGGAAGATTCTGCCCGAAACGGCATAGCCGCCCGACCTTTTCGCTTTCAATAGAGTCTGTACTAACTTCTATGGACGGCAGAGGGAACGGGCGACTGTCTGGGATTGTCCTTTTGCTTTTGTCTTCGTTTCATCAGCTTGTCCATGTCCTCGGATATTTTATCATCGGTTACTTTGGCATATCCTTGTGTCGTTTTAATACTCGTGTGTCCCATCATTTTACTTATACTTTCTATCGGGACACCTGCAGAAAGCATCAAAGTACCGAACGAATGCCTGCTGGCGTGATAACTCAAATTCTCCTTTATACCAGCCACGATACCTATCTCATGTATGCAGTACCATAACATGTCACGTTTGGGCAATGGGAATATGGGGTTGCTTTCATCCGTTGTGTTATACATAGCCAATATCTGTTCAGCTATGGGATGAAGAGGTATGAATGACTCCACATCCGTTTTTTTACGGTTGATACGGATGTACTTTCTTCCGTCTAAAGTCGTTTCAATATGTGAAGGATAGAGCCGTTTAACATCAACGTAAGACAATCCGGTGAAGCAGGAAAATATGAAAGCCCTGCGTGTAAGTTCCTGCAATCTTTCCGGCATGGGCTGTTCCATAATCCTTTGCAACTCAGCCCTGCTTATATGTTTCAATTTGCCTGTAGGCTTTTTCTCGTAAGGTACATCCGCAAGCGGGTTGAAACGGAGAACCTCCCTGTCAACGGCAATATATATCAGTCTGTTCAGCCATGTAAGACAATGGTTGATGTGACTCGCACCGCAACCTTTGCCCTTCAGATATAGTTTGTATTCCCAACCGAAATCTTCTGTAATGTCTTCAAAAGCTATGTCATTCATCCCCATAGAAAGCAGGTATTCGTGCAGGTATGCCTGAGTAGACTTGGACTGACGGTAAGATGAGGTAGAATTTATCGCTACGGAACGGATTCTCAACCTTTCGCGTTCTTCTTCTCCGGTTTTCAAAAGAGTTACAGGAACAGTCCCTATACATGTTATTTCGTTTTTCAGCATTTCAGCAGTTATCATACCCGTTTCCTTTAACAGGTTCGTGTAAGAAGTTTCAAGCCTTGCCCGTAGGTCCGCAAGAAGACCGTTTGTCCTGCCATCTTTTACCGTTCCATTTTTGACATTCCAACATTCTGGATTACAATAATATCCAGTAGTAAATACACTGCTCTTGCCGTCAATCGTAATACGGCACATGATGGCTGTTGTCCCGTCGGCTTTGACCTTGCTTCGGTTGATATAGTAGAGAATAGAAAATGTACTTCGCATTGTTTAAATATTTTAAGAGTTACAGAATCAGTTTCAGGTCTTTTGTCGCCTCGATATATTTGTCCATGTCCTCAAAAAGTTTCTTCGGAGTCACACGGGCATATACTTGGGTAGTACCTATATCCGCATGTCCCAGCATCCTGCTGACAGTTTCAATCGGCACACCGTTTTCCAATGTCATAAGGGTCGAGAACGAATGTCTTCCCATGTGGTATGACAAACGCCCTTTTATCCCAACTTTCATCTTAATGCTTGTAAGACACCATTTCAAAGCCTGGTAGGGTATGACAGGGAACAAGGTAGACCTTGTCTCATCCTTGTACTTTTCAATAAGAGCCACGGCTTCCGGCAACAGCTTGACACGGCACAGTTGTCCGTTTTTGCCTCTTCGGTATTTCAACCATGGCGCTCCCTGATCATCCTTGGATAAGTTATCAGGAGTAATTGCAACCACGTCAACATACGAAGTCCCGGTGTAGCAGGCGAAAAGAAACATATCCCTGACTATAGAATGTTCGGGACGACAGCCGGTAAGTTCTACATCTCTTATCTTTTCGAAATCATCCTTGCTCAATGCTCTCGGGGGTGTCTCTTTCTGTTTGGGCAGCTGGTAGTGTTCAAAATAGAATTTGTCCGAATGTCCTTCCTTGAACGCGATACGGCAAATCTTTTTCAGTATGGCCAGATAGTGACGCACAGTCTGGACTCCCAGTCGTTTCTCAATTACAACATATTCCTGAAATTCACGGATAAACAGTTCATTAAGCTGGCAAAAGGCAAGGTCTGACACATTGAACCTGCAGTTTATGAATTCTGCAAGACGGTTACGGGTATAAATATAGTTTGGAAGTGTACGGTGGGATATGTCTATCCCCACACGGGATTTCACTTCCTCGATATGCCTGTCGAACAGCTTGAGCAATGTCATTTGGGTATCTTTGCTGCCTTGAAGCATTTCTTTTACATCCGTTGCATTAAAATCATTTTTCCGTTCCACGAGAGAATCAAAGGCAGCGTTTACAGCCAATAGCAACCTGTCGATTTTTGCATTAGTTTCCACCGCTTCTTTACTTTTCCCATTCAACCGACTCTCCCGTGGATTCCATAACTCTGGAGTACATGACAGCTTGCAACTGAATTGCGCCATCGTGTTGTTCACCGTTATTCGTCCCATAATTGGAGCCTTTCTGAACTTGTCAAGACCGCTCTTTTTCAGGTAGAGCAACACCTTGAATTTTTCTACTTTCATACGCTTATTCTTTAATTGCAAAATTACCTAATTTATAAGCGTTCTTTGATATGCAAAATATTGACAACCAGTGAATAATAGCCCATCGTGATAACTTCTGTACTCCTCATTGCGTTACCTGTATGCTTCGGTAACTGGACAGCTAACGCTTTGGTAACTGAACTAATACTACAAATCACCTTTTTTTGCGTTTTACTCATTTGGCAGAATCCAGCAAATATGCTAAATACCAACCATTTAAGTTTTATCTACTCATTTCTGTTATCGCTTGCTTTCCTGCTACTTATGCATACAGCCCGACATACGAATGCTACACTTTTGATATATAATGGAGCACAGATAACCACAGTTCAAAAATTATTAGGTCATCAAAGTGTGAAAACGACGCAGGGTTATAGCGATATATTTTCCGGTACAATCATCAAGGATTTGAAGAGGTGTAAATTCTAGTATTTCTATATATTAAGGTATATGGCTATTTTATCAGATGATAAGCAAACGTGAAAAAACATAGGCAGTAATAGAACAGTAAGCATTCGAAGAAATGCACCTTTTACACTTTGAGGTTTGGTTGTAGCTTTGC
>ENA-OWZO01000309-OWZO01000309.1-human-gut-metagenome-genome-assembly--contig:-NODE-309-length-30947-cov-39.834002_pt1 | contig 30947 bp, 27 predicted proteins | sample MGYA00249260_ERZ652115 | MGnify/ENA primary metagenome ERZ652115 (study PRJEB26925, sample SAMN05827127) | human gut metagenome | biome: ENVO:2100002; feature: ENVO:00000062; material: ENVO:00002003...
TTGAGAGAAAACGTACTCGTCTTTAAACATAACGGTCTGATTTTGACCGCAAAGTTAAATTCAAGTCTCGGGAATCTAAAATTACCTATAACAAATTGAATTTCAATAATTTCAAATAACTTCTATGATTTTTTAGTGGACACTAATGATTCAAAGAATATTGTTACGATAAGTGATTCAATTATAAATTGTCAAGCTGTGTACGATGAACCAAGTCTTACCAATCAGTAGTTCGGACTGATCGTATAACTCATAATCATCATTTGTTGACAACACTTCACCTTTTTCATTCAGCAACACGCGAGTATGGTTCTTGACTTCTTTGTAATCGCGGATAACTACACTCATTTTACCAATCAGATTCTCCTCCACTTTTACCACAGCATGCCGGCGACTAATGAAAATGTCGTCGGTAAGTATCGCTACGTCCTGCTCTTTAGGATCTTCCTTATCTTCACGCCCTATCACCCACTTTCCATAAGGCAACAAGTAACACCGATGGGTGGTTTCGTCCTCAAAACAAACGGGATATTCGGGCGTTAACTTCATCTCTTCCTTTGAACTAATACTATATGGTAGTTTCTTTTCTTCTTCCATTGTTTACATTTATTTAAAGGTAACTATTGAATGTTATCTATTCTCAAAGATCAATCTCTTTCCTTTTACAATCCGAGTAATCAGGTAACCCGAACGACGGTGTTCAAACGATTCCACGTGCTCTGCCAAAAACTGGTACTCGCCCAAGCGGAACACAAACTGAGTCTTTTCGGAGTGGTGGTAATGGATGAACCCCTTTGACACTAGTAGTAGGTAGGCACTCAATGCGTCACCCTTAAAATCTAATCCTGCTACACTGGACGCCGAACGATCGGTATGTCGCGACAGTCCCATGAACCCGAACTCACGTTCGTAGAAATCAATGTAAAAAGGTTTCTCCTCATCACCGAAGGTGAAGTAAGGCGACTCTGCTTGGGTGATATACCACACCGAAGCCTCATTTGCCACAGACTGCCGTAACGTCAATCGTACCGGAAAGATACTATCCGTACCATCAGTATAAGCCAATGTCACTACTGGTGCATAATTTGAGCCATTCCAATTGTCAATCTTCAACTGCTGCTCTACCATATCCCTGGCAAAACATCGCAGGGTAGAGTCCTTATACGCTTCCGTATAGTTAGTCAGTGCCAGAATAAGTCCCTCACGCAACGAAAGTGTTCCCTTCACCGTAAAGTCCAGCTTGCCCTCAAACTTCTCCACTGCAGCAGAGTCACCGTTGAAGCGCGATATAAACTCAGCTATCAGGTCGGTGCGAAGCATCAAGTCTACTCCTATCTCTTCGCTTTCGTCTTGTGTAAACATTCTTGCCGAACCATACCGTTTGGAACGCACCACTGTATCCGTAGAAACCAACTTCAGCTTGGGCTCTTCATTCAGCAGTAAGTCGACATCAAAAGTCAGTGTATCCGTTCCAACAACGAGCGAATCGCTTTCCTCCACAGCAAGCAAACGCTCGGGCAAGGCCTTCCGATCTTGCATCACGCCCCATGTCACAGCCAATGCGTAACACATCACTACGGCTCCCTGTAAAATAAAATCTTTTCTCATAAAGTTTTTAGTCTATAAATTTTTAATTTTATTATTGGCTTACAACCTGATTATTCAATAATCAGTCAATATTACGGGCGGAAATATCACCTAGTTTCACATCCCAGACCACCCGAGTCTTACCTAAAGTAGTCTGCAACTCCTTCTTTCGTGCATACACTTTAACATGCCTCTCCACCATATCTGAAACGCGGTAGCCTTCCTTTGTATCAGCTGTAAACCTTTGTATAATTTTCACATATCCTACATACCAATCGCTATTCGCTTCTTTCGTAAACTCTTCAGCTACCGCACAATCGAATGAACTAATCCAAATCTCACGGTAATGAGCGCGAGCCAGTCCAGCTAATCGGTACAGATATTTCTTCACCGGCTTGTCTGAATAACTTACCCCATCAAGTCCAGTTATCCGAATATTAGCATCAGGCATAAATTCAGAAAGTGCCATCTCTATCATTCCTCCAGGGGCAGTCTTCTCTTCGTACGATATTCCCACATTGCCGATATCCCGGCAATTCTCTTGGAAGGCCTCTACTTTCATCTTGGCCTTCTTTTCTATATCACTCTGGCTTACTCTAATTCTTTGAGCAGAACTGGACTGAGCTGACACTGTAACCGAAAACAACCAGATTACCATTAAACATATATTTTTCATAACTTCCTTTATTTTATTCTGACTAATACTATTAAATTAATTTTACCGTTCTTATTATATTCCAATTCTTTTACTTTGTGGGTATATCCTACCACAGGGTAACGACCGGCTATATTGCCGAATAGTTGCAGGACTGGAACTTCGAAAATAGTTTCTCCCTCTTCTTCCCATACCATTACATCTTTGGTACAAAGTTCCTCAAGCAAACGTTGCTTCATTTTTTCGTCCTGCCGTGCTTGTTGAATCAAAGCCGTCAGTTGCTCCGGCTGCAATTGGTGTGGAAAGTTTATGTCCGCTTCTGCAGGCTGTATTAACGATGAAGCATCTTCTACAGGTTGTACTTGCACCTCTCTAGCGGGGGCTTTCAATTGTATATCACCCCTGTTCCAATCTATGCTGCCAATGCCTCCTGCCACTCCTGCCATGCACAGCACAACGAATGCTATCAGTAGAGGCTGCTTATAACGTTTGTACCAAGGTAAAGGAGGATTTTCTGGCTTCTTATTTAATTCTTCTATCAGTTTGTACAAGTCATTTGTCAACTGCCGTACTTTCTCTTGTGCCTCATTGTATTTTGTTTCCAATTCCAGCTTTAAATGCTTTTCCTTATCCTGTTGCTCGGTCAGAAAATTTATCCTTTGGGTTAACTTCTGCTCTTTTCCTTGTGCTTGGTTCTTTTCTTCTTCCCAACATTTTTTTTCGGCTTCACGGTCTTGTTCTTTCTGATTCAGCTCCTTTTTCAGACTTAGCAAACGGATTTGGAAGTTTTGAATTTCTTGCTTACTTGTCTCATCTTTCGCTTTCAAACTTATTTGCAATCTTTCTATTTCCTTAACCTGTGTTTCTATCGCCTGACGATGTTTCTCTTCCTCTTCTTCCCTTAATTTCTGTTCCTCTTCCAATTCTTCCTTCAGCTTTTCATATTCCTCCAAGGAAAATGTAGATAGAGGTATTTCTATCGATGTATTACAAAAATCAATAATTCTCTGCAAAGAATCCATAAACTTATTCACCGTCTGGATTCTTTCATTTATATTCGGATGAGTGGCGGCAACAACCAGTTCCCTTACCATATTATATAGAATCTTTGACTTTTCAACAGCAGGAATATCTGTTTTCGAGATCTTCTGCACTGCTCCGCATTGGTCTGCTGTAATGAGATAGTCCAACGCTTCAAAGCCATTATCCTTATCCGAGTAATACTTAGAAGGTAACAGATATATATAAGCCAGCACTGCTCCCAAAGAATAAATGTCTATCAGCTTCAAACGCTCCCTCAGTGCATCGTTATTCGAATTAGACCAAATTTTATACGTAGTTATATGATTATCATCCCTAAAACCAGGAGTTCCGCCCCTCCGAATTTCAGAATACCCTTGTCCTTCCCGATACTTCAACGTAGTACACATTCCATAATCGATGACCTTCAGCTTGATAAAGCCATGTTCATCCTTACTCACCAATACATTGTTTGACGACAAATCCTGATGTACGCAATGGCATCTGTGCAAGTAGCTGACAGCCACGCACAATTCCTTCAGAATATTTAGCTTGTCCTCTGATAGCATCGTTTCACCGCTTTCCTTCATCAGTTGGGTCAACGGCTTCCCGGGCACGTATTCCATCACATAATACTCATTGCCAAAGCAGGTAAAGGTGTTCTCCGTATGTGGAATTACCAGATTCAATCCTTCCCATTGTTCTTGTGAGGTCTGCGCTAACAAATCCTTGATTCGCTGAGGTTCTTTCTTGAAATCCTCCAATGCTTGTTTAGTTATTGAATCATCCATGTTGAAAACCAGGTGGTTATTCTTGTCACGCACTGCAAAATCAGGACAAAACTCCTTTATAATCATCGGGCGCATATTATCCATCATCTTCAGATTCACCAAATAAGTCTTGGCATAGCCTCCGAAACCTATAAACCGCTCTACTATAAAAGTAACCTTTTCTTTATCTTTTTGATTCTCCAGGTCTTTCGTATATATGATTTCCACACCCTTTTCCAGATTAGAGAGCTTAAGGGTATCTTCTTTTAGGGAGACTTCCACTTCAGACTTCTTCACTTCATCAATTTGGGGTGATATATTCTTTGCCTTATCATTTACATCCATGTGGTGAGGTACTTTCTGACGTTTCTCCCGATTACGTCGGTTCACCAGCTCATTCACCTCTTCGGGCTTCAAGTGTTTACTGTTTGCCATAATTATTGTGTTTCTGTTTGTTTATGTTATAAAAATAAAAAAACATTTTTCTCCTTCGATGGGAATTTGCGATTTCCGCAAAAAGAGTTACAGCCAAAGCATCAGCATTGTCACTTTTAATTATTCGTTATCTATCGCGCCTTCTCTTCCATTCGCCGAACCGACTTCATTTCGTTCTTCATTGTCTCCCTCCGAATGTCATCGGCATAAAGTTCTAACATCTCACGGGTTTCCTCCGCTAACTTTAGCCGAAGTTCCTCTGGGCGCAACACTTCAATACTGCTTCCCCACGCAAGCAGAATTGGCTTGAGATACAACCAGTCGCTTACGAACAGTCGCACATAGCCGTAATTCTTATCTTCCGGCATCTCCTGACACACTTCCTGAGAGTGATGTAGCGGTTCGGCAAGGATGCGATCAAAAGGACGGATAATACGTCCACTAGGTTTACCTATGCGCTTCTTTCGTACTTTCAATACGACTTCTTTTGGGCACTTACGATCAGCATCTAGCAACACGGCATTGAAAGTAGCTGTATTGACAAAGAAATCTCCATTATAATCAATACCTGTCTCTTCCGCACTGCGGTAAGACACTTGTTCTGATAATTGTTTCACCTCTATAATGCGTTGAAATATCAGATTCACCAACAAATAGTCACTATGTCTGGAACTATTCTTACTGAACCCATATACCATTAGTTTCTTTCCAACCCTACGGATATAGTGCGGATGAAACTCTAGTTCGTCCGCTTCACGATAGTGTAAAGGTTTGTAAAACACTTTCAGAGGAACACGACGAATAATAGCATCTGCAAACGTGAGAAGCAAGTTTTGCTCATGAGCGACTTGTTCCTTATACTCTGGCGTAAACTCGTACACCGACTCTTCAAAGCAGAGAAAAGGTCCGCGTGCCATCAGCTCCTGCATCCATACCTTTGCTTTTTCTTTTCCCTCCTCTTTATCTATCTTCTTCCGAATGGTTTTAATGCGGTTTCGGATGGCAGAGAGAAGACTGAATGATACTGATCCCTTTACGAAGTCAAGCACGTCTTCTTCGATAGGCTGGTGAGACATCATGGCCCGGGCATCCAAATAATCCTGTTCCAATCCAGCATATCCTTTATAAACGAAAGCCTTTCCCACTTTCCTACGCTCAATGCACTTTCCCAACTTGCTGATCCAACCTTGGATACCTTTATTTATCAGTTCGGAAACATTGTAATCGGTTTCATATTTAGAACAGTTTTTCCCCTTATTTACTTTCTCTTCCTGCTCTCGGCAGAGGTAACTACAAAGTTCCTCCGCACAGACAAATCCCTCGCTGTCTGTACGAATACCGCTATCTGGTTGCAAGGCTTCTTCCAATGCACGGCAAATTGTCTGGTGAAGCCATTGAGGATCTGCTCTTTCTCTTTGCATAATGAATCACAATTAAAATACAACTAATTTTTATATGGTTCTGAATAGTATTTTCCTCGAGCTGCATCCAATAAATGTTCCATATACAAAATAGAAGGCTTTGTCACGTAACTAACATCTTTCAAGGCTTTTAAAGCTTTCGGATGTCCTTGTTTAGCTGCCATTTGGAACCATTGTATTGCTTTCTTATGTTTGTCTTTATCATTCACCCCTATACTACACATATATAAAAGCCCCAATACATACTGTGCATCAGTGTGTCCTAATGTTGCTGCTCTAAAATATAAATCAAATGCTTTCCTCTCATCCTTAATTATGCAGACTCCACGTTCATAGTACATTGCCAAATTATATAATGCATCAGCACTACCTTTTTCAGCAGCTTCAGTATACCAATTAAGAGCCTGTCTGTCACTCTTTGAAACACCTCCTCTTCCTAACTGGTAACATAGGCCAATATAACACTGAGCATTTTTATCTCCTTCTTCAGCTAGCTTTTTAAATATAGAATAAGCAATATTATCATTGCCTCGTCTGTAAGCATCTACAGCTTGGTTATAACGGGTTACTAGATTATAAACACTACTATTATCCGATGTAATATTTATCGAATTATTCAATCGTTCTAATGCAATTTGAGCTCTTTCATATCCTTGCATCGCAGCTTTAAAATACCATTGTTTTGCTTGTTCTAAATCCTTCTTAACACCATTACCATATTCATAACAAATTGCTAAATTACATTGAGCTAACACAAATCCTAGTCCAGCGGATTTAATATACCACTGCACTGCTTGTTTCAAATCCTTTTTAACTCCAATGCCATACTCATAACAAACCCCCAAATCATTCTGAGCCTTAGCATGATTCTTCTCCCCTGCTCGTCGATACCAGTACACTGCCTCGCTAAACTTTTTTTCATCATGCAGACAATGTCCATATTTCCATTCAGCCTCGGTATATCCCTTCTCCGCCAGTTCGCGAAATACAGGCAAATACTTGTCCTTTCGCTTTTGCTCGTACCAATGCAACGCTTTGTTATAACGTGCTTCATACGAAGATACGGCAACGACAGATACAGGCTGAGGAGCTACAAGATCTTTTAAAGGCTCTACTTGCAGCAGACGGACACGAGTTACCACATGATAACGGGGAAACAGACAGTACATCCGGCAGCGACGCTTCAGCAGGGTACGGTTTTGGTAGCGAACTTCCAAATCGTAGTCTGCCCACACACGGAGACTTAATGTACTATACGGAAGAATATCCGGTGAAAAGTCGATATTGCTCACCTCAAACTCCAATTCATCGGTATTCAGGTCGCGAAACTCACGCCCTAGACAATACATATACTCCATCGGAGTCAGATAACGCTGTTCATCCCCTTTACACAATATTTCAGGCTTGCATTGGACATCTCTTTCTGCCATCAAATCTTCCACCACATAAGCATATGCGTCACGATTGGAAAGTGTGGCAAACAATTGATTATAGTACGTGTTTTCTATATAATTTCTTGCATTGTCGAAATACTCTTTACGGTCTGAATCTGACATCTTATCTATCAGTTCCTGCAATGAGGTTTGTGCACGTACTCCCGCTACAAATCCCCATAAATAAAGTATCACAATATAGATCAATCGACTCATAGATAGTAATGAATTAAATTATGTTACAAAGATAGAGTTTATTTTTCCATATAAGAATGAACTGCATATTTTTTACACAGCTCATTTACAAGACATAATCTATTATGGGCAATTAATTTTCCAATTCATTTTTAGCATCAGTATCACCTTGCTCCGCTGCTTTCTGCAACCATTCGTTTGCTTTAGTCATATTTTTCTGTACACCGATACCATATTTATAACACAGTCCCAAACTATACTGACCACTTATATTTCCTTTCAAAGCAGCCTTACGATAGCACTCCACTGCCCTAACCGTATTTTTTGTTACACCATTGCCATATTCATAACAGATACCCAAAGCGTGCAAAGCATAAGCATGATCAAGTTCCGCCAACTCCATAAACATAGGAAAAGCCAAACTATAATATTTGTTTTGATAATCTTTTACCGCCTGACTGTATAACTCATCTTGGGCATCTTTATGGCCTTGTTTTGCCGCCTTGGAGAACCAATACTTGGCATCTTTCCCCGTACGGTAGTATCTCCCCAAAATATACTGGGCATCAATAAATCCCAACTTGGCAGCTTTCAGATACCACTCAACTGCTTTACCAACATCTTTAGATACTCCTCTACCTATATCATAACAGACCCCCAAATTATATTGAGCATCGCACAAACCTTGTTCCGCAGATTTTTCCCACCATTGTACAGCTAATTCATAATTTTGAACAATCTCCCCATAGCCCCAATAATAATAATTGCCAAGATAATATTGAGCCTGCCTATTTCCGTTTTCTGCTAATTCCTTAAACACAGGATAGGCTTTTCTATAAAACTTTTTCTTATAATCACTCTCTGCCTGTTGATATTTCAATCTATCCAATGCTTCTTTTCCTGCTTTATGCCCTTGTTCCGTAGCCTTGGTGTACCATTCTACTGCTTTCGTTTTATCTTCAGAAACACCTAGTCCATACTCGTAACAAACACCTGTATAGTTTTGGGCATCCGAATCACCCTGCTCTGCCAACTCCTTAAATATAGGGAATGCCAAACTATACAATCCTTTGCTGTAATCACTCACCGCCTGTTCATATTTCTTCAACCGTTTCAAAGCTTTTATAGCATTTTCATGTCCTTTCGTAGCGGCCTTAGCATACCATTCCTTAGCCTTCTCCAAGTCTTTTACCACTCCTTCACCTTCCTCATAATACACCCCTAAGATATTCTGAGCCTCGGCATATCCCTGTTCTGCCGCTTTTGTAAACCACACTACGGCTTTGGAAACATCAGGTTCTACCCATCCTAATAAATATTGGGCATTTGCATATCCCTGCACAGCAGCCTTATACCACCACTCTTCAGCTTTCTCCGAATCCATCTGAACCCCCACACCTGTATAATAGCAGATGCCTAAATTACATTGAGAAGCAGCAAAATCTTGTTCAGCTGCTTTTTTGTACCATATCACAGCTTGTTTTGAATCTTTAGGAACTCCCTCACCATCCAAATAGCAGTTACCTAAATTACATTGTGCCCATGCATTTCCTTGCTCGGCAGATTTCCTATACCACGTCACGGCTTGTTTCAAATCCTTCTCTACCCCTTCACCATAATTATAGCAATAACCTAATGAATTCTGGGCCTTAGCATGGTTCTTCTTCACTGCTCGGCGATACCAGTACACTGCCTCGCTAAACTTTTTTTCATCATGCAGACAATGTCCATATTTCCATTCAGCCTCGGTATATCCCTTCTCCGCCAGTTCGCGAAATACAGGCAAATACTTGTCCTTTCGCTTTTGCTCGTACCACTGTAACGCTTCGTTGTAACGTTCTTCGTACGAAGATACGGCAACGACAGATACAGGCTGAGGAGCTATAAGATCTCTTAAAGGCTCTACTTGCAGCAGACGGACACGAGTTACCACATGATAACGAGGAAACAGACAGTACATCCGGCAGCGACGCTTCAGCAGGGTACGGCTTTGGTAGCGAACTTCCAGATCGTAATCTGCCCACACACGGAGACTTAATGTACTATACGGAAGAATATCCGGTGAAAAGTCGATATTGCTCACTTCAAATTCCAATTCATCGGCATTCAGGTCGCGAAACTCGCGCCCCAGACAATACATATACTCTATCGGACTCAGATATCGCAGCTCATTCCCTTTACACAATATTTCAGGCTTGCATTGGACATTTTTTTCTGCCATCAAATCCTCCACCACATAAGCATATGCGTCACGATTGGAAAGTGTGGCAAACAATTGATTATAGTACGTGTTTTCTATATAATTTCTTGCATTGTCGAAATACTCTTTACGGTCTGAATCTGACATCTTATCTATCAGTTCCTGCAATGAGGTTTGTGCACGTATTCCCACTACAAATCCCCATAAACAAAGTATTACGATATGGATTATACGATTCATTGATAGTAATGAATTATTTATACGATATTATAAAAATAATAATCATTCTCCATATAAAAAACACAAAATATATGTTATTTCTCCTGTTTTCTTTTAGCGTCTTCAATATCTGTAGATAAATTCAACCGCTCCAATACTTTCTGAGCATCTCCATTCCCTTGTTCTGCAGCTTTTGTATACCATCTAATGGCTTTAGCTATATCTCTAGAAATTCCTTTACCATATTCATAACAAAAACCTAAGTTATATTGTGCCTGGATATTTCCTTGCATAGCTGATTTGTTCCACCAATCTACAGCTTTAGCGTAGTCTTGAGAAACACCTTCACCTTTATAATAGCAATTTCCCAAATTACATTGTGCCTGTCCATGATTCTGCTGAGCAGCTTTCATATACCACTCAATTTCTCTTTGAGGATTTTTAAGCACCCCCTTACCTTGTTCATAACACACACCTAAATTATTTTGAGCCTGAGCATCACCTTGCTCGGCAGCTTTTAAATACCACTGTACAGCTTGTTTATAATCCATAGATACCCCCATACCATACTCGTAATAATAACCTATAGCACACTGTGCTTTAACATAACCTTGTTCAGCTGATTTCAAACACCACTTAAAAGCTTTTTTATAATCTTGAGAGATACCAATATTTTCTTCGTAACACTTCCCTAAATAATATTGAGACACAATATTACCTTGCATAGCAGATTTTCTCCACAAATCAACAGCTCTACTATAATCCTTAAATACACCTTCACCCCTATAATAACAAAGACCTAATTCATATTGAGCCTTTTCATGACCTTGCATAGAAGCTTTGGTATACCATTCTACTGCTTTCGACATATCTTTAGGCACATCTTTTACATTTCCATAAAAAAAACCTAAATTATATTGAGCTGTAGCATTACCTTGTTTAGCTGCTTTTGTAAACCATTCTATTCCTTTATTAATATTTTGTGGCTTTCCATTACCTAACGCATAACTAACACCCAAAAGATTCTGGGCCTTAGCATGTCCTTTTATAGCCGCTTTTTCAAACCATAGTACGGCTTCCTCAAACATTTTTTTATTGCGTAAGCAAATACCATATCTATATTCTGCTTCGGTATACCCCTTTTCCGCCAGTTCGCGAAATACAGGTAGATACTTTTCTTCCTGCTTCTGCACATACCAATGCATCGCCTCGTTGTAACGCTTCTCGTCCGAAGAAATAGAGAATGCCGACTGACCATCTGCAAAATCACCCAGTGGTTCAACTTGTAACAAGCGAATACGGGTCTTTACAAAGTATTTTGGAAACAAACAATACATACGACAACGATGTGTTAGTAATGTTCTACTTTGATAGTGAACCTCCAAATCATAGTCGGCCCATACACAAAAACCTGATACACTATGAGGAAGTATCTCCGGTGAAAAAATAATATTACTCACCGTAAACTCTAATTCATCGGCATTCAACTCACGATATTCTCGATTTAGGCAATACAAATATTCCATCGGACTCAGAAAACGACATTCGCCACCCTTCCATAAAATCTCCGGCTTGCATTGAACTACATCTTCTGCCATCAAATCTTCTACTACATAGGCGTATGTACCGTAATCGAAAAGTGTAGCAAACAACTGATTATAATAAGTCGTTTCAATATAATGTTTTGCATTTTCAAAATACTCCTTCCGATCTGAATCCGACATTTTGTCTATCAGTTCCTGCAATGAAGTTTGCGCGTAGCTATTTCTTACAACTCCACATAGACAAATTATCACAATATTAATTACTCGATTCATATAATAACTATTAAATATGAAGCAAAAATAGCAAATGGAAATTAATAATACGAAGAATTTACATTTTCCGTAAAATATGATTCACTCCAAAATAGTAGGATAAATATTAGTGCATTATGGAAAATGATACAAAATCAGTGGTGCAAATGTGGTGCAATACATAAAATAAAATTTACAACCACCTATTATTCAGATGATTGCAAATTAATATCGTACTCGAAGCGGGACTTGAACCCGCACAGCCATTACTGGCCAAGGGATTTTAAGTCCCTCGTGTCTACCGATTCCACCATTCGAGCATCCTTTCAAAGAAAGAGCGGAAAACGAGACTCGAACTCGCGACCCTAACCTTGGCAAGGTTATGCTCTACCAACTGAGCTATTTCCGCGTTTACGGGTGCAAATGTAGGGAGTTTTGCAATACACTCCAAACATTTCACCCGTTTTCTTCTTAATTTTTATGCGTTTATCGGCCTAGAAGGGCTTTTTCAGCCGCTTCCACTTTCTCAAAGCTGAATCCGCTCACAGCCTGTTGCATCAGTTCCTCAATCTTGTCGTTACACAAGTTGCCGATGCTTCCGGCATGGGTGTGATGCACGGTTTTTTCGTGAGTAAACTTACCGGCTTCGATGTCCAAACCCACTTTCTTGTAGGCGTCACGGAACGGCATGCCTTCTGCGGCCAGACGGTTCACCTCTTCCACACTGAACATATACAGGTACTTGTCGTCGTCCAAAATATGCTCATTGATTTTAATCTTGTCCATGATGTAGGTGGCCATCTGCAGACAGTCTTCCAGTTCCTCGAATGCTGGGAGGAACACTTCCTTGATAATCTGAAGGTCACGGAAATAGCCGGAAGGCAGGTTGTTCATAATCATCATAATCTGCTGCGGAAGTGCCTGGATTTTGTTGCATTTGGCACGGGTCAGTTCGAACACATCCGGATTTTTCTTGTGAGGCATGATACTGGAACCAGTGGTACATTCATCGGGCAGTTTCACGAATCCGAAGTTCTGACAGCTGAACATACAGGCATCAAAGGCCATCTTCGACAAGGTGCCGGCAATAGAAGCCAAAGCGAACGATACGTTGCGTTCTACTTTACCACGTCCCATCTGGGCATATACCACATTGTAGTTCATGGAATCAAATCCCAACAGACGGGTGGTCATCTCACGATCCAAGGGGAAAGAAGAGCCATAACCTGCCGCTGAGCCTAATGGGTTACGGTTGCACACCTTATAAGCGGCCTGCAGGAACACCATGTCGTCTACCAGACTCTCGGCGTAAGCACCAAACCACAAGCCGAAAGAAGAAGGCATGGCAATCTGCAAATGGGTGTAACCCGGCATCAGCACGTCTTTATAACGGTTACTCTGGGAAATCAATACATGGAACAGACGTTCCACTGCCTCTGCCACCGACTTCAACTGGGCGCGGATGAACAGCTTCAGGTCCACCAGCACCTGGTCATTACGCGAACGGCCGCTATGTATTTTCTTTCCCACATCTCCCAGACGACGTGTCAACATCAGTTCCACCTGTGAGTGTACGTCTTCCACACCGTCTTCGATGACAAATTCTCCGCGTTCTACGGAAGCATATATTTTTTTCAGTTCTTCCAGCAAAATCTTCAGTTCGTCGGCTGTCAGCAGTCCGATACTTTCCAGCATCGTGATGTGTGCCATCGAGCCCAATACGTCATACTTTGCCAGATACATGTCCATTTCACGGTCACGTCCCACGGTAAAGCGGTCGATTTCCGCATTTACCTGTACATTTTTCTCCCAAAGTTTTTGAGCCATAATCACAATTTTTATTCACCGGAGATTTTCCGGTCGTTTCAATTAATAAGGAAGCATGGCCAGCATGTCTGCCAGTTTCTCCACCCCTTCCTGCAACGGTTTTGACACCATGGCCTTCATAAACATGTTCACTTCGGCACGGATGGTGACTTTCATTTTGGCCTCTCCCTCGCTTACAGGAAGAATCTGAATCCACAGGTTCAAAGGTATAGGCGATTTATCGCCTTCAAACTTGATGCACTTCAGGGGTTCACGCTCAATGATGCGCAATGTGAGGTTGATGCCCTGCACCTTCAGGGTGATGGAATCACGGTCGAACGACATGTCTTCCAGTTTTCCGTCCAGCTTGTCCTTCACCTCATTCAGACGTTCCCGAACCCCTTCCAGGTTGTTCAGGTCGGACAGTTTGTTATACACTCGTTCCTGACTATAAGGAACATGCTTCACATTACTTTCAAATTGTACAGCCATGTTGTTTTTAATCTTCAAGGAAAAACCTTCACGGTATTGCACAAAAAAATGTCATCTTGAGCAGAGTGGACTCGCTCAGGATGACATCTCCTATTTACAATCCGAGACTGCTTTCCTAATTACAGAATCTTTTATTTTCCAGTCCAGTGAGAAGGATCTTCTCTCCATGCCTGCAGCACAGGGATGTCTTCTTCGTTGATGTAATCAGTCTTCAAGGCAGCATCCAGCACAGCATTGTAGTTGGTCAAAGTAACCAGTTCCACTTTTGCTTTCTTGAATGCTTCTACCGATACATCGAAACCGTAAGTGAAGGAAGCTACCATACCGATAACCTCGCAACCGTCACGACGGATGGCATCGACCGCCTTCAAACTGCTACCACCGGTTGAAATCAGGTCTTCTACTACGACCACTTTCATACCCGGACGCAACTCACCTTCAATCAAATTTTCCAAGCCATGATCTTTCGGGCTTGAACGAACATATACAAACGGCAAGTTCAACTCCTCTGCCACCAAGGCACCCTGTGCGATAGCACCCGTAGCGACCCCGGCAATAGCGTCTACTTCACCGAACTTTTCCAGAATAACACGACAAATCTCCAACTTAACGAAGTTACGAAGTGCAGGATATGACAAGGTCTTACGATTGTCACAATAAATCGGTGATTTCCAACCTGAAGCCCAAGTAAACGGGTTAGCCGGCTGAATCTTCACAGCCTTCACCTTCAGCAACTTTTCTGCAAATAATCTTTCCAAAGCTTTCATAACTTTTTAATTCTCTGATAAATGTTTTTGCAAAATTATGGAAATACATCGGGAATAGAAAATTTAAGGGTATTAAAATTTTTAAAAGGCGTCAGAATGTGCTATTTCGTCCATGCCAATGTAACAATACTGAGCTGAATTTCTTTTATCTCTGACAAAACCTCCGCACAAGAGGTCAGAGTAGCGCCGGTTGTCAATACGTCATCCACCAGCATCACGTGTTTCCCTTCCAGCAGACGCGTGTCACCTGCCAGTTGAAACAGATGAGAGGCATTTTCCTGCCGCTCCCAAGCCGATTTATGGGTCTGTGTCTGGTTGTTACGTACCCGCTGAAGAAGCCCGTCGCATACCGGTATGCCAGTAAGCCGGGAAATACCTTCCGCCAACAAAAGACTCTGGTTATACCCTCTGGTACGCAGACGGCCCGGATGCAAAGGTACCGGCAACAGATAATCCACGCCTTCAAAGAAGCCGGAAGGCTGAAGTTCATAGGCCAGCATCTCCCCCATGCGGCGGCATACTTGCCGACGTCCGTAATATTTCATACCCGCCAAGATATGTGCCACCTTCCCACCGCGAGAGTAATACAATAACGAAGAAGCCCGCACAAGCGGGAAGCGTCCCCAGAAAATCTTTTCCATTTCATTATCGGACGTATTTCCCAGATGGGTAAAAGGCAATTGCGACAGACAGTCACAACAAAGCACCTGCTCCGAAATCTGCAGTTTTTTTCCACAGGCCATGCACAGCCTGGGAAAGAAGAAATCACGTATGTCAGTCAAAATCCTCATCCGGGTCCAGTTGATTGACGTAACGGCGTATCTCCTCCAGCGTAAAGCCCCGGCCCATGGCAAAACGAATCAGTTTCATGCTCCGCTCATAATCATTGGCAGCCTTGAGGCTTTTCATCTTCTGTTTCAACAGTTTTTTCAGGATACCGTCGTATTCTTCGGTATCAATCTTTTCCAGTCCGGCTTGAATATCTCCGTCCGACAAGCCTTTCATGCGGAGCATCTGCGCAATCTTCATGCGCCCCCACTGATTGAAACGATACTTGTCGCGCACATAGAAACGGCAGAAACGCGCCGCATCCAGGTAGCGTTCCCGATGCAAATGGGCCATTATCTGGGCTGTAACTTCCTCCGAAGCCCCCCATTTGCGGATTTTTTCCTCCACTTCCGACGGACAACGTTCCACCGCCGAACAATAGGCCTCGGCCTTGCTCTTTATCTCTGCTTCACTTAATTCTCTCATGGTCTCACTGCTTTTATCATCCGGTCGTTTCCCGACAAATCTTTCCGCAACGCAATATCGCGATACCCATACGCTTCCAGCATCCGGACGGTTTCTGCTCCGTAGGCCCGGTTGATTTCAAAATACAAGGCCCCGCCTTCCGTCAGCCAGTCGAGTCCTTTCCGGGCAATCCGCCGGTAAAAGCGCAATGGGTCCGTATCGGGTACAAACAACGCCAACTCCGGTTCCCAACCGAGCACATTCTCCTCCATATCCTTCCGCTCGCTGTCGGTAATATAAGGTGGATTACTCACCAACACATCTACCCGACAGTCGGGCAGTTCATCCTTAAGAATGTCGGCCTGAAACAAGATCACTTTGTCGCCATACCGCTTTACATTGACGGCCGCCACCCGCAAGGCCTCAGCCGAAACGTCACAGGAAGCTACTACAGCCTCCGGCAACCTTTCTGCCAGTGCCACCGGAATACAGCCACTTCCCGTCCCGATATCAAGGATACGTACTTTCCCGGCTTTCTGATAATCAGACACCATCCATTCCACCAGTTCTTCGGTCTCAGGCCGGGGTATGAGCACACCTTTTTCCACATGAAAAGACAGGCCGCAGAAAGGCGCTTCCTGCAGAATATACTGAAAAGGTTCCCGCTGTTTCAGGCGGGCAAGAATATCCTCCACCTCCTTCCACTCTTTCGTGGAAAAATTCATATCTTTGCCTGTATAAAGTTCCATCGTGGAAAGATGCAGAATGTCCGACGAAATCCATTTCGCCATGGCCGATGCCTCTCCTTCTGCGTAAAAGGAACTCAGTTCTTTTTTAATATGTTGATAAACCGGATGCATGTTTGCAAAAGTAAGGATAAAAAACGAAGATTATGACGATAGATGAAAAATATATGCGGCGCTGCATACAGCTGGCCAGAAACGGTATCTGCCACACAGCCCCCAACCCGATGGTGGGAGCAGTGATTGTACGTGACGGGAAAATCATCGGTGAAGGTTACCATGTACGTTGTGGCGAAGGACATGCCGAAGTGAATGCCATTGCCTCGGTGAAGGATGAAAGCCTGCTCAAAGACGCCACCATTTATGTCAGCCTGGAACCGTGTTCCCACTATGGAAAGACCCCTCCCTGTGCCGACCTTATCATTCGGAAAGGTATTCCCCGGGTGGTAGTGGGCTGTGTCGACCCCTTCTCTTTGGTGGCCGGAAGAGGCATCCAGAAACTGCGGGATGCCGGTATCGAGGTCACGGTGGGTGTCCTGGAAAAAGAATGTCGGGAACTGATTCGTGCCTTTATCACATTCAATGTGAAGAAACGTCCCTACATCACCCTGAAATGGGCCCAGTCGGCCGACGGATTCATCGACGTCCGGCGCGACGAGGGAACTCCCGTACGCCTTTCCACTCCGTTATCTATTTTGGCTGTACACAAGATGCGGGCGGAACAGAAGGCCATCCTGGTGGGACGACGCACCGCCCTGCTCGACAATCCATCGCTGACGGTACGCGAATGGTACGGGCAGAACCCGCTCCGACTGGTCATCGACCGACAGCTGACCTTGCCGCCTCACCTGCACCTGTTCGACGGCAGTACCCCTACCCTGGTCTTTACGGAAAAAGAAAAGGCCGACACCCAGAATCTCACGTATGTGACACTGGATTTCGGCCAGAATATCCTCCCGCAAATCATGCAGGTGCTCTATGAACGGAAAATTCAGACATTATTGGTAGAAGGAGGAAGCCAGACACTCCAGTCCTTCCTGGAACAAGGATTATGGGATGAAGCCTTCATCGAGCATGCGCAAGTATCCTTGCACGACGGGATCCCGGCTCCTACCCTTCCCTGCGGCTCGGAAAGCCGTTTCTTCTTCCGTGACGGCGCACTGGTCCAGCACTGCCGCCACGCAGAATAAACTCAGAAACGGCAGCTGATGCCCGCCATGAAATGGAAGCCCTCCACCGGATAACCTGCTTCTGTGGCATACGTCTTGTTGAGCAGGTTGTTCAGGCGGGCAAACACGTTGAAACGATTCAACAATTCATATTCCGCTCCTACTGACAAGTTATTTACATCGTTGAGACGACCCCGTTCACCCATCTTCTGACGGCGTTCATAATTATAACTCAACAAGGCATGGCAGTCCTTGACTACTTTCGCACGGATACCAAAATCAACCTTCACCTGTGGTTTAAGCTGCAACAGACCTTCATTGCCTTCTGTCACAGTCCAGTTATAATAGGCTCCTCCCAACGAGAAATCCACCCAGTCACGATAAGCATAGCTCACGGAAGCACCTCCGTAACCCACTTTTCCTTTATCCTGCCAGATTCCTGTATAGAACACATTCTGTTTGTCTGTTTTAAATCCACCCGGCACGGCAAACAGTTCATTCTTGGTGATGCGATAACCTCCATAAAGCTCGAAACCCAAGCCTGTCACCGGAGACGCTTTCAGTCCCAGTTTGGCATCCAGCGGCGTATAGGAAGTCCGCATCTGCTGTGCCACTACCCAGTAAGGTGAAAAATCGTTCAGCCGACGGAAATCATTCAGCCGACTTCCCCCCAGCAGGTTCACATACACCACATACGAATCGGCGAACGTATATTCCAGTTTTACATCGGGAGCCGCTTTCAGTCCGCTGCCATTGGCAGTCTGGAAATCCACATGTGCACCCAGACGTAACTTCAAGGCTTCATTCTGAAGGGTATAATACGGATTCAACTGCACCAGCGTATAGTCCTGCTGCGATACGTCGTGAATCAGATTATCCATCTCCAATCCCACGCCCACCTGCTGCTCGTCGTTGATGCTGCCGGCCATGAATCCCTCGGTATGCACGATGTTTTCCGAACCGTGCCGCATGTAATAGGTATCATAACGGGTACTGAAACTCCGCAAGCCCGTCTGCAAACCAAACTGAATGGGCAAATCCTTGTCGCGGGATACCACCCCCACATATCCTTCTCCCAGCGTATAACGCTGCGTAGTAGGCCAACTTTCGACATTCTCATTCAAAGACGGCATGTAATTGAACACCTGCGAAGCAAAAGCGCCTCCCAGTTTCAACGCTACACTCCGGAAATCGTGCCGGTAATCCAACGACACATCCGTCCGGTAGAAACGGGATTTCCAGTCATCTGGGCTCAGAAAATGCGGAATCTCTCCGTTCCGTCCATACAAGGAAGCCATCACTCCCAATTGGTCTTTCGAAGAAATATCCCACAGATAACTTCCCCTCAAATCCACATTGTTCAGATTGCCATACGCCAGACGGACATAGCCACGGTCGGCTCCTTTCTGTGCCAGCTCCCTTGGCATGGACTCCATCGGAGTCACCTTCCAAGCTCCCAGCGGATGCCGTTCCGTAGCATACTGGATGGCCTGTTTCGGAGCAGCCGGTTCCTCTACCTCGGGCATGACATTCACCTTGAACGCATCCATCACTTCGGGATTGTACTCATTCTCCACCACCACCGTCCGGTTCAAGGTAGAATCTTTTTCCGCTCCCTTCTGCGCACATATTGTGGATACAGGCCACAAACCCGCGCAAATCAATATCGTACTTATGTATCTCATCTTACTTTACACTTTTAAGTTTGGCCAGACGGCTTTCAATCATTCCGGCGATGTCATCGTCCGCCTGATAATTCTGTTGCAAGGACAGCAGATACTGCTTGGCCTCCATCTTACGGTCCAGTTTCACATACACATCCGACAGCAGAACAAAACTTCTTGCCAGCCAGTAGGCGTGCGGGGTGCTGACCTCGATGTAGTCGAGCACTTCTTTCTCAGCTTTAGCCGTTTCTCCTTCGTCGAAATACGTCTGTGCTACAAGATACTTGGCCTCTGCCCCGTACACGTTACGGGTGTCCTTGGCCAGTTCCACCAAATCGGCCAGCGCTTCCTGCTTCTGTCCTTCCGCCAGCAAGGCCTTGGCCCGGAAATACAACGCTTCACTCCGTACCTCCGGTGTCAGCTTGGTCTGTTTGAGCAAAGCCGAAGCGGTGACTACGGTTTCTGCCCGGTCGTCCAGCGCACGGGCACTCCGCAGAGCCCCTAACTCAGCCTGCAAGCGGTCTTCCTGCACCGACGAACGGTCGGCCAGACGCTTGTACAAATTCAACGCCTTGGCATATTCTTTCTGGTTGTAGGCCATCTCGGCACAAAGTGCCAACGCCTCCCCTTCGTATTTGCTGCCCGAGAAGCGGAGCACTTCTTCCAGTCGGGCGGCAGCCGATGCATAATCTTTCTGGTTGTAGTCAATCAATCCCAGATAATACGCCGCATCCACACTGAAGGCTCCCTGCGGGAACGACTGCAAGTAACGCGTCAGGCTGGTCTTGGCACCGGCAATGTCACCGCGCATATAAGCCCGTTCGGCTGCCGTATAGGTCAGTGAATCCCGTTCACTCACGTCGAATTTGGCCCCACCGGGGATGGTAGAAGCGAACGCCATGTAGTCGTCCACCTTATTCAAGTCTACATAAATTGATTTCAGGTCGCGCTGCGCCAGACGAGCCTCCGCACTACCCGGATAAATCGTAATCACCTTCTTGTAAGCGGCAATGGCTTCCTGGTAACGGTCGTTCTGGTAATACAACAGACCGATTTCGTTGGCGGCCCGACGAGACAGTTCGCTTTCCGGATAGCGCTGTACCAGTAACGAATAACGCTTGATGGCATTCTCGCTGTCCTCCATCTGCACGAACGCACGTCCCTGCTCATACAAGGCATCGTCCAGATAAGCCGACGAAGGATAATCCGTAATCAACTTGTTGAGTACCTGTATCTTTCCGGCATAATCCCGTTGCAGTCCTTTCACGATACCTTCCTGAAACAAGGAATAATCACCCAGTGAAGGAGCGATGGCCACAGCCTGCGCATATTGCTGACGAGCTTCTTCGAAGCGGCGTTCATAGAAATAGCAGTCGCCGATACGGTTGTAGGCATCGCCCGCCACCGAAGCATCTTGTGTCCGCCCGTTCTGCACACAACGGACAAACCAGTCGCGTGCGGAGTTATATTGTTTCTGTTTGAACAAGCTGTATCCCAGACAGTAAAGAGCCAGTCCGTATTCCTGTGAATTCTTGTCGGTGGCAAACTCCAGATAAAGCCGCATGTCGTTGGCAGCCTCCGGATAACGTGCCAGCCGGTATTTCGACTCCCCGCGCCAGTAATATGCATCCGCCTTGGTTTTCTGGTTATACTGTCCCAACTGCAGGGAGCGGGTAAAATAATCCAGTGCCCCGCGGTAGTCCGCCTGGGCAAACAGCTGCGTACCCATGCGGAAAAGCAATTTCTGTTTAGCCTCCAGAATACGGGCACTCGGATGGGTAATCTTATCGATTGACCGTAAAGCCACCTCATAGCTGCGGGTATTCATGTACACCTCTACCAGATAGTCGTTCACCTTCTCGGCATAAACCGACGACGGGTATTCATTCAGGAAACGTTCGAACACCGTGACCGACTCGGCAAACGGAGAATAAGACGTTTCATGAATGCACAGCGCATAGTTGAACAACGCCTGCTCCTGAATGCTGCGGTCGAAATCCATGCGCGACGCCTGTTCGAAGGCCATACGCGCCTGATTGCGTTCCTTCAACTGCAAGCCCGCCAAGCCCATGTGGAGATAGGCATTCTGCGCCAAAGCATCCGGAGCTCCAGTCGCTTCTCCCAGGCGCGACAACGCTTTGGAATAAACTCCTGTATTGAAATAGCTCATACCCAGTTTGTACATGGCCAGTCGGGCCGGCATTGCTTCTCCTTCACGATAGCGTTCCAGTGACTGGATGGCAGCAGCATAGTCTTTCTGGCCGTAAGCAGCCTCTCCGGAAATACGGCTCATCTGCCCCGCATTCTTTTCTTCCGGATACAAAGCCAGATACGCATCTGCCACCTTCCGGGCCTGCGCATAATTTCCTTGAATCAGGTAAATATCTGCTATATAATAAGGTGCCAGTTTCTGGAACTTCCGGTCATTCTGCACTTCACGGAATCCCTGCAAGGCCGAGTCGTACTTCTGCTGCACGTAATCGATGTACGCCAGGTTGTACACCGCATCATTACGGTAATCCTTGCTCGAATCTCTCAACACCGAAAACCAGAAGGCTGCCTCCTGCCATTTGTCTACCTTCAAGTACGATGTACCCATGCGCAAGGCACTGGCATCCCGTTCCTCGTCTGCCAAAAGAGAAATGTCACATCCCTTCAGTGTGGCAATGGTCTCCATGTACTTCTCTTCCGAAAAGTAACTGGCGGCAATGAGTGCCTGCACCCGGTTGCGGTAACGTGATTCCGGATGAGCTTCCAGGTAGTCTGACAAGACCTCCCGGCATTCCGGCAGGTGCAGCTCATACGCCGTGCAAGCCAGCATGTAATCCACCTCATCGGCCCAGGCCTTTTCCCCTGCCTGACGGGTATAACGGACAAGGGTCTGCCGGGCAGCTGCATAATCCTGACGGAGAAACAGTTCCCTTCCCTCGTTGAACAAACGGTCGGCTCCGGTCAGCGGTTCTACCTGCTGCCCCGATACAGCCAACGGCAAGGCGCAACAAAGGCCTGCCGTCCAGATATATTTTTTATACTTACCCATAATCTCTTATTTTACGTTCCGATGTGCTTCCAGGAAACGTGCCACTCCCTTACGTACTGATTCCAGTCCGAAATCCTCCGGATGAATCTCATCCAAGGGCATCCACCACGCATCGGCCACATCATCCATCGCCTTTACCAGATGGTCGTCTGCGACTTTACATAAAAAGAACTGGTCGAGCGTATGTACCAGAAAGCCCGAATACAGATAAGTGTTCGGTAAAGAGAACAGGTACTTCGCTTCTGTCACCACCAGTCCCGTTTCTTCCTTCACCTCGCGTGCCACTCCTTCTTCGCCAGTCTCGAACATGTCGATAAAGCCTCCCGACAAATCCAGCGTACCTTTAGCAGGTTCCTTTCCGCGGCGGCAAACCAACAACTCTCCTTTCCCATTCAGGATAAAGGCCACTGTAGCCGCACTCGAATTGAAATAATACACAAAACCACAGTCCGCACATTTCTTGGACTTTTCATTATGTACTTCAAAATGAGGAGACCCGCACACCGGACAAAACTTAAACAATTCCAATGGATGCATAGTTTTTCAATTTAATAAATAATAAGCCTCACAAAGATAAGCAAATAGGGCATACAGCTTACACAATTCACCGACAATTTGTGTATTTCCAAAAAATAATTACGTTTTTTCTTCTAGAATAGCGTATAGATAAAAAAGTTTTTCTACATTTGCTTACAATATGATAAAAACAAGAACCATTTAGTAGTATGGAGAAAATTGATAAACTTGACAAACAGATTCTGGAGATTATCTCACAGAACGCCAGAATCCCGTTTAAAGACGTAGCTGCAGAATGTGGCGTATCACGTGCCGCCATTCATCAACGCGTACAGCGCCTGATTGACCTCGGCGTAATTATTGGTTCAGGCTACCATGTAAATCCGAAAAGCCTGGGTTACAGCACCTGCACTTATGTAGGAATCAAGCTGGAAAAAGGTTCCATGTATAAAAGTGTGGTAGCTGAATTGCAAAAGATTCCGGAAATTGTGGAATGTCATTTCACTACCGGTCCTTACACTATGCTGACCAAACTGTATTCAACCGATAATGAACACTTGATGGATTTGCTGAATTCCAAGATTCAGGAAATTCCGGGAGTTACTGCCACGGAAACACTGATTTCACTGGAACAGAGCATCAAGAAAGAAATTCCTATCCGTAAAGACCTCGAAGATTGATGGAAGGAATGGACGGCCTTCACTGGGAGGGCATACTCATCGGAATCTGCACGTTCCTGATTATCGGATTGTTTCATCCGATAGTGGTCAAAGCGGAATATTACTGGGGGACACGTTGCTGGTGGCTTTTTCTGGTGCTGGGCATCGCGGGCCTCATCGGTTCCATTCTGGTGGGCCAGATTTTAGTGTCTTCTCTATTGGGAGTCTTTTCGTTCTCCTCTTTCTGGACCATCAAGGAAATCTTCGAACAGCGTGAGCGTGTGCTGAAAGGCTGGTTCCCGATGAATCCGAAACGGAAGAAGGAATATGAACAGTAAAAATTTACGTACTTGAATATGAAAAAGGGATACCTCAGACGAGGGTCCCTTTTTTATTTTATCGTCTCAAAATCGCGACATCCATTTTATCGCAAATCCAAGTCACAAAGCGCAAACGCAAGAATAAAGTTTCTTCAGACACCGTACGTTTTTTATGTTTCCCTTATGCGAAACGTACGTTTTCCTATAGGGAAACATACGTTTCCGCCACGGGAGACGTACGTTTCCGGGCAGGGAAACGTAGAAAAGTGACTGACGTTTTCCTAATAACATGCAGTCATTCAACAAATTCTCTATTATAAGTCTACGTTTTCTTCCGGTGCATACTCCTGCAAGGTCAGTTCTCCCCGCAGCACACCCAGCGCATTCATGGCCAACGCTCCCATCTCATCTTCTCCGGGAATGACCACAATCGGAGCCAGCCCTTCCAGCCACTCCCGCAACCCGCGGATACAATAGTCATTGAAAGCGATACCCCCTGTCAAAATCACAGCATCGGTCTGTCCGTGAAGGGCAATATGCATGGCTCCAACTTGCTTGGCCACCGTGTAGAGCATGGCATCGAGCACCAGTTTATGGTTCTCTGCTCCGGCATGCGCCCAGCGGACAATGCTCTGTACGTCGGTAGTTCCCAAATGCGCCACCAGTCCCCCCCGGCCGTTAATCATCTTTCGGATTTCCGCATAGGTATATTTCCCGCTGAAACACAAATCAACCAACTGTCGGGCCGGCAATGTTCCTGCCCGTTCCGGACTGAAAGGGCCTTCCCCATTCAAGGCATTATTCACATCGACCACTTTCCCGTAATGATGCGCACTGACCGAGATGCCTCCCCCCAAATGGGCCACAATCAGGTTCAGCTCTTCATACTTCCGTCCGATACGGGCCGCATACCGCCGGGATACCGCCCGACTGTTCAGGGCATGAAAAATGGAGATACGGGGAAGCTCCGGAATACCGGAAATACGGGCCAGGTCGCGCAACTCATCCGTCACCACCGGGTCGGCCAGATATGACGGGCAACCCGCACAATGCGCTATCTCGTCGGCAATCCATGCCGCCAGGTTCGACGCATGTTCCATAGTGGCATGCCACAAGTCATGCTTGATACGTTCATTGATTTGATACACTCCTCCAGGAGTCGGTTTCAACAAGCCACCGCGCGCAATCACGGCATCAAAAGCAAGCGGAATGCCCGCCTTCTCCAGCGTATCATGCACATGCGCACGACGATACTCATACTGTTCGTTGATATGGTGAAAGCCCGCCAGCTCCTTGGACGGATGTGCAATGCTTTCACGCCACACGGGATTCTCATTCTCATAGACTGCCAGCTTCGTGGAAGTGGAGCCCGGATTAATGACAAGTATTTTCATAAGGTCAGGTCTTATTCTTTTCGCGCCCCTGCCAGGCAAGCCAGTACCAGACTGTAGTATTTGGAGTTACCAGAGTCACTCCGCGAAGGCACCACCACCGGTGCAAGAGTTCCGGTGAGCATGCCTGCCATGTTCGCATCGCCAAACAGGGACAAGGTTTTGTAAAACGTATTGCCCGATTCGATATTGGGGAAAATCAGAATATCCGCATTGCCGACTACGGGAGAAGAAAGGCCTTTTATCTCCCCGCTATGCTTGTCGCAGGCAGTCTTGGCATCCATCGGTCCGTCGATAAAGACGTGTCCGAAACGTCCCTCCTGCGCTTCTTTCTTGAGTTCCACATAACTCAAGGTATGGGGAAACTTCTCATTGACTTTTTCCGTACAGTGAACAAGTGCTACCCGAGGCTCCTCGCAGCCCAGCTTACGGCACAAATCCAAATCGTAGGTAATCATTGCCCGGAACTGTTCCAAAGTGGGCCGTGGTATGACTGCCGCATCCGAGAAAAACAGCAGCTTGTGATACAAGGGAATCTGTGCCACAGCCACATGGCTTAGCACACCTCCTTCGGGCAACAGGCCTTCTCCTTTCTTCAATACCGCCCGCAAGAGGTTGTCTGTGTTGATGAGTCCTTTCATCAACACTTCGGCTTCGCCCGTACGTACCAACTGCACGGCCAATGCTGCCGCTTCATCGGGAGTACCCGCTTCGTAGATATGCACAAAATCGGGAGAAGCCGACCGCAAGTCGAGGGCCTCCTTTAAGTGGGCTGAATCCGTCACCAAAAGGTATTCGGCTATTTCCTCTCTCAGGCTGCGGATAATCACATACTCCGTGTGCGGGTCGTTCGGGCAGACCACCGCCACTTTCCGCCGTATGCTGCGCGAACGCAGGCAGTTCACCATCTGAGAAAGGGTTCGAATCAGTTCCATATCATTAGATTTTAAACAAATATGAGAAAATAATTTGAATAACCTTCTATCTGAGATGCTAATTAATGCTATACGCTCTGGAAGAGAGGTATAAACAAAAAAACAAATTAACGACTTTATCCTCTTTATTGTGCCATAAATTCACAAGTTCTCTCTATATTTGCCTAACTTGCTAAAAAAGGACACACGCATGAAAACAAATTTTTCTTTCGATATTCAAGCCCTCGATGAGAGGATTCACAGCCGTTTCCCCAACCACAAGGAAGCGCCGCTCATCGGACTGACGGGAAACTTCAGCGACGGCAACCTGACCCTGGCACCAGGCTACTACCAGTCCATCATTCAGGCAGGAGGTGTGCCGGTGGTAATTCCTCCTTACGAGGATGTCGACTTACTTATCAACACCCTTGAACATCTGGACGGACTGCTGCTCACAGGCGGAGGTGACCTGAATCCGCTTTTCTTGCAGGAAGAGCCGATTCGGGAACTCCACAGCATCAACCCTTACCGCGACCGACAGGAACTGCTGCTGACGCGTCTGGCAGCTCACCGACAGATTCCGATATTGGGTATCTGCCGCGGTATCCAAGTGCTCAACGCAGCCCTGGGCGGTACACTCTATCAGGACATTTATGCACAAAAAGAAACGCCGTCTATCAAACACAGTCAGGACTTGGAACGGAGTTTTCCGTCACACCGGGTAGAACTGGCAGAAGGCAGTCTGCTGGCCCGTATCCTAAACGCCAAGGAGGTAGCCGTAAACTCCTTCCACCACCAAGCGGTAAAAAAGCCGGCACCCGGTTTCCGGGTATCCGCTACGGCACCCGACGGGGTGATAGAAGCCATTGAAAGTACGGAATATAAATCGATACTGGGCGTACAGTGGCATCCGGAATGTTTTATCCTGAATCAGGACAAATGCATGATGCCGCTCTTCGGATGGCTCGTCCGCGAAGCCCGTTCGTTCCGGAAAGCCAAGGAGCTGCACCAGCGTCTGCTGATTCTGGATACACATTGTGACACTCCGATGTTTTTCGACCAGCACATCCGCTTTGATACGCGCGACCCGAAAATCAAGGTCGATCTGCACAAGATGACGGAAGGACGACAGGACGCGACCATCATGGTAGCTTATCTGGAACAAAAGGAACGGACGGACGAAGCCTTATTGGCAGCTACAGCCAAAGCCGACCGTCTGCTGAATGAAATTGAGGAAATGGTGGCCAAGAATTGTACGGCAGTGGACATCGCGTATACGCCCGACGACTTATACCGTTTGAAACGGGAAGGCAAGAAGGCCATCATGCTGGGAATTGAAAACGGGTATGCCATCGGAAAAGACCTCAGCCGGGTAGAACATTTCCGCAAACGGGGAGTAGTGTACATGACGCTCTGCCACAACGGGAACAACGACATCTGCGGGTCGGCCCGCCGCAACGAGGAAAACTTGGGAGTCACTCCTTTCGGTGAACAGGTGATTCGGGAAATGAACCGTCTGGGCATGATGGTGGACTTGTCGCACAGTGGCGAACGGACCTTCTATGACACGCTCGACATCAGCAGCCAGCCGGTGGTCTGCTCACATTCTTCCAGCCGTGCGCTCTGCAACCATCCGCGCAATCTGACCGATGACCAGCTCCGTGCCATTGCCCGGAAGGGGGGTGTGGTACAAGTCTGCCTGTACAGCGGATTCCTCCGCACTGACCGCCCGGCGCACATCTTGGATGCCATCGAGCACCTGAACCACATGGTGAACGTGATGGGTATCGAACATGTGGGCATCGGCAGTGATTTCGATGGCGACGGGGGCATCATCGGGTGCAACGATTCCTCGGAGATGATTAACTTCACCCGCCAACTGCTGCACGAACGTTACAGTGAGGAAGACATCCGCCGCATCTGGGGTGGCAATTTCCTGCGCGTCATGCAACAAGTGCAGGAAAGTGGTTCCTACAAATAAAGTTTAAAACGTATTTACGGCTGCAAGGGGTGTGCGAAAATAAGTTTACCTTTGCAGCGCAAACTAAATGAAGGTATTATGATTTCAATAAAAAATCTGCTGATTGTAAGTGCCTTGATAACGGGAGGAACTTTCATCTCCTGTGGAAGCGGTACGAAAAACAGTCAGCAAACTGAAGAAACGGAAGCCACAATTGTGCAGGCTCCGGCTTTCAATGCCGACAGTGCATACGCGTATGTAGCCGCACAGGTAGCCTTCGGACCTCGCGTACCTAATACGGAGGCGCATCGCAGATGCGGGGATTACCTGGCCGCCCAATTGAAAAAATTCGGGGCTACCGTCTACAACCAGCAGGCCGACCTGATTGCCTACGATGGCACAATCCTGAAATCACGCAATATCATCGGAGCTTATCAACCGGAAAACAAGAAACGGGTGATGCTCTGTGCGCACTGGGACTGCCGACCGTATGCCGACCAGGATGAAGAGGCCAATCATCGGAAAGCGATTGACGGAGCCAACGACGGGGCCAGCGGCATAGGTGTATTATTGGAAATCGCCAGACAGATTCAGCAGCAGGCACCGCAAGTAGGCATCGACATCGTATTCTTCGATGCAGAAGATTACGGTACGCCGGAGTTCTACAAAGGGACTTACAAGCCTGACACTTGGTGCCTGGGCTCTCAATACTGGGGACGTATCCCTCACGTACCTGATTACAAGGCACGTTTCGGCATCCTGCTGGACATGGTAGGTGGAAAGAATGCCACATTCTACTACGAAGACTATTCCAAACGGACGGCCAATAATGCCATGAAGAAAATCTGGAAGATGGCCGAGCATTTGGGCTATGGCAACTACTTCATCAAGGAAGACGGGGGACAGATTACCGATGACCACCTTTATGTGAACCAATACCGCCAGATTCCCTGTGTAGACATCATCCACTATGACACACAGAGCAACACAGGTTTTAACCCGACCTGGCACACGTTGGATGATACGCTTGAAAATATTGACAAAGCCACACTTCAAGCCGTAGGACAAACGGTGATGGGCGTGATTTATAACGAAAAATAATTAAACCATATCACAATGAAAACAATCAATGAACTCCAGGACGAAGTAATCGAAGAATTCAGTGACTTCGACGATTGGATGGACAAATACCAACTGCTGATTGACCTGGGCAACGACCAGCAACCGCTTGACCCGAAATACAAAACAGAACAGAACTTGATTGACGGCTGCCAGAGCCGGGTATGGCTCCAAGCTGACCTGGTGGACGGAAAAGTAGTATTCCAGGCTGAAAGTGACGCTCTGATTGTCAAAGGTATCATCTCTCTGCTGATTCAGGTCGTATCAGGTCATACTCCAGATGAGATCTTGAATGCGGACCTATACTTCATTGAAAAAATAGGATTAAAAGAACATCTGTCTCCGACCCGCAGTAACGGTCTGCTGGCCATGGTGAAACAGATGCGTATGTATGCCTTGGCATTTAAGGCCAAAATGGAGGAAAAAGCATAAAAACCACTTCACGCTTAAAACATACAAAGGCTTGTGAGAACGAATTACTATATCTCACAAGCCTTTGTCGTACTCCACCAATTATATGCCCTTAAAGGGGCTGAAAACGATAGAATTCTCCCATAAGACCTATCGTAACCTAAATATGAATTATTCTCGTACAGCCTAAACAGTATTGGTGAGAACTACAATTTCTTAATAGTATTCATAAAACGGCTAGTACATACCCCTTTCCTGTTTCAACTGGCTGCACCAGTAGCCAAAATCACACCCTAAAACGACACACAACCCGGCAATGACGACACAAGCCAGTGGACACCATTCACATAACCGCTTCTTCTTATGCTGTTAGTCTGTCGGCTGAATCGGACAGAGCTTTACTATAGCCCGACAATGGGCTTTTCAAGCTGTTTACGGCATTTTTAAACACTTCAATCGTTATCCGCCTTTCTCTACGTTGCATCCTCTATTATACGCTTCATTTCCTGAAACACCAGTCCGATGTAAACATTCGGTGAACTATAGGTATCAAATGCAGGTGAGAATGTGGACACGAAAACCATTAGGAAACAAAACGGCCACACCATGCGGCACATCTTCTTCAGGGGAAGATGCCGTGACTGTCTGTTTAAAACTGATGGGAGCCAATTCCTGCTTTACACTAATCCTGCAAACAGAACAGTTTTTACGCCAATAATGATAAGTCGGATAAGTTACACCTATCTGTTGCAGGTACGACTTCAACAGCAGGACGCCTGATTGTACCTGCCATTCCAATTCGTCAAATTCCAGTCTGTTCATAATAATCCCCCTCAGGAGCATCATCTGCTTTTTCAACCTCAAAAGATATTAAACTTACCTCAAGCATACCCACAAGCTAGATTAGGATTTCCACCCTACCATAAGCAACATAATTTATCCAATTGTGCTGCAACAAAAATAAAAAAGAGGATGTGTCAAAATGATGCATCCTCTTTTTCGTTATATAATC
>ENA-OWZO01000314-OWZO01000314.1-human-gut-metagenome-genome-assembly--contig:-NODE-314-length-30581-cov-22.626515_pt1 | contig 30581 bp, 28 predicted proteins | sample MGYA00249260_ERZ652115 | MGnify/ENA primary metagenome ERZ652115 (study PRJEB26925, sample SAMN05827127) | human gut metagenome | biome: ENVO:2100002; feature: ENVO:00000062; material: ENVO:00002003...
CCTGGACCCACTGATTAAGAGTCAGTTGCTCTACCAACTGAGCTAAGAGTGCATCACTATTTTCATTTGCGAGTGCAAAGGTAAACTTTTTGTTTGAAACAGCCAAACATTTCTACAGTTTATTTTACACTATTTTTTCAAATATCCCCCGACTGACTGGTTATAAGACAGATATAATAAAGGCCGGCATGGAAAAAAAATCCAGCCGACCTTGCAGTTTTATTTACATAATAACAGATTTGGATTCTACATCAGAAGCGATATCCCAGGCTGATGGCGAAATTCATGTTCTTAGGTTTGTCGCCTTCATCCACATCCCACGGACAGATGAACCCGTGCTGTCCTGTCAGATTCACCAGATAATGGTCGCTCAGCTCGAAGCCGATACCGTATTGGATGCCCAGGTCAAAACGCTTCCAGCCTTCATCACCGAAAACTTTATGGTCGCCTCCTTTATCGTATTTCGTTTTCCCGCCCAGTCCGAAAGACAGATACGGACCGGCATTGATGACAAACTTGGTATTTTCGCTGACACTGATCTTATACGCACCCAAAATGGGGATGTCAAGATAGACGGGTCTTTCTTTATATATATCTTTCACTTTATATCCCTTGGAGACAAACATCAGGCCCGACTGGAAAGACCAGCTTTCATTGATACCATAATCCATGCCAAGCCCCAGCGTAAAACCGGGCAATGCTTTTGTTCCTTCCACCTTGGTCACGTTGCTGAAGTTTACGCCAACACGTGCATCCCATCTTGCCTGAGAAAAACCAGCCAATGCAAACATTGCCAATATGGCCGTCATGAAGAACTTTTTCATAATATCATCGGTTTAGTTTAGGTTCCGTCCCCTTGAACCAATCTGTTTTTCCCGAAAGCGGAGGGGCTACTTTCACTTAGATAAGAGAAAGCCCACTTTCGTTTTGTGATTGTACACAAATTTACAAAAACATTTCAAATTATCAAACTTTATAAAACAGGGGAGGAGATAAAAAAACTTCCATTTCAGGTTATCCGATAAAAAAGCCAGATTATCTGTCCTTTTTTAAGGCCTAAAAAAATGCCTCTACATCTGCAATCAAACGTAAAGGCATTTTCACCGGTTGTCGGATGTCTTCCGACAATCTTCAGTATTCCCAGAATTCTCCTGTCAGAGTCCCATTCTCTTGGTCTTTCCGCTCACCTTCTGGATGTCCAGTCGGATGATTTCCGTACGAGGGAACGATTTGTTGGCATACTCGATGCCCTGTACCTTGTGGTCGGGACAGTATTTGGAGAGCAGGAGGGAGAGGGCCGACATCCGTTCCGCCTCGTGCAGGCTGTGGTGAGCCGTGCATTGCAGTACCACGCTTTCGTAGCCCGTAGTGAACTTGTCGGGAATGACGTGGCTCCGTCCCGTCACGCAGAACGATACATTGGGGCAGGCGTCGATGCAACGCAGCTTGCGGCCCACCGGCGCACAATGGATGTAGATGGAGTTTCCACGGTCCCACACATAATTAATCGGAATGCCGTAGGCTCCGTTTCCGTCTTCGCTCTGCATGGAAAGGATGCCGTATTCACCGTCGCGCAGGATTTCAAAGGCGCGGGTCTCGTCGAGCAGGCGGTCCTGCCTGCGCACGTCCTGATTGTTGTATTCCATAAATCCTCCGCTTTTATTGGTTGGCCAGTTCGTAGATTTCGCGGGTGGCCTGTGCATCCAGCGGCACGTAGCAGCCCACGTATTGTCCCTTGTTCTCGTGCAGTTTCTTCACCAGCAGGTCGATGTCCGGATGCTCGATGCCCAGTTCCTTGAAGGTGACAGGCATACCAATGGCATGGAAGAAGGCTTTCAGGCGAGCCACTCCCTCCAGAGCCATGGCTTTCTTGTCGTCCGACTCGGGCACGTCCCATACGCGGTTGGCATACTGGGCCACCTTGCCCACGTGATGGCTGGCCATGTAGGTGAGCCAGGCCGGGAAAATCACCGCCAGTCCGGCCCCGTGCGTGACATTATATATCGCGCTCACCTCGTGTTCCATGAAGTGCGAAGCCCAGTCTTCCACAGCCCCTACACCGCATGTTCCGTTATGGGCGATGGTACCGGCCCACATCAGGTTGGCACGGGCCCCGTAGTTCGTCGGCTCCTTCATCACCCGGAGGGCCTCCGTGATGATGGCCTTGAGCGTACCCTCACACATGCGGTCGGGCACTTCCTGGTCTTCAGTGTTGGTGAAATAACGCTCCATGATGTGCGCCATCATGTCGGTCACCCCGCAAGCCGTCTGCCAGGCGGGCAGGGTGTAGGTCAGCTCCGGATTCATCACGGCAAAGGTGGGACGGAGCAGGCCGTGCGTACGGACACTCAGCTTCTTCAGTCCGTCGAGCTTCGTGATGACCGTGTTTCCAGAACCCTCGCTTCCGGCTGCCGGAATGGTGAGCACCACGCCCAGGGGAACCGCCTTCTGCGGCACAGCCTTGTTGATATAGAAATCCCAGAAATCACCTTCGTAGGGGATACCCATGGCGATGGCCTTGGCCGTGTCGATGACGGAACCTCCGCCCACGGGCAGCAGGAAATCAATCTGCTCGCGGCGTCCCAGTTCGATGCCTTCGTACACCTTCGGGTCGGTAGGGTTGGGCTGTACGCCTCCCAGTTCCACGTGAGGGATGCCCGCCTCATCGAGCTCCTTCTTAATCTTGTCGAGCAGTCCGCTACGCACCACGGAACCGCCGCCGTACACAATCAGCACTTTCGTGCCACGGTATTTCTTCACCAGCTCTGCCGTCCGGCTCTCTGTGCCTTTTCCGAACACGAATTCGGTCGGGCTATAAAAATCGAAGTTATTCATATTGCTTACAATTTATAGGGTTTATATGCTTTAGTGGACAAAGTTACAGAATTTCTCCGTATTTTTTATAGGAAATACGACACACCTCGGCATCCTCCCGCGAGAAAACTGTAGTTTCCATTTGCCTCGGCACGGGGCTTTTTGTATCTTTGCGGCACAAAACTTAAAAACTGCCCTAATGAAATCGGATATCGAAATAGCACGCAGCATTGAGCTGACAAAGATTAAACAAATTGCACGCGAGTATGGCATTCCGGTAGAGGAAATCTCCAACTACGGACGTTACATTGCCAAAGTTCCTGAAACACTGATCGATGAGGAAAAGGTGAAGAAGAGCAACCTGATTCTGGTGACGGCCATCACGCCGACCAAGGCCGGTATCGGAAAGACAACCGTTTCCATCGGTCTGGCACTCGGACTGAACAAAATCGGCAAGAAGGCCTTCTGTGCCTTGCGCGAACCGTCGCTCGGTCCTTGCTTCGGAATGAAGGGTGGAGCGGCCGGAGGTGGTTATGTACAGGTACTCCCGATGGACAAAATCAACCTGCACTTCACGGGTGACTTCCACGCCATCACTTCGGCCCACAACATGATTACGGCCCTGCTCGACAACTATATGTACCAAAACAAGGACAACGGCTTCGCCATGAAGGAAGTGCTCTGGAACCGTGTGCTCGACGTAAACGACCGCGGCCTGCGCTACATCGTGACAGGACTGGGAGGCAAGACCAACGGCATCACCCGTGAATCGAGCTTCGACATCACGCCGGCCTCTGAAATCATGGCCATCCTCTGTCTGGCAAAAGACGAAGACGACTTGCGCCGCCGCATCGAGAACATCCTGCTGGGATTCACCATCGAAAACAAGCCTTTCACGGTGAAAGACCTGGGCGTGGCGGGTGCCATCACGGTGCTGCTGAAAGATGCGTTGTCGCCCAACCTGGTACAGACTACGGAACATACACCGGCTTTCGTACACGGCGGTCCGTTTGCCAACATCGCCCACGGATGTAACTCCGTACTGGCTACCAAGCTGGCCATGACCTTCGGCGACTATGTAGTGACAGAAGCCGGATTCGGTGCCGATCTGGGTGCGGAGAAATTCTACAACATCAAATGCCGCAAGGCGGGTCTCCAGCCGAAACTGACGGTCATCGTGGCTACGGCTCAGGGACTGAAAATGCACGGCGGCGTGGATGTGGACAAAATCAAGGAACCGAACATGGAAGGCTTGAAAGAAGGAGTGAAGAACCTCGACAAGCACATCGACAACCTCCAGTCGTTCGGTCAGACCGTAGTGGTGGCCTTCAACCGTTACGCCAACGATACTGACGAAGAACTCGACTTCGTGCGCCGTCACTGTGAGGAAATCGGCGTGGGCTTCGCCATCAACAACGCCTTCATGGAAGGGGGAGCAGGTGCCGTCGACCTGGCCAACCTGGTAGTAGACACCATCGAGCACAACCCGTCGCAGCCGCTCACCTTCACTTACGACGAAACGGATTCCGTGGAAGAGAAAGTAACCAAGATTGCCTGCGGATTGTATGGTGCCAAACAGGTACTGTTCGGTCCGGCTGCCCGCAAGAAGATACAGATGATCAAGGATCTGGGATATACACATTTCCCGGTCTGCATCGCCAAGACACAGTATTCTTTCTCTACCGACCCGAAACTCTACGGAGTGGCATCCGGCTTCAACTTCGCCGTGCGTGACATCGTCATCAACGCCGGAGCGGAAATGCTGGTAGTGGTAGCCGGAGAAATGATGCGTATGCCGGGATTGCCGAAAGAGCCGCAGGCATTGCACATCGACATCGTGAACGGAGAAATAGAAGGATTGTCGTAAGCCGATGAAGCCACAGTTTCTTGTCGGAGCCCTGATGCCCGGAAGCGGGCAGACCCTCGTGGCCTTGGGACTGATGCGGGCGTTGCGCAACCGCGGCCTGCATGTGCAGTCGTTCAAGTGCGGACCGGAGCTGGCCGAGCTGCGCTACCATGCGCTGGCCACAGACCACGAACCGGCCAATCTGGATGCGTGGATGGCCTCGCACACCCACCTGCAAACCCTCTACAACGGTTACGGCGAAAAGGCCGATGTGTGTCTCGTAGAAGGGAAGGGGGGACTGTTCGACGGTTTCCGGAAGGCACAGGGAAGCGGGGCCGAACTGGCCCGTCTGATGAGAATACCGGTGGTACTGGTGGTCAGCGCGCGCAATGCGGGCTATTCCACGGCGGCCATGCTGCAAGGCTTCAAGCATTTCTATACAGATTTGAAAATAGCCGGAGTAATTTTCAACCAGGTCACTTCGGCTGCCCAATACGGTTTCCTGCGCGAAACCTGTGCCGAGGCGGGGGTGGAATGTCTGGGATATCTTCCCTTACTGGAAGATGCAGGCCTTCCTCCCCGGCATCAGGCACTTACCCTGCCGCTCCGGAAAAGTCTCGACCAGCTATTCCAGAAGGTGGCCGAACAGCTGGCACAGCATGTCGACTTGCCCAAGCTGTTGAATCTCAGTACCCGTATCTTCCCTTGTGCGTACTCACTTCCTTACATCTCGGAAACCGAAACAGAGGCATGGATTGGTGCCCGAAAGCTACGGATTGCCCTGGCTTCCGACCCGGCTTTTCCTTTCCTGTACCGGAGAAGCATCGACCGGATGCAAGGAGAAATCATCCGTTTCAGTCCGGTGTTCGGCAGCGAACTGCCTCAGGCAGACATCGTTTACTTGCCCGGCGGCTATCCGGAACTGTTTGCCCGCCAGCTGCATCGCCGGAAACGCCTGATGGAACAGTTGCGCGCGTACGTGGAAAACGGAGGAAAACTGTTGGCCGAAGGGGGAGGAATGGCCTTGTTGGGACAGACCTTGACCGCACGTCCCGGCGGAACGGCCTACGAGATGGCCGGCATCCTGCCTTATTCCGTCTGTGTGAAAGACAACCGTCCGTGCAACGGATACCGCCAGACTTCCTACCGGGAACTCAGCCTGAAAGGATATGAGTATCGCTATTTCGACCTCGTGCCGACAGAAGAAGCTGCTTCGCTCCAGACGCCGGTCTGCCATGCCAAGGGAGGGGAGATGCCCGGTTCGTACTTTTTCCGCTACAAGAACTGCATCGCCACTTCCGTCCACAATTATTGGGGAGAAATCGGCCTGTACAAGCTCTGGGAGTAGGTCGGCAGCCCCTTTTTTCTGCTTTTCGGGCGAAAAAAAACGAAGAAAAAGGAGGATTCTAAAAAAATAATTCTATCTTTGCATCACCAAATCGCGGCAGTAGCTCAGTTGGTAGAGCATCAGCTTCCCAAGCTGAGGGTCACGGGTTCGAGTCCCGCTTGCCGCTCCTCAGTGTTTAAAGGCTAATATTCTGATAATTAAGGATGTTAGCCTTTACTTCTCTAAGAAGCTTTCTCTATAGATTAAATGGTCATTCCCTCCCGTGCTTGCTTGCAAATGCAGCCACCCAGGTATAAAGATTGGTGTCATACATCACCTGCCTTGCAATCTTCGAGATACCTGTCAATCCCTTCTTCAAAATCCTTTCGGAGATCGTCGAGAGTAGTCCCTTCATAAAGAATCAAGGCCTTGTTGCCCATTCCCTGCACCTTACCACAAAGGCAATTATCCTCTTTACTGTATTCTACAGAACCCTTGTATCCTTTGTATTCCAAATAATCCATAAGCCTTTATATTAACCGTTATTCCTTAAATGTTGGTAAGTCGCTTTTCGCATCCATGCTTTTTATCTAAGCATTTTTCATCATTCATCACACCAAATCTATAGCTGCCAGTTCCTCTGTCAGCGCATTAATACCTTTCTGAATCTTCTCCAACTGCTGTTTACGGGGTTTGTGTACTCCAGCCGCATAGTGCCACAACTGGCGTTCATTAATTCCGGTTATCCGGCTCAAAGCAGCCTTTGTGAAAATACTGCTATAATAGTTGATGAAGGTAGCCGCGTCTATTTTGAACTTCAAGGTGAACTCTCCCTGCAAAACTTCCACCGGAGCGATGTTCATCTCCTTGCATGAATCCAGGTATAGATCAACAGCTTCCTTCATGTTTTTCTCTATTTCTCTTATGTTATTGCCGACAGTAATCACCGGAGCACCTTCAATGTAGGCACTCAGATTATTTCCAGCATTTTCAACTATTACTTCAACAGTTTTCATACAGACATCCTTTTTTATTGTGAAACAAACGAGACGAGGGCTATTTTAGCTCCGCTTGCCTCAGCATGTTGTAATAGCCTCACAAACCAAAAGCCATTTTCAGTAAGCAGCATCACAACGTCTTTAACTGATTTGTAGCTCATAGCGTTTAAAACTCTATTACGATGCCAATATAGTAAAACAACGAATAACAAGAAAGAAATATTTGTATTTTTACTATAATTACACAGCGCCGAGATAGTCACATACGGCGAGAAACATGTTTCGTTTCTCTCTTTTGATTCTTTAAAGTTACCTCATTTCAAAAGCTGCTTATCTTTCATAGAAAACTGAACCGCTCAGCACAAACTATCCCTCTTTTTTCGTAACTTCGCAAAAACCCTAAACCGAAATCATTATGAAAGCAAAGTTACTGATTGCCTTGTTCGGCTTGCTGCTCAGCCTGGACACTACCTCGTGCGTGACACCGCGACACGCCAAAAGACCTCCTCACAAGAAAGAAGCTCCCCACCGTCATGCCAAAAAGAAACGTGGCAAGAAACCAGCCAAGTTCGAAGCACCGGGACACCGCAAACCGCTTCCTCCACAGGCCTGAGAAACGGAAATTCCCCTTCAGAACGGCCTTCGCAGAAGTGTCCGGAGGGAGAAAAAGGAAATAACTACTCTTTTTAGTTATTTAACTAAGAAAATTAGTTTATAAACTAAAAGTTTTAGTTCTTTGCGGTAACCAAATGAAACGGATATGAAAACACTTACCGCCAAAGAAGAAGAAATCATGGGATTTTTCTGGGAGAAAGGCCCCATGTTCGTCAAGCAGCTGGTGGAACTCTACGATGACCCCCGGCCGCATTTCAATACCTTGTCCACCATCGTGCGGGGACTGGAAGAGAAAGGTTACCTGTCGCACACGGCCTTCGGCAACACTTACCAGTATTATGCCACCGTGAGCCGCGACGATTTCAGCCGCCGCACGCTGCGCGGAGTCATCAGCAAATACTTCAACAACTCCTATCTGGGGGCCGTCTCCTCGCTGGTGAAGGAGGAAGACATCTCACTGAAGGAACTCAAGGAGCTCATCCGTCAGGTGGAGGAGGGAGATCAGGAAAAACCACAGTAACACTTCTCGGCTTATGGGAACCTTTTTAGTCTACATACTTAAATCGGCCGTCTGCCTGGCGGTGTTCTACCTGTTCTATCGCCTGCTGCTCAGCAAGGAGACTTTCCATCGTTTCAACCGGATGGCTTTGCTGGGAGTGATGGTGCTCTCGTGCCTGCTGCCTCTGATACAAGTCACGGTCAAGGAGGCTTCTCCGGTAAACATGCAAGTAATGTCGATGGAGGACTTGCTGCTGATGTACCAGTGGAACCAAGGAGCGACGGTAGTAGAAGAGGGGGGCCACACGCTCCGCTGGCAGGAAATACTGGTACTGGTCTACTTCGCGGGACTGCTGTTCGTCATTGTACGCCATCTCTGGTCGTTGGGACGCATGCTCTTCCTCATCCGCCACAGCCGGTGCGAGAAGCTGGACCACGGCGTCCGGCTGGTGATACACCAACGCGACATCGCTCCTTTCAGCTGGATGCGCTACATCGTGATTTCGGAAACCGACCTGAAGGAAGGAGGACACTACATTCTGGTGCATGAACTTGCCCACATCCGTCACCATCATTCATGGGATTTATTGCTGACCGAGCTCTGCGCCTGGGTACAATGGTTCAATCCGGCCATCTGGCTGCTCAAGCAGGAATTGCAGAACATCCACGAATACGAGGCCGACGAGGAAGTGCTCCGTCAGGGCATACAAGCGAAAGAATATCAAATGCTATTAATAAAAAAAGCCGTTGGCGCAAGGCTCTACTCTATTGCCAACAGCTTTAATCACAGTTCACTTAAAAAACGTATCACTATGATGATTCGAAAAAAATCCAATCCGTGGGCACGCGCCAAGTACCTCTATGTACTTCCGTTGGCAGCTGTCACCGTAGCAGCCTTTGCCCGTCCCGAAATCTCCCAGCCGCTGGACGAGATTTCAAGTGTCAAAGTTAATGATTTATCGGCAGTTCTGGAAACGTATGCCGATAAAAATGTGTCGAACCCTGCCGAAAAGGTCACCTTGAAGATGAAGGTGGTGGATGAGAAGGGAGGACCCGTCATCGCGGCAAGCATACTCGTGGTGAATACGACCAACGGCACCATTACCGACGAAAACGGCAACTTCACGCTGGAAGCCGCTACCGACCAAAGCATCCAAGTGTCCTACATCGGTATGGGTACGGTCACGATGACAGTCAAGGACTGCTTGAAGAAGGCCGACCAGACAATTGTACTGCCTGAAGGTGACGCAAAGAAAGATGTGAAAGTAGTAGCACCTGTTCCGCAAGCCGTGACTTCGGACGAGCGGACCTTTGACGTGGTGGAACAAATGCCGGAATTTCCGGGCGGCATGAAGGAATGTCTGAACTTCCTGGCCCGCAACGTAAAATACCCCACCAAAGCACAGGAAGCCGGTAAGCAGGGACGAGTCATCGTACAGTTCATCGTGCAGAAGGACGGTTCGCTGAGCGACCTCCACGTACTCCGCCCGGTCGACCCGTGGCTGGATGCGGAAGCCATCCGGGTGATTGGCACCATGCCGAAATGGAAACCGGGCATGCAGGACGGTCAGGCGGTTGCCGTAAAATACACCCTGCCGGTCACTTTCGCGCTGGAGGGTTCCAAGCACAAGCCGCAGGCAGGAAAGGATGATGTAATAGTAGTGGCTTATGGTACGGATTCGGATGCTCCGGCCGATGTACCGACCGTCCAGATACATCAAAACGGCAAGGACGGTCTGGGAAAGGAGGGAGCATCACCACTGGTACTGATAGACCAAACAGAGGCCTCCACCGAAACGATGAACAAGCTCGACCCGCAGCAGATTGAATCCATTACCGTATTGAAAGATGTGTCGGCTACGGCCAAATACGGCGAAAAAGGAAAAAATGGTGTGATTCTCATCACCACCAAAAAGAAGTGAAAAAACGCACTTGCGCTCTTACCGAAACGCAAGTACGTTTAAAGGAAAACGCCTTTGCGTTTGAAGTAAAACGTAAAGGCGTTTCAGACCAAACGCAAGGACGCTTTACCACAAACGTCCTTGCGTTTTTTTATGAATTTCAGCGGTTTTTATAAACGGTTGTTTATCAAAGAGTTACTCCATTCTTGAAAATGGCGATTTCGCGGTAGTTCTTCTTCTCATTGTTCACGAACTCCCCGCTGGCCACCCGAATCACGTAGTCGGTGAAACGACGGCAGGTGGTCTCCATCGGTTCGTTTTCCACGATGACGCCCGCATTGAAATCAATCCATCCGGGTTTCTGTGCCGCCAGATAAGAGTTGGTGGAAATCTTCATCGTAGGCACGAAGGTACCAAAGGGGGTACCGCGCCCCGTGGTGAAGAGCACGATATGGCAGCCCGAAGCAGCAAGGGCCGTAGCCGCCACCAAGTCATTGCCCGGAGCCGAAAGCAGATTGAGACCCTTGGTCTGCAAACGGTCACCGTAGGCCATCACGCCCGACACGTAACTCTTGCCGCACTTCTGCGTGCAGCCCAGGGCTTTCTCTTCGAGCGTGGAGATGCCGCCCGCTTTGTTGCCCGGCGAAGGATTCTCGCCCACAGGCTCCCCGTGGGAAAGGAAATATTCCTTGAAATCGTTAATCAGGCTCACCGTCTGCCGGAAGAGTTCCGGCGTGCGGCAGCGGTTCATCAGGATGGTCTCCGCCCCAAACATCTCGGGTACCTCCGTCAGCACCGAAGTGCCTCCTTGCGCAATCAGGTAATCGGAGAACATGCCCAGCAGCGGATTGGCCGTGATACCAGAAAAACCGTCAGACCCGCCGCACTTCAGCCCCACGCGCAGCTCGGAGAGGGGTACCTCCGTACGTTCGTCCTGACAGCACTTGGCATACAGTTCGCGCAGGATGCGCATGCCTTCCTCGTATTCATCGTCCACCTTCTGCGCCACCAGGAAACGGATGCGGTCTTCGTCGTACGGGCCGATGAACTCCCGGAACACGTCGGGCTGGTTGTTCTCGCATCCCAGACCTACCACCAGCACGGCTCCGGCGTTGGGATGCAGCACCATGTCGCGCAGAATCTTCTTCGTGTTCTCATGGTCTTCGCCCAGCTGCGAACAGCCGTAGTTGTGGGGGAAAGCCACGATGGCATCCACCCCCTTGCCGCCGTCCGTCTCGCGGCGGAGACCTTCGGCCAGCTGGTTCACGACGCCGTTCACGCAGCCCACGGTGGGGATGATCCAAATCTCGTTGCGTACCCCCACGTCGCCGTTGCGGCGGCGGTAGCCCTTGAACGTGCGATGCTCCACGGCGATGTCCGTGTACACCTCCACCGGCGTATAGGTATAGTCCAGCAGCCCCGCCAGGTTGGTCTTGATATCTTTTTCGCTCACCCAGGTACCTTCGGGCACATCCTTCATCACGTGGCCGATGGGGTAGCCGTATTTAATGACATTTTCTCCGGCACGGAAATCCTTCAGTGTCACCTTGTGTCCGGCAGGCACGTCCGTGCGCAGCGTAATGGTCCGTCCGTCTGCCTCGATGGTCTCTCCCGCACGAAGGGGAACGATGGCCACCGCCACATTGTCGGCCGGATTGATTCGCAAATAAGTTGTTTTCATATAATTGCAGTATGATCAGGTTATTCGTTGACGTGTGTGTCAAAATAAAAGTCGAGGTTTTCCGTCGTAATCAGGTTGATGGGCATGTAGTTGCAGTCTTTCACCTTCTTGCGCAGAATCAGGTGGTTGCACAGACATTCAATGCTGTTGTATCCCTGCACCGTAGGCTGCTGGGCGATGATGAACTCGATGCTTCCCGCCTTCAGGCAAGCCACGTTGCGGCGGAGCAGGTCGTATCCCATCAGGTGGAAGTCCGTGCGCCCGTGACGCTGCATGTATTCGCCGATGATGTAGGCCTTCGAGTTGAACGTGATGCCGCACTTCACGTCGGGATGGGCGGCAAAGAACTCGTCGAGGCGCGATGCATCCTCGCCCGGCTGCTTGGCATAGAGGTTCAGCTCCCACATCTTCAGTTCCGGGCAATGCTCCTTCATATACTCATAGAACCCTTCCTCGCGGTGCAGCTGCTGGTTGGAGCCCAGCCGCCCTTCGTTAATCTGGCGGAAGATGACGATTTCCGTCTGTCCCTGGGAGAGCAGGCGCAGCATGCGTGCCGCAAAATACCCGCTCCGCTGGGCATGCTGTCCATAGAAAGCCAGCGGGGAGAGGCGGGGAATGTTCGAGTCGATAAATACATAAGGTATGCCGGCTTCCTGCAGACGGCTGACAAAACGCTCCGTTTCTGCTTCGATGGTAGGAGACAGGATAACCCCGTCGGGCTCTTCGTCAAGAATGTGCTGTCCGGCCTCGGTAAATGCACCCGATTCGTACTGGTCGTAATAGCAAGAAGAGAGCGAGACGTTGAAGTCGGAAAAACGGGTAATGGCCTGCTGCATGCCGCGCTCCACGTCCGTCCAGTAATCTCCCTCATTGTGGGAAGGAAGCAGGTAGACAAACCTGTATTTCTTGTTCGAGGCCAGCGCACTGGCATACATGTTGGGCTGATAGTTCAACTTCTTTAAAATCTCTTCCACCTTGATACGGCTGGAAGCAGATACGCCGCTCCGCGAATGAAGCACACGGTCTACTGTCCCCACCGACACACCTGCCATCTGGGCGATATCCTTTATCCGGATTCTGTCTTGCTGTTTTTCCATGCGATCTCACCTTATTATATTATAAAAACTCGTTATGCAGTAAAAATTCAATTTTTTCGATACAAATATATAACTTATTTTGGTTTTTAAAAAATAAACCGTACCTTTGTGTACGCACACAGAAAGGATATTTTCAAGATGGGAAAAGCCATACGCCAGTCTGTGGAGCGAGTTAAGAACTACATTATTAATTACATAAGTATAAAAATATCTAGCAATGGGAAAAATTGTTACTTTAGGCGAAATCATGTTGAGATTGTCTACTCCGGGCAATACTCGCTTTGTTCAATCTGACAGTTTTGACGTCGTTTACGGAGGTGGTGAAGCCAACGTAGCGGTAAGCTGTGCCAACTATGGCCATGAGGCATATTTCGTAACCAAATTGCCGAAACACGAAATCGGACAGTCGGCTGTAAATGCACTGCGCAGATACGGCGTAAAAACAGACTACATCGCTCGCGGTGGTGACCGTGTAGGTATCTACTATCTGGAAACAGGTGCTTCCATGCGTCCTAGCAAAGTGATTTACGACCGCGCTCATTCAGCCATCTCTGAAGCTGACCCTTGCGACTTCGACTTCGACGCCATCATGGAAGGAGCCGACTGGTTCCACTGGTCTGGTATCACTCCGGCCATCTCTGACAAGGCTGCCGAACTGACGAAATTGGCTTGCGAAGCAGCAAAGCGCCACGGAGTAACAGTTTCCTGCGACCTGAACTTCCGCAAAAAACTGTGGACAAAGGAAAAGGCACAGTCTATCATGCGTCCGTTGATGCAGTATGTAGACGTCTGCATCGGCAACGAGGAAGATGCGGAACTCTGTCTGGGCTTCAAGCCGGATGCGGATGTGGAAGGCGGAAAGACCGATGCAGAAGGCTACAAAGGCATCTTCACGGCCATGGCCAAGGAATTCGGCTTCAAGTATGTGATTTCTACGTTGCGTGAATCTTACTCTGCCACTCACAACGGATGGAAGGCCATGATTTACAACGGCAAGGAATTCTACGTTTCCAAACACTACGACATCGACCCGATTATCGACCGTGTGGGTGGAGGTGACTCTTTCTCAGGTGGTATCATCCACGGTCTGCTCACCAAATCTACTCAGGGCGAAGCATTGGAATTTGCCGTAGCGGCTTCTGCATTGAAACACACCATCAACGGCGACTTCAACATGGTTTCTGCTGAAGAAGTGGAAGCACTGGCAGGAGGCGACGCCAGCGGACGTGTACAGCGATAATTTTCAAACAACAACAGAGAAATATCAAACAACAAGATATAAGGTTAAAAAAATGGCTAAATTCGATAAAATTGCGGTATTGGACAAGATTGGTTCAACCGGCATGGTGCCTGTGTTCTATCACAAGGACGTGGAAATTGCAAAGAAAGTGGTAAAAGCCTGCTACGACGGGGGTGTACGTGCATTTGAATTCACCAACCGTGGCGACTTCGCACACGAAGTGTTTGCCGAAGTAGTGAAATTCGCTGCCAAGGAATGTCCGGAAATGGCAATGGGAGTGGGTTCAGTAGTAGACCCTGCCACTGCAGCCCTTTACATCCAGCTGGGTGCCAACTTCGTGGTAGGCCCGCTGTTCAACCCTGAAATCGCCAAGGTGTGCAACCGCCGTCTGGTGCCTTACACTCCGGGATGCGGAAGCGTGTCTGAAGTAGGTTTCGCTCAGGAACTGGGATGCGACCTGTGCAAGATTTTCCCGGGCGACGTGCTGGGTCCGAAACTGGTGAAAGGTATGCTGGCTCCGATGCCGTGGTCTAAACTGATGGTAACCGGTGGAGTAGAACCGACTCAGGAAAACCTGACTTCTTGGATCAAGGCCGGTGTGTTCTGCGTAGGTATGGGTTCCAAACTGTTCCCGAAAGACAAGGTAGCCGCAGAAGACTGGGCTTACGTTACCGACAAGTGCAAGGAAGCACTGGGTTATATCGCCGAAGCCCGCAAATAAGACAAGCATTCATTTTGTTTAAAGGTGTATAAGTGAGAAGCCTCGCAATGTCCCTTCTGTAGGCATTGCGGGGCTTTCTCATGTCCGCACACGACGGAATATTCATGAAAAAATACAAAAACGCCGCCCACCGCATGGATATGTGGACGGAAAATCCTATCTTTGCATGAAATTTTTCGCGAAATATGAAAATTAAGGAAATTGTGAATGCCCTTGAGATATTCGCGCCTCTGCCTTTACAGGACGGATTCGACAATGCCGGACTGCAAATCGGATTGACAGACGCGGAAGCTACAGGGGCTTTGTTGTGTCTGGACGTCACGGAAGCCGTGGTAGATGAAGCCATCACGCTGGGGTATAACCTGATTGTATCCCACCATCCGCTCATCTTCAAGGGCTACAAGTCGATTACCGGACGCGACTACGTGGAACGCTGCATCCTGAAGGCCATCAAGAACGACATCGTGATTTTCTCGATGCACACCAACCTGGACAATGCCCCGCAGGGAGTGAACTTCAAGATTGCCGAAATCATCGGACTGAAGAACCTGCGCATCCTGGAGCCGAAAGAGAACCAGCTGCTGAAACTGGTCACCTTCGTTCCCACCGCCCAGGCCGAAGAGGTGCGCCAGGCCTTGTTCGCCGCCGGATGCGGATGCATCGGCAACTACGACTCCTGCAGCTACAACCTGGAAGGAAAGGGAACTTTCCGCGCCCAGCCGGGCACGCATCCTTTCTGCGGAGAAATCGGCCAGCTGCACGAGGAACAGGAGGTGCGGGTGGAAACGGTGCTTCCGGCCTACCTGAAAGGGAAGGTGCAGAAGGCCCTCATCGAGGCCCATCCTTACGAGGAGCCGGCCTACGACTTCTATCCCTTGCAGAACGAATGGGCACAAGCCGGTTCGGGACTCGTGGGCGAACTGGAAGAGCCGGAAACGGAGACCGACTTCCTGCGCCGCGTGAAGAAACTGTTCGAAGTGGGCTGCGTGAAACATTCGCGCATGACGGGACGCCTCATCCAGAAGGTGACACTTTGCGGAGGAGCCGGAGCTTTTCTGCTGCCCAAGGCGGTAGGCGCGCATGCCGACGTCTTCCTGACGGGCGAGGTGAAATACCACGACTATTTCAGCTACGAGAACGACATCCTGATAGCGGAGATAGGGCATTACGAAAGCGAACAATATACCAAAGATTTATTATATTCAATCATACGGGAGAAGTTTCCGACACTCGATGTACAGCTGACGCGTGTCAATACCAATCCCATAAAATACTTGTAGAAAACTATGGCTAAAGAAGCAAAAAAAGATCCGAATGAATTGAGTGTAGAAGAAAAGCTGAAAGCACTCTACCAGTTGCAAACCATGTTGTCGGAGATTGATAAAATCAAGACACTGAGAGGGGAGCTTCCGCTGGAAGTACAGGACCTGGAAGACGAAGTGACCGGTCTGAGCACACGTATCGAAAAGATCAAAGGCGAAATTGAAGAGTTGAAGTCGAATGTGGCCAGCAAGAAAATCGAAATCGAAACGGCCAAGACTTCTATCGACAAGTATAAGAGCCAGCAGGACAACGTACGCAACAACCGCGAATATGACGTGCTGACCAAGGAAATCGAATTCCAGAGCCTCGAAGTGGAACTCTGCGAAAAACGTATCAAGGAATACACTGCTTCCATCAAGGACAAAGAAGATGAAATCGTGAAGAGCCAGAATCTGCTCGAGGAAAGAAAGAAAGACCTGGAAGTGAAGAAGAACGAGCTGGACGAAATCGTGGCTGAAACCAAACAGGAAGAAGAAAAGCTGAGAGAAAAAGCAAAGAACCTGGAAGCTACCATCGAACCGCGTTTGCTGCAGGCTTTCAAGCGTATCCGCAAGAACTCACGCAACGGTCTGGGTATCACTTACGTGCAGCGTGACGCTTGTGGCGGTTGCTTCAACAAGATTCCGCCTCAGAAACAGCTCGACATCCGTATGCGCAAGAAAATCATCGTATGCGAATACTGCGGACGTATCATGATCGACCCGGAACTGGCAGGTGTGGAACCGGAAAGACACTTGGAAACAAAAACGAAATAAGCACCGGAATCCGGTGACTGGAAAGAAGGGATCTCCTCCGCGGGGATTCCTTCTTTTTTTATGCCTTATAGGTCGGCATAGCGGGGGATGTCGGGGAGGAAATAATACGTGTTGCGCGCATAGTCGATGCGGCAGCAGTAGTGATGGAGCCCGTTGCTCACCACCAGGTAGTCCACCTTCAGCACCATGTTGTAGCGCGTAATCTGGTCGAAGACCGCCTGCGTAATCTCCACCGAAGGAGCCTTGTACTCCACAATCATCTGCGGGGTCAGGTCGCGCCGGTAGAGCACCGTGTCGCACCGTTTCTTCGTCCCGTTCAGGCTGATCTGTATCTCATTGGCCAGCAGCCCTTGCGGATAGCCCTTCACCTCCAGCAGGAAATGCGTGAAATGCTGGCGCACCCATTCTTCCGGAGTCAGTGCCACATAACGGCGGCGGATTACGTCGAATATCACGTGTTTTCCGTCACGCTGCGCAATCTTGGCGTCAAAGGCGGGTAAGTTCAATGCATCCATAAACGTTCTTTTATTACGGGGCAAAGATACGCTATTTTCACAAAACCACATAAAAGCCGAATTATTTTCCAGAATCTGCGGGTCTCCGGCGCGAGAAAATCCCGATTTCTTTTTCCTGTTTGCATTATTATTGTACATTTGCGTAAATGGAACGTAATCTCACGTTTCTGAGAAAACCTTATTGGCAACACAAATTCTGAAATCCAATGAAAACGAAAGAAGAAATAGTAGCAAACTGGCTGCCGCGCTACACCAAGCGGAAGCTGGAAGACTTCGGTGAATACATCCTGTTGACGAACTTCAACAAATACGTCGAAATCTTTGCCGAACGGTTCAACGTGCCCATCCTGGGACGCGACGCCAACATGATTTCGGCCCATGCCGAGGGCATCACCATCATCAACTTCGGGATGGGAAGCCCCAACGCCGCCATCATCATGGACCTGCTGAGTGCCGTGCATCCCAAGGCGTGCCTCTTCCTGGGCAAGTGCGGGGGCATCGACAAGAAGAACCAGATAGGCGACCTGATTCTCCCCATTGCCGCCATCCGCGGTGAAGGAACGTCGAACGACTATTACCCGCCCGAGGTGCCGGCGCTTCCGGCCTTCATGCTCCAGCGTGCCGTATCGTCGGCCATCCGTGACCACTCGCGCGACTACTGGACAGGGACAATCTACACCACCAACCGCCGCATCTGGGAGCACGACGAGGACTTCAAGAAGTACCTCCTGAAGACCCGTGCCATGGCGGTGGATATGGAGACAGCCACCTTGTTCACCACCGGATTCGCCAACCACATCCCGACGGGTGCCCTGCTGCTCGTGTCCGACCAGCCCATGATTCCGGAAGGCGTGAAGACCGAACAGAGCGACACGATGGTGACCAAGAACTTCGTCCATGAACACGTGGAAATCGGCATCGACGCCCTGCGCATGATCATCGACGAAAAGAAGACCGTAAAACACCTGAAATTCGACTGGTAAACGAGGCGGAAGACAATGGCAAAGGAAGTCACATACGAAGAGATTGTACGCAACCTGAAGAACCGGGTCTACGCGCCTGTCTATTTTCTGATGGGCGAAGAGGATTACTACATCGACCGGATTGCCGACTACATCATCGACACCGTGCTGAACGAGACGGAAAAGGAATTCAACCTGACTGTGGCCTACGGGGCGGATACCGACGTAGCCAACGTGATCAATGCCGCCAAGCGCTACCCGATGATGTCGGAATACCAGGTGGTGGTGGTCAAGGAGGCACAGAGCCTGAAACGCCTCGACGAGCTGGCCTTCTACCTGCAGAAGCCCCAGAAATCGACCATCCTGGTGGTGTGCTACAAGCACGGCAGCATCGACCGCCGGAAGAAACTGGCCGCCGAAATCGAAAAGAACGGCGTGCTCTTCGAATCGCGCAAGCTCAAGGACAGCCAGCTGCCCGGTTTCATCTCGTCGTACTTGAAGCGCCGGAAGGTGGAAATCGAGCCCAAGGCTTCGGAGATGCTGGCCGAGTTCGTGGGGGCCGACCTGAACCGCATGGCGGGCGAGCTGGAAAAACTTATCCTGACGCTTCCGGCAGGCATACGCAGAATCACACCGGAACAGATAGAGCGCAACATCGGCATCAGCAAGGACTATAACAATTTCGAGCTGCGGAGCGCGCTGGTGGAGAAAGACGTGCTGAAAGCCAACAAAATCATCAAGTATTTCGAGGAGAATCCCAAGAACAATCCGTTGCAGATGACACTGGCCATCCTGTTCAATTTCTTCTCCAATCTGATGCTGGCCTATTACGCTCCCGAGAAATCCGATCAGGGAATCGCCGCCCAACTGGGCCTGAAAAGTCCGTGGCAGGCGAAGGATTACATGCTGGCCATGCGCCGCTATTCGGGCGTGAAGGTGATGCAGATTATCCATGCCATCCGCGAATGTGACGCCAAGTCAAAAGGCATCGGCAATCCGTCCACACCCGACGGGGAACTGCTGCGCGACTTGATTTACTTCATCCTGCACTAAGGCTTCTCCCGGAAGCGGAGAAAGCATGATACGCCCTCAAAGAGCGGCATACATTCGGAAAATCGCCGGATGTATGCCGCTTTTTTTCGTTTTCACGAGAATTGAAAAATCCGGAACAGAATACAAATGGACGTCAAATTTTGAATTCTCACGAGGTTTTCCTACAAACGGGCAATTACAAGTAGAATTGGAAGAAGAGAAATACAAAAGTAAACCTACTTTCGTGTAGATTTGTATAGTTTACATTTGTATTTGCTACTTTTATACACTACAAATGTAAATATTACGAATCGAGTAGGGGAGTGATTACACTGATACAAAGCGTTTTACAAGAATAAACCGTTACATTTCTAAACGTAAACGAATAAATATAACCTTCACTTTAACAATGCATAATAGACTGATTACCAGCTATTATAAGGCGAATTTCCACAAATACATTCAAGAAAAAGAGGGAATAAGACGAATAAACTTCAATTTCGGCCCAATATACACATGTATCAAAGCATAAATAACAGATAACCAGTTATATAATAATCTTGTATAAAGTAAATTACAACTGTATTTACACTTGTATAGAGGCGTATATGTACAAATGGAATTCATAGTTTTACATCTGTAACGATGTAAATTTAGATTTATAAATTTGCATTTCTAAATTTAAAGAATTACTTTTGTAATCAACAAACAAAGCCATTTCCATTTGTATATGAAGGACCGGATTCTAAAAATCATGCAAAAAGAGGGGTTGACGAACGCCGAATTCGCCGAAAAGATCGGGATTTCCACCTCGTCACTGTCGCACATCTTCAGCGGGCGAAACAAGCCGAGCCTGGAAGTCGTGATGCGCATCCACAAAGCCTGTCCGTATGTCAACATCAACTGGCTGCTCTACGGCGAAGGCGAAATGGAAGAAAGCGCTCCCGCCGTGACGGGCATGGACCTGTTCACCCAACCGCTTGAGAATCCGAAAAACACGGCCGACGAACCGGATTCTCCCGATTTTTGCAAGGAGAGCGAGGTTCCCAAGGTGGTTTATCCCCCCAAAGAGATTATCAGAGAGGAAGTTAAGTACATCGAGAAGCCACATCCGAAGATTACCGAAATACGCATTTTCTTCGACAACGGCACCTACGAGGTCTTCAAACCCGAAAAATAACGCCCCGCACGGGAAAAAGCATCCCCCCGGGAGCTAGGCATATAAAAGGTAAATTCGTATCTTTGCGTGACAGAAACGAATTTACCTTTTTTATATGAAGAAATACATCTTAGATTTGACAGTCACCGAGAACCTTCGCCTGCACGCGAACTACGTTCTCATCAAGCTGACGCAAGAGGCTCCCTTGCCCGAAATGCTTCCGGGACAGTTCGCCGAAATCCGGGTGGACGGCTCGCCGACCACTTTCCTGCGTCGCCCCATTTCCATCAACTATGTAGATAGAGAGAAAAACGAAGTGTGGTTCCTCGTCCAGCTCGTGGGCGACGGTACCCGTAAACTGGCCACCGTAGAGAAAGGCGACACGGTGAACGTGGTGCTCCCGCTGGGCAACGGATTCACGATACCAGCTTCGCCCGACACCAAGGTGCTGCTCGTGGGCGGCGGCGTAGGTACGGCTCCCATGCTCTACCTGGGTGAAACCCTCCTGAAACGGGGATGCAAGCCGACCTTCCTGCTGGGTGCCCGCTCACAGAACGACCTGCTCCAGCTGGAGGAATTCAAAGCCCTCGGCGACGTGTACACCACCACCGAAGACGGCAGCATGGGCGAAAAAGGATACGTCACCATGCACAGCGTACTGAAAGAAAAACGATTCGACCTGATCTGCACCTGCGGCCCGAAACCCATGATGGTGGCAGTGTCCAAATATGCCAAGGCAGAAGGCATCGAATGTGAAGTGTCACTGGAAAACACCATGGCCTGCGGCGTCGGCGCCTGCCTCTGCTGCGTGGAAAAGACCGACGAGGGACATGTGTGCGTATGTAAAGAAGGTCCGGTATTTAATATAAAGAAACTATTATGGCAGATTTAAGCGTAAACATCGGTAAATTGAACATGTCGAACCCGGTCATGACTGCATCGGGTACATTCGGATATGGACTGGAGTTCCAGGATTTCGTCGACCTGGAGAGAATCGGAGGCATCATCGTGAAGGGTACCACGCTCCACCATCGGGAAGGAAACCCTTATCCGCGTATGGCCGAAACGCCCATGGGTATGCTCAACGCCGTGGGACTGCAGAACAAGGGCGTACATTATTTCGTAGACCACATCTATCCGCAGATTAAAGACATCCGCACGAACATGATCGTGAACGTGTCCGGCTCACAGGTGGAAGACTATGCCGAAACGGCTTCCATCATCAACGAACTGGAAAACATCCCGGCCATCGAGCTGAACATCTCCTGCCCGAACGTGAAGCAGGGAGGTATGGCTTTCGGTGTGACGGCCCACGGAGCAGCCGAAGTGGTGAGCGCCGTGCGCAAGGTCTACAAGAAGACTTTGATTGTGAAGCTGTCGCCCAACGTGACCGACATCACTGAGATTGCCCGTGCGGCAGAAGGTGCCGGAGCCGACAGCGTGTCGCTCATCAACACCCTGCTGGGTATGGCTATCGACGCGGAGAAGCGCCGTCCGGTACTGTCTACCGTGACTGGCGGTATGAGCGGTGCGGCCGTGAAACCCATCGCCCTGCGCATGGTATGGCAGGTGGCCAAGGCCGTGAAGATTCCGGTAGTAGGTCTGGGCGGTATCATGAACTGGAAGGATGCCGTGGAATTCCTGCTGGCTGGTGCCACTGCCATCCAGATTGGTACGGCCAACTTCATCGACCCGGCCATCACCGTGAAAGTGGCCGAAGGCATCAATGACTATCTGGACCGTCACGGATACAGTTCCGTACGCGACATCATCGGTGCACTGGAGGTCTGAAAAACAGCCCTCTCAAAGCCCGAAAACAGGCATAAAAAAACGTCCTTGCGTTCGTCACAAAACGCAAGGACATTTTCTTTTAAACGCAAGTGCGTTTTACCTAAAACGCTTCGACGTTTTACTTCAAACGCAAAGGCGTTTGGATTGAAACGCACTTGCGTTTTGAAATGCCCTCAAATGATTGGATTAGCCAAGCTATTCTCGTCATATTTTGACGAGAATAATTGATTTCGGAAATGAAATCACCCGCTGTCATTCCATTTCCGAAAAGGTCCGTCACAAGACGAGTCTCATTTATTTCTCTTCCAGCAAATCCGGACGCAAGCGCTTCGTCCGTTCGAGCGACTGCTGGAACTCCCATTCACGAATCTTCGCTTCATGCCCCGACAGCAGGATGTCGGGCACCTTCCAGCCCTTGTAGTCCGCCGGACGAGTGTACACCGGAGGAGCCAGCAGGTTGTCCTGAAACGAATCGGACAAGGCCGACTGCTCGTCGGAAATCACTCCCGGGATGATGCGGACAATGGAGTCGGCAATCACCGCCGCCGCCAGCTCACCGCCCGTCAGCACATAGTCGCCGATACTGATTTCCTTCGTGATGAAATGCTCGCGGATACGGTAGTCGATGCCCTTGAAATGCCCGCACAGGATAATCAGGTTCTGCGACAACGACAGCGTGTTCGCCATCTTCTGGTTGAACTGCTCCCCGTCGGGCGTCGTGAAAATCACCTCGTCGTAATCCCGTTCCGCCTTCAGCGCGGAGATGCAACGGTCAATCGGCTCAATCTTCATCACCATGCCCGCACATCCCCCGAACGGATAGTCGTCCACCTTGCGGTAGCGGTCGTACGCGTAGTCGCGCAGGTTATGGATGTGAATCTCGGCAATTCCTTTCTTCTGTGCCCGGCTCATGATGGAGTAATTGAAGAACCCTTCAATCATTTCAGGCAATACGGTTATAATGTCTATTCTCATTTGTCTGCGATTGTTTTTTGCAAAAGTACGAATATTTTTGCTACTTTTGCATGAAAACATTCCTCTTTAATGTCATGACAGAAATAGAAAGAATCGACCAACTGCGTGAAGAATTGCACACGCACAACCATAACTACTACATTCTCAATGCCCCCACCATCAGCGACCAGGAGTTCGACCGCCTGATGCGCGAACTGCAGGACCTGGAGGCGAAACATCCCGAACACTACGACCCGAACTCGCCGAGCGTACGCGTGGGCAGCGACCTGAACAAGGAGTTCCGCCAGGTGGAACACAAGTATCCCATGCTTTCGCTGGGCAACACGTATTCCGAGGCGGAAGTCCGGGAGTTCTACGAACGGGTGCGGAAGGCACTGAACGAGGATTTCGAAATCTGCTGTGAACTGAAGTTCGACGGGACGTCCATCTCGCTGACCTACGAAGACGGGCAGCTGGTGCAGGCGGTGACCCGCGGCGACGGCGTGCGGGGCGACGACGTGACAGACAACGTGAAGACCATCCGTTCCATCCCGTTGCGCCTGTCGGGCGAAGGCTATCCCCGCCAGTTTGAAATCCGTGGCGAGATTCTGATGCCGTGGACGGTGTTCGAGGAACTGAACCGCGAACGGGAGGAACGCGAGGAACCACTGTTTGCCAACCCGCGCAACGCGGCGTCGGGCACACTCAAATCGCAGAACTCGGCGGTGGTGGCTTCGCGCAAGCTCGACGCATACCTATATTATTTATTAGGAGAAGAGCTGCCGCACGACGGCCACTACGAGAACCTGCAGGAGGCTGCACGCTGGGGCTTCAAGATTTCCTCGCACATGCGCAAGGTGCGCACACTGCAGGAGGTGTTCGACTTCATCAACTACTGGGACCTGGAGCGCAAAAATCTGCCGGTGGCTACCGACGGCATCGTGCTGAAGGTAAACTCCCTGCGCCAGCAGCGCAACCTGGGCTATACGGCCAAGTCGCCGCGCTGGGCCATCGCCTATAAGTTCCAGGCGGAACAGGCATGCACCAAACTGCTGAAGGTAACGTATCAGGTGGGACGTACGGGGGCCGTCACTCCCGTGGCCAACCTGGAGCCGGTGCAGCTTTCGGGAACGGTGGTGAAGCGGGCCTCGCTCCACAATGCCGACATCATCGAGGCGCTCGACCTGCACCTGGGCGACATGGTGTACGTGGAAAAGGGAGGCGAAATCATCCCGAAGATTACGGGGGTGGACAAGGATGCGCGTCCGGCAGGCAGCGAGAAGGTGACCTTCATCACGCACTGTCCGGAGTGCGGCAGCAAGCTGGTGCGCTACGAAGACGAGGCGGCCCACTACTGCACGAACGAGGACGGCTGTCCCACGCAGATCAAGGGACGCATCGAGCATTTCATCAGCCGCCGTGCGATGAACATCGAGGGACTGGGCCCGGAGACGGTCGACCAGTTCTATCAGGAGGGACTGATTCACGACGTGGCCGACCTCTATACGTTGCAGGCAGCCGACATCTGCCGTCTGAACCGTATGGGCGAGAAATCGGCCGAGAACATCATCCAGGGAGTGGAGAAGTCGAAGACCGTGCCCTACGAACGGGTACTCTTTGCCTTGGGCATCCGCTTTGTGGGCGAGACCGTGGCCAAGAAGGTGGCGCGGGCGTTCCCATCCATCGACCTGCTGAAGGCGGCCACACTGGACGACCTGATTCACGTGGACGAAATCGGCGAGAAGATTGCGCAGAGCATCCTGCGTTATTTCCATAGCGAGAAGAACCTGCAGCTCATCGAACGCCTGCGCGAAGCCGGACTGCAGATGGCGGTGAGCGAAGAAGAGACGGCCGGACAGACCGACAGGCTGCAAGGCCAGTCCATCGTCATCAGCGGGGTGTTTGCCCGTCATTCGCGCGACGAGTACAAGGCGCTCATCGAAAAGCACGGTGGAAAGAACGTGGGCAGCATCTCCAAGAAGACGAGCTTCATCCTGGCCGGAGAGAACATGGGCCCCAGCAAGCTGGAAAAAGCCCAGAAACTCGGCATCCGTATCGTCAACGAAGAAGAGTTTCTCGGGATGATTGGCGAGTGAGGAACTTCCATTCCTTTACAAATTATTTATAAAAGCCAAAAAAACGATTAAATATATAGGTTAAGTTGAAAATATTCGTACTTTTGTACACTCGTTAAAGCGTTTATATTTCATTTATGATAGCAAGAAGACTGAAAGGAATGGGGGTGGCGCTGATTACTCCCTTCAAGAACGACGGCAGCGTGGACTATGAAGCGTTGTTGAGACTCGTTGAATATCAGGTACAAAACGGGGTGGATTTCCTTTGTGTGCTGGGAACCACCGCAGAGACACCGACACTGACAGAAGAAGAAAAAAGACAAATCAAGAAGGTGGTGATAGAACGCGTCAACGGCCGTGTGCCCATCCTGCTGGGTATCAGCAGCAACTGTACGCAGACTGTGCTCAACACCCTGAAAAACGAAGACTTCACGGGAGTGGACGCCGTACTGGTGGCCGTTCCTTATTATAATAAACCTTCGCAGGAAGGCATTTACCAGCATTACAAGGCCATCGCCGAAGCGACCAACCTTCCGGTGGTGCTCTACAATGTACCGGGACGTACGGGCGTGAACATGACGGCCGAAACGACTCTGCGGCTGGCACGCGACTTCAAGAACATCGTGGCCATCAAGGAGGCTTCGGGCAACATCTCGCAGATGGACGACATCATCAAGAACAAGCCGGAGAATTTTGACGTGATTTCGGGTGACGACGGTATCACTTTCCCGCTGATTACACTGGGGGCCGTAGGAGTCATCTCGGTCATCGGAAACGCTTTCCCGCGGGAATTCAGCCGCATGACCCGTCTGGCACTGGCGGGCGATTACAGCAATGCGCTGACCATCCACCACAAGTTTACGGAACTGTTCAAGCTGCTCTTCGTCGACGGTAACCCGGCCGGTGTGAAAGCCATGCTCAGCATGATGGGTATGATTGAAAACCGCCTGCGTCTGCCGCTGGTGCCCACGCGCATCACCACCTACGAGCAGATGCGCCGTATTCTGGACGAACTGAAAGTAAGATGCTAAGGAGGATTCTCCTTGCATCTTCTCACGCATACAGGCAATAAAAAAAGAGATTTCAAAAACCGAGGAGGGATTTGAAATCTCTTTGCTTTTTGTTGTATCCATGTCATCTTCTGTAAGGGGCGGGCATCAGCCTTTGGCTGTATGCAGCAGCGATGCCAGTTCAGAGGGGCTCACATTCTTTGCAACAATCACCCCGCGGTCATCTACAAGGCAGTTGATGAAACCGTGCTTCAGGTCGTACGACTTGAAAATCTCTGAATTCTCACCCTCCATTTCCTGATAGACGTTATCGCCGATACCGTCTTGTGCGACTGCCGTCCGGAAAACCGAAGGATAGCGGTCGAACGAAATGGAAATCATCTCAACACGGGCGTCGTCCGAAACCACATGGTGCAATCTGGCATTGCGGGTACGCGACGTGGCATCGTAACTGGCCCAGAAGCTCAGCAGGATGTAATTGCCTTTGGAGGCTTGCAGGCTGAGCGGCTGCTTTTTGTTTCCGAGCACTAACTCCGGAGCCTGCGCCCCGACGGAAAGTTTCTCGGTGGGAGTATTTCTCTTGTCGAATGACAGAGAAATCAAGGAACTGAATACTAATACAACAAAAAACCACTTTACATTTTTAAGCATGTAATTTGATTTTAGTTAATACTATCCGGTACTGTGTCCTTACAGTGATTTCCTGACCGGAACATTACTTCTGCGGCGGAACGGGAGGTCCCTTCCGCCACGTGAATCTGGGAAATCCGGTGCAAATATACGGTTTATTTTCCGAAAAGATTCAAAGAAGTCTGTTATTTTATGTTTTTAAGCATAATTTTTAAGTTTCATCTGTAGCATTTCTCCGTTTTCAGCCACATATACGTATTTGTCTACATCCCTGTCTTCCACCTCTATACGGTAATAATTGCCGTCGACGGTCTCAAAATAATCCACATCGTCCACCCGCATGCCGCTGCCGGTGAGTTCGGCCAGTGCCTGACGCACTTTCTCGGGAAGGGTATCCATTTCATAACGGCCGATTTCATAGGTGGTATGCACCCAGGAGAGAACTCCGCCGGCATCCTGCTGATAGAGCACTTCCTTCTGGCGGCCTCCGTCGCGGATTTCCACTTCAATGCCTTTCCGGTCTTCCTCGATATCCAGAATCACGGCCTGCGGATATTTCTCCATCACCAGCGATTTCACGTCGGCCGTCTGCCCGGGAGTCACAGGCAGATGTTCGCCCCATTCCGTATTCTCACGGAGCAACGTGCCGTCTTCCAGGTAGGTGAGTTCATACTCTCGTTCGCCCGATTCCACTTCAATCACGTAAATCATTTCCATGCCGCTCTTTTCAATCATGTCCACGTCGTCCACCCGCCAGGAGGCGTATGCGCTGGCTGCAAAGGCCTCCAGTACGGCTTGCGGGAGCTGGTTGAACAGGAGGTCGTATTCCGTCATCACCCATGTGCCGTCGGGAGTGAACCAGGCCTTGTTCTCATATCCGTTGCCCACAAACTCGGCCTCATAGAACCCGCCGTTCCGTTCCCATTCCACACGGGAGGCATTGGGGTATCTGCTGTCGAATGTCGCCTGCAAATCGGCGGATACCTGTACATGATCGTCGTCTTTGTCACAGCTTGTCAGGCCGACCACACCCAGTGTCATCATGGCCCAGAATACAAATTTCTTCATAACCTATGTCCTTTTTTCATTTATCTGTGGCAAAGATTACACCTGATTCTGAAAAGAATTTGAAATTTTCCCCGAAGATGAAAAAATATGCCTATATTTGAGGTACACAACTTGGAACATTCACTGCATGAAAAAAATATACAGCATCCTGACCTTTCTTTTCTGTCTGTTATGCGCTGCGGCATCCGCCCAAAAGGTGGGACTGGTGCTCAGCGGGGGTGGAGCGAAGGGACTGACCCATATCGGAATTATCCGCGCACTGGAAGAAAACCACATACCTATTGATTATATCACGGGCACGTCCATGGGGGCCATCGTCGGCTCGCTCTATGCCATGGGCTACTCGCCGGACGACATGGAGAAGCTCATCAAGTCGGACGACTTCAAGCGGTGGTATTCGGGAGGTATTCAGGAGAAATATATCTATTATTTCAAACGGAACCCAGCCACGCCGGAATTCATCAACATCCGCGTGTCGCTGAAAAATCCGCTGCACAAGGTGAAGACACAGTTCCTGCCGTCGAGCGTGGTCGACCCGCTGCAGATGAACCTGGCTTTCGTGGAGCTGTTCGGACAGGCCACCGCACTCTGCCGGGGAAACTTCGACAAGCTGTTCGTGCCGTTCCGCTGCGTGGCCTCCGACGTGTACAACAAGCGTCCCATCATCTTCAAAGACGGTGACCTGGGCGATGCGGTGCGGGCTTCCATGAGCTTTCCGGGCATGTTCAAGCCCATTGAAATCGACTCCGTACTGGCCTACGACGGGGGTATCTACAACAATTTTCCGGTGAACATCATGATGGAGGACTTTCATCCCGACATTATCATCGGCAGCGTGGTCAGCTCCAACCCCGGAAAGCCTCAGGAGGGCGACATCATCGGGCAGCTGGAAAGCATGATCATGCAGAAGACGGACTATTCCGTGCCCGATTCCATGGGCATCCTCATGACCTTCAAGTACGACGATGTGAGCCTGATGGATTTCGATCGCTTTGACGAACTGCACGACATCGGCTACAACCGTACCATCCAGCTGATGGATTCCATCAAGAACCGCATTTCCCGGCGTATGGACTATCGTCTGCTGGAGAAGGAACGTATCGCTTTCAAGAAAAAGATGCCGGAACTGCGCTTCCGCAACATTCTTATCCACGGGGCCAACGACCAGCAGAAGAAGTATATCCGCAAGGAGTTTCACCCCGACAACGACGGCACGTTCTCGCTGGAGGAGCTCCGGAAAGGGTATTTCCGTCTGATGTCGTCCGACAACATGATTTCGGAAATCCTGCCGCACGCAGTGTACAATCCCTACGAGAATGACTTCACCCTCGACCTGAAGGTTAAGATGAAGGATGACCTTTCCATCCGGGTGGGTGGCAACGTGGGCTCGAACGGGGCCAATCAGGTGTACGTGGGGGCAACTTACCACAACTTGAACAACTATTCGAAGGAATTCTCGCTGGACGGGCAACTGGGGCAGATTTACAATAACCTGCAAATCTCCGGACGCATCGACCTCCCGACGCGACTGCCGACTTCCTACCGTCTGGTAGCTTCCTTGTCGACTTTCGACTATCTGAAGCAGGAAAAGCTGCTGAGCAAGGGCAACACGCCCATATTCAACAAGCAGAAGGAGGAATATGTCAAACTGTTTGTATCCATGCCTTTCCTGAGCCGGCAGAAAGCGGAATTCGGCATCGGACTCGGCCATCTGGAAGACCAGTATTTCCAGACTAACGTCATCGACTTCACGTCGGATGTGCGGGATGCCAGCAAATACACCATTTTCGGAGGCTCCGTGGCACTGGACGGGAACACCTTAAACAGTAAACAGTTTGCTACAGCCGGACGCAGGGAAAGGCTCGCAGCCCATATCTACACAGGCGTGGAACGCTATTATCCCGGTATGGAAGATCCGGCCTATACGGAAAACTACAAATACATCCAGTCGTGGCTGCAAATCGCCTACGAGCTGGAAAAATATCATACCCTGAGCACCCATTTCTCACTGGGTACGTATCTGAAGGCGTATTACTCCTCGCGCAACTTCAGCCATAATTACCGGGCCACCATGATGCAGGCGGGTGAATTTGCTCCGACAGCCCACAGCCGGATTACCTATAACGAGGCTTTCCGGGCCAATCAGTTTGTCGGGATAGGGGTAAGTCCGATTTACCAGTTTGCCAACATCTTTCAGGTCCGCCTGTGCATGTACGGATTCGCACCGATTTTCCCCATCCGTCAGGACGGCAACAAGGCTTACTACGGAAAAGTCTTCTCCCAGTTCGAATATTTAGGAGAATTGGAGGTCGTGGCCCGTCTTCCTTTCGGCTCCATCTGTGCCTACCTAAACCATTACAGTTCACCGAGTAACAACTGGAATCTGGGTATCACACTGGGCTGGCAGATATTTGGAAGCCGGTTTATGGAATAAATTTATTGAAAAAAAGTAGGTGAAAGATTTGGATATTTCACACAAACTCCATACCTTTGCACCCGTCAAACAAAAAGGACATGGCCGCGTAGCTCAACTGAATAGAGTAGCTGACTACGGATCAGCCGGTTACAG
>ENA-OWZO01000322-OWZO01000322.1-human-gut-metagenome-genome-assembly--contig:-NODE-322-length-30099-cov-15.721974_pt1 | contig 30099 bp, 29 predicted proteins | sample MGYA00249260_ERZ652115 | MGnify/ENA primary metagenome ERZ652115 (study PRJEB26925, sample SAMN05827127) | human gut metagenome | biome: ENVO:2100002; feature: ENVO:00000062; material: ENVO:00002003...
ACTTTTTGAAATTCCTTATTGCATTACGAGTAGATTATACTTCCGATAAGGAAAAGTATCGTGAGGTTGGGAGAGGGGGATGATAAAGGAGGAAAAAACGTGTTATAAAGTTGCGTATAAAAGGTCAAAATGCTATACTGACTAATAGTAGCTGCAGTAATAAGTGCAGTCAGAAACAAATAAACCTATAAAAGATAAAAGAAAGAGATCGGACATATGGCAAAAGAACAGAAAACAATGATGGAAACATTGCAGGGAGAGGTGTGCGCTTCCTGGAACAAGGCAAGTTCCAGACTGGCGGCGGTGCTGGCAGTATTGATCATGGTGGGGCTGCCCCTTGTTTTTCAGGATTATTATTTTAATATCCTTCAGGTGAAATACTGGTATTACTGCGGCGTGGTGATCGCAGCGGCAGTTATTTATGTGATTATGGCTGTTATATTCTGGAACAGGGACAGAAAGTGGTGCGATGGAGCATTGCTGAAAGGCTTAAAAAGCAATTTATCTCTTAAATCTTTAACAGTAGCAGAATGGGCTATGCTGGCATTTTTACTGGCTTCAGCCATCTCCACTTTGCAGTCAGAATATGTATACGAGTCTTTCTGGGGCAATGAGGGGAGATTTGTAGGCCTGTTCATGATCATTCTGTATACCATCAGCTTTTTTATCATAGCAAGGAAGCTGGAATTTAAAAAGTGGTATCTGGATGTTTTTCTGGGAACAGGAATGATCGTGTGTCTCATCGGTATTCTCCATTACTTTGAATTTGATCCCATTGGGTTCAAGAATGATCTGAATTATCTGGACTATGTGGATTTTACATCAACCATTGGAAATATTAATACGTATACCTCATATCTGGCATTGGTAGTAGGTGTCAGCACGGTTCTGTTTACCGTAGAAAAAGAGGCAAAAAGAAAAGTCTGGTATACAGTATGTGTTGTGATCTCACTGTTTGCCCTTATCACAGGTATCAGCGATAATGCATATCTGACACTTCTGGCATTATTAGGACTTCTTCCGTTTGTTTTGTTTAACAGTGTAAGAGGTGTGCGTAACTATGTGGTTATCCTTGCAATTGTGTGTACAGAGTTTATTGGAATCGGATTTACTGTGGATAAGTTCCCGGAACACGTATTAGCGATTAATGGATTGTTTAATGTTATTACAGATTTCAAAGGACTTCCGGTGATCACAGTGGTTCTCTGGATCCTTGGGATTGGATTGTATTTTGCGGAGCGTAATGTGCTGAAAAATGCAAAAGAAAGCAATCTGGGAAGATGGATCTGGCTGGCTGTGGTGATCGTCGTATTTTTAGGACTGGGAAAAGTATTGTATGATGTGAATATTGCAGGTAATGTGGAAAAATATGGTTCTCTTCGCAAATATCTTTTATTTAATGATGACTGGGGAACCCACAGAGGCTATATCTGGCATCTGGCAATACGCATTTACCAGAAATTCCCCATCCTTCACAAATTGTTTGGATATGGGCCAGATACCTTTGGTATCATAACAGTTCAGGGATATTTTGATGAAATGGTAGGACGCTATAATGAAAAATTCGACAGCGTCCACAATGAATATCTTCAGTATCTGGTAACGATTGGTATTGTGGGAATGATCGCATACATCAGCCTGCTTGTGACTGTACTTGCCCGTCTTATCCGTAAAGGTAAAGAAAATCCGGTGGTACTTTCCATTGCCATGGCAGTGATCTGCTATGGGGCCCAGGCTTTGGTAAATATCAGCGTACCTATTGTAGCACCGGTCCTGTTTACATTGATGGCAATGGGACTGGCTGCCTGCCGGGATGAAAAGTAAAATCGTAGAGAACATTTTGAAAGCTCTGTATTATCCCATCTTGTCCATATCCGGACAACTGGATAATACAGGGTTTTCTTGCGTTTGGGGGGATTCAATGATATACTGTACAAAGGTTAAATACCAGATAGAAAGGTAATAGTTTCAAGTGAATAATTATGAAAAGTATAAACGCCTGATCCGGTTTCTGGCAGGTGTGCTTCTGATCGGAATTCAGTCCTGGATCTTTATGCAGGTATGGATCCATTGTTATAATGAGCACATGGAAATGCCATATCAGAGGATGGGGCATTATTTTCTGGCAGCTGTGTATGCTGTGATGCTGTATGTATCCAGCTCCATGTATGGCAGCCTGCGCCTGGGATATTTCAGAAATGGGGAACTGATCTATACCCACACACTGGCGACCATCTGCGCCAATGCAGTTTCCTATATTCCCATTGTGCTCCTTGTAAAGCATTTTAAAACAGTAATGCCATTGGTCTTTATGACAGCAGGGCAGTTTGTGATCATCTGTATCTGGGGATATCTGGCAAATGGGATCTACAGGAAGCTGTATCCGCCCAGAAAGGTGATCATGATATATGGAGAACGCCCGGTGGCGGCTCTTATGAATAAGCTCAACAGCCGTGAAGACTGTTTTGAGATCGGTGAAGTGGTAAAAATCCAGACTGTAACAGAAGAATTAAAAGAAAAACTGCTTCAGTATGAGGGAGTAGTGATCTGCGATATCCCTTCTAAAATGAGAAACGAGCTGCTGAAGTTCTGTTACGGAAAGTCTCTTCGTGTATACAGTACGCCGAAGATCTCGGATATTATCATCAGAAGTGCAGAGAGTATGCATTATTTTGATACGCCATTACTATTATCCAGGAATGACGGACTTTCCATTGAGCAGGCATTTATCAAGCGCGCCATGGATATTTTTGTTTCAGCTGTTATGCTGGTGATCACGTCCCCGGTTTTTCTTGTGACGGCAGCAGCTATTAAAATGCATGACGGCGGTCCTGTATTTTTTTATCAGGAACGCTGTACAAAGGATGGGAAGGTATTTTCCATTTGCAAATTCCGCAGCATGATCGTAGATGCGGAAAAAAACGGTGCTTGTGTACCTGCTACAGAGCGGGATCCAAGGATCACACCTGTAGGTAATATTATCCGCAAGCTGCGTATTGACGAGCTTCCCCAGCTGCTAAATATCCTGAAAGGGGAAATGAGCCTGGTAGGTCCGAGACCGGAGCGGGTGGAGCATGTGCACCTGTATTCAAAGAGTATCCCGGAGTTTGCTTACCGTATGAAGGTAAAGGGTGGTCTTACGGGATATGCCCAGGTGTATGGAAAATATAATACAACAGCCTATGATAAACTGAAAATGGATCTGATGTATATCCAGAATTATTCTGTATTACTGGATATTGAGATCCTGTTTAAGACAATAAAGATCCTGTTTGAGAAAGAAAGCACAGAAGGATTTTCTGATGAGGTATCTGCAGCAATGGAACAGCAGACAGCAGAGGAAGAGCAGCGCAGAATCAAAGAGCAGATCCAGGCAGAGGAAGAAGATGAATGGAGCAGGTAAAAAAGTAGTAGTTGTTACCAATTCTTCCAGCTATGAGCCAAGAGCAGAATGGGTGGGAGAGCTGTTTAAACAACAGGGCGCCCAGGTTTTATGGGTGGAAACGGATTTTATCCACAGAGAGAAAGTAAAAAAGGTGCGGAGTGCACCTGACCATATGTACATTGACACGGTGCCTTACAGGAAGAATCTTTCTGTAAGGCGTCTGTATTCCCAGTATGATTTTGCCAGAAAAGCGGAAAAAATCCTGGAAAAAGAACAGGCAGATATGGTTTATATGATCCTTCCGGCAAATTCCCTGGCAGCTGCAGGGGACAGAATAAAGAGGAAAATGAATAGGGCAATCCTTGTGTTTGATATTTTAGATCTGTGGCCGGAATCCCTGGGTGGAAAAAAGCTTCAGAAGCTGTGGCCCTTCCAGTGCTGGAGGCGGCTGCGGGATGATCATTTAAAAGCGGCAGATCTGGTCATTACAGAATGCCATTATTTTCAAAAGTTTATAAATGCCAAGCAGGAGAAAACAGCCGTTGTCTACTGGCCAAAAGAAGTGCCGGAGGGCTGGAAGATGGAAGCACCGGAAAATGAAGCGCCGGAATCCCCCGCAGTCATCCATTTTGCCTATCTTGGGTCTATTAATAACATTATAGATATAGACGGGATCGTAAATTTCCTGGAAATAACCGGAAAAATGACACCGGTATTCTTACATGTAGTTGGAGATGGGGAAAACAGAGGGCTTTTTGAGGAAAAGTTAAAAAGCAAGGGCATTAAGGCAGAATTTTACGGTGCAGTGTATGAAGAAGCAGTCAAAGCAGAGATCTTCTCCAGATGCATGTTTGGGATCAATATGATGAAGCCGGGGGTATGTGTAGGACTGACCATGAAATCTATTGACTATTTCTGCTATGGTCTCCCACTGGTAAATAATATCCCCGGTGATACATGGGAGTTGGTAAAGCAGGAGCAGATCGGGATCAATTACCAGCCGGATGCAGCTTTAAAATGTGCCCAGGAGCTGCTGGCACTGGCTCAAAGTGACAGGCTCAAAGAGATAAAATACAAGATGCAGAGCCTGTATATGAAGCTTTTCACACAGGAAGCTGCAGAAAATGTGATCCGTGAGAGAGTATTCCCATTGTTAGAAGGAGGCCCGAAATAATGAATATCCTTCATATATCCCCCTATTTCCCGTCCACAAAAGCCAACCACGCAGGCGGTGTGTGTATGGGAAAGGAGATAGAAACATTACAAAAATGGCATCAGGTATATGTGCTTACCTTTGAGGCATCTGAATTTGATGCAGGCCTTAAAAAAGAATATGCAGAAGATGACCATTATCACAGCGTAAAGATCAATAAATTTACCCGTATGGTCCATGTGACCCTGGAACCGTGGATGCCAAACTACTTTGCAGCCAGAAGCTCTTTCAGGTTCGCATGGAAGCTGATCTGTCTGGTGAAAAAATATAAGATTCATGCTATCCATGCAGAATATGCATCTATGGGACAATATCTGTGGATACGCAGGCTTTTTCCGGATCTGAAGTTTAATATAACAGAGCATGACATGACGGCACAGTCCTATGAACGGAAAGTGGGAGACAGTCATGGGCTTAAAAAGGCGTATCTGGGATTTCAGTTAGGCCGGGTGTTGGAAAAAGAAGGAAAATACTGTAAAAAAGCAGACCGGGTTTTTACTTTTAACCAGAAGGATAAGCGGCTGATCGAAGAAAAGTATCATGTACAAAACTGTCAGGTACTGAATCCTTATTATGGGATCGAAGACGACGTGGTTGGGAATGACGTGGCAGAGAATGAAGCAGCTGAGGATCAGGTGACTGGGAATCAAGTGGCAGAGAGTAGAATGACCAAAAGCAAAGGGATAAAAGCCGCAGATCTGGAAACAGGAACACAGCCATATACCTTGTGCTTTCTGGGACAAATGGGCAGAGATGAAAATTATCAGGCTGCAATGCGTCTTATCACCATTGCAGAACGGGTAAAGAAGCAGATCCCCCAGCTGCAGATATATATCGTAGGAAACAGGCCGCCGGAAAAGCTGAAGCAGAAAGAAAACCAGTGGATCCATGTAACGGGATTTGTAGAAGATGTGGATATATATTTAAAGACAGCAGCACTGGCAGTATTTCCACTGACTCTGGGTGCCGGTATTAAACTAAAGGTTTTAAGAAGCCTTGCACTGGGAACAGCAGTCATTACAGGAAACGTGGGCGCTGAAGGCATTGATGAGGATTATCAGGTGATCATTCCGGCAGAAACAGATGAAGAATACGAAAAACAGATCGTAGAATATCTAAATGATCCTGAAAAACGGAGCCTCAGGGCTATGGAAAGCCGGAACTATATCAAAGAACATTTCAGCTGGAAGACCAGCGAAAGGATATTGGCACAAGTATATGGAGATGGAAAACAATAAAAGCAGACAGGAAACAGTTGCAGCCATAACAGTTACTTACAACCGGACCAGGACACTGGAAAAATGTATAGATGCCCTTTTAAACCAGACCCGTCCAGTAGATCATATTATCATTGCTGATAATCACAGCTGTGAAGAAGAACAGGAAAAGATAAGGAAGATCGCAGCAAAAAGCCATAAGATAAAGCTGCTTTTTTTAGATGAGAACAGAGGCGGGGCAGGTGGCTTTGAGGCAGGTATGAGAGAGGCGAAAAAGCTGGATCCTGACTGGTACTGGCTGATGGATGATGATGCTTATCCAAGAAAAGACTGCCTGGAAACTTTATTGGATACAGGAAAAGAACTTCCTGATGCAGGGGGACTTTGCCCCCTTATCTACGGGATCGACCTGAAGCATTATCAGCTGTTCCATCATAAAAAACTGTCCAGGTTCATGATGAAAAACAGCCCGGTGGTGCGGGATGCAGATCAGTTAAAGGCAGTGACAGAAGAAGATGCAAATGCATTTGTAGGTCCGTTATTTCCGGGAAAGGTAGTAGATGAACTGGGAATAGCAGATGGCAGTCTTTTCATTTACGGAGATGATTCCGAATACACCAGGCGTGTTTCAGGAAAACATAAGCTGTACCTGATCCGGGATGCTGTGATCGACCATCAGGATGCACCGGTACTGGATGCCAATATGACACCGGCCGGCTGGTGGAAAGAATACTACTGCAACCGGAACCAGTACTTTATGATCCGGGAATTTCAGGAAAATAAGCTGGTGCGGTGGTTTAGCTTCGGCCTGCTGACAGCGAGACTGATGGCGATCATTGTAAAGAGCAAATTAAAAGGTTATCACAGGCTCCGCAGCCAGCTGATCATCAAAGCTGTAAAAGACGGACTTGAGAATAAAAGAGGAAAAGTGATCGATCCCCAGAAGTATTTCGCATATTTAAAGGAGCATGGTCTGGAGTAGAAAAAATGGCTGCACACTAAGATCCGCATCCTGGGCGATCAGTACGGTTATTTACGAAAGGATGTACAAGAAAGGTTTTAGGAGTACATAGATATAAAATAAAAATAGACATAAAAATAGGAATGGAGAATAAGAAGATGAAGATAGGCGCAGTGGTTGTTACATATAATCGTCTGGATAAGCTGAAAAAGGCTTTGGAAAGCTTTGAAAAACAGCTGTATCTCCCGGCTTATGTGATCGTGGCAGATAATGCCAGCACAGATGGAACTGCGCAGTATCTGCGGCAGTGGCAAAAGGAAGATGCAGGCTTTAAAAAGATCATTCTGACAATGGAAAGCAATATGGGCGGAAGCGGCGGCTTCTATGCCGGCATAAAAAGGGCTATGGAGCAGGAGGCTGACTGGATCTGGGTATCTGATGACGATGCCTATTTAAAAGATGATGCATTAAAGCAGGCATCCGATTACCTGGAAGAACAGCCGGATCTGGATAAAATATCAGCAATCTGTGGAAAAGTTATCAAAAACGGGAAAATGGATATCAATCACGGAAAATATTATTACAAAAAAGGGATCCGTATCTGTGAAGCATCTATTCCTGCAGAAATGTATGAGAAAAAAGAGTTTGAAATGGGAAGCTTTACTTATGTAGGTACCATTATGAATAAGAAAAAGCTTTTAGAAGCCGGACTGCCTAATAAAGACTACTTCATTTACTGGGATGATCTGGAGCATGGGATCCGCATGAGAAAAGCAGGAAAGATCATAGGAGTGCCGGGGATTGTAGCCTATCATGATGTAGGAGAAGAAGGAAGCGGCATTAACTGGAAGCTGTATTATTCCTACCGGAATATGATCGATACCTACCGGAAACATTTCTCCGGAGTCTGCTACGACTATTTCTGTCTGAAGATCCGGGTAAAGATCTTCTTAAATCATATGACAGGGCACAAAAAGCTGGAAATGAACATTCTGGAAGAAGCCTTTAAGAATGCCAGACAGCAGAAATTTGGCCTTCATCCTGTATATAGACCAGGATGGAAACCGGGAGAATAAGGAAGAAAAGTATGGAGAAAAAAGAGAAATCCATAAAATTCAATCTGGTCATGAACATGCTTCTGACCACATCTGCCTTTGTATTTCCGCTGATCACATTTCCCTATATTACCCGTGTTCTCCTGCCGGAAGGAAACGGAAAGATCGCCTTTGCAAACTCAGTGATCAATTATTTTTCCATGTTTGCCATGCTGGGCATACCTACTTATGGAATACGTGCCTGTGCCCAGGTGCGGGATGATAAAGAGCAGATGTCAAAAACAGCCCAGGAGATCTGGATGATCAATGGGATCATGACGCTGCTTGCATATGCGGCACTGGCAGTGGCTCTTATCTGCGTCCCGCGATTTAAGGCAGAGCGGATATTGCTGTTAGTATGCAGCTTGTCACTGTTTTTAAATCTTATTGCCATGGAATGGGTCTACAAGGCTCTGGAATGTTATACGTATATTACCCTGCGGTCACTGGCGTTTAAGGTACTTGCAGTGATCTGCATGTTTCTGATGGTGCATACAAAAGAAGATTACATAAAATATGCCGGGATCACAGTTCTTGCCAATACCGGATACGGGGTATTTAATCTTTTTAACCTGCAAAAACATATTATATTCAAACGTTTTAAGGACTATCATTTCCGCCGCCATTTAAAGCCGGTATTTATCTTCTTTGCCATGTCTGTGGCGATCACCATTTATTCCAATCTGGACATTACCATGCTTGGATTTATGCGGGATAATACAGAAGTAGGATATTATGATGTGGCGATCAAAATAAAGGTCATTCTTGTAAATATCGTTACTTCTCTAGGTGCAGTCCTTCTTCCGCGAACCTCCTATTATGTGGAAATGAAAATGGAACGGGAATTTTGCACTGTATCCGGTAAAGCACTGGAATTTGTGGCAGTTCTGTCAATTCCTTTTACTGTCAGCTTTACTATTATGGCAAAACAGTGTATTCTTCTTTTATCAGGGAATGCGTATCTTCCGTCCGTGATCCCCATGTGCATCATCATGCCTACGCTGATCCTTATAGGCGCCAGTAATGTTTTTGGTGTCCAGATGCTGGTCCCACTGGGAAAAGAAACGATCGTTCTGTATTCGGAATGTGCAGGAGCTGTGGCTGATATTATCCTGAATGCTGTTTTTATCCCCAGATACGGGGCTTCGGGAGCTGCATTTGGAACGCTGGTGGCAGAGGCAGTAGTCCTTGTGGTGCAGGCAGCAGCACTTAAAAATATGGCATGGGAGATCATTAAGAAGGTAGAAGTGTGGAAGATATTACCAGCAGCGGCTCTGTCCGGCGCAGCTATGGTATTTATCAAAAACAAGCTGAATATGCCGGTATTTCCGGTGCTGGTGATCTGCTTTAGTGTATTCTTCGGGATTTATGGGATCCTGCTTCTTGGAATGAAAGAGCGGATCCTGATGGAACTACTGCGTACAGCCGCAAAACGATTGAAACAAAAGGAGCGAGAGGAATAATGGAAGTTCAACTGCAAAGTGTATTACTGCAGCAGGATAACATATGTGGTATTACGGACATGTATTATCATGATGCTTTTGGAAGACTCACATTTAATGGTTACTTTAATCTTATTTATATCGCAAAGCGGAAAAAATATACGAATCTTACAGGAATCACTTTAAAGATCCGGTTAAGAGGTTTCAAAAAGCTTATCCTGATGCATGACAAAGACGACATACAGGAAATAGAACTGGATGGAGAAAATGAAAAAGAATATGTGGTTCCATTTCCATATGATAAATATGATGATGGAGTATTTGCCTTTGCACTGATCGTGGAAGACCGGTTAAAATGGGTGCTGGAAGGCATGTACTGGGGCGAGGTCGATGAAAAATCCTTTCGGAAAGTAAATATAGGAATTGATATCTGTACTTACAAAAGAGAAGGCTATGTTTTCCAGAACCTCAGGAGACTTTACGAAAATATTTTTACCCAGCCTGAGCTGGAGGTATCACACCACAGCCATATCTTCCTGATCGATAACGGAAGAAGTTTGTGCAATGGCAGGAGAGTCAACGAACTGGCAGCAAAGATGAAGGATAAGATAGATATCATCCAAAATATGAACGCCGGAGGCGCCGGGGGCTTTACCAGAGGGATGATAGAGGTCATGAACCGCAAAGAAAAAGAGGGATACAGCCATGTTCTCCTTATGGATGATGATGCAATCATACAGCCGGACCTTCTGGTGCGGCTTTACGGCTTTTTAACTGTTTTAAAAGAAGAGTGGAAGGACATGACTGTAGGCGGAACACTTCTGCGCCAGGAAAACCAGAGGTACAGCTTCAGTGCAGGTGAGTGGTGGGAAAAGGGAAAAACCACTCCAAACCAGTACTATAACTTTGATCTGACCTATTATGAAAGTGGAGTTGATCATTTCGTCCTTGAAGCAGCCAATGAGCATAAGCTGTATTCAGGCTGGTGGTGCTGCTGCTATTCCCTGAACGTAGTAAGAGAAGACAATCTTCCATTTCAGTTCTTCGTACACCACGATGATATTGAATATGGAATACGAAACCGGGATGTGGGTATCACATTCTTAAACGGCATCTGTGTCTGGCACCGGGATGTGCGCGGTGCCATGCCCGGCATCATGTCCTACTATGACATGAGGAACTTTCTGATAGAAATGGTATTACAGAAGAATTCACTGTTCCTGATAATGAAACATACCATCCGTAAGATGGCCGGAATGCTTCTCAGATACCGGTATAAAGACACGAAGCTTACCTGTGAAGGTGTCCTGGATTTCTTAAAAGGCCCTAAATGGATCTGGGAGCTGAACCCGGAAGAAATGAACACAGAGTTAGCTAAAATGGCGGATAAACTGAGCTATATAGATGAGTTCCGGGAAGGTCCGGTACCACTTGTCAAAGCAGGTGATCCCATTAAAGATTATCAAAAACACGATGAGGTAGTCATCTGGGATAAACAATCAGAAAGAGCCATCCTGGTAAAAAAAGACCTGATCCAGACCATCATCTGTATGGGCTACATTCTGGAAGCACTGTGCTGCCTGCTGTTTAAATATAGAAAAGCAGCAAAAGAATACAGGAGAGATATAGGGAAGTATACTACCAAAGAAGCATGGGAGAAGTATCTGGGATTGGATGAGAATGTGAGAGAGAAGGAAGAATTGAAGGCAGAACCGAAAGAAGAACGGAAAGTAAAACAGAAAGAAGAACAATGGAAGGCAGAGTGGAAATCAAAATGGAAATAAGGAGCAGAGAATGATCATGACTGGAATACATATAGATAAAGAAAAGAAAAAATGGATGTTCCTTTTTGCATATGGGATTTATCTGGTATCGGTTATCCTTTTTGCATCTGTATATGCGGAAATGGATTATATGCGGTTATTTTTTCCTGTAGTACGGTTTATTGCCTATGGACTGATATGTGCAAAGATCATACTGGATTTTCTGGAAAAGGGATATTCTAAAAAAGAACTGGCATTGATCGTTATAGTGGGAACATTATTCTTGGTCAGTGCCTATGTAACAAAAGATAAAAATCTGCTGATCTACTGGGTATTTATAGTCGCAGCTCATGATGTGGATTTTCAGGATATCATAAAATGGTCACTTTGGGTGCATATTGGGGCAGTGCTATTTGTAATTGGGAGCTGCTATGGGGGGATACTGGAGAACAGGATCTATGGATTAAATTATGGAATCAGAATTCGAGACAGTCTGGGATTCCAGTATACCACTACAGGCAGCAATTTCTTTTTTTACATGATCCTTATGTGGGTGTATTGGAGAAAAAATAAGATTACATGGATCGAACTGGCAGTATTAATAGCGGGAAATATATATCTTTTCTCTAAAACTGATACCAAAAACGCATTTGCTCTTGGAATGCTTGCAATCATAGGAACCATTATTTTAAAATATATTCCATATTTGAGAGCATATAAGAAGATATATTCTGTGCTTGCGTTAGGAATAGTTCCGGCATTGTCAGTGGGCATTATCAGTATTTCTATTAAATATGATCAGGCAATACAGTGGATGTATAAATTTAATGAACTGATAAGCGGAAGATTAAATTTAGGAAAAAGTGGATATTTGAATTATGGCATTCGGTTATTGGGACAAAAAATTCAGTGGGTTGGGGGAGAACCTGAAGATTTTACAACATATAATTATGTAGATTCTTCCTATATGCAGAGTCTCCTGAATTTTGGACCAATAATCCTTGCATTGATTTTAGCAGGATTGATCCTTATTGGAATCTTTATTGCCATCAGAAAAGATACTTATTTTCTTCTGGTATTTGTTTTATTTGCAGTGCACAGTACCTTTGATCCACAGCTGACCTGGATTGGGTATAATTGTTTTTTAATGGCATATTCGTATATTCATTGCGATGTAAATCATATTAAAAAGCAAGAAAATTTAATATAACCATATAAATCCAGTATTTCCAGTAACAATAACTCTTAAGATTGTATTAATCTATTGAAGTTTTAAATGGGACGTGTTATATTAAACTCTGAAAAAACGCACAGATCATTTGTATCTGTGGTCATATTTGAGGCAAAGAAACGGTGCTTACCATCAGGTCCAAATAATAGCAATTATTTGGAGTTCAGGGTGGGATTTGACCTAGATATTTGATGCAAAAATTTAAGAGTAATGGTTTTAGGAAATGAAGCCGGTAATTGCTGTTGGGTGTGATTATCGGTTTTTACTTTATATTCACCTAAATCTAAATAATTCATATATAGAAAGCATGCAGTTAGGATGACGAAAATGCAGCAAAAAACAGATATACAACATGTATACCTTGTAGGTGCTAAATCATTAGGGGCCTATGGAGGATACGAAACTTTTATCTATAAACTTACTGAATATCATCAAAATAAAGAAAACATTAAATATCATGTTGCCTGCAAAGCCAATGGAGATGGCTGCATGGACGAGAACAAGTTCGATGGTGTGACAAAAATCAACGACCATGAATTTGAACTTCACAATGCCCACTGCTTCAAAATTGACGTTCCTCAGATTGGTCCTGCGCAGGCGATTTATTATGATGTTGCTGCATTAAAGACTTGCTGCGAGCATATCAAGAAAAATCATATTCCTCACCCAATCGTCTACATAATGGCGTGCCGCATTGGACCGTTTGCAGGTCATTTTTATAAAGAAATCCATAAGTTAGGTGGCACTGTGTATCTGAATCCGGATGGCTGGAAAGATATTATATGGTTAAACCAGAAAACACCGCATAAATACAGTGTTTTGACGGCTTGACCATCTTCTTGAAAAGTCTATTTCGCACATGGTCTAGAGAGTACTCCCGTTGAAATCTACTGCGTTTGGTGGCCTGATGGTTTCTATATTTAGTGAATGAAACATACACACCCAATGATGTTGATTTCTTAATTATTATCCATATGTGGAAATAGAAAATGAGAACAGGAGGTAGTCAAGACTGAATGAAACGAGAGTTTCATTCGGGCTATTTCTCGTGTTTCGAAAACAAAGTTTGTTTAGTGTGAGGGAAAAATTTATGCAGCAGGTGGCGAATAAAGAAAATTTAAAAATCTGTTTAGTTGGCTCATCAGGGGGCCATTTGACTCATTTATATATGTTAAAGCCTTTCTGGAATGACAAGAATCGCTTTTGGGTTACATTCGATAAAGAGGATGCAAGAAGCCTTTTAGAGGGTGAAAAAATGTATCCTTGCTATTATCCTACCAATCGCAGCCTGAAAGCTTTGATAAAGAATACTGCTATTGCTTGGAAAGTGCTGCGTAAGGAAAAACCAGATTTAATCATTTCTTCCGGTGCAGCGGTTGCAGTTCCGTTCTTTTATCTTGGCAAATTAATGGGAGCAAAACTCATTTATATAGAAGTATTCGATCGAATTGATAAGCCTACTATGACCGGTAAAATGATATATCCAATCGTAGACAAGTTTATTGTGCAGTGGGAAGAACAAAAGGTGGTTTATCCAAAGGCGGTCAATTTGGGCAGTATCTTTTAGAGGGAAAAAAGATGATATTCGTAACAGTTGGAACACACGAGCAGCCGTTTAACAGGCTTGTGAAAGCAGTAGATGAATTAAAAAGAGACGGAGTAATTACCGAAGACGTTATTATGCAGACCGGATTCAGCACATATGAACCTAAGTATTGTCAGTGGAGCAAGCTGATCCCTTACCAGCAGATGATAAAAAATGTTGAGGACGCACGCATTGTCATCACTCACGGAGGCCCTGCGAGCTTTATCATGCCGCTGCAAATCGGTAAGACTCCTATCGTAGTACCTCGTCAGCATCGGTTTGACGAACATGTGAATGACCACCAGGTGGAGTTTGCAAGAAATGTCGCAGAAAGAATGGGAACCATTATCCCGGTTGAGGACATAAGCACACTTGGTGATGTGATTAATAATTACGATGATATTGTTGCTAAGATGGGTCATGGTATGAGCAGCAATAATGAAAAGTTTTGTAGTGAATTGGAAGAGATAGTAGACGATTTGGTGAGATAAGGTAAAAGGAAACGATGGATTATGATGAAACATGCTTTTTTAATTATTGCACATAGTAATTGGTGGCAGCTGAAAAAGTTAATAGAGTGTTTGGATAGCGGTACACATGATATTTATGTACACATCGATAAGAAAAGTAAAGATTTCGATGAATCCTACTTTAGAAATTCAGTAACGAAATCATCATTAAAATTTTATCGTGAATTTGAAGTGTATTGGGGAGGATTTTCACAGGTATAAGTAGAAATGTTTCTTCTCAAACAAGCATATACTAACGATTATGATTATTATCATATTATTTCCGGAGCTGATTTACCACTAAAAAGCAATGAAGAAATTGATTCTTTTTTTGAGGAAAACAATGGTAAGGAATTTATTCTTTATGATGAGGATGCATTAAAAGGAAATCCTGAAATATCCAGAAGAGCTAAATACTATCATTTTCTTCAAAACTATAGACGAAGATATGCAGAAAAATGGAAGAACAGTTTTTTCACGTTTTGCGAGAGAATTTTTTTGGTTTTACTAATTGTTTTTGGCATAAATAGAGTCAAAAATTTGGATTGGCAGATTAAATATGGTTCGAATTGGGTAAGTATTACAGATGAGCTTGTGAAGGTTATTCTTGAAAATAAAGATAAAATTACGAGTGTATTTTCATATACAAATTGTGCGGATGAGTTATTTATCCAAACAATAGCATATAATTGCGGTTTTAAGGATTATATTTTTCAACCAGCTGACAAACAGGCGGCAAATCTTCGCTGCATTGATTGGAGCAGAGGGAAAAACGGAAATCCATATACATACAGGTTAAAGGACATAGATATGTTGATTCCGAAAATTGGGGGCAGAGAAAACCTCAATTTATTTGCTAGGAAATTTTCGGAAACTATTGATAAGGGTTTAATCGATGAAATTTTGGTGAGGTTAAAAAACGGAAGGAATTAATATATGCCTATAGGGTTGAAATTTCAAAGAAAGCATAGGTTTTTAGGATATAAATTAAAATATATTTATTATCTCATTGCAAGAAGGAATATTCTTCAAAAAAAGAAAAGCTATGGGAAATGTAATGCTGACAAAGTAATTTATATTATAAAGCCGGATTATCAGGATGGAGTGGAAGGGCTACTATCATTAATTCATAAACAGGTCATATACATAGATTACGCAAAGAAAAATGGATACATTCCATTCGTAGATTGGAAAAATTATAAGACGCAGTATTATGATGGAAAAAATAATGTTTGGAATTATTTTTTCGAACAGCCTTCTGATATTAAAGAAGAGGAAGTTTACAATAGTAAAAATGTCTATCTGTCCGGCTGGACGTTAAAAGATGTTAATCCACTGGGACTGTTTGAATCGGATATTTTTTTTGATAAAAAACTTGAAAAAATGAGCTATAAACTTTTAAACAAGAATTTATGTTTTAGTGATGAGGTTTTAACTCTTGTAGAAAAAGAAGCAAAGGCTCTTGATATAGATAATTGTATTGGCGTTTATGTTAGGGGAACGGATTATATAAAATTGCGTCCTTCCGGTGAATATGTGCAGCCAAATGTGAAGCAAGTGGAACAGCAAATTGAAAAGTATATCGAACAATATCATGCTTCTGTTTTTTTAGTTACAGAAGACGGAAATATTTACGATGATTTAAGAAATAAGTTTGGAGAGTACATCAAAATCGTTTCATATGATTCGTTTATCTATGACTATAATGGTAAAGACGTTCTAAGCAGGTCGAATGTCTTGGAAGATAACAAAAAACTTCGTGGACAGAAATACTTAGTAAAAATGATTCTGCTTTCCAGATGCAAATATTTAATTAGTTCCATAACGCAAGGATCTAAATTCAGCTATGCTCTCAATGGTGGAAAATACGTTGACGAATATGTTTTTGATTTAGGTCTATATGATTGAGAAAGATTGTGGTGAATTTTATGCTATTCAGTGTTGTTGTCCCTGTATACAACGTAGAAAAATATTTAGATGAGTGTATAAACTCTATCATAGAACAGTCAAAAGCAATTGATAATGATCTTGAAGTTCTTCTGATCGATGATGGCTCAACAGATAACAGCGGTAGTATTTGTGATAGTTATGAAAATAAATATCCGGATTTAATTCGAGTTTTTCATAAAGAAAATCAAGGATTATTAGCGACCAGGCGATATGGTTTTAAGAGGGCCAGCGGAAAATATATTGTGAATTGTGATTCTGATGACTTACTTGAAAATGAAGCTCTTGAAAAGCTGAATGATATCATAAAAAAATATAAATATCCAGATGTTGTGATCTATAATCACAATCGTTATGACGGAAAGGATAAAGCAATCGCATTTAAGGATATTTTTACGACTGATCAAGACTGCGTTATAGAAAAAGAAATGGTTTTGAAAGAGTATCTCAGCCGACATAGTATTGTGAGTGTGTGGGGGAAAATGGTTAAGCGCACCTGTATTGATGTAAATCGAGACTATGCACAGTTTGGGAAAATTAGCACAGGAGAAGATACACTGCAATCAATTGAGTTTTTCAGTAGTGCAAAGACTTTTGTATACCTGAACCAGGTTGTTTATGATTATCGCTGCGGCTCAGGAATGACTGGAAAATTTGATAAAAATTACTATTTTATATTTAAAAGAATTTTTGAGGAAATTGAAAAGAAGAAGGATAATTGGAATCTTGACGATTTCGATAAATTGTTTGCTGTAAAAGTTCTGCAAACAGCCGGAAGAGCAATTACGCAATCTCGCTATAAAAAGTGGGAATCTATGCGGGCTCAAGTGGAGTATTTGAAACAAATCCGTGAAGATGAAATGTTCCAAAAAAACATGTCGTATCTAAATACAGTAAAGAAAAAATTGCAAAAGGATCATGCAATATTGTTGAAACTTCTTCAAAATAGAATGTATGTGATAATTTGTATGATGCTCAACGTAAAGAATTTTCTGGAAAAATAGTAAGGGTTGATGTATGAATTATAAGCTAAGATTACGTATCAATGTACTATACGATTTTTTTATTTGCATCCTTATTTTTTTGTATATGATGGAAGCAACATCATGGCCATTCTTTAATAACAGTGTGATCCATGACGGTTTCCAGCTACTAGCAATTGCAGTGGTTACAATATATATTGTGGTTAGAAAGTACACGCCAAAAGAACTTTTTCGTATTATAGTTTTGAATGCAGTTGGCTTCATCTGTTTTTTGTCGAGTGGGCTTTCAGGGCTATTCATGACAATGATGGCGATAACGCTGCTTCCTAAAAACTCATTGAATCAGGTCTTAAAAATGATTTTTATGGAAGAAGTGATGATTTTTTGTGCAATTGTCCTAGGGTCACAAGTTGGTCTTCTGTCAAACTCAGTTGTTGAAGTAAATAAACATACATATATAGCAACAGCGAGAACACTCGGATTTTCACACCCTAATATGCTTGCAGCACAGGCAACATCCATAGTTCTTTTGTTTTTGTGTGTAAATAGAAATCAATTAAAAAGGAGGTACTTAGCAGGAGCATATTTGTTAATTATTCTGATTTATTTCTTTGCGCAAGGAAGAACTGCATTGCTGCTGGGAATGACAACAGTTACATTGATTGCTTTGCAAAAGAAAAAATGGATTAACAAAATGGCGTTAACTGCTTTACCGTGCGTGTATATATTTGTTATTGTGGCTTTAGTTATCTGCATGGCAATGCACTCAAAAAATGGTGAAACAGTTACTGCAAAAATCATAAATGATGTGCTTTTCAATGGAAGAATTGGACTGGCCTATATAAGTCTCTTGGTCTATCCTATTACATTATTTGGAAAGTCAATTGATACCAGTATTTGGAATCAATATCAGTACTATGCATTAGATAATGGACAGGTTATGGTTCTTTTGGAATACGGAGTTGCAGGATTTTTTTGCTATTTTTGGATAATTCAAAAAGCATTGAACCAAATTAAGAAAGAAAAGGAATTCGTTTTTGCAATTGTAATAATCGTATTTTTGATTTGGTCTATGTATGAGGGAACAATGTATTTCATTGGAAAGAATTTTGCACTTTTATTCTTGGGAACTATTGAATTTCGTGAAAACTCTGATATGAAAAAAGAGGTTAAAACTATATGATTCCTAAAATTATACATTATTGTTGGTTTGGCGGAAATCCTTTGCCAGAAATTGCGGTTAAATGTATCAATAGCTGGAAAAAATATTTTCCTGATTATGAAATTAAAGAATGGAATGAAAAAAATTTTGATTTGAATTGTTGTGAGTATGTCAAGGAAGCATATCATGCAAAGAAGTGGGCATTTGTTAGTGATTACGCTCGCTTTTGGATTTTGTATAACTATGGAGGCTTGTATTTTGATACAGATGTAGAGGTAATAAGAGATATGAGCGATATCGTCGCGAATGGCGCATTTATGGGCTGCGAAGTAGCCGATAAATGCGCCCCCGGACTCGGTCTTGGGGTGAACCCCGGACTCGATCTGTACAAAGAACTTCTGGAAAATTACCAGCAGTCCCACTTCCTAAATAGTGATGGAAGTAATAATTATGAAACCGTTGTAGATCGTACAACTAATATTTTGAAGAAACATGGATTTAAAGAGTCCAATAAAATTCAAAAAATTGCAGATATTATGTTATATCCGCCGGAGTATTTTTGTCCGATGGACTATGCAACAGGAAAATTAAATGTTACAGAGAACAGCCGTTCAATCCATTGGTATGATGCATCATGGTTAGATGATCGTATGAAAAAAAGAAGATCGAGAAGTGAGCAAATCAGAAATATCGTTGATGGAAAAATGGGAGTTCAACTAAGTAAGATCTATATGACAGGTTCATATTATTGGGAATGGATTACTACGGGAAAGTGGTTCATTATAAAACAAAAAATACTAAATAAGGTAAAAAAAATTAAAGCCTAGATTACCCATTTATGAAAAAAGAAGGCTGAGAAGTGAAAAAATCAGAAATACTTTTGATGGAAAAACAGGCGTCCGACTGAGTAAAATCTATATGACAGGTTCGTATTATTTGGAATTGGTTACTACAAAAAAATGGTCTATTATAAAACAAAAACTACTATGTTTGCTAGTACAGCAATAGTCGCAGTATTTTTAGGACTTCTTAATTTAGGAATGTTAAACTCTATTTTGGAACATTTTTCGATTTTGTCAACATATATTTTAAATCTAAATTTTAATAAAAAAGTACAATTTTATAAAAACACATTCGCTCAATTGATGGGGATTAATGGAATATTCGGATATGGTGCGGGATTATATGGATCTCAAATATGTATAACATTTGCTAAAGGTATCATATATGACTGGAATCCTAGTTTAGGTATATATTCATATGCAATAGCACCATATGCTAAAGCGATTCGCGGTATAATGACTGAATGGTATACAAATACTGGAATTTTAATTTCAAGCCTGGTTTTAGGATATCCTCTTGTAAGTTATATAGCATTAGTAGCGGAATTAGGAATTATAGGCTTATATTTGTTTCTGCATATTTTGGATAAAAAATATAGAAATAGTTATGGAAGTTTCATCATAATGTTTTTATTACTTGTCCATTTTGACACGTATTTTGAAATTCCATGTGTCTTTATTTTAATTTTAATTGCAGAAAATATAAGTAACAAAAGAAAACTATCAATGAAATAAATTATTTATAATCCGAAGTAAAACTATGATACTAGAAATATATAATAATTTTGTTTATTTCTATTTGAGTGTAAATGACAGATCTTTGGATATTTTTAAGAATGGAGAGGAGAGGTGAACAGATGATACCTAAAGTAATACATTATTGCTGGTTCGGTGGAAATCCACTGCCGGAACTAGCATTAAAATGTATTGATAGCTGGAAGAACTTTTTCCCTGATTATGAAATAAAAGAATGGAATGAATCAAATTTTGATTTAACTTCTTGTGATTATATTAAAGAAGCATATCAGGCAAAAAAGTGGGCATTTGTTTCAGATTATGCTAGATTTAAAATCCTTTATGAGTTCGGTGGCCTATATTTTGATACTGATGTAGAAGTGATAAAAAACATGGATGATATTATTAATAATGGGCCATTTATGGGAACAGAACCAACAACTTTCGTTGCAGCTGGTCTTGGCCTTGCAGCTAATTCTGGACTTGGTTTGTACAAAGAGATCCTTGATTTTTATGGTACAATACATTTTATTTTACCTAATGGACAATTGAATGAACATACAGTTGTTGAATATGTAACTGAAATTTTAAAAAAGCATGGTTATAAGCCAAGTGCTGGAATTACAAAAGTAAACGATATTATTATTTATCCTGCTGAGTACTTTTGCCCACAAAATTATGATACAGGTGTATTGACGATAACCGATAATACTAGATCTATTCACCATTATTCTGCAACATGGCATTCAAAATTAGATGATATGGTTGCAAAAATTGAAAAATGCAAAAATAGAAATGGAATAGAGTTTAAGATTAGAAGGTGTGTTTCATTTCCATTTCGTTTTGTAAATAAAATAGATAAATTAGGTTGGAAAAAGACCATTAACTTTACATGGAAGAAATTAATCCGATGTAAAAATTAGTGTTATGATGTGACGTACTATGGAAAATAGTTAATCTAAGATGAGAAAATGGAGAAAAGAGGATAATGGGTAAATATAAGTACTTAATAAAAAACATGGGATTACTTACGTTAAGTAATTTTGCCACAAAATTACTGTCCTTTTTTTTAGTTCCATTATACACAACAATACTTTCGACAGCGGATTATGGAAAATATGATTTTGTTTCATCAACAGTAGGAATCCTTGTCCCACTTTTAACAATAAATATATACGAGGCTGTGCTTAGATATTCGATGGAAAGAACAGCAGATTCTAAAGATGTTTTCTCTATTGGATGTAAATTATGCTTTATAGGCAACGTACTTATTATATTATTTATTGCCTTTAATCATATTGTCACAATAAGTACTATAATAGATGAGTTTTCGATTTATTTTTTCTTAGTATTTTTTGTTAATTCTATGTCGGGTATAGTGTCATCTATGGCTAGAGGATTGGATAAAATTAGAGAAATATCTATAGCAAGTGTAATCGGATCTGTAGTGACAATATCATTGAATATTTTTTTATTGTACATTGTTAAGTTGGGAATTGATGGGTATTTTCTTGCAAATATTATAGGAATATTAAGTCAGATTGTTTTCTTATTCATTTGTATGAAGGGATGGAAGTATATTTCCTTCAAGCAAGTTGAAAAGAAAACTAAGCAGGAAATGATACGTTATTGTTTACCTACAATTGCGAATGCTATAGCTTGGTGGATAAATGGTTTAGCTGATAGATATGTCATTATTTTTTATTGTGGAATAGCTGCGAATGGTGTTTATTCGGTTGCGTCAAAAATTCCTTCCATTTTAAATATTTTCCAGAATGTTTTTTCGCAGGCCTTTATGCTATCTGCAGTGAAAGAATTTGATACAGATGATAAAGATGGTTTTTTTAGAAAAACATTTAATATGTACAATTTAATATTAGTTGTTACATGTTCTTTAATAATATGCACTGATAAGATTTTGGCCGCTTATTTATATGCCAATGATTTTTATTTTGCCTGGAGATTTGTCCCTTTTTTGACTATTTCTATTATATTTGGAGCATTGTCAGGATATGCGGGCAGCATATTTGCAGCAATAAAGCATTCAGAATACTTTGCAAAATGTTCGGGTGTTGGAGCAGTGTCAAATATCGTTATGAATTTTATAATGGTTCCTTTGTGGGGAGCACTAGGTGCAGCTATTGCAACAGCTATTTCTTATTGGCTAGTATATGCTGTCAGTATGTATTTCCTGAATCGAAGTATGAATGTGAAGTTGTCCCTTATAAGGGATAATATTGCATATGGGCTACTAATAGTTCAATCTTTTATATTGTTAAGCGAAAAAATTAATACTGGTATCCAATGTGGATTACAACTATTCTTTGTTTTCTTTGTAATAGCATTGTACGGAAGTGAAATAAAGCAATTTAAAAATACAATTAAATCATTGGGAGAAAATAAATGAAACTATGCATTATTACGCAAGAAGATGCGAGAGAGCCACAAACATGGTCTAGAACGCCTTTATCTGTTATTGAATGTATGGAAAAAGAAAATGTGTGTATTGAAAATTTAAGTTATTTAGGAAAAATTCATCATTATGGATTAGGTAAAATAAAAAGTATTTATAGTAAAATTTTTTATAGCTATGGCAACTGTTTTCGGGATCCATTTCCTCTTTGGTATAGAATTCATTCTCACTTTTTTGAAAAAGAAATGAGAAAATATGATTCGGATGCATTCTTATTTATGGGAGAGCAATGTCTAAAAAACAAAAAAAATATTAAAGGTAAGGTATATGTTTATCTTGATCGTATAATTGGAGAGATTGCGAAATACGAGGAAGACACTAGAAAAGGAAAAAGAAAATTTATAAATGATTATAAGAAAATTGATAAAAAAAGTTTAGAATGCATGGATCATATTTTTACTTTAAATGATTGGTGTAAAAAACTCCTAATTAATAGTTATGGTATCTCCGAAAAAAGAGTTACGAAAGTTGGTGTTGGCATCAATTTAATACCGTTTTATGGAGAAAAGAACTATTGCAATTATAAAATGTTGATAGTTCTTAGAAAAGGAACAGAACATTATAAGGGATTAGACTTGTTGCTAGATGCATTTTCTATAGTAAAAGAATCTATTCCAAATTTGACACTTCATGTTGTTGGTACAGATTATGTAAAAAAGGACGGGGTATTTTACTATTTTGATCAACCGCGTTCTGTTACCGTAAAATTATTTCAGGAATGTTCCCTGTATGTTATGCCTGCATTACTTGAACCCAATGGCACTACTTATTTAGAAGCTTTAGCCAATAAAACACCTATCATTGGATTGAATAGATTCGCATTTCCTGAATTTTGCGGTTATGGTAAATACGGTTTTATTGTAAATAAACCCGATACAGAAGAACTTGCTAAATGTATTGAAAATGCGTATAAAAATCCAAAATTATTAAAAACGATGGGGGATAATGGACAGAACTTTGTTCTCAAACAGTTTACATGGGACAATGTTACTCAATCTATGCTAGATGTTATTAAAAATGATTTAGGAGAAATATGATATGAGGGATAAAACAAAAGTAGTAATAACATCGGGTTACAGATGGAGTTATTTTCAATGGTTTTTATTAGGATTTTATGAATTGGAGAAAAAAGGTGATATAAGCCTACATTTTTCATTACCACCAAGTAGTTTTTGTTTATCAAAATTTTCGAGTAATTTATTATTAAAAATAGCAGATAAATTACGAAGAACTTTTGAAACTGATTCGTACAATATGGATGGATATATTGAATATATCCATAATGGAAAAAGAGAAAAAAAATATTTTACTGTCGATAGTGCAGATGCCCCTTATCTTTTTGATGAAAGGAAATTAAAATCTGTTAATTGCTATTTTAAAATGCAATGTCCACTATCTTTTGAGGAAGAAGGTTTTAAGTTAACAGATAGTATTGTGATACCATGGTGTGACCATGCCCATGTAAATTCAAAGCTCAAATTAACTGAGCGAGGAGAAAGAAAAAAAATTGCAAGACTTGATTCTTGTAAGATAAAGCCATTATTAAATGCAACAAGATCTTTGGGCAAAGGCATTAGTTATAATGATTTGAAATCTGGATATAAAAATTATATCAAAGACAGGAGGATAAATAAAGAAAAAAAGATAATGTGCTATTTTGGAAATTCATTAGGGCCGAAAGCAGAAAAAAATCCCATACCAGATTTTGATTGGGAAGGGGATATAATGGGGTATTTCGGGGATAAAGTTTGCCACCCGAATGAAAAAAGAGCCAAAATTGCAGATATTCTTAATCAAATGGAGGATACGGATTCAAGAATTATTAGCAATGCTAATGCGGATAGTGATAATGAAAAAAATTTGCCTGAGATTCCATTAAAAGATTTTTGCGCTCATGTAGCAAAATTTGAATACAATATTAATGTTTCAGGATATCGAATGAGTATCCCCTCAAGATTTATCGAAAGTATGATGGTAGGAACTGCAATCGTTACTGATCAATTGAAGGTTCGGTGGTTTTTACCATTTGATGAAGAAGTTGTTGAAATTTCAGAAATGGGATATTTGCCTGACTATAAGATCAACTGGAGAAAGGTAAAGTCAGATTTAGAAAACTTAAAGGATAGTAATCCACAAAAGATAGTGAAAAGATATGAAGATAAATGGGCGCCTATTAAAGTTGCTGAATACATGATAAAAACAATTAAAGAAATATAAATGGAGGTAAGTGATGAAAGTATTAATTACAGGAGCAGCCGGTTTTATTGGGTCGCAATTAGCATATCGTTTTTGGAAAATAGGAGCGGAATTAGTAATTTTGGATAATTTTTCTTATGGAAAAATGGACAACCTAGAATTTCCTGACCATTCATTTAAAAATGAAATTCTTAGAATGGATATAAGAGATAAAGCGGGAATTGAGAATATCTTTAAACCAGGTGACATTGACTTTGTATATAATATGGCCGGTATTGCGCCTCTGCCTGATTGTCAACTGAATCCGTGTGAAGCTATTGATGTTAATGTTACGGGATTTGTAAATCTTCTTGAAAATGGAAGAAAGTATGGTGTTAAAAAGATTATTCAGGCCAGTACAAATGCAATGTATGAAAACGAAACTGAGTTTCCTACAAGGGAAAACAATTTTAAATACCCTACGTTAATTTATCCAAATACAAAGTACTGTGCCGAGAGATTTGCTCAGTCATATTGTGATACATATGGAATGAGCATTACATGTCTACGATTTGCTAATGTATATGGTCCGCATATTGATTGCCTTAGAAAACAACCACCATTTGTGGCCTATATGATTAGGGAGCTATATTATGGAAGAACACCCGTGTTCCACAGTGATGGAAATCAGAGAAGAGATTATATTTACGTTGATGACTTAGTTAATCTTGCACTTGCTGTTCAGGATACACCTGGATTTGATTGTGTCAATGTTGCATCGAATATGAATTATTCCGTTAATGAAATGTATGAAATTGCTCAAAAAATTATGAGAAAAGATATTAAGGCAGAATACGCAAGTGATACACACTATTGGGAAAAATATCCAGGATTATATGAAGGTGCATATCCAATCAAAGAAGAGATTCTTAATCATGAAATCAATAAATACTCTCTTTGCGATAATGCTCACGCGAAAGAAATGTACGGGTGGAGTCCTAAAGTATCAATGGAAGACGGTTTAAAAGCGGTTATTGAGAATGAGTGTGAATTACTTACAAATTTAGGAGATGAGAAATAATGAAAACACATTTAATTATGCCGATGGGAGGAGCTGGCTCAAGATTTTTTAAGAATGGATACATGCTTCCCAAACCATTGATTGAACTGGAAGGCAAACCATTCTTCTATTGGGCCACAAGATCCATAGAAAAGTTTGTAGATATCCAGGATATTACTTATGTAATATTACAAGACCATGTAGATAGGTTTTCGCTTGATATTTTGATTAAAAAGTATTATCCAGAAGCAAGAATAATAATCATTCCAGAAGTCACACCAGGTCCGGTTTTTACTTGCTTAGAAGGTTTGAAGAACATCAATGATGCCAATCCGATAATTTTTAATGATTGCGATCATATGTTTAAATGTTCAAACTTAAATAGAATGATGAATGAACAGGATATAGATATTGATGGAGCTTTAGTTACATTTGAATCAGACATACCTCATTTTAGTTACGTTAGATATAACGAAAATGGAACGATTATAGGAACCGTAGAGAAAAAAGTTGTTAGTAATCATGCTATTTGTGGTGCTTACTATTATAAATCTGCCAATCTATTCCGTGCGGTTGCTGGTGAGTATATAAAAAACTGTCCTTATAAAGAAACTTTTTTGAGTGGTATGTACAATATAATGTGCAGCAAAAATATGAAAATTAAGGATTATCTTCTTGATTTTCATGTGGAGTTTGGAACACCAGAAGAGTATGAGAAAGCAAAAGGTTCTGAGTTTTTTAAGGAATTATAACATGAGGAGAAACACGTATGAATGTTACTGATTTAGGAGGTCATTCTGGTTGTAAAATACTTCTATGTGAAGAAGATGATAACAAAATATATGTAAGAAAAATATCTAGTGATAAGTCTTACAACGATAGGTTAAAAATTCAAGCTAATAAACAGGCTTCATTTAAGAATAATGTTGTTAAAGCGCCCTGTGTTTTTGCAACAGGATATACACAAGAAGGACTTTTTTATTTCGACATGGAATATATACAAGGTATTACCATGGCTGAGTATATGCAGACAATTGAAGTTGGTAAGGTAAGAGGATTGGTCGAATCAATCATAAGAGATATTGTTGCTGTTAGTAATGCTTATTCTGAAGTTGATGAATCCATTTTTATAAATAAAATTAGAAATCTAAGAGCAAAACTCAGTTCAAACAACAATCCTGTTATTAATGAAGCATTGGATATACTTGAGAATCATTCTTGGAAGAGATTTTCTAAAACGACTTGTCATGGAGATTTGACACTTGAGAACATCATTGTGAAGGATGGGCAACTCTATTTAATCGATTTTCTGGATTCTTTTTATGACAGTTGGATTATGGATATTAGTACACTAATGCAAGATGTACAGACATTATGGTCATACAGGTTTCAAAAGGAAATAAATATAAATACCTTAATTAGGTTGATTGTATTTCGGGATATTTTGATGGATACTGTTCAGAAAATATCTAAAAAAGATTCCATCGAGGTGTATTACGCTTTGCTTTTGAAACTTATCAGAATATATCCATATACTAAAGATGAATGGACATATAAATTTTTAAATCAAAAGACAAATTCTATTATAAGTATTATTAAGAATGGGGGTGTCGCATAAATGAGAACACTGATTGTATTATGTGCAGGAGGGCGAGTTATTAATAATCTTCCAGTATTTTTGAATAGACACCCTGATGGGAAGATTTTAGCCGAAAAGGCTATTGAAGGTATCTTTGCAGAATCTTATGATGAAGTTATCTTTACCATATTAAAGAGTATTAACGATAAGTATCAGGTAGAAAAAATACTTAACGCTGAGATAAGTGGTCATAATAATATAAGAATATATGAACTTGATAAACCAACCAGCGGACCAGCAGAATCTGTCTATTTAACCATTAAAGGGGCAAATATCGAAGGTGAATTTGCAGTTAGAGATTCACTGAACGGAATAACTATTTCTAATAAAATTACAGGAAATTTTGTTGCAGGACTTGATTTGACTAAATATGAAGACGATGTGTTTAATGTTAGATCAAAAAGTTTCATTGCGATTAATGAACAAGGACAAGTTTTAGATGTAATTGAGAAAAGATTTCGATCTGATATAATTTCTGTTGGATTGTATGGATTTAAGAAAACCTCAGATTATATTATGGCTTATGAAAAGCTGAATGATATAAACTATCCAATTGTTAAAATGTACTTGAGTAATGTGATTTCTTATCTTATTGGTTATAAGCAACGAGTATTTCATTGTGCTTCAGTTTCTTTCCATGAGGATTGGGGTTCGCCAGAAACATGGGGACGGTTACAAAAGAAATATGCAACCATTTTTGTGGATGTGGATAATCTTTTAGGTGAATGTTATAGAAATATCTTAGCCAATATGCTTATAGAAAAGTTGAGTGTATTTTCTAATAAAAAGTTATGCCTTGTTTTGTTTACAAGAAGTATAGGTATTGATAAAAAGCATGTATACGATATGCTTGATGAAATAAATATACATTGTATTGATTTTATTTGTGGCGTTTCTCATTCAACAGAGCAAATAATGGTATCTAATAATAATGAGCTGCAGATAGCTGCGTTAGGATTATAATAATGAAACTAATGATGATAGACCTTGATGGTACATTGTTTGACACAAAAGAAATAAATTATAGAGCATATAAAGAAGCTTTAGAATCATATGGGTTTGAAATAGACTATAACTATTATTGTAAGTTTTGCAATGGTAGACATTACACAGATTTTCTTCCACAAATTACTACAGATGATGAATCAATTCTTCTTGATATGCATAAAAGAAAAAAAGAAGTTTACAGTAAATATCTTAGTTACGGAAGAGTCAACCAAATGTTAGTTGACCTAATTAGGTCACGTGATATGTCTTGTAAGGCCGCATTAGTAACAACTGCTTCAAAACAAAATACTTTTGATATTCTAAATAAGTTTAATCTTATGGATTTGTTTGACTTAATTCTTACACATGAAGATATTACTAAATCCAAACCTGATCCAGAAGGATTTCTGAAAGCAATGAAACTGTTTAATGTAGAGGCTAGAGACTGTTTGATTTTCGAAGACTCTAGCGTAGGAATTGAGGCTGCTGAAAAAACGGGAGCCACGGTATTTGTAGCTAAGGGATATAATTAATGTAAAGATCAAATCCTTCCTCCACGTTAAATACAGCGCCGCTTACTTGCGGCGCTTGCTATAGCACTCAGCCGGAAGGTCTTTTGACTATGGCATGAGTGGTTCCAAATCTTTTTCGTCTATACTTCCATCGGCTCGAACAGCCTGCGTCAGTTCTGTCAGCAAATGCTTCATGTAGTAGTAGACATTCAGACCATTTGCCCGGGCAGTCTCCGTAACACTGTAGATGATTGCGCTGGCATCGGCTCCTCGTACCGTATTGATGGTCATCCAGTTCTTACGTCCAATCGTGAAAGTTCTTAGGTAAGCGCTTAAATTCTGGGTAACTTTTCACCAGATAGTTTGTAGTTCATAATGATGATAGTAAATAGATTTTTACTCCACTCCGCTGATAGGCGATAAAAATTCACTACACATGGAGGCTTCATTATGACTGGTAAACGTGCCCCAGGGCGTTCCTTAGATGAATGGATGGTAAGCGCTGAATAACCCACCGTCGTAAAGGTCAAATCCGTAAAGGTCAAATCCTTCGCTCCACGCCAAATACAGCGCCGCTTATTTGCGGCGCTTGTAACACTCAGCCGGAAGGTCTTTCGACCATGGCATAAGTGGTTCTAAATCTTTTTCATCTATACTTCCATCGGCACGAACAACCCGTGTCAGCTCTGTCAACAAATGTTTCATGTAATAGTAGACATTCAGGCCATTCGCCCGGGCGGTCTCCGTAACACTGTAAATGATTGCACTGGCATCAGCTCCTCGTACCGTATTGATGGTCATCCAGTTTTTACGGCCAATCGTGAAAGTTCTCAGCGCACGTTCGCTGGCCAGGTTATCAATCGGTACTTCTCCATCTGACAGGAATACTTTCAGATATGCTTCCTGATTCAGGCAATAGTTGATGCCTTTGGCTGTTTCACTCTTTGGAAGCACCGACCGGTCCGCCTGTATCTTTCGGAGCCAGGCAAAGAATTCTTCAACCAGAGGCTTGATGGAAGCCTGCCGCTCATTTAAGCGTTCTTCTGGAGTCAGTCCCTTTAAAGCTCCTTCCAGGTCATAAATGGCACCAATTCGTACCAGTGCTTTATACGCAACAGACGCCTCGACCGCTTCTGGATTACTTTTTCCAATTGCCTTAATCGCATTTGCGAAGTGGCGCCTTG
>ENA-OWZO01000333-OWZO01000333.1-human-gut-metagenome-genome-assembly--contig:-NODE-333-length-29346-cov-43.178792_pt1 | contig 29346 bp, 23 predicted proteins | sample MGYA00249260_ERZ652115 | MGnify/ENA primary metagenome ERZ652115 (study PRJEB26925, sample SAMN05827127) | human gut metagenome | biome: ENVO:2100002; feature: ENVO:00000062; material: ENVO:00002003...
CTTTATCTATCTGCCGGTATTGAGTGTGTCGGGTACGATTCGGAAAACCATACGGAGAAAAAGGAAATAGTATCAAATATAAGTTTTATTGTTTGTAAAAGAAAAAACCGCTGAATAACTGTATTCAGCGGTTTTCATGATTTTTCGTTGTTAAAAGTGGTGCCAACGGGAATCGAACCAGTGACACAAGGATTTTCAGTCCTTTGCTCTACCAACTGAGCTATGGCACCGTGGTTTTGCGTGTGCAAAGATAGGTCAAAAACTTGAATCTCCAAAATAATCGGGGCGAAAAAGAGAAAAAATAATTTTTTATGAAAAAAAACCGTTTTTCTTTTGCAGGTATTAAAATTATATCTACCTTTGCAACCGCAAACGACAAACAAACGTTGCAATCGGAATGTAGCGCAGTTGGTAGCGCACTACGTTCGGGACGTAGGGGTCGGGCGTTCGAGTCGCCTCATTCCGACGAAAAGCGGCAGATGATTTCTATCATTTGCCGCTTTTTCATACTACTCTCCCTGTATAAATAATTCGGTTATTATTTTGTGTGACATGAGATTATTTATATCTTTGCAAGTGATTGGATGAAAAAGGTGGAGGGGCGATTAAGCTCCTTTTTTTGTTCTTAATAGTTAATACATGATAGATAAAAACGTTGTAGCTCGGATTGTAGAGGAGTGGCTGGCAGACAAAAGCTATTTCCTGGTCGACGTGAATGTGAGCCCCGATGACAAGATTGTAGTGGAAATCGACCACGCAGAGGGCGTGTGGATAGACGACTGTGTGGAACTGAGTCGTTACATCGAGTCAAAATTAAGTCGTGAAGAAGAAGATTACGAACTGGAGGTCGGTTCTGCGGGAATCGGTCAGCCGTTCAAGGTCCTGCAGCAGTATCTGGCCCATGTGGGATGTGAGGTCGAAGTGATGGACAAGTCCGGCAAGAAATGGACCGGCGTGCTGACGGATGCCAATGAAGAGAACTTTACCCTTACGGTAGAGGTGAAGGTAAAACCGGAAGGAGCCAAACGCCCGAAGCTGGTGGAACAGAATGTAACTTTTACGTATGATGAGATAAAATACACCAAATACTTAATTAGCTTTAAATAATTATGGCCAAAAAAGAAGAAACAGTCAGCTTGATTGACACATTCTCGGAATTTAAGGAGTTGAAGAATATTGACCGCACCACCATGGTGAGCGTGTTGGAAGAATCATTCCGCAGCGTGATTGCGAAGATGTTCGGTACAGATGAAAACTATGATGTGATTGTAAATCCGGATAAGGGGGACTTTGAAATCTGGCGTAACCGTGAAGTGGTGGCAGATGACGAACTGACGAATCCCAACCTGCAGATTACTCTGTCGGAAGCACGTAAGATCGATGCATCATACGAGGTGGGTGAGGAAGTGACCGATGAAGTGATTTTTGAGAAATTCGGCCGCCGCGCGATTCTGAATCTTCGCCAGACACTGGCTTCGAAGATTCTGGAACTGGAAAAAGACAGCTTGTACAACAAATATATTGATAAAGTGGGTACCGTCATCAGTGCGGAAGTTTATCAGATATGGAAGAAGGAAATCCTGTTGCTGGACGATGAAGGTAACGAACTGCTGTTGCCGAAGACAGAACAGATTCCGAGCGATTTCTACCGGAAGGGAGAAACAGCCCGTGCGGTAGTGGCCCGTGTGGACAACAAGAACAACAATCCGAAGATTATTTTGAGCCGTACTTCTCCGGTGTTCCTGCAGCGCTTGTTCGAACAGGAAGTACCTGAAATCAATGACGGGTTGATTACCATCAAGAAAATTGCCCGTATCCCGGGTGAACGTGCCAAGATTGCCGTAGAGTCATACGACGAACGGATTGATCCGGTAGGTGCTTGTGTAGGTGTGAAGGGTTCCCGTATTCATGGTATCGTCCGTGAACTGCGTAACGAAAATATCGATGTCATTAACTATACATCCAATACGCAGCTGTTTATCCAGCGTGCCTTGAGCCCGGCTAAAGTTTCTTCCATCGTTATGCACGAGGATGAAAAGAGAGCTGAAGTTTACCTGAAGCCGGAAGAAGTGTCTTTGGCTATCGGTAAGGGCGGATTGAACATCAAGTTGGCCAGCATGCTGACAGAATACACGATTGACGTATATCGTGAACTGGGCGAGGATGCAGGCACCGACGAGGATATCTACCTGGACGAATTCAAGGATGAGATTGATGAGTGGGTTATCAATGCCATCAAGGGTATCGGTATCGATACGGCGAAAGGCGTATTGAATGCTCCGCGTGAGATGTTGATTGAAAAGGCAGACCTGGAAGAAAATACGGTGGACGATGTCCTGAGAATTTTAAAAGCAGAGTTTGAGGAATAACGCTTTGAAGCGGTAAACAGAGGAGAATGAATTTCATTCTCGTCTGCTTATTTATCTGTGACTGATATAATATTTCCCCTGAACTCTATTAAAATGTGATGAATTATGACTATAAGATTGAATAAAGTAACAAGAGATTTGAATGTCGGAATAACCACGGTCGTAGACTTTTTGCAGAAAAAAGGCTATACGGTCGAGGCTAATCCAAATACCAAAATTACCGAGGAACAGTATGCTGTGCTGGTGAAAGAGTTCAGCAAGGACAAAGATTTGAAAATAGAGTCGGAGAAAATTATTCAGGAGCGGCAAAATAAAGACCGAAACAAGGCTTCTGTTTCTATCGAAGATATCCACCCGGAATTGAAAAAGACGGAGGTGATAGAAACGGTGGTTCCGGAAGATGTGCGTCCTAAATTCAAGCCTGTAGGAAAGATAGACTTGGATACACTGAAAAGGAAGAAGAAACCGGCTGTGGTTGAGCCTGCTGAAGTTCCTGCCGCGCAGGAAGGGCCAGCTAAGCCAGAACCTGAAAATAAAGAACCTGAGGTAGAGAAGGTGGAAAAGGTGGAAACGGTGGAAGTTCCCATCCCGCAGCAACCTCAGCAAGTAGAAAAAGAAGAAACGAAACAGCCGGAGATAAAGGCAGAAGAATTGAAATCAGCGCCGATGGAAGAAGAAAAAAAGCAACAAACCGTTCAGGAAAATAAAGAAGACGAAGTTTTTAAAATTCGCCCGACAGAATTTAAATCAAAGATTAATGTAGTAGGCCAAATCGATTTGGCTGCATTGAACCAGTCAACCCGCCCGAAGAAGAAATCGAAGGAGGAGAAGAAAAAAGAGAGAGAGGAAAAGGACAAGTTGCGCCAGGAACAGCGCAAGCAAATGAAAGATGCCATTATCAAGGAAATCCGAAAAAGTGATGATAAAACAGACAAGGGTGGCCTGAACGATGAGGCTTCGAAAAAGAAAAAACGTAACCGGATCAACAAGGAACGTGTAGACATCAACAATGCTTCGGCCAATGTGGGTGGTGCTCCACGCAATGAGAAGGGTGGCAAGTCGAACCAGAACCAGTCACAAGGCGGAAAGCATAACAAGGACCGTTTCAAGAAACCGGTGGTAAAACAGGAGGTCAGCGATGAGGATGTAGCTAAACAAGTGAAGGAAACGCTTGCCCGCCTGACCAACAAAGGAAAGAATAAGGCTGCTAAGTACCGTAAGGAAAAACGTGAGAATATCCAGAACCGCCAGTTGGAACAGGAAGAACTGGAACAGGAAGAAAGCAAGGTATTGAAGCTGACAGAATTCGTGACGGCCAACGAGCTGGCCAACATGATGGACGTACCCGTTACGCAAGTTATCTCTACTTGTATGAGCGTGGGTATCATGGTGTCTATCAACCAGCGTCTGGATGCGGAAACCATCAACCTGGTAGCCGAAGAATTTGGATTTAAGACAGAATATGTGAGCGCCGAAGTGGCACAGGCTGTAGAGGAAGAGGCCGATGCCGAAGAAGACTTGCAGCCGCGTGCACCGATTGTCACGGTGATGGGACACGTAGACCACGGTAAGACTTCTTTGCTGGACTACATCCGTAAGGCGAATGTGATTGCCGGTGAAGCCGGTGGTATTACCCAGCATATCGGTGCCTATAACGTGAAACTGGAAGACGGTCGTCGTATCACTTTCCTGGATACGCCGGGACACGAAGCCTTTACGGCCATGCGTGCCCGTGGTGCGAAGGTGACCGACGTGGTGATCATCATTGTGGCTGCCGATGATAACGTGATGCCGCAGACCAAAGAGGCCATCAACCATGCCATGGCGGCAGGTGTACCTATCGTGTTTGCCATCAATAAGATTGATAAACCGAATGCCAATCCGGACCGAATCAAGGAAGAACTGGCTGCCATGAACTTCCTGGTGGAAGAATGGGGCGGAAAGTACCAGTCACAGGATATCTCGGCAAAGAAGGGTACGGGTGTACACGAATTGCTGGAAAAAGTGTTGCTGGAAGCCGAAATGCTGGATCTGAAAGCTAATCCGAACCGGAAGGCTACAGGTTCCATCATTGAATCTTCTTTGGACAAGGGACGTGGTTATGTGGCTACGGTACTGGTTTCCAACGGAACCTTGCATGTAGGCGATATTGTGCTGGCCGGAACTTCATACGGTAAGGTAAAGGCGATGTTCAACGAACGTAACCAGCGCATGAAAGAGGCCGGTCCTTCTGAACCGGTGCTGATTCTGGGATTGAACGGTGCGCCGGCTGCGGGTGATACATTCCATGTATTGGATACGGAACAGGAAGCCCGTGAAATTGCCAACAAGCGTGAACAGTTGCAGCGTGAACAGGGCTTGCGTACCCAGAAGATGCTGACCCTTGACGAAGTGGGCCGCCGTCTGGCACTGGGTGACTTCCACGAACTGAATGTCATCGTGAAAGGTGACGTGGACGGTTCTGTAGAAGCCTTGAGCGATTCGTTGATCAAACTGTCTACCGAACAGATTCAGGTGAATGTCATCCACAAAGGTGTGGGACAGATTTCCGAATCGGATGTGTCACTGGCTGCCGCTTCCAATGCCATTATCGTAGGTTTCCAGGTTCGTCCGTCAGGAAACGCCGCGAAACTGGCTGAACAGGAAGGTGTGGATATCCGCAAGTATTCTATTATTTACGATGCGATTGAAGAAGTGAAATCGGCCATGGAAGGTATGCTGGCCCCGACTTTGAAGGAACAGGTGACTGCTACCATCGAAGTACGCGAAGTGTTCAACATCAGCAAGGTGGGTATGGTAGCCGGTGCGGTAGTAAAGACCGGAAAGGTGAAACGTACCGACAAGGCTCGTCTGATTCGCGACGGTATCGTCATCTTTACGGGTTCAATCAATGCCCTGAAACGTTTCAAGGACGATGTGAAGGAAGTGGGTACCAACTTTGAATGTGGTATCAGCCTGACGAACTGCAACGACCTGAAGGTGGGTGACGTGATTGAAACTTTCGAAGAAGTGGAAGTAAAGCAGACATTGTAAAGACATACGTCTGACCATTGTTTGGGTGCAAATAAATACATTTGTCATTCAGAGCAAAGCGAAGAATCTTGTATTCACCCATCAGGCATGGGCACAAGTTCTTCGCTTTGTTTTTTAATTTACGCATAGGATGGAGACACTCGACTGGATAATTGTAGCCGTACTGGCTATGGGAGCCGTTTCAGGTTTTATGAAAGGCTTTCTCAAGCAACTGGCTTCCATTGTGGGGCTGGTGGCCGGATTGCTGGTGGCACGTGCCTTGTTTGCCGGTTTGGGCGAGCAACTGGCGGTGAAGGTAGGGACTTCCGTGACTTTCGGGCAGATACTGGCCTTCCTGCTGATTGGACTGGTCGTACCGCTGGGGTTGTCTCTGTTGGCATCGACATTGACAAGAATCGTGGAATGGATCAACCTGGGCTTCGTGAACCGTTGGCTGGGGGCTGGATTGGGTACGCTTAAATATCTCCTGATAATCAGTGTGGTGATTCATTTTGTCGATTTTGCAGACTCTAAAGATAACTTAATACATTCAACCACTAAAAGGAGTTCGTTGTTATATTATCCGATAAAGGATTTTTCCGGCTTCTTTTATCCGGTGATAGAAAACCTAAAAGAGAAATTTATAGAAACAGATAATAATCAGATTTGATATGCAATTAGAACCCAACAAATATGTGAAGGAACTGACGCAGGAGAAGTACAAATATGGCTTCACCACGGATGTTCACACAGATATCATAGAGAAGGGACTGAACGAGGAGGTCGTACGGCTGATTTCTTCCAAGAAGGGAGAACCCGACTGGTTGCTTGAGTTCCGCTTGAAGGCGTTCCGCTATTGGCAGACACTGGAGATGCCTACATGGGCGCATTTGAATATTCCGGAGATAGATTATCAGGCTATTTCGTATTATGCAGATCCGACGAAGAAGAAAGACGGGCCGAAAAGTCTGGATGAGGTGGATCCGGAACTGTTGAAGACTTTCGACAAACTGGGTATTCCGTTGGAGGAACGTATGGCCCTGAGTGGTATGGCCGTGGATGCGGTCATGGACTCGGTGTCTGTAAAGACAACCTTCAAGGAGACTTTGATGGAAAAAGGTATTATCTTCTGCTCCATCAGTGAGGCGGTGCGTGAACATCCGGATTTGGTGAAGAAATACCTGGGCTCGGTAGTGGGCTATCGGGATAATTTTTTTGCCGCATTGAATTCGGCGGTGTTCAGTGACGGATCGTTCGTGTACATCCCGAAAGGGGTACGGTGTCCGATGGAGCTGTCCACTTATTTCCGTATCAATGCAGCCAATACGGGGCAGTTTGAACGCACCCTGATTGTGGCCGACGACGACAGTTACGTGTCTTACCTGGAAGGATGTACGGCGCCGATGCGTGACGAGAACCAGCTCCATGCTGCTATCGTGGAAATCGTGGTGCTCGACCGTGCGGAAGTGAAATATTCTACCGTGCAGAACTGGTATCCGGGTGATGCGGAAGGCAAGGGAGGTGTGTATAACTTTGTGACCAAGCGAGGCAACTGCAAAGGGGTAGACAGCAAACTTTCCTGGACGCAGGTGGAAACGGGTTCCGCCATTACGTGGAAATATCCGAGCTGTATCTTGAGCGGGGATAATTCTACGGCAGAGTTCTATTCTGTGGCCGTGACCAACAACTATCAGCAGGCCGATACGGGTACCAAGATGATTCACCTGGGCAAGAATACCCGTTCTACGATTGTGAGCAAGGGTATCAGTGCCGGAAAGAGCCAGAACTCTTACCGGGGGCTGGTGCGTGTGGCCGAAAAGGCAGACAATGCCCGAAACTACAGCCAGTGTGACTCTTTGCTGCTGGGAAGCCAGTGCGGGGCACATACCTTCCCTTATATGGACATTCACAATGAAACGGCGGTGGTAGAGCATGAGGCAACCACGTCGAAGATTTCCGAAGACCAGATTTTCTATTGCAACCAGCGAGGAATCACTACGGAAGATGCCGTGGGACTGATTGTGAACGGCTATGCAAAGGAAGTGCTCAACAAATTGCCGATGGAGTTTGCCGTAGAGGCGCAGAAATTGCTGTCTGTATCGTTGGAAGGCAGTGTGGGATAAATATAAAATTAAAGTATTATGTTAGAGATAAAGAATTTACATGCCAGCATCAATGGCAAAGAGATATTGAAAGGAATTAACCTGACCGTAAAGTCGGGAGAAGTTCATGCGATCATGGGACCGAACGGTTCAGGAAAGAGTACGTTGAGCAATGTCCTGGTGGGACATCCGGCTTATGAAGTGACAAAGGGTTCAGTGACTTTCGACGGCAAGGACCTGCTGGCCTTGAGTCCGGCCGACCGCAGCCACGAAGGACTGTTCCTGTCGTTCCAGTATCCGGTGGAAATTCCGGGCGTAAGCATGGTGAACTTCATGCGTGCGGCCGTCAACGAGCAGCGGAAATATAAAGGACTGCCGGCGCTGACTGCCAGCGAGTTCCTGAAACTGATGCGCCAGAAAAGAGAAATCGTGGAACTGGACAGCAAGCTGGCCAACCGTTCCGTGAATGAGGGTTTCTCTGGTGGAGAGAAGAAGCGGAATGAGATTTTCCAGATGGCCATGCTGGAGCCGAAGCTGAGCATCCTGGATGAAACGGACTCCGGATTGGACATCGATGCCCTGCGCATTGTGGCCGAAGGAGTGAACAAGTTGAAAACGCCGGAAACCAGCTGCATCGTGATTACACACTATCAGCGTCTGCTCGACTACATCAAGCCGGATATTGTACACGTGCTTTACAAAGGCCGTATCGTGAAAACGGCAGGTCCTGAACTGGCTCTGGAACTGGAAGAAAAAGGTTACGATTGGATTAAGAAAGAACTGGGAGAATAAGCATGAAAGCAGAACAGCAATATATTGACCTTTTCACGCAGTGCGAGGCGATGATTTGCCGGCATAGTGCCGAGGCGCTGAATGTGCCCCGTGCCAAAGCTTTCGCCGACTTTGAACAGCTGGGCTTTCCCACTCGCAAGCAGGAAAAGTATAAATACACGGAGGTGGGCAAGTATTTTGCCCCGAATTATGGACTGAACCTGAACCGGCTGGAGATTCCGGTCAATCCGTATGAGGTGTTCAAGTGTGATGTGCCCAACATGAGCACGTCGCTCTATTTCGTGGTGAACGATGCGTTTGACAAGCATGTGCATCCTTCGGCCCAACTGCCGGAAGGTGTGTATTTCGGGAGTTTGAAAGACATGGCCGAACAGCGTCCGGAACTGGTAAAGAAATATTACGGAAAGTTGGCCGATACTTCGAAAGATGCGTTGGCTGCCTTCAATACGATGTTTGCCCAGGATGGTGTGTGCATGTATGTGCCGAAGAACGTCGTAATGGAACGTCCGATACAGTTAGTGAATATTCTGCGGGCAGACGTAGACTTTATGGTGAACCGCCGGGTGCTGATTATCCTGGAGGAAGGGGCACAGGCCAAGCTGTTGGTATGTGACCACGCCATGGACAATGTGAACTTCCTTTCTACGCAGGTGGTGGAAGTCTTTGCCGGAGAAAATTCAGTGTTCGACCTGTATGAGCTGGAAGAAACCCATAACAGTACGGTACGCTTCAGCAACTTGTATGTACATCAGGAGGCCGGAAGCAATGTGCTGTTGAACGGGATGACCCTGCACAACGGAACTACCCGCAATACGACGGAAGTTACGCTGGCCGGAAAGGGAGCGGAAATCAACTTGTGCGGAATGGCCATTGCCGACGCGAATGAGCAGGTGGATAACAATACTTTCATCGACCACAAGGTGTCCGACTGTACCAGCAATGAGTTGTTTAAATATGTGCTTGATGACCAGGCTGTAGGCGCATTTGCCGGTAAAGTGCTGGTGCGTGAAGGTGCGCAGCATACATCTTCCCAGCAGACCAACCGGAACTTGTGTGCTACCCGTGAGGCACGGATGTACACTCAGCCGCAGTTGGAGATTTATGCCGACGATGTGAAATGTTCGCACGGAGCTACGGTGGGCCAGTTGGATGAGAATGCCCTGTTCTACATGCAGCAGCGAGGCATCAGTCTGAAGGAAGCCCGCCTGTTGCTGATGTTTGCATTTGTGAATGAGGTGATTGACCATATCCGCATGGATGCGTTGAAAGACCGCCTGCATCTGTTGGTAGAGAAACGCTTCCGTGGTGAACTGAACAAATGTCAGGGCTGTGCCATCTGTAAATAAAGGGACAGACGAATATAATTATATTTAAGCGAGAATTTATGCAGTACGATGTCAACAAGATAAGGGAAGATTTTCCCATCCTTTCACGGACCGTGTATGGAAAGCCGCTGATTTATCTGGACAACGGAGCCACGACCCAGAAACCTCGTTGTGTGGTGGAATCCATTACAGACGAATACTATTCGGTGAATGCCAACGTACATCGTGGGGTACATTTCCTTTCCCAGCAGGCTACGAACCTGCATGAGGCTTCGCGCGAGACCGTGCGTAAGTTCATTCATGCGCGCAGTACCTCGGAGATTGTCTTTACGCGTGGAACGACCGAGAGCATCAATCTGGTGGCTTCTTCCTTTGTAGACAGCCAGATGAAAGAAGGTGACGAGGTGATTGTTTCAGTCATGGAGCATCACAGCAACATTGTTTCATGGCAGCTTCAGGCAGCCCGGAAGGGGATTGTGCTGAAAGTGATTCCGATGAACGACCGTGGTGAACTGCTGTTGGATGAATACAAGAAACTTTTCTCGGAAAAGACGAAACTGGTTTCCGTGGCGCACGTGTCGAATGTGCTGGGTACCATCAATCCGGTGAAGGAAATCATTGACTTTGCCCATTCACAGGGGGTTCCTGTACTGGTGGACGGTGCACAGAGTATTCCCCACATGACAGTGGACGTGCAGGCATTGGATGCCGATTTTTATGTGTTCAGCGGACATAAGGTATATGGTCCTACGGGAATTGGTGTCCTTTATGGAAAAGAGGCATGGCTGGAGAAGCTGCCTCCTTACCAGGGAGGAGGGGAGATGATCCAGAACGTGTCGTTTGAAAAAACGACCTTTAATGAACTTCCTTTCAAGTTTGAGGCAGGTACGCCCGACTATATCGGTTCCACCGCGTTGGCAAAAGCATTGGATTACGTGTCGGCCATCGGCATGGACCGTATTGCGGCCTATGAGCACGAACTGACCCAGTATGCGATGAAACGTTTGAAGGAAATCCCGGGCATGCGGATTTTTGGAGAGGCGGAGCAGAAGGGTGGCGTCATTTCATTCCTGGTGGGCAACATCCATCATTTTGATATGGGCACGCTGCTCGACCGTTTGGGAATTGCCGTACGTACCGGTCATCACTGTGCGGAACCGTTGATGCATAGATTAGGCATTGAAGGCACCGTACGTGCTTCTTTCGGCTTGTATAATACAAAAGAGGAAGTTGATGCACTGGTGGCTGGTATTCAGCGTGTGAGCCAGATGTTTGCTTGAGTGAAGAACGCTTGAGTGAAAAAATAAAATCTCCCGGCTGGTTTTCCTGGAAAGGAAAATCGGTCGGGAGAGTTTTTATATGGGTCTGTCAGCGGACAGCCATCGTAGCGTTTGCCAGCCATTCTTTTTGTGCCTGAGGCAGGAACGGAGAAAGTGAGGTGTACACTTGCTGGTGATAGCTGTTCAACCATTCCTTTTCTTCCGGACTGAGCAATTCCGGCAAGAGCGGCTTGAGGTCGATCGGACACAGGGTGAGCGGTTCGAATTTGTAGAACTCACCAAATTCAGTCGTCTGGTCTTTGACTATCAGCATGGTGTTTTCTGTACGTACCCCGTAGCGTCCGGCTTTGTACACGCCCGGTTCGTTGGTCACTGTCATTCCCGGCAGGAGCAGGGCCGGCATGTGGTTCATGCGGAACTGATGAGGCCCTTCGTGTACGTTGAGGAAATGGCCTACTCCATGCCCCGTTCCGTGTCCGTAGTTCATGCCTGCCTTCCAGATGAACTGACGGGCCAGCACATCCAGTTGCGTGCCGCAAGTGCCATACGGGAAGTGTGCCATGGAAAGCTGGATGAATCCTTTCAAAATCAAGGTATAGTCTTTCTTCTGGTCTTCGGTGACAGGACCCAGGGAGATGGTGCGGGTGATGTCGGTGGTGCCGTCCAGGTATTGTGCGCCACTGTCGAGCAGCAAGAATCCTTCCGGTTGCAGCGTGGCGGCTGTTTCTTCTGTCGCTTCATAATGTACGATGGCTCCGTGTGCCTGATAGCCGGCAATCGTATCGAAGCTGATGCCCTTGAAATCTTTCTGGGCCGCGCGGAAGGCATACAGTTGCTGGTCGATGGTGATTTCGGTTTCTTTCCCGCTCTTTACCGCCTCTTCCAGCCAGCAAAGGAAATTCACCATGGCCACACCATCGCGGAGCATGGCCTGATGGAAACCGGCAATTTCAGTCTCGTTCTTGATGGCCTTCATATATAAAACCGGAGAATCGTGGAGCAGGACTTTGCTGTGGAGGCTGGCTGCCTGATATAGTGCATAATTGGTAGAACCGGACAGTTGCAGGTTTTCTTCCTTATACTCTTCCAGATCTTGGGCCACCTGGGAATAGTCCTTGGCCTGTATCTGGTTCTCAGTCAGATAGCTGCGGGTCTCTGCTGTCAGCTTGTCGGGATGAATATAGAGGGTAGCAGCATCAGCCGTAATCAACAGATAGCCGACGAAGACCGGGTTGCAATGTACGTCCGTGCCTCTCATGTTCAAGACCCAGGCAATTTCATCCAAGGCTGAAATCAACAGACCTTTTGCCCCTTCCTCTTTGAGAGCTTTTCTTATCCGGCCGATTTTCTGCTTGCACGGTTCGCCGCTGTATTCCAGAGGAAGGATGAAAGGAGGGTCGAGGGGCAGGGAAGGACGGTCTTTCCATAATGTACGGAACGGGTCGTCCACGGTTACCAGCTCCAGTCCGTATGATTGAAGAGCCTTTTTCAGCTGCATGGCCTCGGAGATGCTGTTGACCCATCCGTCAATGCCGACCTTTTCGCCTGCTTTCAATACGCTTCCCAGCCATTCGGCGATGGAAGGTGTTTCCGGCAGCCGGTCTTTAAACAAAGTAAGACCGCTTCCTTGAAGTTGGTCGGCCGCTTGCAGGAAATAACGGGAATCGGTCCACAATCCGCCGTCGGACAAGGTGATGACCGCAATACCGGCAGAACCCGTGAAACCGGATATCCATTTCCGGCTTTCCCAATGCGCCGGTACATACTCGCCCGAATGAGGGTCGGTACTGGGAACAATAAAGGCAGAGATTCCCTCCGCAGCCATTTGCTTGCGTAAGGAATCAATTCTTTCAGCTATAAGATTCATGGTGTAAATGATAAAATAAAATATATAAACCTGTCAGGCAAAAATAATAAATCTGCCAGAAAAGGCCTCTTCAGTGTGCTCTTAATCTTTGATTTTTGAATAAAATATTCTGGAAAGTTTTGTAAATAAAGAAAGTATGTGTAATTTTGCGCCGCAAATTGACTGCGGAATAATTTAATAACAACATACTTAATTTTAAAAACATGATTGTAGTACCAGTAAAAGAAGGCGAAAACATTGAAAAAGCGCTGAAGAAATTCAAAAGAAAATTTGAAAAAACAGGTGTTGTAAAAGAACTGAGAAGCAGACAGCAGTATGACAAACCGTCTGTTTTGAAGAGACTTAAAATGGAACGTGCGATTTACGTTCAGAAAATGCATCAGAACGAAGATTAATAATTTCACGAAACATTTGAATTATTGAATTCTTTTTCATAAATTCGTTGCTGAGAATAAAAGCGATGTCTCTATGTGGAAAGATTCTTTTCTGAAGTATCTTCTTTTCGAAAGGAACTATTCGGAGAAAACGATTATAAGTTACGGAACAGATCTGGACGAATTTGAAGCATATTTCAAAGGGGTGGATGAGGAGCTTGATTTCGCAAAAGTGGATGCCGATTTAATCCGTGGATGGGTACTCTCATTGATGGAAGACGGTTGCGCGGAAACAACGGTGAACAGGAAACTGAGTTCGCTCCGGTCATTTTATCGCTATCTGTTACGCCAGAAGGCGGTAGCGGTGGACCCGGCTGCAAAAGTAGTCGGACCGAAGAAAAAGAAACCATTGCCGGTTTTCTTGAGGGATGAAGATATGGATTCGTTGCTTGAAGAAAAAGGCTTTGCGCAGACTTTTGAAGGAGTCCGTGACAGAACGATGTTGGAGGTGTTTTATTCAACGGGTATTCGTCGGGCGGAATTGATTGCTTTGAAAGATGCGGATGTGGATTTTTCTTCCTCAGTGATAAAGGTGACGGGGAAAAGAAATAAACAACGCCTGATTCCTTTTGGGGTGAGGTTGAAAGAGGTGCTGGAGTCTTATCTGGCAGCAAGAAATCGTTTTTATGCAGGGGAGTGCGGGACATTTTTTATCCGGAAAAAAGGAGAACCTTTGTCTCCGTCGTCTGTAAATTATATTGTGAAGCGATACCTGTCGAAGGTGGTGACGCTGAAGAAGAAAAGCCCACATGTGCTGCGGCATACTTTCGCAACCACGATGCTGAATCATCATGCAGAACTGGAAGCCGTGAAGGAGCTGCTGGGGCATGAGAGTTTGACTACCACTGAAGTGTACACACATACTACCTTTGAGGAGTTAAAACAAGTTTATGAACAAGCTCATCCTAGAGCGTAAAGAAAAGGAGGTTTTTATGGAAGTAAGAATTCAATCCATTCATTTCGATGCATCTGAAAGATTAGAGGCTTTTATTCAGAAAAAGGCCGAGAAGCTCGAGAAGTTTTGTGACAATATAAAGAAAGTAGAGGTGTCTTTGAAAGTAGTGAAACCTGAAACGGCAATGAACAAAGAGGCCGGTGTGCGTATTTTGGCGCTAAATTCAGAGTTTTACGCAGAAAAAGTAAGTGATACATTCGAAGAATCAATAGACGTGTGCATGGATGCACTGTCTAAGCAACTGATGAAAGCCAAAGAAAAACTTCAGGGAAAATAAAAAAGTTGCGCAAATGTTTTGTAATTAAAAAATAATATCTAACTTTGCAGCCGCTAAGTCGCGAAAAATAAGGCGGCTGCAAAGTTTTTTAAATCTCGCCTCTTTAGCTCAGTTGGCCAGAGCACGTGATTTGTAATCTCGGGGTCGTTGGTTCGAATCCGACAAGAGGCTCGAAGAAAAAGAGGTGGTGTTAACCATCTAATTTGAGAGTGGGGCAAATACCAGAGTGGCCAAATGGGGCAGACTGTAAATCTGCTGGCTTACGCCTTCGGTGGTTCGAATCCATCTTTGCCCACCAAATTTGCGGAAGTAGCTCAGTTGATAGAGCATTAGCCTTCCAAGCTGAGGGTCGCGGGTTTGAGTCCCGTCTTCCGCTCTCTTTTCTTCTTTTGCTGTTATAGCTCAGCGGTAGAGCACTTCCTTGGTAAGGAAGAGGTCCCGGGTTCAAGTCCCGGTAACAGCTCGTGAAATTGTAAAGCTGATTATTAATCAAAATAAATAAGTAAAGCTATGGCTAAAGAGAAATTTGAACGCACCAAACCGCATGTGAACATTGGTACGATTGGTCACGTTGACCACGGTAAAACAACTTTGACTGCTGCTATCACTAAAGTATTGGCAGAAAGAGGTTTCACTAAAGCTGACGAAATCAAGTCTTTCGATCAGATCGATAACGCTCCGGAAGAAAAGGAACGTGGTATTACCATCAATACTTCTCACGTAGAGTATGAAACTGCAAATCGTCACTATGCTCACGTTGACTGTCCGGGACACGCCGACTATGTAAAGAACATGGTTACTGGTGCTGCTCAGATGGATGGTGCGATCATCGTAGTTGCTGCAACTGATGGTCCGATGCCTCAGACTCGTGAACACATCCTGTTGGCTCGTCAGGTAAACGTACCGCGCTTGGTTGTTTTCTTGAACAAGTGTGATATGGTTGACGATGAAGAAATGTTGGAACTGGTTGAAATGGAAATGCGCGAATTGCTGTCATTCTATGACTTCGACGGTGACAATACTCCTATCATCCGCGGTTCTGCACTGGGTGCATTGAACGGTGTAAAAGAATGGGAAGATAAGATTATCGAACTGATGGATGCAGTTGATAACTGGATTCCTCTGCCTCCGCGTGATGTAGATAAACCTTTCTTGATGCCGGTTGAAGACGTATTCTCAATCACTGGTCGTGGTACTGTAGCAACAGGACGTATCGAAGCTGGTCGCGTAAAAGTTGGTGACGAAGTTGAAATCTTGGGTCTTGGTGAAGATAAGAAATCAGTTGTAACTGGTGTTGAAATGTTCCGTAAGATCTTGGACGAAGGTGAAGCTGGTGATAACGTAGGTTTGCTGCTTCGTGGTATCGACAAGAACGAAATCAAACGTGGTATGATTCTGTGTCACCCGGGTCAGGTTAAAGCTCATTCTAAATTCAAAGCTGAGGTTTATATCCTGAAGAAAGAAGAAGGTGGTCGTCACACTCCGTTCCACAACAAATATCGTCCTCAGTTCTATCTGCGTACTATGGACTGTACAGGTGAAATCACTTTGCCGGAAGGTACAGATATGGTAATGCCGGGTGATAACGTAACAATCACTGTAGAATTGATCTACCCGGTTGCATTGAACGTAGGTCTGCGCTTCGCTATCCGTGAAGGTGGTCGTACAGTAGGTGCTGGTCAGATTACTGAACTTCTCGACTAATACATCTCTGAATAAATAGTTAATAGTTCCCGGAGTCATTCGGGAACTATTTTTACGGGAATAGCTCAGTTGGTAGAGCATCGGTCTCCAAAACCGAGTGTCGGGAGTTCGAGTCTCTCTTCCCGTGCCAAAATTAAAGGAATATGTTTAAGAAGATAACGAATTATTGTAAGGAATCTTACGACGAACTAGTCCATAAAGTATCGTGGCCTACTCGTTCAGAACTTTCTAGCAGTGCAGTGGTTGTTTTAACTGCTTCCCTCCTCATTGCACTCGTCGTTTTTCTAATGGATTCTGCCTTCCAGTTCATCATGGAAGATGTTATCTATCCGCACTAATAAACAGTAAAAAGAATGTCTGAGATTGAAAAGAAATGGTACGTGTTGCGTGCCGTAAGTGGAAAAGAAAGCAAGGTAAAAGAGTATCTTGATGCAGACATCAAGCATGGTAACCTTGGCGACTATGTATCTCAGGTGTTGATTCCTACCGAAAAAACATATCAGGTGCGTAATGGTAAGAAAATCGTAAAAGAGAGAACTTACCTTCCTGGTTATGTGCTGGTGGAAGCTGCTTTGGTCGGTGAGGTGGCTCATCATTTGAGAAATACCCCGAACGTAATCGGTTTCCTGGGAGGAATGGATCATCCAGTCCCTCTGAGACAGTCGGAAGTGAATCGTATTCTGGGTACGGTGGATGAACTTCAAGAAGGTGGTGAGGATTTGAATATCCCTTACACCGTTGGAGAAACAGTGAAAGTTAGCGTAGGACCGTTCAGCGGATTCAGTGGACTCATTGAAGAAGTGAATGCGGAAAAACGCAAACTGAAAGTAATGGTCAAAATATTCGGACGGAAAACTCCGTTGGAATTAGGCTTTACGGATGTGGAAAAGGAATAATGCATTTTGTTACGTGCAGTTGTTCCATTCGTTAAATACTTATATAAAAATTACAAAAGAAAATGGCTAAAGAAGTTGCTGGACTAATCAAATTACAGATTAAAGGAGGCGCTGCAAATCCATCACCTCCCGTTGGACCTGCTCTGGGTTCTAAGGGTATTAATATCATGGAATTTTGCAAGCAATTCAACGCCAGAACCCAGGACAAGGCAGGTAAGGTATTACCTGTAATCATTACCTACTACACAGACAAGTCTTTTGATTTCGTAATCAAAACTCCTCCTGTAGCTATTCAGTTGCTTGAGGCTGCCAAAATCAAGAGTGGATCTGCTGAACCGAACCGCAAGAAAGTGGCTGAACTGACTTGGGACCAGATTCGTGCAATCGCTCAGGATAAGATGGTTGACTTGAACTGCTTTACTATCGAATCTGCTATGTCAATGGTAGCAGGAACAGCTAGAAGTATGGGTATCGCTGTAAAAGGTGACTTCCCGGGTAATAACTAATTAACTTCAATTGATAATGGGTAAACTGACAAAAAATCAAAAGTTGGCTGCAGAAAAGATTGAAGCAGGGAAAGCATACTCACTGAAGGAAGCTTCTGAACTGGTAAAGGAAATCACTTTCACCAAGTTTGACGCTTCACTAGATATTGACGTACGTTTAGGTGTAGACCCTCGTAAGGCTAACCAGATGGTAAGAGGTGTGGTATCTCTTCCTCATGGTACAGGTAAGCAGGTACGTGTGCTTGTTCTGTGTACACCGGATGCTGAAGCTGCTGCAAAAGAAGCTGGTGCTGACTATGTTGGTCTTGATGAATATATTGAAAAGATCAAAGGTGGATGGACTGATATTGATGTAATCATCACTATGCCGTCTATCATGGGTAAGATTGGTGCGCTGGGTCGTGTGCTCGGTCCTCGTGGATTGATGCCGAACCCGAAAAGCGGTACTGTAACTATGGATGTAGCTAAAGCTGTTAAGGAAGTTAAGCAAGGTAAGATTGACTTTAAGGTTGACAAGAGCGGTATCGTTCATACTTCAATCGGTAAGGTGTCTTTCACTGCTGACCAGATCCGTGAAAATGCGAAAGAATTTATCGCTACTATCATCAAACTGAAACCGACCACAGCTAAAGGTACTTATATTAAGAGTATTTATCTTTCAAGTACTATGAGTAAGGGTATCAAGATTGACCCGAAATCAGTAGACGAAATCTAATAATTAAGGAGGAATCATGAGAAAGGAAGATAAAGGCGTAATTATTGGTCAGTTGGCTGATATCGTAAAGCAATACGGACATTTTTACTTGGTAGACACAACTGCAATGGATGCAGCTGCTACTAGCGACCTTCGTAAGAAATGTTTTAAGGCTGGTATCAAACTGATGGTTGTGAAGAATTCTTTGCTTCACAAAGCTTTGATGAGCTTGGATGTAGACTACTCACCCTTGTTCGATTCTTTGAAGGGTACTACTTCAGTAATGTTTTGCGAAACAGCTAATGTACCGGCAAAACTGTTGAAGGAATATAAGGACAGTGTTCCGACCCTGAAAGCTGCTTATGCAGAAGAAGGATTCTATGTGGGTGCAGACCAGTTGGAAGCTCTCGCAACAATCAAGAGCAAGAACGAAGTCATTGCAGACATTGTGGCTTTGCTGCAGTCTCCTGCAAAGAACGTTATCTCAGCTCTTCAATCAGGTGGCAACACCATTCACGGTGTTCTTCAGACTTTGGCAGAACGTGCAGAATAATGGCACGCTGCGCATGAGTCAAGAAACCAAAACAACTTTAATATTTAAATAGTACAAACAATTAAATTTCATACAAAAATGGCAGATTTGAAAGCTTTTGCAGAACAATTAGTTAACTTGACAGTAAAAGAAGTTAATGAACTTGCAACTATCCTTAAAGAAGAATATGGTATTGAACCTGCTGCTGCAGCTGTAGCTGTTGCTGCTGGTCCTGCTGCTGCTGGTGCAGCTGCTGCTGAAGAAAAAACTTCATTCGATGTAGTTTTGAAGAGCGCAGGTGCTGCTAAACTGCAGGTTGTTAAGGCAGTGAAAGAAGCTTGTGGTCTTGGCTTGAAAGAAGCAAAAGACTTGGTTGACGGTGCTCCTAGCACAGTAAAAGAAGGTTTGGCTAAAGACGAAGCTGAATCTTTGAAGAAAACTTTGGAAGAAGCTGGAGCTGAAGTTGAACTTAAATAAGATTATCCTGTAAATCAGGTAGTTCGGTTAAGAGTCCTCTGTAAAGAGGATTCTTAACCTTTTTGCGTCTATATTAAGTTCACTAGGTTTCAATTGTCGGAACTGTGAGAGTTCCCGACTGTAATTATCCTAGTTTTTACATTTTAAACTCCATACAGATGTCTTCAGAAACTCAAAATCAACGAATTAATTTTGCTTCTATCAAGAATCCGATGCAGTATCCGGATTTCCTGGAAGTACAGTTGAAGTCATTTCAGGACTTCTTACAATTAGATACCCCACCCGAAAAGCGAAAGAACGACGGCTTGTATAAAGTATTTGCGGAAAACTTCCCGATTGCAGATACACGCAACAACTTCGTGCTCGAGTTCCTTGACTACTATATCGATCCGCCTCACTATACCATCGACGACTGTCTGGAACGTGGATTGACTTATAGTGTTCCCTTGAAAGCCAAACTGAAGCTTTATTGTACCGACCCCGATCATGAAGATTTTGATACAGTGATTCAGGATGTGTATCTGGGTCCTATCCCTTATATGACTCCGAAAGGTACTTTCGTCATTAACGGTGCAGAGCGTGTAGTAGTGTCTCAGCTCCATCGTTCACCGGGTGTATTCTTTGGACAAAGCATCCATGCGAATGGAACAAAACTGTATTCTGCCCGAATCATCCCATTCAAAGGATCTTGGATTGAGTTCGCTACGGATATCAACAATGTGATGTATGCGTACATCGACCGTAAGAAGAAACTTCCGGTAACTACGTTGTTGCGAGCTGTAGGTTTTGAAAACGATAAGGACATCCTTGAAATTTTCAACCTGGCTGAGGATGTAAAGGTCAACAAGACGAACCTGAAGAAAATCATCGGACGTAAATTGGCTGCCCGTGTATTGAAGACATGGACGGAAGATTTTGTGGATGAAGATACTGGTGAAGTAGTTTCTATTGAACGTAACGAGGTGGTTATCGACCGTGAGACGGTCATTGAACCTGAACACATCGACTTGATCATTGAATCGGGTGTACAGAATATCCTCGTTCACAATGAAGAGGCAAATGCTTCCGACTATTCAATTATTTTCAACACTTTGCAGAAAGACCCGAGTAACTCGGAAAAAGAAGCGGTGTTGTATATCTATCGTCAGTTGCGTAATGCAGACCCTGCAGATGATGCAAGTGCACGTGAGGTAATCAACAACCTGTTCTTCTCTGAAAAACGTTACGACTTGGGTGATGTAGGTCGTTACCGGATCAACAAGAAGTTGAACCTGGATACTCCGATGGATGTCAGAGTGTTGACAAAACAAGATATTATCGAGATTATCAAATATCTCATCGAGTTGATTAACTCAAAGGCAGACGTGGATGATATCGACCACTTGAGCAACCGTCGTGTTCGTACGGTGGGTGAGCAGTTGTCAAATCAGTTCGCTATCGGTCTGGCTCGTATGTCTCGTACGATTCGTGAACGTATGAATGTACGCGACAACGAAGTGTTCACTCCGATTGACTTGATCAATGCGAAGACAATTTCGTCTGTCATCAACTCATTCTTCGGTACCAACGCCTTGTCACAGTTCATGGACCAGACCAACCCGCTGGCTGAAATTACACACAAACGTCGTTTGTCTGCCTTGGGTCCTGGTGGTTTGTCACGTGACCGTGCCGGTTTCGAGGTGCGAGACGTACACTACACTCACTATGGTCGTCTGTGTCCGATTGAAACTCCTGAAGGTCCGAACATCGGTTTGATTTCTTCTTTGTGTGTCTATGCGAAGATCAACGAACTGGGATTCATCGTGACTCCTTACCGTAAGGTGAAGAACGGAGTGGTGGATTTGTCAAACGAAGGCATTGAATATCTTTCTGCAGAGGAAGAAGAAGACAAGATCATTGCACAGGGTAATGCACCGTTGAACGATGACGGTACATTCATCCGCGATAAAGTAAAGGCACGCCGTGATGCCGATTATCCGGTGGTTACACCTGACCAGGTAGAACTGATGGACGTGGCTCCTCAGCAGATTGCTTCTATCGCCGCTTCTTTGATTCCGTTCTTGGAACACGATGACGCGAACCGTGCATTGATGGGTTCTAACATGATGCGCCAGGCAGTTCCTCTGTTGAAGACAGAAGCTCCGATTGTGGGTACTGGTATCGAAAAACAGTTGTGCGAAGATTCACGTACACAGATTGCCGCAGAAGGTGACGGTGTGGTTGATTTCGTAGATGCAACGACAATCCGTATTCTGTATGACCGTACGGAGGATGAAGAATTTGTAAGCTTCGAACCGGCGTTGAAGGAATATCGTATTCCGAAATTCCGTAAGACCAACCAGAGCATGACCATCGACTTGCGCCCGATCTGTAACAAGGGACAGCGCGTGAAGAAGGGTGATATCCTGACTGAAGGTTACTCTACTGCGAACGGTGAACTGGCGTTGGGTAAGAACTTGCTGGTGGCTTACATGCCGTGGAAGGGTTATAACTACGAGGATGCCATCGTATTGAACGAACGTGTGGTACGTGAGGATATCCTGACTTCTGTACACGTGGATGAGTATATCCTGGAAGTACGTGAAACCAAACGTGGTATGGAAGAGCTGACTTCTGATATTCCGAATGTCAGCGAAGAAGCTACCAAGGATTTGGATGAAAACGGTATCGTGCGTGTAGGTGCTCGTATCGAACCGGGTGACATCCTGATTGGTAAAATTACTCCGAAGGGTGAATCAGATCCTTCTCCGGAAGAAAAACTGTTGCGCGCCATCTTTGGTGACAAGGCTGGCGACGTGAAGGATGCTTCTCTGAAGGCTTCTCCGTCACTGCGCGGTGTGGTTATCGGCAAGAAACTGTATTCACGTGTAATCAAGACACGTAGCGAAAAGAATGCAGACAAGGCAATCCTGCCGAAACTGAATGAAGAATTTGAAGAAAAGGCTGCGGCTCTGAAGACTATCCTGATTGACAAGTTGTTGGTTCTGACAGCCGACAAGGTTTCTCAGGGTGTGAAAGACTATCTGGGAACAGAAGTCATTGCCAAGGGAGCCAAGTTTACTAAATATGATCTGGAGTCATTGGATTACACGGTGATTCAGTTGAGCAAATGGACAGCAGATGCGCACAAGAACGACATGATCCGTGACCTTATCATGAATTATTTGAAGAAATACAAGGAGCTGGATGCCGAATTGAAGCGTAAGAAGTTTGCGTTGACTATCGGTGACGAACTGCCTTCAGGTATTATTCAGATGGCCAAGGTTTACATCGCCAAGAAGCGTAAGATTGGTGTGGGTGATAAGATGGCCGGTCGTCACGGTAACAAGGGTATCGTTTCACGTGTAGTACGTCAGGAAGACATGCCGTTCTTGGCTGACGGTACTCCGGTAGATATCGTATTGAATCCGTTGGGTGTGCCTTCTCGTATGAACATCGGTCAGATTTTCGAAGCTGTATTGGGACGTGCCGGAAAAGAATTGGGCGTGAAGTTTGCTACTCCTATCTTCGATGGTGCTACCTTGGAAGATTTGGATAAATGGACAGACAAAGCCGGACTGCCACGTTATTGCAAGACTTATTTGTATGATGGTGGTACAGGTGAACAGTTCGACCAGCCGGCTACGGTAGGTGTGACTTACATGTTGAAACTGGGTCACATGGTTGAAGACAAGATGCATGCCCGTTCAATCGGTCCGTACTCTTTGATTACGCAGCAGCCGCTTGGTGGTAAGGCTCAGTTCGGTGGTCAGCGTTTCGGAGAAATGGAGGTTTGGGCCATCGAAGCCTTCGGTGCAGCTCATGTGCTTCAGGAAATCCTGACAATCAAGTCGGATGACGTGGTTGGACGTTCTAAGGCATACGAAGCAATTGTGAAAGGTGAACCGATGCCTACTCCGGGTATTCCTGAATCTCTCAACGTATTGTTGCACGAACTTAGAGGTCTGTGCTTGAGCATTACGCTGGAATAACTTTTTCAACTGAAGAATGGGTATCGACTCCCATTCTTCCTGATTAAATTCTTCATTATCATAAAATAGAAAGTATGGCTTTTAGAAAAGATACTAAGATAAAAAGTAATTTCTCAAAGATTACGATCGGTCTGGCATCACCCGAAGAGATTCTGGAAAATTCTTATGGTGAGGTGTTGAAACCGGAAACCATCAACTACCGTACCTATAAACCGGAACGTGACGGTTTGTTCTGTGAACGTATCTTCGGTCCGGTAAAGGACTATGAGTGCCATTGTGGTAAGTACAAGCGTATTCGCTACAAAGGTATCGTCTGCGACCGATGCGGTGTGGAAGTAACGGAAAAGAAAGTTCGCCGTGAACGTAGCGGACATATCCAGTTGGTAGTGCCGGTGGCTCACATCTGGTATTTCCGTTCTTTGCCGAACAAGATTGGTTATCTGTTGGGCTTGCCGACCAAGAAACTGGATGCAATTATTTACTACGAACGCTACGTCGTTATCCAGCCGGGTGTGAAGGCTGAAGACGGAGTAAGCAAATACGACTTGTTGTCTGAAGAAGAATATCTGGACATCATGGATACACTTCCAAAGGACAACCAGTACTTGGAAGACAGCGACCCGAACAAGTTCATCGCCAAGATGGGTGCAGAAGCTATCTACGACTTGTTGGTAGGACTGGATTTGGATGCGTTGTCATACGAATTGCGTCACAAGGCAAACAGCGATTCTTCTCAGCAGCGTAAGAACGAGGCTTTGAAACGTTTGCAGGTTGTGGAATCTTTCCGTGCTTCACGTGGCCGCAACAAACCGGAATGGATGATTGTACGTATCGTGCCGGTTATCCCGCCTGAACTTCGTCCGTTGGTTCCGCTGGATGGTGGACGTTTCGCCACTTCCGACTTGAACGATTTGTATCGTCGTGTGATTATCCGTAACAACCGTCTGAAACGACTGATTGAAATCAAGGCTCCGGAAGTAATCTTGCGTAATGAAAAACGTATGCTTCAGGAAGCTGTCGATTCATTGTTCGACAACTCTCGTAAGTCGAGTGCAGTGAAGACAGATGCCAACCGTCCGTTGAAATCTTTGTCAGACAGCTTGAAAGGTAAGCAAGGACGTTTCCGTCAGAACCTGTTGGGTAAGCGTGTCGACTATTCAGCTCGTTCTGTAATCGTTGTAGGTCCGGAACTGAAGATGGGTGAATGTGGTATTCCGAAACTGATGGCTGCCGAATTGTACAAGCCGTTCATTATCCGCAAGCTGATTGAACGTGGTATCGTGAAGACCGTGAAATCTGCAAAGAAGATTGTAGACCGCAAGGAACCTGTGATTTGGGATATTCTGGAACACGTAATGAAAGGTCATCCGGTATTGCTGAACCGTGCGCCGACATTGCACCGTCTGGGTATTCAGGCCTTCCAGCCGAAGATGATTGAAGGAAAGGCTATTCAGTTGCACCCGTTGGCTTGTACTGCGTTCAACGCCGACTTCGATGGTGACCAGATGGCCGTACACTTGCCGTTGAGCAATGAGGCTGTATTGGAAGCTCAGATGCTGATGTTGCAGTCACACAATATTCTGAACCCGGCTAACGGTGCACCTATCACCGTGCCTGCACAGGATATGGTTTTGGGATTGTATTACATTACCAAACTGCGTAAGGGTGCCAAAGGTGAAGGTTTGATTTTCTACGGACCGGAAGAAGCGATGATTGCTTACAACGAAGGAAAGGTAGATATTCACGCCATCATCAGTGTGGTTGCCAATGACTTGGATGAGAACGGCAACATCGTGAAGAAGATGATCAAGGAGACTTCTGTAGGTCGTGTGATTGTCAACGAACTGGTTCCAGATGAATGTGGTTATTTGAATACCATCATTTCCAAGAAGTCTTTGCGCGACATCATCAGCAACGTAATCAAGGCTGTGGGTGTGGCTCGTGCTTGCGAATTCCTGGATGGAATCAAGAACTTGGGTTACAAGAAAGCATTCGAAGGTGGTCTGTCATTTAACTTGGGTGATATTATTATCCCGAAGGAGAAAGAGGAACTGGTAAAACGTGGTAACGAAGAAATCGAACAGATCATGATGAACTATAACATGGGATTCATCACCGATAACGAACGTTACAACCAGGTAATTGATACTTGGACACACGTAAACAGTGACTTGTCAGACATTCTATATAAAACAATTAAGAACGACGACCAGGGATTCAACTCTGTATTCATGATGCTGGATTCCGGAGCCCGTGGTTCTAAGGAACAGATTCGTCAGTTGTCTGGTATGCGTGGTTTGATGGCCAAGCCGCAGAAAGCCGGTGCCGAAGGTGCTCAGATTATTGAAAACCCGATTCTTTCTAACTTTAAGGAAGGTCTTTCGGTGTTGGAGTACTTTATCTCAACCCACGGTGCTCGTAAGGGTCTTGCCGATACCGCGTTGAAGACAGCCGATGCCGGATACCTGACTCGTCGATTGGTAGACGTTTCTCACGACGTCATCATCAACGAAGAAGACTGTGGTACATTGCGTGGTCTGGTTTGCACCGCGTTGAAGAACAACGATGAAGTAATCGCTACGTTGTACGAACGTATCTTGGGCCGTGTATCTGTACACGATATTATCCACCCGACTACTGGTAAGCTGATTGTGGCTGCCGGTGAAGAAATCACGGAAAGCATTGCGGAAGAAATCGAAAATTCTCCGATTGAAAGCGTAGAAATCCGTTCCGTATTGACTTGTGAGTCTAAGAAGGGTGTATGTGCAAAATGTTACGGACGTAACTTGGCTACCAGCCGTATGGTTCAGAAAGGTGAGGCTGTCGGTGTAATCGCTGCACAGTCAATCGGTGAACCGGGTACTCAGTTGACTCTGCGTACATTCCACGCCGGAGGTATCGCCGGTAACATGGCAGCCAATGCAAGTATCGTAGCGAAGAACGATGCACGTCTGGAATTCGAAGAATTGCGTACAGTTGATGCTGTAGAAGAAACTGGCGAACCAGTGAAGATTGTAGTAGGCCGTTTGGCAGAAGTTCGTTTCGTGGATGTCAATACCGGTATCGTATTGTCTACACACAACGTACCTTACGGTTCTAAGTTGTATGCTTCAGACGGTGAAGTGGTTGAAAAGGGCAAGCTGATTGCGAAATGGGACCCGTTCAACGCCGTTATCGTGACGGAAGCTGCCGGTAAGATTGACTTTGAATCTGTGATTGAGAACGTCACTTACAAGGTAGAATCCGATGAAGCTACCGGTTTGCGTGAAATCATCATCACTGAGTCTAAGGATAAGAACAAGATTCCTTCATTGCACATCTTGGATGAAAATGGTGGAATTATCCGTACATACAACTTGCCGGTAGGTGGTCACGTAGTCGTAGAAGACAAGCAGACCGTGAAAGCAGGTGATATTCTGGTGAAGATTCCGCGTGCCGTTGGTAAGGCAGGTGATATCACCGGTGGTCTTCCGCGAGTAACCGAGTTGTTCGAAGCCCGTAACCCGTCTAACCCTGCAGTCGTATCTGAAATCGACGGTGAGGTAACAATGGGTAAGATCAAACGTGGTAACCGTGAAATCATCGTGACTTCCAAGACTGGTGATGTACGCAAGTACTTGGTTGCATTGTCTAAGCAGATTCTGGTTCAGGAAAACGACTACGTACGTGCCGGAACTCCGTTGTCTGATGGTGCCATCACTCCTGCCGATATCCTGGCCATCAAAGGTCCTACAGCCGTTCAGGAATATATCGTAAATGAAATTCAGGACGTGTACCGTCTGCAGGGTGTGAAGATCAACGATAAGCACTTCGAAATCATCGTTCGTCAGATGATGCGTAAGGTACAGATTGATGAACCGGGAGATACTCGCTTCTTGGAACAGCAGGTAGTTGACCGCATTGAATTCAATGAAGAAAACGACCGTATTTGGGGCAAGAAAGTGGTAGTAGATGCCGGTGACTCTCAGAACTTGCAACCGGGACAGATTGTCACAGCCCGCAAGCTCCGCGATGAAAACAGTATGCTGAAACGTCGTGACCTGAAACTGGTGGAAGTACGTGATGCAGTACCTGCTACTTCTACTCAGATTCTGCAGGGTATCACACGTGCCGCATTGCAGACTTCAAGCTTCATGTCGGCTGCTTCCTTCCAGGAAACAACGAAGGTATTGAACGAAGCTGCTATCAACGGTAAGGTGGACAAGCTGGAAGGTATGAAGGAGAACGTAATCTGCGGTCACCTGATTCCGGCTGGTACCGGTCAGCGTGAGTTTGAAAAGATTGTGGTAGGTTCTAAAGAAGAATACGACCGCATCTTGGCCAACAAGAAGAACGTATTGGACTATAGCGAAGTTGAATAATATCAACCGAATATAAAAAGAAAAGCCGTCTCGTTTGAGGCGGCTTTTTTTATGCTTGTTATGTTGCGGTCAGCGGTTTCGTTTCCTTTTCCAGAAGAGCCGGATAAAACGCCCTCCGGTGGCAATGAGCGCCAGGGAAAGTCCGGTGTAGAACACGGCGATGAAACTTTCCGGCAACAAATGTGCCTTGCGGATGGTGACGCCCATCCCAATCATGAATGCCATGACAATCCACCCCTTCACATCGAAGAAAGAGAAGGGACAATGCTTTTCCCGCTTTCCCGAAGTGATGCGTTGCGTATGCTTGCGGTAGAGCTTGTGGAAAACCATGCAGAAGAACAGCAGGAACACCAGACTGGCTTCACAGACCTTCAGGAGCCAGTAGTGCGTGTCCGTAATCCAGCAGGAGACGCCAATTTGCAGAATATTGAGGCCCGCCACCAGCCACACCACGCCAGCCGTCAGCAACAGGGTATTGGAAGAAACTCCGTACTTCATCTTAGCTTAGAACCATTTGATTTTCCGGAAAATAACGAATGCGGCTGCCGACAAGAGAATCGAGAAGCAGACAATCAGGGCAAACGCATGGGGCAAGCCTTCGATGTGAATATCCACGTTCATACCGTAGAAACTGGCAATCAGCGTAGGCACCATCAGGATGATGGAGAGACTGGTCATACGTTTCATGATGGTGTTCACGTTGTTGGAGATAATGGACGCGAAGGCATCCATCGTACCCGTGAGGATGTCACTGTAGATGTTCACCTGGTTGTGAGCCTGTTTCAGTTCGATGAGCACGTCGTCGGTCAGTTCCGCGTTCTGGTAATCCTGTTCATTGAAAATGTTCTGCAGCTTGCCTATCATGACCTCATTGCCACGGATAGACGTGTTGAAGTACACCAGACTCTTCTGCAGGTTCATCAACCGGAGCAAGTCCTCGTTACGGATACTCCGCTCCAGTTCCTTTTCCGCACAGTTCACCTCATTGTTAATCTGTTTCAGGTATTTCAGGAACCACACGGCCGAAGAGTAAATCAGCCGCAGAATCAGTTCGTATTTGTTGGGCACGTTGATGCCCTTGCGCTGCGTATGTTCAATGAAGTCGGGCAGCATCTCCGTAGAGTAGTAGCACACCGAAATCACCAGTTCATTGTTCGTGATGATACCGATGGGCACCGTGACATACGGCACCTTCGAATCGGGCGTCTGCATGGGGATACGCAAGATGGTCAGCAGCCAGTTGCCTTCCGTATCCGTACGCGGCCTTTCGTCCGTATCGGCGATATCGTTCAAGAAAGATTGGGGAACTTTCAATTCATCTTGCAGGAAGCGGAAATCCGACTCATCGGGACATTCCACATTAATCCAGCAGTTGGGCTGCCAGTTCGTTTTTTCTACGAAACCTGCTTCACAAAAAAGATACTTTCTCATGTTTCTGCTCCTTTCCTTCGTTTTAAGCCCGGAGGAGCATCTTCAGAGTAAGGTACAATCTACTCACGACACTCCTTCAGGAAGTGGTTAAAATAATGATAATACGTTCGCGAGTAAGAATCGTCCATATCGTTTCGTTTTAGGGTATAAAAAAAGTTCGTTTTTAGCAAACGAACTCTCAAGCTCTTCAGGTTGGACTTGAACCAACGACCCTCTGATTAACAGTCAGATGCTCTAACCGACTGAGCTACTGAAGAAAGTTTAAACATGTTTTCCTAAAAAGGAGCTCTTCAGGTTGGACTTGAACCAACGACCCTCTGATTAACAGTCAGATGCTCTAACCGACTGAGCTACTGAAGAA
>ENA-OWZO01000343-OWZO01000343.1-human-gut-metagenome-genome-assembly--contig:-NODE-343-length-28739-cov-14.119435_pt1 | contig 28739 bp, 25 predicted proteins | sample MGYA00249260_ERZ652115 | MGnify/ENA primary metagenome ERZ652115 (study PRJEB26925, sample SAMN05827127) | human gut metagenome | biome: ENVO:2100002; feature: ENVO:00000062; material: ENVO:00002003...
GACTGGTTCCGTTCGGCTGTATGAATCAGCTTTTCCATTCGTGGAATATGACTTACTCTGTTTGGCTGTTCGTCTACCAGTTCGTACTCGTCAGCTACTTGCGCTGGTACAAGAAAGATTGGCTGGATAATACGCGGATGATGACGGCTTCCGCTTGGATCGGCTTGGCTTTGGGTGTCTTTTCTCAGATTGCCATTGTTTCGGCAGCCCTCATGTTCAAAGAATCCACGACTCTTTGTGTTTTTTGGATGAACTGCCCGGCAGCCTTGCCCTCCATGATGGTCGCCATCGGCCTCATCGCGCTCGCTCAGCGGAAAGCTCCGCGGCACAACAGAATGGTCAACAAGATCGCGTCCTCGGTCTTCACGGTGTATCTGATTCTGACGGACGGCTTCGCGAACTCCGTGATCGACGATTTCATCAAAGGTCTCGATATGACCGGTTGGATGCTCCTGCTGATCTCGTTCCTGTTAGCGTGCGGCTTCTTCGTTCTCGCCGTCCACCTCGGCTTCATACGCCAAGGCCTGTTTGCTGTGACGGTTGATCGCAACCGTGGCCACTGGTTCGAACTGGTTTGGGACAAAGCAATGGAACGGATCGAACGGGGCGAACATAAGCGGAGTAACGCAAAGGCATAACCTTAAGCAAATGGTGGTGGGCAAACATCGCATGGAATGTTCGTCCACCACCATTTGCTTGATTCAAAACGACATTATCTCGGTTCAGCTTTTCGGACACCACCCTTAATGATATGCCATTCCAATTCTTCTCAGAATGATTCCATATAATCGGAGTACAAAGGAGACTATTAGTTATGTCGTTACAGTTATCTGACTGTAACGACATAACTAATAGTCTCCTCTAAATATCAATTTGATAAATTCGGAGTAGCAAAATGCTCTCCGAATTCAATTAGGCATGACGGACTGAACCGAAATCGCCAATAGCCCACCGCATATGATGCTGAATAAAGATGTCAAGAACATAGCAGACAGCAATCGCAACGATAATTGTTAAGAATCCAACGAGAAGCTGTCCTCCCAACGGCAAAGAAGCCACAGGAATACCAACAGCGGAGAACAAAACAAACTTGACCATCTTAAGAGCAAGATCATTCAAGGCGTAAAAAACCAGACTGTCCCGACCGATTGTGGCGAAGCAACGCGCTTCTGGCAACAACAGGCTGAAAGCGATAGCCATCGCCATGCCAAAGAACGTGGTAAACAGTGCAAGCGTAGCAAGCATCGCACCTGTAGCTACAGGCTGTGATGCAAAGAAATGTTCCAAAATCAGAAACGCTACAGTGAAAACCAAAAATGCGCCAAGTTTGTGGCTGAAGTTCAGCCGATCCCATTTCCGAATGTCACATGCCTGAGCAATGAGATATCCAAATCCTACATACGCAGTGGCCTCAAAGATTTTCCCAAGCTGGAAAGGAAGCATTGCCACCACAGAAGTACCCTTGAGGAAGAAATCGATGATGAGATACACCAAAAGGACTGCAGCCAACACCAATTTATTGGATCGCACGACTCGCACTGTAAGCCATAGACAAGGTATGGCTACGAACAATGACCACAAGAACCATAATCCAGCATTGCCCTGTGCAAATACAATGGCGATAATCGCGCTCAGAGGATTGGAATCAGCAGATTTTCCAGCAGATTCATACAATGACGGTCGGAGTAATTTCACTATAGGAGATACCAATGCGAATACTGAGAATAAATAGTAAGGGATAAGCAAGGTCTTTGCTCGCTTAATGATTAAATTCAACAGATTGACAGTCGGTTTGAAGAACAATCCGCTCAGTAAGAAGAACAAGGGCATGTGGAAGGTATATATGGCAGTCAGCAATGGTTCCAACTGCGGAAACCAGCTCGCACCGAGATGCCCGGTAAAAACAAGCACCATGGCCACTGCGCGAGCAATATCAACCCATATAATACGCGATTTGCTTCGATCTGGTTCATACGACATGAATACTCACTCCTATAGTATCATTCAAGCTTTATTTAGAAAAAACATTGCGACAAAATCTTCTATTGCAGCTAAGTTCCCTGTTTCTTAATTTAAAAGCATTGCAATTAACGTCTACGTTAGCTAATATTATATAGCGAAATTATATGGTAGAACACCATTTCCATTAACCGCCAATGCGTGCAGGAACATGAAAAAACAAAAAGAGAAATATAATATCTTTACAAAGATTTTATTTTTTTCTGTAATATAGTATTCAAGATAGTACGGTATACTAAGAAAATTAAGCACATAAAACAATGCAGAAACTCTCTGACCTAGTGGTATAGAGAAACCAATCACAATAGCTATGGATCCTACGAAATGTAAATTTCTAAAAATATTGAACCAATGATCATCCTCTTTGGAGTCCGTAAACAAATAGACAAAGAAGAAACCTACAAACAATAAAGACGATAATGAAAATGCTTTGCTAGGATCCGCATAGTAGCCGGATATATAGTTCCCATACTTTGTCCCTTTGAGCAAGATACCAATAACTGCAACAAAGGTAGGTACAAGAACAGCCGAAGCGAAAAAAAAGAACAAATATATTTTTTTATCAAGCTTTAGGTAAAGGAGAGCGATAACAACAAAATAAATTAGAGCGGAATAATGAAAACCTACCGCTATCGCAATCAAGGAAAAAGCCACAAAAAGACTCTGTAATCGTTTTTTGCCCTCCATATTTCTTTCTACAAACAATAACGCACAACAGAATAATGCAGTAGCTATTGTCTGGCGAACCACATTAAATGAGAATAAGAAATACCCACCACACAAAAAAGAAACAGTCAGTAGAACTTTTGAACATGGCATATTATATATAACAATATATATTAAACCTATGAATATAAAGCTTGTAACAATAAATATAGACTGATACCAGCTACCCGCAAAATCAATACACAGCCCGTTAAGCCATTTAAATATGGGCTCCATTGGCGGAGGTGTGCCATTATATATCTGTTTATAAGTTGGAACATATGTAAAGAAATAATCTGTTCCAACTCCATAGCGGAATCCAGATATTGTGAATAAAATCAAAAAAGTAATAACAAAAGGTAAAATCCTTGCCCTTTTATTCAATTTATCTGCCACATACATCAAAAGTATGCAGCAGAAAACAGTCGTTATGTAAACAAACATTCTTTTCCTTATTTTGATGCATTATATTCACAAAAGGTATTTGTTCAAGAAAAATCATCTCATAGAACAAATACGTATATCCAGTTGATCAAATAAGACTAACGCTTCATAAACCATTTCCATGCGTGTCTGAAGACATCCGCCCTTGAGATAAAGCTGACAGACCAGATGCGAACAGAGCTCCGTAAACTGCAACCAATCCTCGGAATCGCTGCATCATCAGCAAGGTGTGATTCGGATGACGAAGAATCACATACACGCAAGCAGTAGATTCAAAGTTAAGAGTAAACCAACAATCTATGTCCCACTTAGGTAATGCTGTAGTGACATATAACACATCCATAAATACACTCCTAGCGATTTCAACTGACCTCAGCGGGGAGCAAAACCTGCTGACTTACCAGAACTTTTCGTTAAAAACTAAGTTCTTACCGAAGAGAGAGTTTCGCAACAACAGTTGGGCTGATAAACGTGAGAAGCGCAATGATCTTTCTTTTCATGGAGATATCAGCGGCAATCATAGGTAGGGCGAGACTCCTCCTATGATGAATGCACGTGCGCAATAGGTCACGATACACATGTTCCTGATGAGTAGCGATAATTTGGCGCAGGCAATAACCGTAGGTACTCCACAAACGCCAGTTATAAGCCTTGCGAACTTTTGGATTAGAAAGATCAAGGTGTTCACAAATATATTGCATTGTGGTAATGGCTCCAATACCCTGTCGTTCAACGTCAGGCTTGGTTGTGGCACTGGTCGCGTTATCCGTGCGATAGTGATAAACCTTTTTCTGTCCGACAGTCACACAGTTGGCTTTGCTTGCCGCTAGGGTGATAAATTGTAACCCCTCCCCTGCGCAAAAGTCGGTAATAAACTCAAGATTGTTGGCAGTAAGGAAGCTCCGCCTATACAGTTTATTCCACGCTCCAAGCTCGATTGTGGGATAGAAAAATAGCTCCATTGCCTCCTGAGGATTGATAGTAGACACTTCATCCTGCGTTCTCTGGTGGAAGTCCGTGCTGGTGAAGCAACACAGCGATGCAACGATATCAGCGTTCCTCTTAGCTTGAAGCTCCAACATGTACTCAACGAAGTCAGGTTCGACCCAATCATCGCCATCTACAAAACAGACATATTCCCCTTTAGCCGCATGAAGACCAGCATTTCTGCTCGCCGAGACGCCAGAATTAGTCTTATGCAACACATGAACACGTTCGTCCTTATGCTGCCATGCATCACAAATCGCTGGAGCATTGTCAGGAGAACCGTCATCGATAAGGAGTATCTCAATGTTGTGATGCGTCTGTTGTGTCAGTGAGGCAACACACTGATCAAGATACTTCTCCACGTTGTATATCGGAACGATAATAGAAACCAACGGTTCAGTCACAGCATTCATCCCTTCATCGGTTTATTCTCTGAGACATAGCTAGCAACATTTGTTTGAAGGAAACCAAGCGAACGTTTCTTCGCTTCTGCAAGCAACTGGTTAGGTCTGTCATAGTCGATGTCATTGCTCAACAATTCTTCACCGACGACATGCCTGTCCTTCAATGTCAGGGAATCCAGCAGGTCAAGCATACGTGAGTTTGTAGTCTGCTTGACGGTAAAGAAATGGAATGGCTTGTTGTACACGATGGAGAACACGGTGCCATGGAAGGAATTCGTTACCACAGCCTTGGCATTACGAACCAAATTCACGAAGGTGTTAGGTGGAGCGTTCCAGAAGTATCGATCCTGATCCAACGTGTAATCTTCGATGGCGGTACCTATGGTATAAACCTTCACGCCTAATTTCTTGGCAAGTCGCCGCGCATAGGCATATACGTCCTTCTGGCGGTTATAGCCGTATACCAGCACATAGTCTTCAGTGGGGACGAAATCACTGGCATCGGCAATGACATCCCAATCGTTTCGTTCAAGCAGGAACACCGGGTCAATAACGGATTGCACATTGTCAATGCCAAGATCCTCAAGCATCGGTACCGACGATGGCTCACGTACCGACACAGCATCGAAATCGGAAATCAACCTACGATAGCGGGTCTTTTGGTTATTCGGAATTTCCGGCATGGCAATGCTGGCAGCATATGCCACTTTCCGAGCTTTCGCAGGCGCAAACGACAGGAAAAACGCATCGTCTTTACCGTTAAGCTTATTCTTACAGTTCCAAATCTGATCACTGCCGCAAATATAAACATCGGATTGAGGCACATCAGCCTCGATTTCAGCAAGAGTGCGATAAGTCTTGGCGCTCATGGGCACATAATCTTCCAGGAACTTACCGAACACTTTGCGTCCCTTGGTCAAGTCGGGGAAACGCACGACGGCACGGACCATACGAATAGGCAATGGCTGTGTGGATGTGTAGTAGTACTTGGGATTGTAATCCAGCACCTTAGCGTCCACACCCATCTTGCGTAGTGCGGTGTTCAAACCATAGGTTTGCAAAACAGCACCATAATTCGTCGGCCGGCTGCAGGTGATGGTGTAAGAGGTAGTCATAGGAAGTTCCTTTCCGATACTGCTCATTGTGGGTCCGATTCAACGTATTCAAGAAAAGCCTCATAGTCTTCGAACATAGGCTCACTGCGAATAAATGCCTGCTGCGACCGCTCTGCATTGTCATCGAGGCGAAATACATCCTGGAATGTTTCATTCAGCTGAGCATCACGAGATTCGAATAGCCAGAAGAATTCCCTGAGCAGCTCCTTAGACGGACGCTTATCGTACACTTCCTCATATTTACGCACTAATAGTGTCGCTTCCTCCAATTGAAGGTTACGCCGCTTGTCTACATATACGTCTAGAGAAGAAATCTTTTTCGCCGGTACGCCTGCATATACAGCGTTCCCCTCCAAATGACCGGTTACCACACTACCAGCTCCGATGATAGTGTTGTCTCCGATTTCGGCTCCCTTAAGAATCAATGACTTCTGTCCAATGAAAACATTATTACCAATACGCACCATTCCACATGAGCCCAACACTTCTCCGGTAAGATGCTGCATCACTGCCCAGCTATAGTCATGCTGCAAAATAGAACAGTCTGCAGTGATATGTACGTTATCGCCAATCTCAATCATCCAAGGTCTCTGAGTATCAATCTTGATAGACCATGGCGTATACAGATGCACATGCTGCCCTATATGCATCCCTTGGCTACGAAGCCACGATACATATTGCTCCGACGAGGACTTGTGCCCGTATACCAGTTGCAAGACAAGTTGTTTAAGGCCCATCTTCTTACTTGCTCCGTTCCGGATGGATACGTTTATAAATCAGGAAAGACACACTGTAGAGGACTGGAGATACCGCCATGAGCTTAAGCTGCATGCTGCGTCCACGAGGAAGATCCACCGACTCGGCAACAAGCCCTATGTTGCGCCTAACAAAGGCCTGCGTATCTTTTGCGAAACGTCGCCATTGTTGTTCTTTGGAACTCCTAGTGACAAGAGCCTGATCATAAAGGCTTATCATGCTCCGCATCAACCCGTACAAGGCAAAAGGAAGCTGCTCGGGGAACCTCCGACGTACCAGTTCTACCATCTGCTTAGTAGCTTCGTAACCTGCCCAATTATAGTTTGTGTATGTATGAGAAAGGCTTCCCTCAGTTGTCCGATAATGGTACAGAGGCACCGAATCAAAAGTAGTTCGTTTACTTGCCGCAAGTACTTCATAAGTAAATCTCGTATCCTCACCATTAACGCACCCTTCCGGGAAACGTATATCCCCCAACACAGAGCGTTTGATAAGCTTGCTCCAAGGAGAAATCGTCGAGTAGCCCGGTAGGTTAACATACTTGAATGATTCTGAAGTGGTCATCACTAAATGGACATTAGGCTGGTAGTGACAGATTTGTCGTCCATCAGGATATTCCATAATGCTGGCGGTCATAGAAATATCGGCATCATTGTTTTTAAGAGAATTAAAAAGAGCCTCATACATGGTTGGTTCCAGCCAGTCATCGGAATCCACAAAGCCTATGAGCTCTCCCGTGCTACTTTCAATTCCATTATTTCGAGCAGCTCCCGATCCCTGATTCTCTTGATGAATAACACGGATTCTATAATCTTTAGCTACCCAAGCATCGCACATGTCTGGGCAGGAGTCCGGAGAGCCGTCGTCAACCAAGATGATTTCCAAATTCCGGTACGTTTGGTCAACGATTGACTGCACACAACGATCGAGATAACGCTCGACTTTATATACAGGGACAATTACCGAAATCAAGGGGAAGTCTTCTGGCGTGCCCTCCTCGTGGAAGCTAGATGGATTGTCGCTCATGCTGTATATTTTCTCCTTCCAAACATCAAATTAATTAAAGGCTTGAGCTCATAACATTGAGCACCTGCAATGGATAACAGACAAATCAATGACAAAGACAGGTAATGGTCGCATTGGCTCAAAGTCACTACAGATTGAGCAGCAAGCAGCCCCATGGTAATGGCAGTGGGAAACGGTCTCATGTCGACACGCATTAAACGACGGATATCAATTACACGAATTACGAATATCGTCAAACTGCCCACAAGTACACCAAGCGCTGCAGCTAAAATACCCCAACTATGCACGAACATAGCAGTAAACGCAAGGCATGATACAGTTCCTACAATCGTTGCTATAAGCAATGGCTTTGTACGCATATAGGCCTGATAAATTGTGCCAAGAAAGTTGTTGATAGCACTAAAATAAAAGGCAAGCACAAGAATGGATATAAGAGGCCATGCCGAGTAAAACTGGTGCTGCATAAGCAGCCTAGCGATGAACGGAGAGAGTGTGATTACCAATGCGCTTCCTATCGACATCAGGGCTTGATACACACGCCAGATTACATCATAGAAATGCTTGAGCCCAGAGCTCTTAAACTCTTGGAACGCGGAAAGCTGCCAAGCCTGTTGAACAATCTGTTGAAGCACATTAAGCAAATTAGGAATCTTTGAAGCTGCAGCATACAAACCAGAAGCGGAAATACCCAGTACACCTGTAATAATGAAACGGCTAACTGTCGTCTGAATCTGGTTGCACAATGAATTCGGAGCCAACGGCAGTGAGTAGCGCCAAAGCTGCTTACGAAGAGACGCATTGTTTCGCCATACTGTAAAATCGATAAACTGATACTGCTTACCGGCAAAAAGATATACCAGAATCGCTGAACCATTGCCTACGATATAAGAGTAGAAATACCCCATAAGACCGAGATTCATTCCGGCAATCAACACATAAGCAAGCACGCCCATAATAAGCGCAGACAACATAGAAGCGTAAGCAATGAGCTTCATCTGATCCATAGCCCTAGCGACAGTACCCATCACAGAGGGAAAACACAACGCCGCATAGGACAACAAGAACCAAATTTTATATCTACCTAGCCCACCAAAAATAGGCAAATCAAATACTGGCAGAAGAATTGCCAATAGCACACAGCTTGCCAACATGACCAGCATGGTTTCGGTAATATAAAACGCAGCTTTTGACTTATCATCAAGCGTAAAACGGAGCATGCCCTCGCTGATGAGCAAAGTTAGTACAGGGAATAATGTGGTCACCATGATGGTAGCCATGTCCATGATGCCGTATTCCTCTGTAGATAGGTACAGGGTATATAACGGCATCAGTATGAATGCCATCAGTTTAGTGGCTACTGCGCTGAGTCCGAAGATGCCGACATTGACTAGCAGATTCTTGTACTTACCCACGTAGTCACCTCAGACGAATGGCTAATTGTGCCATGTATGTTTCTTTATTGAATTCGGAACGTAATGCTGTTTTATGTGCGCCCATGGCATCACGTTCGTCGGAGTCTCGAGCAATCTTTGTCATAGCATCAGCAAGCTGGTCAACAAGTTGATCGCCACGTTCAAGGATGATGGCTGACTGCTCATCGGCGTATTCGGGGATGCCCCCGGAACGAGTGGTGATGAGCGGCTTGCCAGAAACCAAGCTTTCGATTACCGCGAGGGGTGCTGGATCATCCCAAATTGACGGCAGTACGCAAATATCAGACATGGCGTAGATGGCGGGCATATCCTCATAATTCACGAAACCAGTAAAGATAATTCGATTCTTTACAGTTGGATTCGACGCCAGATTGCGAAGTTTCTGTTCAAATGGACTTACGATATTCGAATTAAAGAAGAAAGCTCCGGCAATAACCAGCTTGGTATTGGGAACTTTTTGCGCTACTTCAGTAAACGCTTTCAATAGTTCTTCGGCGCCTTTTTCCGGAGTAAGGCGCCCGGAAAACAGGAAAACAATATCATCTTCAGCTATATTGAATTTCTGTCGGAATTCAATCGCCTTGCTATTAGCCTCTTCTGAACCAAACCGGTTTGTGTCGACGCCATTACGCCATACAGCTTTCTGATCTTCGCGCAGACCAGGCTCTCCATGCTCTTTTAAATACGTGTCAAGCGTGTCAACAATATATTTGGAAACTCCAAGTACTTTTTTGACTTTGGAAATCTCTTTAATGCAGCCGAAATCATTAAGAACTTCGTTATGCAGGTGGTAATACACTTTTCCCGCATATCGTTCGGAATTGCCGTGCTTCTGCATGGTCATGAACAGCGTGGCGTGGTTTTCGATCATTACCTTGTCGAAAGCCGGACTGCCATTCTTTGTGGGCTGTGCGAGTTTCTTGGAAACCTTGTTGATATACCACAGACGTTGCGCAATATATCGATAGCTCATGAGCTTCTTCTTGTGAAGTACATGCTTGGCTGCCCAATAAATGCAATGATCCGCTGCTCGGACCAGCAATGGCGTCTTGATAAAGCAGAAATCAGTATGCTTGAAATTACCTTTACACGCTATCTGATCTACGCCGGGTGCCCAAGAAGAAAAAATAGTGAAATCAAAATTAGGAGTTTTCTCATTCTCTTGAACCATCATCATGTCCAGCGCTTCGACAGCTCCGCCGAGAACGTTAGGCACTGGTAAATAACCTGAAGTGATTACAGCAACATGAGGATTCACAGTGTTTCCTCCCACCCATTCGCGCTTTCCGCACTGCTTACGTACAAGAAAGTCAGACGATTCGCACTGGCTGAAATGTCATATTTTTCAGCGCATGTATTTGATGTTTCAATCTGCCGATTCGCTGTTTGAGAGGAAATGTTGAGTACAGTTGAAATCCAAGAAGATTTATTTTCCAAGCTTATGAAAGATGTTTTTCTGGAAATATCGGCTTCGTGCGGAACCTGATCGCTGAGGACGCAGGGGCATCCGGCGACCTGGGCTTCGATGGCGACCATGCCGAGACCTTCATAACGGCTCGGCAGACAGAAAGCATCGAACGCCTGGTAAAGGTGGTTGACGTCCGTGCGCTGGCCCAAGAACAGAATGTGGTCGCTAATGCCGAGTGCTTGGGCGTGCTGCTGTACGTCTGGCCTGTCTGGACCGTCACCAACGAACGCGAGCATCGTGTTTGGTTTCTGGGGAAGGAGTTCGGCGAGAACGTCGACAAGGAAAGCCTGATTCTTCTGCGGCATGAAACGACCCACATGGCCAACCAGGAACATGTCATCGGCTATGCCGAGTTCCTTGCGGGTTTCCTGGCGAATGATTGGGGCGAAACGGAACTTCTCCAGTTCAATGGCGTTGGGAATCACCGTGAAGTCGGCGTTTCTGCCGAACAGCCATTTTCCGGCGTATTCACTGCATGCGAAACGTTCTGTAGGGTAAAGGTTCGAGAGCGGACGCAGTGCGAGCTTCATCAGGTTCTTGGCAAGCTCGCCCTTGCCCATCGTGGAATGCGAGTGGGCGATACGGACCGGCACTCCGGCCTTTTTGGCCGCAGACAATGGGAATACGCTGAGCGTGTTGATATGGCTGTGCACGATTGGCCAGTGTTCCTCACGGAAAAGCCTGACCAATTCCTTGCGGTAGCGAAGGGGATGCTGGTATGGAGGGATGTGGAAAACGCGGCCGCCCAACTCTTTGATTTCCTCTTCTGGAACGCGGGTAGAATCGTCATCCACTAAAAAATCGAACTGCACTTTGTTGCGGTCGATATGGCGGTAGTAGTTCATCACTACGGATTCGACACCACCGCCAAGCATTTTTCCCATGACTTGGGCTACACGAATCGGCACTGGATTACCGTCCTCGAACCGGGACTAAGCCGACATAACGACCGTTATCGGCTCTTTGTCTATTTCGAAACCATAAGAAAGGCGTCAAAATCAGGTTTTGAGCAAGGCCTTCAAGTCACGAACAGGCAAAGTGTTCATGGGAAACCTGTGAAGAGCACCCCTGAGGTATGTGACGGGACTGGATGTGTCTAAGGGGGATGTAAAAATCAATACCGTCAGATAAGTTTGGCAGTTCCTGTGCGATTCGCGTTGCGCTTGAACAACACCAATTCGGGGTCCATTTGGAGGGAAAGGACGGGACTCGCATGCCGACCGCAGGTCGATCGATTGCAAGAAGAGCCGATAACGGTCGTTATGTCGGTTTGATTAGTGGTCAGACTATGCGATCCTCTGCCCTGCATAACGCTTGTGGCACGATTCCGGCACTCTGAATAACTAAGGGGTGACCGGTGATGGTTAATATCGCGATGATAGGCCATAAGCGCATTCCTTCTCGTGAAGGCGGCATCGAGATCGTTGTAGATGAACTAGCTACGCGTATGGCCGCAAAGGGGCATAAGGTCATCGCGTACAATCGCAAGGGACATAATGTTGCGGGCGCCGAATTTGACGGAAACGTTCATTCTGCAAATAAGCCCTTTGTATATAACGGCGTGCGTGTTGTTCCAGTGCCAACTTTCGAAGCGAAAGGTTTGGCGGCGTTGACCTCCTCATTCTTCGCGACACTGAAAGCCATTGCGGCCAGGCCTGACGTGATCCACTATCATGCCGAAGGTCCCTGCGTCATGCTGCGTCTGGCGCATTGGGCGGGCATTCGCACGGTAGCGACCATTCACGGTCTTGACTGGCAGCGTGCCAAATGGGGCAAGTTCGCTTCCGCATATCTCAAGTTCGGAGAATGTACCGCAGTGAAATGCGCGGATGAAATCATAGTGCTCAGCGAAAGCATGCGGCAGTATTTTCAAGAAAAATATGGTCGCGGTACACATTTCATTCCCAATGGCATTGAATATGGTGAGCCGGTTTCGGCGCAGGAAATTACCGAAAAATATGGTCTTCACAAGAACGACTATGTACTGTTTCTCGGGCGTATTGTTCCCGAGAAAGGCGTGCATTACCTTATCGAGGCGTTCAACAAGCTGAATACGAACAAAAAGCTTGTCATCGCTGGAGGCGCTTCCGACTCCAACGAGTATTACCAGCATATTCAGCAGATGGCTAATCAGGATTCTCGTGTTATTTTGACCGGATTCATACAAGGGCAGGCGCTCAAAGAGCTCTATAGCAATGCTTATATTTATGTGCTCCCAAGCGACTTGGAGGGCATGCCGATGAGTCTGCTGGAAGCCATGAGTTACGGTAACTGTTGCCTTACGTCCGACATTCCGGAATGTGCGGAAGTAGTAGAAGGGCACGCAGCGACATTCCAGCATGGTTCTGTTGAATCCCTGCGGAAAAAACTTCAGGAATTGCTTGAAAACGATGATCTTGTACAACGTTACAAGGCAAATGCCGCAGATTACATCGTTGGTAAATATAACTGGGATGACGTCACCGATCAAACACTGAACCTGTATGGGGGAGAGTGAGCATGCGAATTCTCCTAGTGAACAAATATTTCTATCGTAAAGGCGGTGCGGAAACCTATTTCTTCGCATTGGCGGAAGGCTTACGTGCGCTCGGCCACGATGTCGCTTTCTTTTCCATGCAGCATCCGAATAACGAACCGAGCTATTGGAGTAAATACTTCGTTTCCGAAAAGGACTATGTGGGGGATATTTCCGCTTTCAAGAAGGTTCAGGAAGCCTCCACGCTGATTTACTCTTTTGAAGCGAGACGTAAGTTCGAGGCTTTGCTAGAGGAATTCAAGCCAGATGTGATCCACATGAACAATGTGCATCGCCAGCTGACGCTCTCGATTCTTGATGCACCGTATTTGAAGAAACACCATGTGCCGGTGGTATATACGGCGCATGACTACATTCTGCTGTGCCCGGCCTATACGATGGTGAATGGCAGGGGAGAAGTGTGCGACGCTTGCTTGGATAAACATTTCATGCATGCTGTGAAGAACGCTTGCGTGAAGGGATCGCGCGCCAAGAGTCTGCTTGCTTCCGTGGAAGCCGAATTTCTGAAGTATCACCATTCGTATGACAAGATTGATGCGATTATCGCGCCTTCTGAATTCATGAAGAGCAAACTGGATGAGGGCGGATATGCAGGGCGTACCATTACCATGCAGAATTTCCTGACGGATTCGCAGATGGCGATGGGCGCCCGTGTGGCGAATACGCACAAATTCGAGGATGCGCAGTTCGGAACAAGGCCGTATTTCCTGTTCTTCGGGCGACTTTCCAAAGAAAAAGGAATCTTGACGCTGGCTCGAGCCTTTTTGAAGGCTGCTGGGCTGACGGCTCCTTATGATTCCGCTGGAAGTGACGGTGCTGTGTACCGTGCGGCCGAAAGTTCTGAAGCTGCGAACGATAAAACTATCCTTCCTTCAAATTGGGATCTCCACATTGTTGGCGATGGGCCAGAGCGTTCCGAGATAGAGCGTCTTGTCGCCGATGCAGGATCCGAAGCCGCCTCACGTATTCAGCTTCTGGGCTACAAGTCTGGTGAGGATTTGCAGCGCGAGGTTGGTAACGCTAGGTTTAGCGTGCTGAGTTCCGAATGGCGTGAAAACATGCCCTATTCTGGACTGGAATCACTCGCCGCTAAAACTCCAGTAATCGGAGCTCGGATTGGCGGTATCCCCGAGTTGGTGGTTGAAGGTGAAACCGGGTTCGCCTTCGAATCCGGGAATGTAAGTGATTTAACTAACGCTCTTATTAAGGCCTCGCACGCGGGCGGGAATGATTATCAAATCATGCAACAATCCTGCACCAAATACACGAATGAGCGTTGCGAACAATCACAATACGTTCGACAACTTGAAGATTTGTACAGGAGGATTGCACGTGGCGAATAGGCATAATAGTTTGGAGCGCATTGTTCACCGTGCCTCTGAAGAAATACATGCTTCACGAATGATAGCGAAAGAAACCTCTTTCAGTGAGGGGATAAATGCATTCCGCGCGAAGCTTGACATTCAAGTGATGAACCATAACGGATATCAAGAATCCGATGCAGTTAAAGCACGTCTGCTGCGCAAGCATGAAGCTGTACTGCAGTATTTAGAGAATCGTTTTGGCGATTATTACGCCTCCTATGACTATGATGCGCCCCTACCCCCTATTGCCTCTGATAGGAGCAATAAGATTTGGATGTGCTGGTGGCAGGGACTGGATTCCGCTCCTGAAATTGTAAAGGCATGTGTGGAATCTGTACGACGTAACGCTGGGGGTCGTGAGGTCATCATCATTACCGATAAAAATGTCGATGAGTATACACAATTTCCTGACTGGATTCGAGATCTGCATAAGAAAGGTATTCTCTCGCGCACCCACATTTCTGATTTACTTCGACTGGATCTACTTGCAAAGTATGGTGGAATGTGGCTTGATTCGACTTTCTATTGTTGCCGACCGTTGACGGCTGATGTTTATAGTGCTCCTTTGTGGTCCATCAAGAGACCGAATTATCTGCACGCATCTGTAGCGTCAGGAATGTTTGCTAATTATTCATTCGGCTGCAATGAGACATATAGAAAAGTTTTCGCTGTTATTCGAGATTATTTTTTGGAATATTGGGAAAAAGAAGATTATCTTGTTGATTATCTTTTAACTGATTATCTGATTGTTCTTGCTCAACGTCATGATCCTTGGATTGCAGAAGCCTTTAACAAGATTCAGCCTAACAATCCACAGTGCGATGAGCTATTTAAAATCCTCGACCAGCCGTATAACGAAAAACAGTGGGGTGAACTCTCTGCCAATACTGATTTGTTCAAGCTTACATGGAAACAAAACTTCGCCAAAGTATGTTCCAATAAATTAACATTTTATGGTTTTCTTACAAATAATTCTTTTGCGGATAGTAACATATGATTTACGTTTTATCTTTCTCCACCCTGTCTGCGTTGCTATTTGCAGTCGATAGCAGACCTTCAAGAGACATAATCAAAAGATTTGTTATATCACTTGCTGTCCTTGTCCCATGTTGTGTGGCAGGCTTCAGAGCTTTGAACATAGGAACGGATACGAGCGTTTATGCGTATCCTATGTATAAGTGTGCAATCGCGTCAGATTCCTTTTTCTCGTATTACGAGAGTGTTTTTATGAGTGGTTGGCACCAGCGGCCTATAAGCAGCATAGAGGTAGGTTTTTCACTTCTTGTCTTTGTTGTTGCAAAATGTGCCAGATCTTTTCAGGTTTTATTATTTCTGGTTCAGTTTTTAACGATTGCGCCGATTTTTTCCGCATTATACAGCATGAGGCAAAAATATCCTTTGTGGATTGGTGCAGCTGTTTACTACTTTCTCTTCTTTGGTAGTTCATTAAACATTATGCGGCAATGGGTTGCAATTGCTTTTATGTTGCTGGCTATGGTTTTTTTCTTTTCTAATAAGAAATCTCTTTCCGTTATTGCACTCATTGCTGGTATTTCTTTTCATTATTCTCTTGTATTGATTTCGATATGCCTTTTGTCTGTTTGGTATCTTCTAAGGGGTGCGAGGACGTCGCGACAGAGTGAAAAGAGACTAGTGTTAATCGCGGTATTGGGAATATTGATAATATCAAATTTGAACTCTCTCTCCGGGGTGCTTTCACGGCTCGGCTTTGGCTCATATTCGTCAGGCTATTTGAATGGCAGCTTGGGTCTGTCTGTAAATCAAATTGTATTGAGGCTTCCTGCGTTGTGCGTGTATTTATATTGTTTTCACAAGACTCGAAAAGAAGAGTGGAATACGCTTGAGGGGTTCTTTTTGGCAATATTTATTTTGGATTTGTTTGCATCTCAGATGGGTACGGTATCGGGACAGTCTCTAAGAATATCTTTTTATTTTGGATCTTTTCAAATATTGGGACTACCATATTTTATATATAACGAAAAGAAAAAACGTACTATTCTTACAGCCTTACTCATTGGTTATTTATGTATTTATTGGTATGTATATTATGTTATTTATGGTTATTCGTCTATCTATCCGTATGAAGTGGTGAGGTTATATTAATGGAACTGCGTAATAATAATGTTTCCGTGATTATTCCTGCTTATAATGCGGAGAAGCATCTCTCTGAATGTTTTGATTCAGTTCTTGCGCAGAAAGATGTTAACGAGGTCATAGCTGTCAATGACGGTTCGACTGATGGCACTCTTGAAATAATGAATGAGTATGCGGTAAAGGATTCTCGCGTCATAGTGCTTGACTGTCGAAAAGCTGGAGTTTCCCGCGCGCGTAATGAAGGCATTAAGCGTGCGTCCTCGGATTATCTTATGTTTGTGGACGCGGATGACGTCCTTCCAGTAAAGGCAATAGACAATCTTCTTCCGAAGGGTGGGGAATATGCTGATATTTGCTATGGGGAGTATGGGATTCTAGCCGTCGGGGGTCGGAAAAAAGGATTAAATGAGTTTGAGGCATTGGGTGAAGGGGACCTTAACTATGAAGATTTATTGAAAAGTCTTGCCAGCAAGGACATCAATACTATTTCTGGTTCTGTGTGGCGCATACTCTTTTCTACGAGTTTTATCAAGGAGAATGGCATAACTTTTCCGCTAGGTATCAGTCTTGGCGAGGACTATTCCTTCATGCTAGATTGCTTTGCGTGCCGACCGACTGTGAGACATGTCTCTGATTTGGTATACCTCGTGAGGCGAGAAGGCGGCTCTGTTACGCAAAGGTATATTCCTTCAGTTGAATTTGATCTTTTATTCCTGAGTGAAAAGATAAACAATATGCAGAAGGAGTTGGGTTCCTCGATATTTTATTATGAGCATCTCGCTGAAATTGTTTGGGGGGTATGCGACACGTCTTTCAAAGATGGGTCTCCTTATGATGCTCGCGCGAGGAGAAAATTGTTTTCACAAATAGCCCACAAGTATAGTTTCGCGATTAAAAAATTGACTTTTCGCGGCACGATGCAAAAAAATAAAGTTTTTATGTTAAAATTAAGTCTTTTTTATTCTGATTTTTATTGGCTTATCTTGGAGATGAGGAATTATTTTCGATTGTGATAATTATCTTCAGTTGTTTTAGATTATCAGAAGTTCTTTTCGGAAAAATAGGAGTTCTAATGATTGCTACTAAAGGCGGCCTACATGAGCGCGGCAGATTCTAGTGATGGTTGCAGCGCCTTCGTTGTCAATCGCTTTTTAGTCTATCTTTTGACTCCGACCAGCTTGAGTCGTTGATGAGCTCCAACATCGCCTCGCTCAGCTTGCGATACCCGAGCGTTTTCCATGGCCTGCCGTTGAGCTCCTCGGCGACCGTGTCGAGGTAGTCCTCGGGAAAGACGCCCAGATCAGTGCCCGTCGGGAAGTACTGACGCAAACGCTTTAGTACTCAAACCTATCGAGGAGGAGAATACCACGTGGGCCGGCGTGCCTGCGCGAAAGATCAACGACCGAGGAACCATTGAAACGCCTGCTATATGAGTTATCGGGAAAGAACTAGTCGCTTTGTCTGAAAGGTTTAGCATGGAAAATAAGAAACAAAAAGTGGGAATTGTGACACTTCCCGGCAACTTCAATTACGGGAACAGGTTACAGAATTACGCTGTTACGCAAGCTTACGAGTCGCGAGGTTTTAAAGCGGAGTCGCTGGTTCTGACAGATAGACCTAATGCATTACGGGACTTGAAGCAGCTGGTGCGTAAGCTTCTTAGGAAGTCTGTTAGTCATCCCGAGGACAATATGTCTGAAGAACGACTGGGGGCATTCCAGAGGTTCAACAAGAACATGTGTACAGGGGTGGTTAACTTTGATGAGTTTAACCCGAAAGAATATGCTTTCTTTTCGGTCGGCAGCGACCAAGTCTGGAATCTAGGTTACATCAAATATAACGAGGACTGGTTTTTCCTTGATTTCGCCAAGAAAGAGCAGCGCATTGCGTTGGCTCCGAGCATCGGCCTGGACGCGTTGGATGAACGTCAGAGCAGACGCTTGGCAAAGGGTGTTCGGAATTTTCCTCTATTGTCTGTCAGGGAAGAACGAGGTGCCGAACTCATATATGAGGCGTCCGGTATGCGGGCGGAGGTTATTTGTGACCCCACGCTTGTCCTCACTCCAGAGGAGTGGGATGCTGTTTCGAGTGATTCTTTGACCCCGAAAGAACCTTATATTTTCACTTACTTGCTTGGTGGGGTCGGGGCCGAGGCGTCTGATGTATTAAAGCAGCTTCATTCGCTTAACGAATATCCAGTGATTTCATTGACCGATCGTGACGATGGCAGCGAGCTTCCTGCTGGTCCGGCGGAATTCATTTCCCTCATTAAGAACGCGGCCTTTGTCGTTACTGATTCTTTCCATGCCGCGGTGTTCTCGTCGATTTTCGAAACCCCTCTGTCCATAGTGCATAGAGATGGGGTGAGTATGTTCTCGAGGCTGCAGACCTTGGCTGAGAAATTGGGCATAGAGAACAAGATCTACAACGGTGGAACCCTATCGTTGGAAACGGCATCTGATTATGCGGGCGTCGCCGAACAAATTGCTGGAGAGCGGGAGAGATTTAACGCATACCTGTCTTTGGCCCTCAACCAAAAATCGTCGAATGACTCACGACATGAGGTGGTGAACGGTTGAACGGCCAGCGCAAGACGGGTGCTTTACTTGGGTATGCGAACATCATTGCGAAGAATCTGGTAAACATCATTTACGTGCCGCTGCTGCTGCACTTTATTGGGCAGGCTGATTATGGCGTGTTTCAGATGACCAACTCCGTGGTGTTCGCGCTCACGCTGCTGAGCGCCGGTTTCTACGGGTCGTACGTGCGCTTCTACATGCGAGAGAAGACGCGGGACAATGAGCTGGGCATCCGCCGTCTCAATGGCATGTTCCTGCTTGTCTACGCTGTAGTGTCGTTGCTGTGCCTGATTGGCGGTACGGCGTTGACTATTAATGTGCGAAGCTTCTTTTCGGGCGGCCTGACTGCCAGTGAGCTTGTGCTGGCACGTGAGCTTATGGGAATCATGACAGTCAATGTGGCGATCCAGTTGCTGTCCACGCCGTTTGACTCCTACATCGTGTCGCACGAGAAGTTTGTGTTTCAGCAGTCCAGACAGTTGCTTACTTCCATCGCTCAGCCATTCCTGGCGGTGCTTCTGCTCTGGTTGGGCATGGGCGCGGTCGGTGTCGCCTGCGCGCAGCTGACCATCACCAGCGTGCTGCTGCTGATGAACATCTGGTATGCCACGCGCACGCTTGGCATGCGTTTCACTTTCAAGGGCTTGGAATGGTCGATGTTCAAGGCCATCGCGGTGTTCAGCTTCTGGATCTTCCTCAACCAGATCTTCGACTTGGTGAACAACAACGTGCCGAACTTCCTGCTGGGCGCTATGGCCAGTGCGACCGCGGTGGCGGTGTTCGCTATCGCACTGCAGATCAGGAATATCTTCTTCTCCATGAGCACCACCATGTCGAACGTGTTCGTCCCCATGATTAATCGCATCGTTGCCGAGTCGGATGACAACAATGTGCTCACACGGCTTATGACACGTGTGGGGCGGTACCAGATGGTGCTGTTCTGGTACCTGTTCGGCGGATTTATTGTACTTGGACGGTATTTCATCCATATCTGGGCGGGGGATGCCAATGCCGATGCCTACTGGCTTGTATTGATCATGACTTTACCAATTATGGTTCCGCTTACTCAGAACACTGGCATCGAAATTCAGCGCGCGAAGAACAAGCACAAGATTCGTAGTCTGATCTACATTCTGACTTCGGTCATTGACATCGTGATTTGTGTTATTTTCATCCCAATCATGGGCTACTGGGCCACTGCCATCGGCTACCTAGCCAGCATCGTGCTCGGCACTGGTCTGTTCATGAATTGGTATTACCACACCCGTATCGGTCTCGACATGGTCTACTTCTGGAAGAACATGCTGCCCACCATCACTCTGGCTCTCATCGTGACGGCTGTCTGCCTGCTGGGAACGCATTTCCTGCCAGTGAATTCCATCCTCATGTTCCTCGTGTGGGGTGTCGCATATTCCATCCTGTTTCTTTCCGGCGCGATGAAGGTGTCGCTGACCAGCGAGGAACGGAAGAAAATCATCGGTCGAATCAAGAGAAAGGTAATTCGATGAGCGACTTAAACGTCATGGAGAGAGTGATTTCCTCGCCAGACGCCGATGCCATAGGCGGTTACGCAACCTATTGCGTTGGCTGCGGAACCTGTGCATTCTTGGATCCGGCGTTCACTATCGCCAAGAACAACGACGGCTGCTATCAAGCGTTCATGCAGAGTGGGATTCAAAACCCTGCCAAGGTTGAGAGCGCATGCCCTTTCGCGAGCTCAGCCAACGAGGACGTCATCGGAAACGATCTGTTCGGCTCGCAGGCTGGCGTGCAGCACGACCAGTACCTGGGCTACTACCTGAACGCCTACGTGGGGTACGTGTCCGCGGATGGTTGGCGCTCCCGCGGCAGTTCCGGCGGCATGGTCAGCTGGCTTGCCTCGAAAATGCTGGAAGACGGACTGGTCGACGCCGTCGTGCACGTCAAAGACGGTCCCGATTCGGAACATATGTACACCTACCAGGTCTCGCACTCGGTCGAGGAATTGAAGACCGGTGCCAAGTCCAAGTATTATCCCGTGGAAATGAGCGAGGTATTGGCTTACGTGCGAAAGCATGAAGGGCGTTACCTGTTCATCGGCATCCCTTGTTTCGTGAAGGCTGTTCGCCTGCTGCGTCGTCAGGATCCGGTGTTGAATGAGCGTATCCGCTACTGCATCGGCTTGGTGTGCGGACATCTGAAATCCGATTTCTTCGCGAAGAGCGAAGCATGGGAATCAGGTGTTTCTTTGGAAGATATTGCTCGTGTTGATTTCCGTCACAAGACGCCCGGAAGCCCCGCGTCCGATTACGCGGTGGAAGTGAAACGCGTCAGCGGCGGAGAGCCCGTGGTGACTCGGACCGCGGAACTTTCCACCACCAACTGGGGTCTGGGCTACTTCAAATACAACGCGTGCGACTATTGCGACGACGTGCTCGCGGAAACCGCCGACGTGACCTTCGGTGACGCATGGATTCCCAAATACGTGAACGATGGCGAAGGCTGCAACGTAATCGTGGTGCGCAACCAAGACGTGCAGGATCTCATCGATGCGCACCGAGACGAGCTTGTACTGCATGATTCCGATTCCGCCGAGGTATACCAGTCCCAAGCGGGCGGTTTCCGTCACCGCAGGCAAGGACTGGCCTACCGTCTCCACGTGCATCAGGAACGTGGCGAATGGACTCCGACCAAGCGTGTGAAGCCGTCGTTGGATGGCATCAGCGAACAGCGTCAGAAGACGTATGCCATGCGCACCATGTTGAAGAATGAAAGCTTTGCCGCGTATCGCGAAGCGGTAGAGACTGAAGATTTCAACGTGTTCAAGAAACATATGAAGCCCGTGGAGAAAGAATATGCGCACGTAAGCGTGCCATTTAAGAAGCGTGTGCTTCGCAAAGCCAAGCAGTTGGTCAAAACAGCGCTGCCTGCATCTGCGGTGAAAAGCATTAAAAATCTAATGGGGGGGGGGCGTAGCTAGCGGCATCTATCTGACTGCACGTTCTTTCCATACTTTCGTTTTCGTAGCGTCGCCGACATTGGTACCAATTAAATGTACTGATGTCGCCGACGCTTTTTCTATTGCCTATTCAGCTTTCAACGACGAACAACCATATGTTCTGTCTGCCTAGTGACGACTGAATGACCGATCTGAATACACGAAAAACAATAAGGAGAACTCGCATGTCAGCAAAACAAGCCATCAAACAAATTGTTCCTCGTCCGATATGGGCAAAACTGCAATCCGTAAAAGAAACCCATAACGGAAGAAAAGCGGAGAAAATACAAATCCAACGCTTCATGCGTTGGATTTCCTTGGACTCTTCTACCGATAAAGAGCGTGTGCAAACCCGCTTGGCGTTTGACATTCACAGGCTCGAAAAGGGATTAAGTCATATTCACTTCAGACTTGGCTTCGGCAAAGGCGTACTTAGTGAGATTTCTAAGCGTTTGGTTTTACTTGAAAAAGTAGATCCGGCATATTCCGCAAATCCGCTATATAACCAGGGCCTGGCAGCACTGCATGAATATCAGCAGCGTCATGAAGAACAAGGTTATGATCTTGCTCAGGTCAAAGCCATGTTTCCCGAATCCATTTGGAAGGCTGCGCAAGAGTGTAAGGCCGATGATTCAGCGGTTAAGGCTGGCTCATTTGTGATGGAATCAGCCTCTAAAGCGAACAATCTTTCTGTGAATTTCGTCCAGCTTGCGCAGAACAGGTATTCCGTACGCGAATACGCGAGCAAACCCGTCTCCCAAGACCTGCTCGACAAGGTTTACGAAGTGTCGATGAAGACTCCGTCCGTATGCAATCGTCAGGCAACCCGCGTGTACCAGATTACCGATCCGGAGAAAATTGCAACAGCCTTGAAGATTCAAGGTGGATTTAATGGGTACGGCATGCCGCCTGTATTGCTGTTGATCACTTCGGATATTAGAGCGTTCATGAACAACGGCGAGCGCAACGAACCGTTTGTGGATGGTGGCTTGTTCTCCATGTCACTGCTGTATGCGTTGGAAGCGTACGGTCTTGCGGCTTGCCCGTTGAACGCCATGTTCAGCCTATCCCAGGATCGGAAGACGCGTGCACTGTTGCACATTCCTGACTACGAGTTGCCCGTGATGTATATCGCGGTAGGCAACTTCCCAGAATCCGTACCGGTCTGCTGCTCGACGCGACGAGATCCGAAAACCATCGTTGCAAAACTGTAGTGGCGTTGTGGGACTTTTGATATGCCGGGTGGTCCAGTAATCGTACCACCCGGTTTTGTATGTATTTAGTTTTTGGTGGATAAAACCTGAAGAATTGCGTACTCGAGTTTTGTGGTCTCCTGCGATGTGAAAATTAGGCATGGCCAGTGCTTAACAATATGAATTCGAATTGCCTTAGTCCAACAATCGGGATGCGGTTCTTACGCATGGTGCGTAAATGTTGGCTGATTGAAGCGCTTGATATGCGATATCTTAGTAAACTCAAACATGAACGGTGTCACTGCAAAACGGCTAAGGAGATTGGCTTGTCGAATATCATTGCTTTGATATGGGACTGCGATAAGACCCTCATTGATGGGTATATGCAAGATCCTATTTTTGTGGATTATAAGATTGATTCGCATGACTTTTGGACGGAAGTCAATACGGCTCCAGAAAGGCTGGAGGCAAAAGGTATGCGAGTGAATCATGATACATATTACTTGAATGCCTTTATCAGAGAATCAAGGCAAGACGGAAAATTCGCGGGATTGAATAATGGAAAACTTCGTGAATATGGGGCTCGAGAAAAATTCTATCCAGGGGTCATTGATTTCTTCAAGAAGACAAAGAGTATGTTCCGTGACGACAATAGATATTCGGAATTAGGTGTTCAGGTTGAAAACTATATTGTCAGCACTGGTTTCGCTGAGGTGATACGAGGATCTGAGCTATATGACTACGTTGATGGCATATGGGGATGTGAACTTTTGGACACTAAGGATTCCGCGGGGAATAAAGTGCTTGGTGAGACTATTTATACGATCGATAATACAACTAAAACACGGGCGCTTTTTGAGATTAACAAAGGAATAGGAAAGATTGAGGGAATAGATGTCAATAGTAAAATCGCAAAGGAAGACAGACGGGTTCAATTTGAGAATATGATATATATCGCTGATGGTCCGAGTGATATTCCTGCTTTTTCGGTGGTGAATAAGAATAACGGATCGACGTTTGCTATTTATCCGCACGGCGATATGAAAGCGTTGTCGCAGGTTGAAAAAATGCGTGAGGATGGCAGAATTAACATGTACGCCGAGGCAAATTACGAAGAGGACACAACGGCTAATATGTGGCTTACTAACAAAATTGAGGAACTGGCCACGAGGATTCGAGAGCGAGAAAATAATCGAATAACTTCTGGCGTTTCATCTTCACCTAAGCATTTAGTTTAGAACATTTAATGTTCATTTATGGTGAAAATGATTCATTTCTCTTCAAATATAAAGTTGGTGGCAGTAATATTGGATGGTCTTTGTGTAATATAATGATATTTTTCTTGATGGGTAAGCTGAATTAATTAGAGATGGAAAGGTGGATATGTCATCAGGCTTAGTGTATGACAAGAACGGTTGGCTCTTTGAGAATCCTCAGGAAAACGTCATGCACGATATCTCGATTGATGATATTAACCAGCTCCTGCGCTACGCAGAGTGGGAAGACACGCGGGTAAAAGCTATAAAGCATGCGTTAGACGAGAGAAATGAAGCAATTCGAAATGGAATTGATGTTCCGGAGGTGGATTATATCCTTGAGCAATTCCTAATAATGCGGACTGAAGGAACTGTAACTCAGATGCCGTATGGATTGCATATAATAACGTTTCCAAGCAAAGGACATTTATTCCGTGGAGAGATCCAGAATTACCATAAATCCATTCCATCTTTGAATCGAATGCTCAAAGATGGAATGAGCAACAAAGAAAAAGAGCTAATTCGTGTAATAGCACATTTGAGAAAACGGCAGTTCGGTAGACTTATTTGGAAAATCAATGTTGTTCCATACTGGGAAGCCAAAATCAGTGATATAAACTTTGACGCACTTGCCCAACATTATGGTTTAGCCACTCATCTAATGGATTTGACGAACGCTTTTAAAGCAGCTCTATTTTTCGCGACCTGCAAATACGTTTCCGAAACTGATTCATATAGGCCTCTCACGCAGGAGGATATTGACAAAAACGAAGATACACAATTCGGATATATCTTTCATACACCTGACTGGACTATTGATTTCTTGAATGGCGGAGGAACTGAATGGAGTTTCAAACACCTGTACAACACTGATCCGGTGAACGCTGCATGTGCGGAAAAAAGATTTTTCCTACAATCCGGAGATGTAGATGGCTTAGCTTTCCAGATTGGTTATCAGCCGCTGCAGCGTTGCGATCATCAGAGCGCCTACGTGTACCCAATGCGGAATGGGAGACCTCTGCAAAATAATTGGCGTTTTGAGAAAATGCGGTTCCATCAATCTGTAGAAATGTCGCAACACGTGTATCAGATGATGGATGGGGGAAAGAGGATCTTCCCCAATGAAGGCGTTACTGAACTCCATGATTATATTGAACGAATCAAGCATAGTGTTGCTTTTTCGATGGATGAGCTTCGCGAGGTATATGAAGATGATGGTGTTAAGAAAACGCTCTTCCCGACTTTTGACACATTGAAAACAGCGCTCATAGGATATACCACTTCAGATGGCGCGGTCAGTATTCAGAATGAGCCAATAGAATATGATGTTCCGCAAAAGCTATTAGATACCGTCAATAGTCATTACGATGGAAAAGATTTACTGAGAGCAGTCGGTGGTGTAATTCGCCAAACCCCTTTCGATAGGGAGTATAGAAAACAACGCTGTATCGCAATATATGGGAAGCTGATATAGCGACTTGGACTATGTCTCGATTTGTTGAACTGTGAGATTCAGGTCCTGTGGTCGGAAGGATGGTCTGTGTCTGCACGGCGTTTGTTCTCTGTTTGTACAAGTCCGGAAAAGCGATGCTGCGGCGAGTTATGCAGATAGAGAAACGTCGCCGAACTAGGTGGAAGTGCCGAAAAACGGGGTAGGGGGCTGCGGACGTTTTCTTGGAGATGATCACGCAGCCATTCCCTGGGGGCTGCGGACATTTTCTTGGAGATAATCACGCAGCCATTCCCTGGCTTTGACGGTATTGTACAGGACTCATCCAACCAAGCGACCGTTCCCGTTATCTATTTGTAAGTGCAACATCCTTGTTCTCGGCTGATTCTGGCGGTTCGTCGGCGAATGCTTCGGCGGGGGTGCGCTAGCCAAGCACTCGCATGGGCCTGTTGTCGGTTTCGTCGACGGTCTCCTGCAGTTCGCGTGCCATGGAGGGGGCGACGGGCGTGCGTTTGGGCGGGTGGCGGCGGATCGTGCCGTTCCTGTTCCGACAGGTGCGAATACACCTGGCCCAAGGCGCAACACCCCTCCGTTTGGCTATCCGGACAATCTCCAATCTAACGGGTGCTGCACTTTCAATTAGACAACGGGCGTATGCGCACTCTTTATCGGCATGATAGAGAGTAGCGAATTGTGATTCTCGCAATCTAAAGGGAATTGATGTTGTTTTTTCCTCGATTCATTATTGTGCAGACAGCCCATATGAACAGTGGAATTGCATAGAATGCGTATGATTCAAACTGAATATATAGGTATGCGAGAAGAATGAACCAGCATATGTTCCGTCGGCTCCATCCATGATGGACCGCTACGTGTGCTAATACCAAGAGCAAGAAGGCCAAAAAGCAGAATAGACCAAATTCGGTAATGAAGCTGGCATAGATGCTCATTGTGAAAGTATCCGCTGGGGGATTTGCTAAACCATCGATTTCGGTATTGGGCGCACCGCCATGGGCGTCATACCATTGGCGGGCACCGGCGTAACCAGTACGCACTGCATTAGAGATATTGCCTGCGCCCCATCCAAACATGAAGTGAGATAGATCATGTTTCCATGACCACATGGGAGCGAGCATATGGAAGATTCTTGCACTCATCGATTCGTCACCAGCAAGTAATCCATTGGTGGCTAAAGAGTTTAGACGCGGATTGATGATAATTGCGCTCAATCCACCTGCTCCAAGAAGTCCTAAAGCACCGACGAACCCAGCTGTTACCTTACGTGAGTGGAAGTTGATTGTCGCTATCAGCCAGATAAATGTAGCTACCACTGTATCCAGTATGATTCGGGTGCCGGAGCCCATCGCAATTGCTCCAGCGGCAAATATCGGTATCAATATGCCAATCTTGCGGTCGCGGGTCAGCCAGAAAACTGGCAGGAGTACGCCGAACAGATGCATGCCGATATAGCTAGGTTCTGCGAACATGAATTGAGGACGAACGCTCGCATAGTTTCTATACAGAGCACCCCAAAAATATGCTCGTATTGGCTGCCAGTTCAAATGTCGTTCTAAAGCGATATATTGCAGTATCCCAATGAGGAATGCCACTACATATGCGGTGAATAGCGTAGTTAACAATGTTCGTACAGGTACACGTTTAATGCGGATCGCGATGTCGAGCGAAGCCAAGCACGCCAGCCCTAACAATATGGAGATGAATGACTTTGCGGTTGCGTTGGCGTGTATTCCATATGACTGCCAGCCGTATACGGATGTGAGCACTAGTAGCAGGGGAAAGAGGAAGAACGGCAGGAAGCGGCGTGCGGTATCGCGCAAGTATCGCCAGTTGATGATTGTGTACAGGGTGAACAACCAGGGGGGAGATTGGCGTCCAATAGGGGAGTGGAATGCCGATTTTTGTGCCATCAAATGGCAGCATGGCCACTGCGGCAAACATCAACATGTCTGATGGGGTGATGGTGATACGAGTCAGCGTCTCGGTCATTGCCCCACGCTGTAGCGCGGGGCAATGACCGGAGTTTCTGCGTTTTTCTTGAACTGACTTGTTGCCGAGCTGCGTATTGTTCGGTGTGGACATACTTGGTTCCCTCCCATATCCTCCGTGAGAACTGTGCCAGTTGCATGTGTGGGTGAGGTGATGGGGGTTCGGTCAACCGTTCACTTTCATGAAGTACTTTTAAACTCCCACCAAGTAATTGGCAGTCGCTTGCAAAAACTGAATAATCTATGGGCCAATCAGCCGTTTAGATCCTCTCCGTGGGGCTGGTGCATGTATTGTTCGACCCAAGCCATGCTGGTTTTTGGAAAATAAAAGCCTGAATTATCATTAATTCGAAATCCAGGCTTTTACAGTATTCGTATAATCGCGAATTAAGCAGAAATCACTCAGTCTTCTTGCGGCCGCGGCGCTTCATGGTGCCGGCAGTGGCGTTTGCGACATCAAAAATCACGGTCTTGTCTTCCGGGTAAGCAGTGCCGTTGACGGAGGCGAAAGAGACCTCGCCTTCTGGAGCTTCGACAAGCGTGAAGTACTTGGAAATTGCTTCAACAAGCACAGCATCCTTGATACTTACAGACGTAGTCTGCTTGCCCTCACCCTTGCTGAATTTCACGGCATTATCCGCCTTAGCGGTAGTCGGCGTGACGGCAATTTGTCTGGTTTTATCGTTAATAAGGATTTTAACTTGTGCTGGAAAATTCAGCACTTTTGCGGTGGCCTTATTAAAACGTACAACGGAATCGGTAACGGTCATTACCGTTTTGCCAACGGGCTTAACTAGCTGAACTTCTTCGAATCCTTGAAGCAAGGATGCCATAATATACTCCTTCACACTGCATAAGTATTATTGACAATTTTGATTGTAATGAATGATAATCTGAATTACAATT
>ENA-OWZO01000352-OWZO01000352.1-human-gut-metagenome-genome-assembly--contig:-NODE-352-length-28097-cov-12.630911_pt1 | contig 28097 bp, 18 predicted proteins | sample MGYA00249260_ERZ652115 | MGnify/ENA primary metagenome ERZ652115 (study PRJEB26925, sample SAMN05827127) | human gut metagenome | biome: ENVO:2100002; feature: ENVO:00000062; material: ENVO:00002003...
TTCCATAGACACAAGAATTTTTACACCCTCTAATCAGGCTTGTCGCTCTTGTTTTATATATAACAGTTGCTTACAAGCATGTCAAGAGCAGGCGGTTCTCCGCCACGACAAACGCATGAATGATTATCCGTTTCCAATTCTGTTCTTTACGATTTTTTAAGCTTCTAAAAGTTCTTCCAGATATTGAATTGGACGCAAGCTGACCACAAACCTTTTCTTTCTCATTGACAACTTATGTCTTGTCATCTGTGCCGGTTTCAAAATACTCAGGCTCCATTTTCTTATAATATTTAAATTTTGTGTTGCCATTTTATCTATCGTTGTATTCGCATCCTCTCGAAAGGTTACATCCAGATGCCAGTGCATGCTTTCTATACTCCAATGTCCTCTGACTGCTCGGCTGATCTGCCTGATATCTGACTTCAAACTACTGATAAAATACCGATATTCTATCGTTCTTTTTCCATCCTTCTCCAGTGTTTTCTTTTCCATCACAATACTGCTCAGACCTTTCCAATTTTTCTTCTGACTTATCCATTTAATGTCTTCCGTCTGATAATACTCTCGGATTTCAATCTGACCGTGTGCTTTTTCTCGCGTCTTTTTGTAATTTCCGCGTTCTCGAATTTCTTTTTGAAACTCTTCGTCTGAAAAGTATTCCTGTACATCTTCGTACAGACTTGTTTGATTTCGTTTCAATGCTAATACATAATCTGCCCGTTTTTTCCTTATTTTCTTCGCTATTGCTGTCTGGGTCCCCATTGCATCAATCGTTATGATCTGCCCTTTTATCTGGATTTTATCCAACAATTCAGGGATTGCTGTGATCTCATTGCTTTTTTCTTCAACTGCTTTTTGTCCCAGGCAGAAACCATCTTCTTTACTCCATGCTGATACAATGTGTCCCGCCTTTCCATCTCCCTTTTTATTGGAACGCATGGTTTTCCCATCAATACTGATAATTTTCTTCAGCAGTTCCCCTTCATTCTGATTTAAACGCTCCTGCCATTTTCCATACAGCTGCTGCAGGATTTCTGGTGATATCATCCCCATTACGCGTCTGATTGTATCATGAGATGGTATTCCGTTTTTTAACTCAATATATTTGCGAAGATAATTCTGATAATTTTCCGCAAACAATGCCATTTCTACCCAGTCATCCGCATTTGCTAATGTTGCAAATAATACAATAACAAGAATGTCCTTTAATGTATGGCGAACTTTTCTTTGCTGGCGACCATCTTCAATGTATTCCATCCAACCTAATAATTCCTACATATATCAACGCCCCTTTTCTTTTAATTTTATCAGAAAAAGGGCGTGTTCACAATTTATTTACTCATGCGTTTGTCGTGGTTCTCCGCCTGTCTTCTTGATCAGCTTTTCGGTTATTCGGGTAAGCGCCCTTCGTACATAATGCTCAGTTCTCCGTAAACCTGAGCCCAATCCCGGATCGTGGTAGTCCATTTTTTTGTAGCCTCAAAAGTGGCCAAATACAGGGCTTTTAACAGGGCTGTATCGCTTGGAAATACGCTTCTCTGGCGGTTCAGCTTCCGGTAGGTGGAATTCAGTGACTCAATCGCATTTGTCGTGTAAATGACCTTTCTGACCGTGGCTGAGAACATAAAAATAGGTGAAACGGCATCCCAGTTGTCCTTCCAACGTTTCATGGAATTCGGGTATTTCGGAGTCCATTTTTCAGTTACACGGTCCAGGGCAGCCAGCGCTTTCTGCTCGTCAGCGGCCTGATAGATGGTTTTTAAATCTGTGGCAAAGGCTTTTCTGTCTTTATCCGGAACGTATTTTAGTGTGTTTCTTACTTGATGGACAATGCATCTCTGATATTCTGTTTTTGGAAACGCTGCTGAAATTGCTTCCTTAATGCCCGTAAGTCCATCGGCGCAGATAATCAGGATATCCTTAACACCGCGATTTTTTAGTTCATTCAGGACAGACAACCAGTATTTCGCACTTTCATTGTCACCGATCGTAATAGTCAGGACTTCCTTTTTTCCCTCTGTATTAATGCCCAGAATGACGTAAGCTGCAAGTTTACGAATAACTCCATTATCCCGCTATTTCTCCTATACCTTCATACTGTAAATTCCGGTAATACAGTAGCAAAATCCATCATCGAAGTCGTTGGAATATTATTTTCATGAACAAACCGCGGTAACATAAATTTCTGTTTCTCCAAATTGCATCTTTCGTCTATCTGTTCGCTTTATTAGACTTTACTACCTTTATTATAGCCTCCGCTATCATTCGAGCCTCATCTTTTGTATTTTCTTTTCCCAGAGATATACGTATCGTTCCCTCTGCATACTCCTTCGGAACTCCGATTGCTTTTATAACATGAGAAACCTGAGTATTCTTTGAATCACAGGCCGAGCCCGTAGAAATACAAATCTTCATCAAATCTAATCTATGTAATAGCATTTCTCCATTAGAATCTTTAATAGAAATACTAATATTACCGGGAACATGATTTGATGAACCATTACGAATAAACGATATCTTAGCAGCATGAAGCGTATCTAGCAAGACATCTTCCATTGCATTTAATTTGATAATCGTTGCCTGCATCTCATCGCAGTTTTTTTTCAATGCTGTTGCCATTCCAACAATGCTTGCTACGTTTTCCGTCCCAGCACGCATTCCATGCTCCTGAGCACCACCAGCAACAAAAGAACTAAGTTGAGTACCCTTACGAACATATAAGAAACCAATTCCCTTGGGCCCATTAAATTTATGAGCTGAGGCTGATAGCATATCAACCCCCAGCTCATCGACATTTATTGGAATATGTCCGACTGCCTGAACGGCATCTGTATGGAATAGTGCCCCATATGCATGTGTAACGGCAGCCAGCTCTTTAATTGGCTCAATTGTGCCAATTTCATTGTTAACCAGCATAACAGAAACCAATGTTGATAAACAACTGGGAACTGGTTTGTTATACGATTTCATTTTTTTGGACAGTATTTCAGCAGAAACAATACCGAATGTATCAACCGGAAGATAATCATCAACGTCTATCTGCAAAGCCTCACATGCATGCAAAACAGCATGATGTTCAATCTGCGAGGTAATAACTCTTCGCACATCATTGCGTAGACCAAAGCACTTGATTGCCCAATTATCACTTTCTGTACCACCAGAGGTAAAATAAATTTCCTCCGGCAATGCCCCTATACAAGCAGCAATTGTCCGTCTTGCTAGCTGCAAAGCTAATTTGGGTTTCTTAGCAAAGAAATAAGGCTGTGAAGCATTCCCGTAATCCTCCAATAGATACGGTTTCATTGCCTCAAAAGCTTCAATATCAAGTTTTGTTGTTGCCGCATTGTCGGCATAGATATACTGCTTCATAGGCACACCTCATTCAAAGAGTTTACATCCCTCATCCTTAAACTCTTCAATTTTATCTATAATATCCTGTGTAGTCACGTCCAAATATTCTGCCAGGCAATCCATACAATAATAATGTTCAACATTTTCACCTAACAGTTTTTTGTTGATTCCGACTTCGTTTCGCGTCAATTTTTCTTTACCACACGCGATACATGTAATATTTTTCATTCTTCTATGTCCTTTACATTTAACTCAGGAACGGTTTTTCCGCCAAATTCTTCTGGATCAAGAATACCAAGCTGTAATTTGATAATTGCGCGCATTTCAACAGCAGGTTTTAGGCAATACATATTGAAATCTCTCGAAGTAATATCCTCTGGACGCTGAACATGCGGAAACAAAAGTTTCAGGTACGCAGTGCAAATTCGCTTTATTGCCTCTGTATCTCTAGTATCAGACTTTTCGGGCACTTCAACCCTAGCGTCCACAATAGCTCGGTAACTTGGATCATCCCGGAGTTCATGCATGATTGTTGAAAAATATTCTGAATTCAAAGCCCAACCACAGATTTTGAGATCATCATTCATGCGAGGAAGATCCCAACCTTTTAAAAAGCCATGGAAACGATCAATCAGCGCACTCTCATGAAAGACTGTCGGTAAATCATGAAACATATTCAAATACTCATTCATAGAAGCGGCTGGAATATTTCCCAGAAGAATAATTCCAGAATCTGCAGCTCCTTCATGATTCCCTACTGTATATTTGCCGTTTTCCATATATCCCTTCAATGCACCACGCATCTCATCTACATCCGTAAAGCTAATGGTTTGAACCTCATCCATTGCTACATAATCGTGGCCAAAAACCAATCCCTCTGTGCGTCTTGCAACGTCATAAAACATCTTCGCACGAGACATAGTTCCACCAGAAGACAACCATCCAAAACGACTCACTGACCCAAACAAATAGGATTTACCGGTTCCCTTCGGTGCAAGTTCGATCATGTTTAGTCGTTTTTCTACAAACGGTAATAACCGAGTAAGCATTGTAAGTTTCTGTTTTTTAGATTCGTAGCCCCCAGCATTGTAATCAATTGCTCCCAAAACAATATCAATCCACTCATCAAGGGTAAATGCCTCACGGGCATATTTATACTCATCCAAATCAATAATATATGGGCAAAAATCTTGAAAACTCACCAGCTTGATTTTTCCAGGTGTTTTATTATTGTCTGGGAACTGATACCCCAACTCAACGATGCCCCAACATTCTTCCGACTTTAGCAATGAGGCACTGCAATTTTCCCACACATCTCTTGGAATAACCGTATCTTTAAAGGTCAATCCAAAATCAGGCAATGCGAATGACAATGCTTGTGTTTTAATATCTATATCAATCGATATTTTGGCAAGAAATTTTACCTGTTCCTGATAACTCACAATGCGATTCTTAATTGACTTCCAGTCCTCTTTTTTAGGAATGAATGTCTTAATAAAATCCGTTGCACCTTCAATATCAATGTTTCCCTCTTCATCTTGAAAACGCTTCAACACCCAATCTCGCATAAAAGAGGGCAACTTAAAGGATGAGATAAAATTGCTCTTCTTGAGATCCTTGAATACAACCATCTCATCAAAATTATCCTTCAACTTTTCTATAAGTTCTGGCGTCTGAATATCGCTCAATCAATGTACCTCCCGATTAAAACAGCTCCTGCTCTTTTGTCTTCTTCACAAGTTTGAATTCCAAAGTGATAGACAAATTCTTCTCTCCGTCATATATATCCGCTGAATAAGTGCCCTTTCTCTTTATTTCGGGCAAACTAAATTTAGCATGTTTTTTATCTGCAATAAATTTGCCCTCATAAAATCTACCATTAACACAGATTCGAGGCTTCTGCAGCGGAACATTGGAGTATAATGTCAATTCTGGTATTACTCTTGGCACAAGTTCAACAGTGGCATCAACAAAGCAAATTTCAAGATTGTCCGGTTTCTTAGAAAGTACAATGATTGGTACAAGAACTTCTTCAAGAGAAGCTCCACCATGGACTTCTACATTAGCCTTTCGCCCACCTTTGAATCTTTCATAATTTGCTAATATTGAATATCCATCTTCATAAGCAGCACATGGAATTCTCGGATCCTGATCTGCCAAACAACATCGGCCACTATGCTCTCCGGATTCATCCAAGATCAATGATGCGGAAACATCTTGACCATAAAGAACTGCTAGGCGACTAGCCCCATGATCTGCTACAACAACAGCTCTTTCAATTGTTCCCTGAACAAGCTGTGATTGTATCTTTCGTAATTCACCATCAATCACTTCAAGTTCTTCAAATAAGTGTATTGGTAATTTGCATTTCTCATAATCATAAATCTGGTTGCCGTGCTTCAAATCATCGAGTTCATCTATCTTATACCAGTTTTCATCAGCATAAAATTGCAAAAACTCTTTATTTTTCTCTGTAATAGACGGCAGTTCACAGTGTCCAATTGAAATCTCAGATACCAGACCATACTCTTCGCACTTTGCCAATATGAACGCCAAATATTCAACACCCAATGCATCAAAGAAAAACAGTTTTGTGTTTTTTCGATCCATGTGCGAAATAATGCTGCTTCGTGGCTGCAACTTATTATATGGGCGCGGCGAAAGCGCATATTTATTTACAGTTTCCAAAAACTCAGGGTAAATCCTATTTGTAAGCTTCTGGCGCTTATACTGCCTAAAATACATTGTCAACTCACTACGAAATGGCGCATCAGACTCCGATACTTTCGTGTTCAAAGTATCAAATTCAAAGTCTTGCATATACTGTGCCAACGACTTAGACATCATCGATACTGCACGCTGTAACTCTTCCTGAGAGTAATCATAACTGCTGAGGCAGCTGATAAATTCATATTTTTCCCTGTCACTATCGTCAGAAAGATAAAACACAGCATCCTTTTGCAAGCGTCCCAATTTATCGCAATACTGATTAATAAGTGGTAAACTTTCTGGTAATTGCCTAAGTAAATGCTTGCGTTCAGAGAGCATCCTTTCAAAGTTAGGATCATTCATCGAAATTTCAATAATATCAAAATACAATTGCTTCTTGAAATCTGTATACATTTTTGTATTTTTTAAAACATGCGAGATATAATAATTGTTTTGTTCCCCGTATGTCATTAACGAAAGCCACAACATCCATTCCTTATTTTTATCACCTTCTTCAGAAACCTCGCTTAGATGCATAGACAAATTTGCTGTTGTACCGAACGCAGAACATACAAATGCCGCAAAATTGCTAAAATTTTGCATATGCGCTGCAAGCCAGCTCCACTGTTCATCCGTTCCATATGATTTCTCTGTCGCACCGCCAATATCTGGATATTTTTTAACCAGCACGTCATATACATCTGCTGCAGCAGAAACAGGATATATAGAGTTTCTAAAAAGGCTGATCGGTAATGTGCTCAGAATCGTAACTTCTGGATTTTGCTGGTTTTTTTCATTCGTAATAGTCTCTAAATATTCAAGTAACTCCGCAAAACTCTTCAATAGTGGCACGCCTATGCACACCTCTTGTGTTTGCGCCAGCTTAATATGCGGTAATGTAGATGGCTCACCATCCACAAGCACTACCCTTTTTTCATTTCGAATATCCCTGCTCATAAATTTGCGAAGTACTTGCTCACAATGATCAAGCAAAACAACACAATATCCACTTATAGAGAGTTCCAACAATTCATCTACCTTCATTTCAAGTGCATCTGCACCACGAAGCATAAGGGTCTGTGAAACGCCAAGAATAAATGAATCCTCATTCTTACACCCAGCTGAAATCACAGCATCGACATCCGGCAAACCATTTGACGCAACATGTTGAGAAGCACATATGCATTTTTTGCTGGTATCCGCTTGTAATCTAACAAGAATCTCTTGATAAATATTGTAGTTTTCTGTATTAACGAGCAATAAATGTCCTGTGCGTTTACCACCAAAATATGCATTGATATGATCAAAGCATTCGCTTGCACTTGCACTCTGCATCAGGCCGCCTCCTATCGTCATTATTATTATTCATTCTTTATAATTTCCATACCCACAGTAAGATTATCTGCAATCAGCTCACTAAGATACCGGCGCAGCTCACTGGCATCCATCTTATCAATGACAGCCATAGCACGCTCACGTCCTTTCAGCCGATACTGTTTTTCTGCCATAGTCTTCAGTTTGTTCTTTACAGATGAATTATCCATCCAGTCATAAACCTTGACAGTAATACCAGCACTAAGCTCATTGCGAACTGTATCCACATCCGTAAGCATAACTGAATATTCGCCAACTACTCGCTCCATAAAACAGCGATTACGTTCCTCGATATTCTTTAATCGATCATAAAAGGCAGCATTTTCTACATAGGAAACTGCTTTGGCAATGTCTACATCTGAAGCTGAATACGCCATCATGATTTCAAACATTCTTTTTGCCTCTCCACGTTCAACATCATCAAACATACAAAGGATAGGAGTTTCATAGCGCTCTGACCAATCGGCAGGATCTTTTGTGCCAGTTTTATCGCGCCATAAGTTTTTAAGAAGTGCTTTTTTCAAGCTCTTTTTATATTTTTCTATAGCATCCTCAAGATAACGGTCATAATCAACGGCAGACTTCGTAAACTGACCTGTTGGAATATCATTAAAGAATTCACCTATATCTGTCCCTCAACGCCATCCAGAAATACCGCTGCAATCTGTTCAAAGTAGGAAAGCTGACCTGTGTAAAATTTATCAAAGTTTTCCCGCTGAGTCAGCAGTGCATCATAAAATTTCTGCTTGTTTTGCTCCAGCAGTAGACCACTTTGCTTCATATAATACAGCTGTTCCAAAAAAGGCTTCAGATCCCCTACGTATTTTTGCAAATGTTCATAAGGCATCCGAATATTATTCGTACGTTTATTCCAGCCATTAACAGTCTCACGCAAACTGATGCACTTAGACAAACTTTTATTGCTCTCTGCAATAATATGATACTCCAAAATAACATCAGAAATCTTTTCATCTGCGGTTTCTGAATTCCATACCCAGTTAGCAGCATCTGCATTAAATTTCTGCTTTACTTCATCAAGATAAGCGCCATTATCACCGATTTCGACAGCAAGTTTATGAAGTTTGCCATCGCGATATCTGTCGATGTATGCCAACATACCCTTGCGACACATTTCGTTCGTAAGCAGCTTCTCCAAATCCTGCACAATTGTAGGATTCTTCTCTACCATCAAACCAATCTGCTCTGCATGGTCACTTTCGCTTGCTTTGTTTCTGTTTGCTGTATTGGCAATGCCACAATAAGCATCAATCACACTTTCAACTACTTCATGCGAAGTTGAAAGTTCCGTTGTATCAAGTACATATTTTAAACACCAAATCGGGAAGGTTAGTCCCTTCATTTTGATTCGAATGTGATCCCGAGAGCTTTCAATAGAACCGCACTGTGCCATGGGGATATTAAAAACCTTCGATGTACATTGTAGGTAATTACGCTGGCTTGTACTCATCTCTACAATATACTCTTCCTTATACTTGGAACTGGGCGTGATTTTCTGCTTGATTGCATTGGCGATCATTTGTTTCATCTTATCTTGGGACATGCTCTCACTTGTAGAGCCATTGCTCCAGAAATAATCAGCCGTTGCATATTCTTTCATGATAAATCCCATCACAAAAGCAGTCACATTGTTTGGCATAAAGCCAAACGGTGCATCTTCCAGTGCTTCAAACACAGAAAGCATACTTACTCTTCCTGCAGCATGCGAAAAACCATTTTTGACAATCTCATCTGCTTTCAATTTGATACGCACAATAGGAAGGCTCTTCTTTGTCGGATCTTCCCAATAATGGGGAACCTTCCATGCACCGTTCAGAGCACTTGCAAGGCTGGTTTTTTCGTTTGAAGAACGAAAAGTCTGTTTCAATTCCTCCGTAATACCACACTCTGCTCCTTGCGCAAGCGGACCTACGGAAAACATATTATCGATTAAATTAAACTGTTCCAAGCCACAGTAGTAAACCTGATGATTTAACTTTGCAAGTTCTTCCTGCAGAGCAGACAGATTTGCAAGGCGAACACCACTTTTGTTTTCTGGTGTATATAGCATAAAAGCACCATCTGCAATGCGTTGTTTCCAATCGCTCAGCACACGTTTGGCCTGACTTTCAAATCCATTTGCACGTGCACGATCATTCTGCGCATAATTTTTGCTGTATGCCATATTTTCAACGTACTGTGTGAGCTGATCCTCTCCCAACGGAGCAAGACTTTCGATGTAGTATAGCTCATTGGCTGGTAGCACAATATTTTTTAAGATAGCGTTCTTTACACTACCAGCTTCTTCATCATTCAACGCAAAAGTCACCACTGTTTCAAAGCGATTTGTCTTTGCCATGCCTTTTGCCTTGGTAGTTGCTGCGCTAAAATTGCCTGCTGCAGCGCCCTCCAACCGAAAGCGACTGCGAATAGGTGCAGGAAGTTGCAAAGCACTCAATAAATCCGCGGAGACAATCAAGTCCTGTGTCTTCAGCCCTTCGCGAATTTCCTTCTTCAGTTTTTCAATTTTTGCACGATCTCCACCATTATTGGCAACGGTATATTCCTTCAAACCATTGCCAACAGGCTTTTCAAACAACAGTCCCTGCTGGCATAAACCAGCAGCAATATTCTTAGCCTTGCCCTTTGACCAATCAGTACCAAGAAAAGCAAGATCAATATTCTGCTCATTTGGACGCAACAATTCTACATTACCAACACGGACAGAAATCGCTTCCAGCAACAAAACAGTTTTAAAAACACGTTCCTGATCCGGTGTCAGACTATCTTTCTTCAATAGATTATAGGAATCCAGAATTACACGCACATCATCATTCAAACCACTATGGTCAGCCCCTGTAAAGAAATCCCACAACATATCTATTGTCAAAAGGTTCTTTTCATCCAACGGTCCATAATTATTGATATACCACTTAAAAGCCTTTGCATCAGTCATATCGTTGCTGATAATAAAGTCAAACATACTACGTGCATTTGAATTGAAAGCAACGGACATATGCTTGAGCAGTAATGCTGCATACGGATGAATTGGCACAATAGCCTGCAGTTCTGCATCTTTAATGATAGTTTTGTCGCCCATGGTAGCTGTTTTTTTTGCGCTTGAAATAATCGTGCTTCGCACACTTGTCAGTTCTGCATTCAGATCTGCCTTATCCTCCTGCCATTCAGGCAGAAGCACTGGGTCAGAGGTTTCCTTCATTGCTTGCGCCATAAGCTGGAATGCCATGTTTTCCGGCATTTCAATGCGCACAGTAGAGCGACCAACAAAACGGTCAAGAATCTTACGGCGTGTATCTGCATCTTTAATCAATGATGCACTCTCATGCGTAACAATGAGAAAATAAAATGGATGAGATTCACTGATTTCCACAAGTGTTTGGAAACCTGTAAGAGAATTAGGATTATTGACAAAAAACTCGGTAAATTCATCCCAAACAAATAAAATAGCCGAAATGTCGTTCTTATCCAAAATGCTCTTAATCCACTCACACATAGCCGGGATATCCATGCGCAGGGCAGTAATTCCATTATCATTAGCAACATGCAGAATGTTACGCATCATTTTAGCAGCAGCGTCCTCATCCTCTGTGTTCTTCAATACATCAAGAACCTCTTTGACATGTTTGCCGCCGAAGTCCCACATATACTTATCTTCCTGTATCAGGTTGTCAAAATAGGTATAGTTGGCCTTTTTTTCTTCCAACCAATCGATAGCAGCTTTGCGCAGCGATGCCTCACCGCGATTTTCAATTCCATGTTCTCTCAAAGCGGCTATGATACTGTCTTGAATTGCTAAAATTAAATCCTGATCTGAGCGGATAGATGCTGAGCCGATACGATGAATCGTAATCAAACGTCCACCGTTTTTATCAGTAATCAGCTGCTGACACAAGTCCTCACGTAAGCCATACTCGGCAAAGTAAGCTCGTATTTCCTCATCACTTGCTTCCAGTAAGGATTTTACCGTCAATACCGCATGAGATTTTCCGGTACCATAAGCACCTTCTACCCACAATGAGCGAGTATCTTTACCAGAAAGCATAATATGTGTTTTTTCCAGTAACTTTACAAAAGTTTCATGCGGGTAAAAAGCATTCCATTTTACCTTCCCTGTCTTAATCAAATCAGCAGTAACAGCGGCATAATATTTAGGGTCGATATCAAAATAATCTTTGTATAGTTTTCTTTCGTCCATTTTTTCAAAGTCTCTTTCTACCGTAATTAAAACAGTGACAGTACATCCTGCGAACTTTTATCCGGTCGCAGATTAATAGTATCCAATCCAAGTGAAAAGCTGGCAGAAATAAAATCGGGGTAATTAACACTCAAACCATTAAGTAGCGGCACCATAGTGTCGTAATCTAACCCAAAAATACGAGTAGGGCTAACGCCATCACGTTCGATGGTATTATCCAACAAAACCGTAAGACTGAACTGATAAAACTCGCCGCAATGCTCCGCAAACTTATAGAGACTGTACAAAATAACGCGAGGATCAGGAGAAGTCCAAGATGTACGCAAAATTGAAACCGCTCTATTTTTCTCTTTATATACATTTCCCAATCCAACCTCTCCCAGAGGCAATTCACACATACGTGACAGGGAGCTAAAAATATCGTTCGTCCAACTTTCTTTTGCACCCGCATCAACCATGGCATTCACAAGATACGGCTTACTATATTCTTCGCCAAAATTTGTGTTATTTATAAACCACCCAACCTGGGGAGCATAGCATAAATTAACCAATATTATTCCCCATGCCGCAGGATTATTTATGCCAATAGAATCAATAATTTGCGCTGTCTTTGAAAATCCTGTATCATCTAACAAGCCAGAATCTCTTAAAAAGCGCTTGAAGAAACTGTACATTTGAGAACCCAGCGTATGATTATCGTCAAAATTGTTTTTGAACTCAAAATATTGCTGAATCCAATCCATTTTAGGTGCATGATGCGAATAGCTATTTAGGCTCATTGTTTTTCCGGCCATTGTAATTCCTCCCTTTGGGCGTTCAAGTGATTTGTACACCAAACATCCTTTTTCAACTTTATGACATTGTGAACAGTGGTGACAGTTTTCATTAATACTTAATTTTCCCTTTGCAAAACTTATACAACCATAAGGACAATCCGCCTGACAAACTTTGCATCCAATACAACAAGCTGATTTACGGAAAACCTCCTTAATACGTTTTGAGAATTCAGGATTATCTTTTACTATTTGTCTTTCAATTTTTACTATAAGAAAATTATCCTTTTCAACAACCTCAAACGGCAACATTTTCTTTTGAAAATCAATAATGTATGGATTACTCTCGTTTGACAATATGCCTATTGTTTTAATCCACGTTTTCCACTCAGTCCTTGCATTGTTAATTATAATTAGAGTATCACCATTATCAGCATATTTTTCTTCATAATTAAGCGGAATAGAAAGGTCTCTACCGTTTTTTCTTGCCTTCCATCCACCATTTATTATAAATTGATCAAGTGTTTGCTTATCAGAAAAGGTGTTTTGATAAGAGTTTCTAATCGAATCTATAAGCGGCTCCGCCTCGTCCACATAACAATAATGATTCATATAATCATTACGTTCCGCTGCACGTGGGCATACCAGGCATCCTGCTCTTCTATTTCCTTTTTTGTATGTCTCATTTAATGGCAGCTTTCTTTGGTAAATATGCAGAAATACTTCCGCTGAACTCCAATCCAAAATCACGTTACAACTATACTGTCCTTTATGCTTTCCTCCATATGAAACGTCATCATACTTGCTTCTAGCAATACTTTCATCTGCTCGGACACCCACAAAGGCCATTCCTGTAAAATCAGGCTTATCAAGCAGTTTGCGTAAAAGAATAATCTGCGGAGCCGTTTTATGTACACTGCAGCACCATCTTGTCACAGTGGCTGGCGGTCCAAATTTGCTCCATGTTTCTACTGGTGAATACTCAGAACTCGATGTCAAAAAGCGAATGCCAGCTTTTTCACACAACATATGTGTTTGCTCGACAATTTTGTATGTATCTGAAAACTCCATCTTAGTATCGCCAAATAGAACAACAAAATCTTCATGTGGCAAAGAACGTTGTACAATATCCAAAGCAACCACACTATCCTTGCCACCGCTAAATGCGACGTAGAAGATATCAATTTTATTTTTGTATTTTCTATAGGTATTATATACCTTCTGTATAGTCTCCTGTACAAGCGCTTCCATGATTGAAGCATTTTTAGCTACCATACGATTGATATCCACAAATTGAAGCATCCCCCCGTTTGGCTCAGGTTCTTCCAGTAGAATCAGTTCAGGAGCAGTATATAATGCACCCCCCTTAGTTTTAGCAACTGTACGTCCTTTGTAGATATAGTTATTTGCCTCCGCCCACATTACTGGGGCACTATCATCCTTTGGGTAATTCCAGTATTGATCAAATCCTAAAATATCCAACTCTTTATAATAAACCGGGCGTGGTTCTTTGCTGAACTTTGATTGTTCAGTTGTCAGCAACAGTCCTCCGGTATCTTCATCCCATATGTATTGGTACATTTTGGGGTAATCCTCACTTTTCTTCTTTAATTTGCTTCTCTCGTAGAAGCTTTGCTTCCTGTACAGCATTTTCAATACTGTTGTATGCCAGTCGCTGTTGGAAACCACAGCTTACAATATATTGTAATGCCACCTTGGGGCTGCGCAATGCGTCAGAGTGAGAAAGGACATCGACGATCATTTCGTGATAATTCGTAATCGGACTGTCCGCACGCACCATTGCCCCAGTTACAATGCTTTGGCTAAAGGACTGAAACAGAAATCGAAACTTTTTGCTTGTGTGATAAAGGTAACTGCTTAATACAAAAGCATTCCATTGGTAGCCAATGTTCGGGAAAGACAGATATAGTGAAACATCCTTCATAGGCATGTAATCACCGTGACACTGCTCATCTAAGATGGCATCAATCGCCTCTACATCAAAGGTGATATGATCCTTACGAATGAACTCTCTATCAGAAAGGCGCACCACCTCACCCATGACAGCTTCCCAGTAAATGCACACATTCAACTCCTCCGAGAATTCTTTCAATTCATCCAATGTGAAGTGATCACGTTCACGAGCAAACTCAGCATATACATCCGTCATATTCAGTTCGCTATCGAGAGCAGAAATAACCGCACTTTTGAAAGAGAAACGATCCCTGAGTAAATAAGCAAGGCTATTACGTACGCAAAGAGGAGTCAACATTTCTGTATTTAACGCCACCTCTGGGCACTTTTCGTAAATCAAGTCCACAAGTCTCGTACCGACCACAAAACTGACAGTATCAATCTCTTCTTGAATGATACGTATAATTTGCTGCAATTCATCTGTACTCACAGGCAGGTTCGGTGCATAATAATAGCAGCCCTGCTCCGCCCTTACAATAGACGGCTCTGTTACGATCATATACTTCATTCTATCAAAGGGAATGTACCAAAGTTTTTCATGCAATTGCCCCAGTGTTTTCGGCTCATGATATTCTTGGATTACCCGTATAATATCGGCCCTGGGATCAGCATTGTTATCCCCATTGACAAGACAGGTATATCTTTTTGTAAAACGATGGTCAGCTTTAGCAATCAACAATTCGGTCATGGCATCCTGATTGTAAATTTGCAAGCTGTCAGCAAGCCGATGACTATATTTGTCATATAACGCTTCCAACGAAATGCCAGAGGCACCTGCATCTAGAGTTGATACAACATTCTCAATGATTTCATTCAGCAAGTCATTCTGATCTCTATCCTGTTTTGGAAAGATACGACCATCACGTTCTGTTCCGATAAACTGTAATGTTTTTTCCCATACTTCATCAGCTTCAGGAACATCTTGCCCAAAAAGTGCTGCATAATATCGTTTAAAACGCCCACGATAAATAGCACGTCCTGGCTGGTATCCATTTTCGTTAAAGTATTTTTCGAGGATTGTTGCGTAATTTTCCCCTTGTTCAGAAATCTGATAATACATTCCATCTGCATTGGAAGCCTGATTTAATTCAACGACATCTCCCCTAGTTACTCCTGAATCCCGCTTTTCATATTTGATTTCTAAATTCTCATAATCAACATTACATTTATCTAAAAGAACACGAATTTTTGAAACAATATCCGTTGCACTTAAGTTTGTCTCTACATAAAAATCATCATTTACCCTCTTGGAGTCAAGCATTGTCCCGGCAGCAATCTTGCTGCCAAAGTCAATTCGCTTAGCTCCACTAATATTCGTGTTGCGCATCTGTAGAAGCTTTTCAGGATAATCCTCAAAAAGACTTGCCAATACCGCCACATAAAGTTGTGTCCAATTCGAGATATCTGTATACTCTTTTCCAAAATATGTATACGAAACTGGTTTCGTGTAGGACAGCCGCTGACTTGTCGTAAAATCAACCACTGTTAAACTGCATTCGTCAGAATTCTCAGCCTTTAAGTCTGCTTTAGAAGCATTCTTCAAACTATTCTCTTGCACCAGCGTTTCTTTCGTATCCTCAAGAATACTACTCTCATTTTTTTCTGCTTGTTGTTCAATTAACTGTTTTGTTTTTTCCTTACTGTTACTTGCAATCGGAACAATATTTTTTTCTCTTATTTCATGTAACAGCAAACTGTAATTATATAATCCACATGTTAATAAAGTCTGCCTGCCCCGAAATGTCTTTCTGATATTACGGTTTTCTTTTGAAATTTTAAGTAGCTTATCCACTTCATCAGAATCCGTAATCTGAAATAATTTTTTTGAAGTGATACCATTTTCCATAGCATATTCGCTAAACTGATTCAATGTAGCTATAACCTGGGTAGCTCTAGCCATCGGAATTTCACGTTGAAACCATTCATTCATTTTGTTCAAAATTTCTTCTTCCGTACAGTTTACTTTACCACTTTTTTTATCAGGAGCAACTCTAGTCTCCGTAATAAGTTCAGATTGTAGAATCTTCTCTTTAGCCTTCGCTTTGTTCTCTTTGTCTTTCGTCTTTTCCAAATTTTTAACAAACGCAAGATAATATTGCATAGCTGTAATCATTTTCTTCATTTGTTTTCTATATGCGAATCGAAACATACGATTTTCTGCAACTGTTTTCTGTACTTTCTTTATTGTCTCTAAATCCACCGTTTCAAATAGCGGACTTCTTAACACTTTAATTTTAGTACAAAAAGATTCTATCTCCGAATAACAAATATACATTTCCGAAAGCTGTGGGGGTGGAACATTCTGCGCCAGCCAATCAGCAACGAGCTCTTCTTTTTCCTTTTTGCCATCAATCACCGACTTTGCCTCCCTCAAAATTTCATCATATTTGTTTCGACTTTCTCGATACAGCATCACCACTTCTGCAAACAATTTTGTTGCAGGCATTTTTATTCTTTTACCCCTATAAGCCGATTCCATGCTTTCCATTTGAAGCCGGATTCCATTCACGCTTCGATACGTTTCATCAATCATTAGCCCATTATTAATAGCCATTTTGCGTAAGTCATCCGAGACCTTTTTTATTGCCTGTGTCCGCAATTGCACTCCATTTATCACGGATAAATAAGCATCTAAGAGTAAAACAGCCTCATACATCGAAAAAGCTATTCGACTCGCCATCTCAATTCCCACATCTCGACATCAAAACCATAAAATCTCATCATATCAACTGGTCAGATATCATCCATATATAATTTCACAGCATACAGTATAACATCTAGCTTTTTCATCGTAAAGTGATAAATATTGTGAGCGCGATATTTTTCTCTTTTTCACAAGCAATGTCTCTATAGCGCGAAAACTCTGCCAAAATGTGCGCCATCGGGCATGGCAACAAAAAAGAGAAGAGACATATTCAACCTCTTCTCCTTTTTGATCTATCTTCTATTTCTCTGTGATCTCAAATATCTTCCAGCCCTTCCGGCCATGTCCCACTGCATACTGCCTTGTCACATTTTCCTTTATTTCATCCGGCCACTGCTCATCTAAGGAAACCTGGACTACTTTATAGGAAGTATAACCAAGAAGTGTAGCCTGGTTGTCATACAGGGATTTTTCTTCCCCATATTCCTCTTCAGATAAAGTCTTAAAACCATGTACCAGAACATCCAGTGGATAAATGCCGTTCTCAAAATCAGCCTTCATAACATCAAAAGGAACATTTTTTGTCTGGTCGGCAGAAAGGAGCTTCTCACTTTCCTCATACTGGGCCATTGCATTATAGCGCAGATACATTCCCACTGCCTGCTCTGCTTCACCTACAGGCATAGACTCAAACTTAATATGCCTTGGCTTTCCCTCATCTGTAATGGTATATTCCTGATTTAAGCGGTTTAATGCCTCGTCCCGGCTGTGGGATGCAATAGCAAGCATTAACCCGAAACCTACCACTGTCAGAATAAATATCTTCCAGGGCGGCACTGTATTTTTTCTCTTTTTGATCAGCATCCTGCAGCAGTTCTCCTTTTTTAACCCTTGTTAGTCTATTTAAAAAGTCCTTTTTTCTTTGGCTTCTCTTCTTCCGGTTCAATTCCATTCATCAGGTCATCATAGCGCTTTAAGGCATCCTTCTGGGCCTGGTTCATACGCTCTGGCACTTTAACTACCAGTGTTACATAATGATCGCCGCGCACATTGCGGTTGCGCAGAGAAGGAACACCTTTGCCCTTTAAACGTACCTTGGTATCTGTCTGGGTGCCTGGTTTTACTTCGTACTCTACTTCGCCGTCTACGGTCTTAATACGGATCGGGCCGCCTAACGCAGCCTTTGCAAAGGAAATCGGTACAGTAGAATAAATACTGGTGTCCTGACGTTTGAAGATCGGATGCTGGGATACAACTGCCTCTACTAACAGGTCACCTCTCTCGCCGCCATTTGTTCCCGGCTCACCGCCGCCAGCCATACGGATGCACTGGCCATTGTCAATACCTGCAGGAATAGAAACTTTAAATTTCTTACGGACAGTCTTGTATCCGGTACCATAACAGTTAGGGCATTTTTCCTTAATGACTTTACCTGTACCATTACACTCCGGACAGGTCTGCACATTCTGGACCTGACCAAAGAAAGACTGCTGTGTATACATGATCTTACCTTTACCATTACACTTGGTACAGGTCTGTGGGGAAGTACCTGGCTTTGCGCCAGTCCCGTTACAGCTTGAACATACTTCCTTATAGTTGATCTCAATCTCTTTTTCGCAGCCAAATACAGCTTCCTCAAAGGTAATGCGGACTGCTGTTCTTACATTTGCACCCTTCATAGGACCGCTTCTTGATCTGGAACGGCCGCCGCCGAAAATATCACCGAAAATATCCCCAAAGATATCTCCCATATCTCCGCCATTGAAATCAAAGCCGCCGAAACCGCCGCCATAACCGGCACCACCGCCCTGCTCAAATGCAGCATGGCCGAACTGGTCGTACTGCTGACGTTTCTGAGGATCGCTCAGTACGCTGTATGCCTCTGAAGCTTCCTTAAACTTTGCCTCTGCCTCCTTATCACCAGGATTTGCATCAGGATGGTATTTCTTGGCAAGTTTTCTGTATGCTTTTTTCAGGGTATCTTCATCAGCGTCTTTTGAAACACCCAGAACTTCATAGTAATCTCTTTTATTCTCTGCCATGTTGTTTACCTCTTATCACTGCTATTCTTTCTCGATCAGGCCGAATTTGCCCTTTGTTTAAACAGACGGTAAGGCCCGGAAGGGGATTTATCCCCTCTCGGACCCGTCCGTTAGTTCAGACATGCTGACTTGCAACACACTTTCCTGTCCAAAATGGCGCATGTCTGAACTGTTATATAATCTTACACTTCTTTGAAGTCAGCGTCAACTACATCATCATCTGGCTTGGAGCTTCCTGCATTGCCTGCATTTGCGCCACCCATGTTTGGACCTGCACCTGCACCAGCCTGCTGTGCCTGCTCATAAACTTTTGCAAACAGCTTCTGGGCACTGTTCATCAGTTTTTCTTTACCTGACTTGATATCTTCAACCTGGGCATCAGTCATCTGATCAACCGGTGCTCTGTTGATAGCTTCTTTCAGTGCATTTAAATCAGCCTCAACCTCAGCCTTGTCGTTAGCATCGATCTTGTCGCCAACCTCTTCCAGAGCCTTCTCAGTCTGGAATACCATAGAATCAGCATCATTTCTTGCATCGATCGCTTCCTTACGCTTCTTATCCTGAGCCTCATACTCAGCAGCCTCTTTAACAGCCTTATCAATATCTGAATCAGACATGTTAGATCCGGAAGTAATGGTAATATGCTGCTCTTTGCCTGTTCCAAGATCCTTAGCAGATACATTTACAATACCGTTTGCATCGATATCGAATGTAACTTCGATCTGCGGAACACCTCTTCTTGCTGGTGGGATACCATCCAGGCGGAACTGGCCTAAGGTCTTGTTATCTCTTGCAAACTGACGCTCGCCCTGTACAACATGGATATCAACAGCGGTCTGATTATCAGCGGCAGTAGAGAAGATCTGGCTCTTTTTGGTAGGAATGGTTGTATTTCTCTCGATCAGTCTGGTTGCTACGCCACCCATGGTTTCAATTGACAGGGACAGTGGAGTTACATCCAGAAGAAGGATATCTCCGGCACCTGCATCGCCTGCTAATTTACCACCCTGAATAGCTGCACCAATTGCAACACACTCATCTGGGTTAAGAGATTTGCTAGGCTCTTTGCCGGTTAACTGTTTTACTTTCTCCTGTGCTGAGATCATACGTGTAGAACCACCAACTAACAGTACCTTGCCAAGCTCAGCTGCGGTAATGCCAGCATCCTTTAATGCGTTCTGTACCGGAATAGCTGTACGCTCGATCAGGTCATGTGTCAATTCATCAAATTTAGCTCTTGTCAGGTTCATATCCAGATGCTTAGGACCTTCAGCAGTAGCTGTGATGAATGGCAGGTTGATATTGGTAGTAGTAGCTGTAGACAGCTCCTTCTTAGCCTTTTCAGCTGCTTCTTTTAATCTCTGAAGAGCCATTTTATCATTGGAAAGATCTACACCTTCAGCCTTCTTAAATTCAGCGATCATCCAGTTGGTAATTGCATTATCAAAGTCATCACCACCAAGACGTGTATCACCATTGGTAGAAAGAACCTCAATGACACCATCACCGATCTCAATGATAGATACATCAAATGTACCACCACCAAGGTCATATACCATGATCTTCTGCTCTTTTTCGTTATCAAGACCGTAAGCTAATGCTGCTGCTGTAGGCTCGTTGATGATACGCTTTACATCCAGACCAGCGATCTTACCAGCATCCTTGGTTGCCTGACGCTGTGCATCGTTGAAATATGCAGGAACAGTGATAACTGCTTCGCTAACTGTCTCACCCAGATAGCTCTCAGCATCTGCTTTCAGCTTCTGAAGGATCATAGCGGAAATCTCCTGTGGAGTATATTTCTTTCCATCGATGTCTACTTTATAGTCAGTACCCATATGACGCTTGATAGAAGAAATAGTTCTGTCTGCATTGGTAACTGCCTGACGCTTAGCAGGTTCACCTACCAGTCTCTCTCCTGTTTTTGTAAATGCCACAACAGATGGTGTGGTTCTTACGCCTTCTGCGTTAGCGATAACGGTTGGCTTTCCGCCTTCCATAACGGCTACACAGCTATTAGTTGTACCTAAGTCGATACCAATAATCTTACCCATAGTTTTTTCCTCCTGTTATATATGTTTAATGAAAATTGTCAATATTTAATTGTTCCACTCAACCTACGGCTCGTGAAAGACCTCGCCTAGTTTCGGGAACGACTTTCGCACTAAACTCGAAAAGACCTCGTTAAGTGCTAGGTGTCAGTTTGCTACTTTTACCATGCTGTGTCTTACAACGCTGTCACGGTACATATAGCCTTTTTGAAGTTCCTCAGCTACAATATTCTCTCCGAAATTTTCATCTTCCACATGCATCACTGCATTATGGAAGTTAGGATCGAATGGCTGTCCGGCTGCCTCAATAGCTTTCACACCGGCGTCTTCTAAGACTTTCTGGAACTGCTTATATATTTTTTCCATTCCCTCAGCAAAAGCTGTATTTTTTTCGCTCTCCGGAATAGAAGCTAAGCCTCTTTCAAAATTATCAATTACCGGAAGCATACGCTCGATGATGTCTTTTGCACCCATCTCATACATGGTGGATTTTTCTTTTTCCGTTCTCTTGCGGAAATTGTCAAATTCAGCCATCTGGCGTTTTACCCGGTCGGTCAGTTCTTCTATTTTTTCATCCTTAGGATCTTTTTTCTTTTTAAAGAAACCCTCTTTCTCAGGTGCCTTCTCCTTGGTTTCCTCTTCTGCACTGGCTTCAGTGTTTTCAGAAGCAGACTCCTCAGAAACTTCCTGTTCCATATTGGACGGATCCTTCAGATCTTCTTTCTTCATTTCTTCACTCACTGCTATCACCTTTCATCCTTTTTAAATGCTTCATCCAGCTGGTTCATAAGATTTTTCAAAGTTCCAAGAACTTTTTCGTAATCCATTCTCTTAGGACCGATAATACCTACGGTTCCACGAAGTCCCCCGCCCAGATCATAATTGGCTGTGACCACGCTGCAGTCCTTCATGGACTGGATCGGTGTTTCATCACCAATGTATACCTGGATGCCTCCTTCGCCCTGCTGGTCTGCGTTCACATCGGAAACAAACTCCTGCAGCACTTCTTTTTGTTCTAATGTTCCGATCAGCTTGCTGGCCTTTTCTCCTTCAGCCAGTTCCGGATACCGGAAAATGTTGGTAGCACCACTGGTATAGATCTGCAGGTCCTCTCCGCCGGCCTTAATTGCTTCGGCGACTTCATTCAGTACCAGCTCGATCACCTTGCTGTGAATGCCTGCATCTTCTTTCAGCTTGCTGATAATTCCAAGATTGATCTCTTCAATGGTCAGTCCGTTTAAGCTGCTGTTTAAGAGGATGTTCAGATTAAGAAGTTCCTGTTCCCCAAGATCTTCGCCAATATCGATCATGGTATTCTTGATGATGTTTCCCTCAACTACTACTACTACCAGAAGCTTATTTGCTTCCACTCTGGAAAGCTGTATGAATTTCAGCTTTGTTTTGTGGTAGCTGGGACCGCTGATCATCGCTGCATAATTGGTATTTGCTGCAAGAGCCTGAGCCATTTTCTTAAGAACCAGTTCCAGTTTATCTACCTTCTGGACCATTACATCCTTAAACTCTGTGACTTCATTCTCTTTCTCCTGCATGATCTGGTCAACATAGAACCTGTATCCCTTATCAGAGGGAATACGTCCTGCGGAAGTATGTGGCTGGATAATGTAGCCCATCTCTTCTAGGTCTGACATCTCATTGCGGATGGTGGCAGAACTGAGTTTCAGTTCCGAATACTTGGAAATCGTTCGGGAACCCACCGGCTCGCCTGTTTCCAGATAAGTCTTTATGATCGCTTTTAATATAGTGACCTTACGCTCATCCAACTGCGCATCCATGTATTCCTGCCTCCTGTTCGCTTTCTTTGCGATTATTAGCACTCAACTTATTGGAGTGCTAACATCTACATTGCATAATATATTCCTTTATAAGGGATTTGTCAAGGGCTTTTTGACGCTTTTTGTATTTTTCTTGACAAAAATAAAAAACTATGATAAATATCACATTATCGTTCATATATTGCAAAAGTGTTACATATATTTATAATGTGTTAATAATTCATTGCAAATATTATGCAGCACCGTGAACGGAGCAGTCCTTTATGTGCTTCCCGGAGTACATGTGTCCTTTCCGACTGCAAAAGGAGGTAGAAATGAACATGAAGAAACTATTAACCACGACTTTTATCACTGCATTTTTTATAATCAGTTCTGCTTTTTTTGCCAGTGCAGAAGAAACTGATCTTTCTGAACCGGTACAGCAGACAGAAGAAGCTGCAAATGATCAGGGGCAGCAGGAAACAGAAGCCGCCAAAACCACTGAAGAACCAGCTTCCCATCTGGTTTCCCTTGGTGTTTTTAAGACCACCGGCTACTGCCCATGCCGCCACTGTTCTGCAGGTTGGGGCAGAAGTACCAGCACCGGTGCTGTTGCCAGCTCCCGTCACACTATTGCCGTTGACCCAAGAGTTATCCCTTATGGAACCCAGGTTATGATCAACGGAGTGGTATATACAGCTGAAGATAAAGGCGGCGGTGTCCGTGGACATCATATTGATATATTTTTTGACACACATACGGAAACAAGACAGCATGGAGTACAGAATGCTGAAGTTTTCTTATTAACTGCATAGGTGCAAAAGCCTGCTCACTTTCGGCAATGACAGCAGGAATACTTACAAAAGCTGTCACCGGCAGCTTCTTCCATATGCATGGCAGCTAAAAAACACGGTTCAGGAAGCATTTTTTCTTTCCTGAACCGTGTTTTTCTATACATATTTTGGTTACAGTTCAGCCATGACATCTTCTTGTTTCCATATTCATGAAAACAAGAAGCTTGGTGGTTCCACCATATGCTGATTTGGATGAGAAAGTGCTTATGCAAGCAAGCTTGCAACACACTCCCTCATTCAAACCAGCGCATGGCTGAACTGTAACAAAAGTAAAGATCTAAAAGGAAATGCCCCTTGCTTATGGGGAGAGATACAGGTATATTAAAAGTGCGCGAAAGCAGCATAGCTGTAATAAAGGCAGATATGGTGCAGACAAATAGAAAAAGCGCAGGAGAAATAAGATCATCATGGAGAAGCTGAAACAGAAAGTAAGGCAGACCATAAAAGAACATCATATGCTGCAGCCAGGTGATCCTGTGATCATTGCGCTGTCCGGCGGGGCAGACTCTGTCTGCCTTTTAAGTCTGCTTGCAGATATGAGAGAGGAATTTGGATTAAAGCTTAGGTCTTTGCATGTACACCATGGTCTTCGCGGGGAAGAAGCGGACCGGGATGCAGCCTTTTCACAAAAAATCAGTGAAGCTTTTCATGTCCCCTGTCATATGATAAAAGCAGATGTAAAACAATATGCTTCTGAAAATGGGCTGTCAGAAGAAGAGGCCGGACGTCTGATCCGGTATCAGGCGCTGGAAGAAACTGGAAAAAACTGGGAAAAAGAAACAAAAAGACCGGTTAAAATAGCAGTGGCCCATCACAGCCGGGATCAGGCAGAGACTATTTTGCTGAATTTATTCCGTGGAAGCGGGCTTGGAGGTTTAAAAGGCATTCCTTATGTACGGGAAAACATTATAAGACCTCTTTTAGATGCAGAGAAGGAAGAGATACTGGCATATCTGGAAGAAAAGGAAATTTCCTGGGTCAATGATTCCAGCAATGATACGGATCATTATGCAAGAAACCGCATCCGCAGTCATATCCTTCCGGCTGTTAAAGAAGAGATAACCACCGGGGCGGAAGCGGGGATACGAAGGGCCGGATATCTGGCAGGAATGGCAGATGCCTATTTAAAAAAACAGGCAAAAGAATGGATCAGGGAGCAGGTCACATTGGCAGATGATCACTGTATGATCCCGGAAGAACCATTTAAACAGGCAGACCCGGTGATCCAGCTGTACAGCATCATGGAACTTTTAAAACAATATGCCGGATCGGCAAAAGATCTGAGCCTGGTCCACGGGGAACAGACGGCAGAGTTGTTTGGGAAGCAGACGGGACGCAGGATCAGCCTTCCTTATGGCCTACAGGCAGAAAAAGTATATGCCGGGGTAAAGATCGGGGTACATGAAAATACCGGGAAAAATAAAGGATCAGATGGCACTGTAAAAGAAACGTTAAAAACTTCCCTTCCGGAGCCGGAATTTGAGGTTTTTTCTTATGAAAAAGCCATGGAATTTCCGCAAAAGATGTATACGAAATGGTTTGATTGTGATAAAATAAAGGGTACGCCCGTTGTCAGGACCAGGCAGACCGGAGATTATATTATGCTGGATAAAGACCGCAAAAAAGCGCTTCGCCGCTTTATGATCGATGAAAAGATACCTGCAGATAAGCGGGATCAGGTGGCACTGCTGGCAGACGGAGACCATATCATGTGGATCATAGGGTGGCGCATTAGCAATTATTATAAGATAGGGCCAGATACAAAACGAGTATTACAGGTTAAGATCAAAAACGGAGGATAAATCATGGCAGACAAAATTCGTGTGTTATTAACAGAAGAAGAAGTAGATAAGCGGATCAATGAGGTAGCAGAGTGCATTAATAAAGATTATGCTGGAAAGAGCATTCACCTGATCTGCATTTTAAAGGGAGGCGTATTTTTCACCTGTGAGCTGGCAAAGAGACTGAAAGTGCCGGTTTCTATGGATTTTATGTCCGTATCCAGTTATGGCTCAGGTACTGTATCCAGCGGAGTAGTACGTATCATTAAGGATCTTGATGAGCCGTTAGAGGGAAAAGATGTCCTGATCGTAGAAGATATTATTGACTCCGGACGTACTCTGGCATACCTGATCGAGGTATTAAAGCAGAGAGGACCGAAGGATATCCGTCTGTGTACCCTTCTTGACAAGCCGGAGCGCCGTGTGAAGAAGCAGGTGACTGTAGATTATACATGCTTTACTATCCCGGATGAGTTTGTAGTAGGTTATGGTCTGGATTATGACCAGAAATACCGCAACCTGCCATACATCGGCGTGGTAGAGCAGGAGCCTGAACAGTAAATTTAAGGAGGCAATTCGTTGAGACAGCAACAGACATTCAGAGGTTTTATGTTTATTATCCTGATGCTGTTCCTTCTGATGCTTGCATTGCGTTTTCCGTATGCAAGACAGGCAGAGGCGGTGACAGCCCAGGAATTTACCCAGGTTCTGGAAAGCGGAAGCGTGACAGATGCAGTGATCAGTCCAAATCCACAGACACCAAGCGGATATGTGACAGTTACACTGGCCAATGGTCAGTCCGTCCGCCAGAATGTATCTGACGTAAAAGATGCAGAGCAGCTTTTAAAGGACAATAACATTGATTATTCCATGGAGGAAGTACCTCAAGAGAATACACTTCTTACTGTGGTAATGCCTTTCATGCTTTCAATCGTTGTAGTAGTTGTGATCGTTACTATGATGAACCGTGGGGCAGCAGGAGGCGGTTCAAATGCCAGAATGATGAATTTTGGCAGAAGCCGTGCAAAGCTCAGCCGTGACAGCAAGGTGAATTTCACTAATGTAGCTGGTCTGGAAGAGGAAAAAGAAGAGCTGGAAGAAGTAGTGGATTTCTTAAAAAATCCTCAGAAATACACCAGCGTAGGTGCGCGTATCCCTAAAGGAATGCTTTTAGTAGGCCCGCCTGGAACCGGTAAAACCCTTCTTGCAAAGGCAGTAGCAGGAGAAGCAGGAGTTCCGTTTTTCTCTATTTCCGGTTCTGACTTCGTGGAAATGTTCGTAGGTGTGGGCGCTTCCCGTGTCCGCGATCTGTTTGAAGAAGCAAAGAAAAATGCCCCATGTATCATTTTCATTGACGAGATCGATGCAGTGGCCCGCCGCAGAGGTACCGGTATGGGCGGCGGACATGATGAAAGAGAGCAGACATTAAACCAGCTTCTGGTTGAGATGGATGGCTTCGGTGTCAATGAAGGCATCATCGTTATGGCTGCTACCAACCGTGTAGATATCCTTGATTCGGCGATCCTCCGTCCGGGACGTTTTGACCGCAAGGTGGCTGTAGGCCGTCCGGATGTAAAGGGAAGAGAAGAGATATTAAAGGTACATTCGAAAGAAAAGCCATTAAGTGAAGATGTAGACCTTCACAGAGTAGCACAGACAACTGCCGGTTTTACAGGCGCAGATCTGGAAAACCTGATGAACGAGGCTGCGATCATCTCTGCAAGAGATAACCGCCGTTTTATCCGTCAGGCAGATATTGACAAGGCATTTGTAAAGGTTGGCATTGGTGCTGAGAAGAAGAGCCGTGTGATTTCTGAAAAAGACAAGAAGATCACCGCTTATCACGAAGCCGGTCATGCGATCCTGTTCCATGTGCTTCCTGATGTAGGACCTGTGCATACAGTTTCCATTATCCCTACAGGTGTTGGTGCAGCCGGTTATACCATGCCGCTACCGGAAAAGGATGAAATGTTCAATACAAAGGGCAAGATGCTTCAGAATATCATGGTGGATCTGGGAGGACGTATTGCAGAGGAGATCATTTTCAAGGATGTGACCACCGGAGCTTCCCAGGATATCAAGCAGGCAAGCAAGCTTGCAAGGGCCATGGTCACTCAGTATGGTATGTCTGACCGCGTGGGAATGATCCAGTATGGCAGTGATGAGGATGAAGTATTTATCGGCCGCGACCTGGCACACACCAAGTCTTATGGAAATGAGATCGCAGATGTGATCGATGAAGAAGTTAAGCGGATCGTAGATGAATGCTACAGCAAGGCGAAAAAAATCATTCTGGAACATGAGGATGTGCTCCACTCCTGTGCTGCTCTTCTTATTGAAAAAGAGAAGATCGGACAGGAAGAATTTGAAGGATTATTTAAAAATCATGAACCTGTCATGCATAATGACGGTGAGGTGTAAAACAGGATCAGAAAGTGTCTGTCAATTTTGACAGCAGAAAACAGTAAAAAAAATTCATATTTGTGCACACTTTTATGGGGGGTTATGCTATTATAATAGACGTAACCCCCCAATACATTATATAGTTTTTGCTACACC
>ENA-OWZO01000376-OWZO01000376.1-human-gut-metagenome-genome-assembly--contig:-NODE-376-length-26339-cov-50.835109_pt1 | contig 26339 bp, 38 predicted proteins | sample MGYA00249260_ERZ652115 | MGnify/ENA primary metagenome ERZ652115 (study PRJEB26925, sample SAMN05827127) | human gut metagenome | biome: ENVO:2100002; feature: ENVO:00000062; material: ENVO:00002003...
ATTGAATTTCAATTATTTCAAAGAACTTCTATGATTTTTTAGTGGACACTAATGACAAACAACAACAAACCGTACAATAATCTCTAATTTCTAAAACACAACGATATGGAATACGGAATAGTTTATCTTCTGACAAACCCTGTGATGCCAGGACTTGTAAAAATAGGTATGACCACACAGGAAGACATCGACAAACGTATGAAGGAATTATATACAACAGGAGTTCCCGTACCGTTTGAGTGTAAATTTGCGTGCAAGGTTAAGAAAAGTGACTGTCTCAAAATTGAAAAAGCCCTTCATAAAGCCTTTGACCCTCAGCGTATCAATCAGAACCGTGAGTTCTTCCGTATCAACGTGGAACAGGCGCAAGCCATACTCGAACTTTTCCACCATGAAGATGTGACGGAAGAAGTGACAGACGAGATACAGAACGACCTCACAGATGAGGACAAAGCTGCCAGCACAAAAGCACATGCAAAACGTCCACCGCTCAATTTCTATGAGATGGGATTGCAGAAAGGCGATGTTCTCATCTGGAAAGATGACCCATCAATTTCTGTCACTATTCTTTCAGAGCGCAAAGTGTGTTATCAAGGAGAAGAAACTTCTATCAGTGCACTTTCTGCTAAGCTAAAAGGCTACAAAGTCAAACATATACAGCCGACGCCACACTGGCTTTTCAACGATCGTCTTCTAAGTGAAGTCTATGACGAAACATATCCATTTGAAGAATGAAGGCATACCATAGGCTGCTTCTAAACCCATATTACGATAATATTTATAGTAAACAAATGCTGCAAATGAAGTGTAATTCTATTGATTCCTGTTTAGATTATTGAAAATTTATGCGTAATTTCAGAATCCCTCAGGTTTTTACGTTGATCCATAAAAAGCCAAAAAGAAAAGCGTTAACTGCCTGATTTTGTGCAATTAACGCTTTTCTCATCGTGGACCAGCCAGGGCTTGAACCTGGGACCTCCAGATTATGAGTCTGTTGCTCTAACCAACTGAGCTACAAGTCCGAAATCCAAATAAAGGTTTGGAAATGCGGTACAAAAGTAATTGTTTGGCATGATATCTGCAATATTTGGCTAGAAAAAAATGATAAAAAAAACTAATGGAAAAGATGCTTTCAATATATATTGTATTTTTGCGGGTATTAATTTTTAATTTTTAGACGTATGTCACAAAATATGCATGACTCTCATTTCAAGGGACTAACCGATCCGGAAGTCCTTCAAAATCGTCAGAAATATGGGGCTAATTTATTGACGCCTCCTAAACGTCCTTCCATTTTAAAACTTTACTTGGAAAAGTTTCAAGATCCGGTAATCAAGATTTTGTTGGTTGCCGCAGCTTTTTCTTTATTGATTTCTGTGATTGAAAATGAATATGCCGAAACTATCGGTATCTTTTTTGCGATCTTTCTGGCTACGGGCATCGGGTTCTATTTTGAATACGATGCCAATAAAAAGTTCGACTTGCTGAATGCCGTGGGAGAGGAAACTCCAGTGATGGTGATTCGTAACGGGAAGGTGCATGAAATTCCCAGAAAAGATGTGGTAGTGGGAGATATTGTCATTCTGAATACGGGTGATGAGATTCCGGCAGATGGAACGTTGCTGGAGGCAGTGTCGCTGCAAGTGAATGAATCCAGTCTGACGGGCGAACTGATGGTCAATAAGACAACGGATGAAGCACATTTTGATGATGAAGCCACTTATCCGTCGAATACGGTGATGCGTGGTACGACGGTGACAGACGGTCATGGAGTGATGCAGGTGGAGAAAGTCGGTGATGCGACCGAAATCGGTAAGGTAGCCCGCCAGGCTACGGAACAGAGTCAGGAACAGACGCCCTTGAACCTGCAGCTCACGAAACTGGCCAATCTGATTGGAAAAGCCGGATTTACGATTGCGATATTGACTTTTGTCATTTTTACCGGAAAAGATTTGTATGCGTACCTGAGTGTGACGGAAGTGACCGACTGGCATCAGTGGCTGGTCATTGCACAGATTGTGTTGAAATATTTTATGATGGCCGTGACCCTGATTGTGGTAGCTGTACCTGAGGGATTGCCGATGAGTGTGACGCTGAGTCTGGCATTGAACATGCGTCGTATGCTAAAAACCAACAACTTGGTTCGCAAGATGCATGCTTGTGAAACCATGGGAGCGATTACGGTGATTTGTACGGATAAGACGGGTACGCTTACACAGAACCTGATGCAGGTGTATGATGCGCAACTGGATGAGACTCAGAAGGACTTGATTGCTGAAGGAATTGCAACCAATTCGACTGCTTTTTTGGAAGAAAAGGAAGACGGAAAACCTTCGGGCGTAGGAAATCCCACAGAAGTGGCTTTGTTGCTTTGGCTGAACGGACAAGGTCAGGATTACATTGCTTTGAGAAATCAGGCGAAGGTGGTCGGCCAGTTGACTTTCTCCACGGAAAGAAAATATATGGCTACGCTGGTAGATTCTGCCGTGCGGAAAGAGCGAATCCTGTATGTGAAGGGTGCTCCTGAAATTGTGATGGGAAAATGCGGATTGGAAGAAAGCCGGATAAAGCAGTACAATGCGCAGCTTCTGGCTTATCAGAACCAGGCTATGCGTACCTTGGGTATCGCTTATAAAGTGATACCGGAAGGCAGTGTCACGGACTGTGCGGAACTGGTGAAAGAAGGTGGGTTGACCTTCTTAGGCATCTTTGCCATCAGTGACCCGATTCGTCCAGATGTGCCGGATGCAGTAAAGAAATGTCAGTCGGCCGGTATTCGGGTGAAGATTGTGACAGGAGATACGCCGGGAACAGCCACGGAAATTGCCCGTCAGATAGGTCTGTGGACTCCGGAGGACACGGAACGCAACCGGATTACGGGAGTGGAATTTGCAGCTTTGAGTGATGAGGAGGCCTTGGAAAGAGTGGTTGACTTGAAAGTCATGAGTCGTGCGCGTCCGATGGACAAGCAGCGCCTGGTACAGCTGCTCCAGCAGAAAGGTGAAGTGGTGGCCGTGACGGGTGATGGTACCAATGATGCACCGGCGTTGAACCATGCACAGGTTGGCCTGTCCATGGGAACGGGTACATCGGTTGCAAAAGAGGCCAGTGATATCACTTTGCTGGATGATTCCTTCCACAGCATCGCTACTGCCGTGATGTGGGGACGTTCATTGTATAAAAACATCCAGCGTTTTATTGTCTTCCAGTTGACCATTAATGTGGTGGCTCTGCTTAGTGTGTTGTTGGGCGCTTTCCTGGGCACGGCACTTCCTTTGACTGTGACTCAGATGTTGTGGGTGAACCTGATTATGGATACCTTTGCAGCCATGGCATTGGCTTCTATTTCTCCAAGTATGGATGTTATGAATGAGAAGCCGCGTAAACGTACAGACTTTATCATTACTCCGGCCATGCGAAAAAATATTTTTGGGGTAGGGGCTGCTTTCCTTCTAATTCTGATGGGGCTGCTTTACTTCTTCAATAATATGCCAGGTGGAATGGATGTGCATCATCTGACTATTTTCTTTACGATCTTTGTGATGCTGCAATTCTGGAACCTGTTTAATGCCAGCGTATTCGGTACCAATCATTCTATATTCAAAGATGCCGGTCATGCAATGGGTATGTTGGGCGTGGCTTTGATTATTTTGGTCGGACAGTTTATTATTGTGACCGTAGGAGGAAAAGTGTTCCGTACAGAGCCTTTGTCTGTGATGGAATGGGTTTATATCATTTCCGGGACGTCCTTGGTGCTTTGGGTTGGTGAAATTTGGCGAGGAATCAAGCGTATAGCGCAAAAAAATAAATAAATGAGTCGATTTAAGAATATCATATTTGATTTAGGTGGTGTACTTTTGGACTTGGATGTAGCCGGGTGCATGGAGGAACTGGAGCGAATCGGCTTGCACAAAGTCCGGGAGTGGATGACGGGTACCAATGAAGCCGGTTTCTTCAAGGATTATGAAGCGGGTATGCTGACTACTGCCCAGTTTCGGGAGTACATCGGTCGATGGACCGACCGTTCTCTGCCGGATGCGGAAATCGATAGAATCTGGAACCGTATGCTGAAAGATATTCCGGCGTATAAGCTTGATTTGTTGTGGAAGTTGAGAAAAGATTATAATTTATATTTGTTGAGTAATACGAATGAGTTGCATTGGCAGGTATGTACCGGTAAGTTTGCTTGCAAAGGCAGGCGGGTGCAGGACTACTTCACCCGTATATTCCTCTCTTTCCAGATGCACCTGGTAAAGCCTGATACGGAAATTTTCCGGGAAGTGCTGAAAGAAGCTGGGTTGATGGCGGAGGAGACCCTTTTTGTGGATGATTCAGAGGTGAATTGTCAGGCTGCTGCTTCTTTGGGAATAAATGTATTTCATTATATTCCTGGAGATGATTTAGCTGTGCAACTTCAAGAAATCATTGAATAAGAAATAAGAATGGAAATAGTAACGGATGCTACCGCCACCAATCTTCCTGCTTGTGTAGCGACGATAGGTTGTTTTGATGGCGTACACAGAGGACATCAATATCTGATTGAACAGGTTCATAATATAGCGAAGGCAGAAGGTCTTGCTTCTTGTCTGATTACATTCACGCGTCATCCGCGGCAGGTGCTGGATGCCGACTACCAGCCTCGTCTGCTCACGTGTTTGTCGCAGAAGATAGAATGTTTTGAACATACTCCCATAGAATATTGTGTACTGTTACCTTTTACGAAAGAATTGTCTTTACTTTCGGCCCGTGAGTTTATGGCTATTCTGCATGGCGTGTATCACGTGCAGACACTTTTTATAGGGTATGACCATCATTTTGGTCATGGAAAGGAAGAAGGTTATCAGGAATATTGCCAATATGGGAAAGAGCTGGGAATGAGGATTATGCAATCTAAGGCGCTGGTGGAGGAAGGAGTTTCCATCAGTTCGACCTTGATTCGTTCATGCCTGGCTGAAGGGAACGTGAAACAGGCTAACCTGTATCTGGGATATAATTATTATTTGAACGGCAGGGTGGTGGACGGACGTAAACTAGGACGTACGTTAGGTTTCCCGACGGCTAATATTCAGCCATTGTGTACCGATAAACTGCTTCCTGCAACTGGTGTGTATGCGGTTTATGTGCATTTGGGAAAGGACCGTTATGCCGGTATGTTGAATATTGGAAGTTGCCCTACTGTAAATGAAGATAATCAGGCGGTAACTATAGAGGTGCATATCCTGAACTTTTTAGGTGACATTTATGAAGAACTGATTAAGGTGGAGTTTGTGGATTATGTACGTCCGGAAGTGAAATTTGATAACGTAGAGGAACTGACCCAGCAGCTGCAGCGAGACCGGGTAGCTGTGAAAAATCTTTTGAATCAAACAGACTAAAGTGTTGGGCTGCATCTGATTTGTCCGTATCTTTGCAGCAAATTAGATAATTGAATTGATGAAAACATTTGAAGAACTTGGCGTTTCGCCCGAAATACGTAGAGCAATCGAAGAAATGGGGTATGAGAACCCCATGCCGGTGCAGGAAGAAGTAATCCCGTATTTGTTGGGGAACGGCAATGATGTAGTGGCTCTGGCACAGACCGGAACCGGGAAAACAGCCGCATTTGGTCTGCCGCTGATTCAGAAAATTGATGTGAAAAATCGTGTACCCCAAGCGTTGGTGCTTTGTCCTACACGTGAACTTTGCCTGCAGATAGCGGGTGACTTGACGGATTATTCAAAGTACATTACCGATTTAAAGATTTTGCCTGTATATGGAGGCTCTTCCATTGACAGCCAGATTCGTAGCTTGAAAAGAGGAGTGCATATTATTGTGGCAACTCCGGGACGTTTGATTGATTTGATGGAACGTAAGGTGGCGCAGCTGGAGACGGTTCGTGATGTGGTGATGGATGAAGCGGATGAGATGTTGAACATGGGTTTTACAGACAGCATCAACACGATTCTTGAAAACATACCGGAAGACCGGAACACGTTGATGTTTTCGGCTACGATGAGTCCGGAGATTAGCCGTATTGCAAAGACTTACCTGCATGATGCCAAAGAAATCACGATAGGAACCAAAAATGAGGGCAGTAAAAATGTCAATCATGTGGCTTATATTGTGCATGCAAAAGATAAGTATCTGGCCTTGAAACGGGTGGTTGATTTCTATCCCCAGATTTATGGCATTATCTTTTGTCGGACTCGAAAGGAGACGCAGGAAATTGCAGACAAACTGATTCAGGATGGTTACAATGCGGATTCGTTGCATGGGGAGCTCAGCCAGGCTCAGCGTGACCTAGTGATGCAGAAGTTCCGTCAGCGTCATCTGCAGTTGCTGGTAGCGACCGATGTGGCTGCGCGCGGACTGGATGTGAACGACCTGACTCATGTCATCAATTATGGTTTGCCGGATGACACGGAAAGCTATACGCACCGAAGTGGCCGTACGGGGCGTGCCGGGAAGACAGGTATTTCAATTGCTATTATCAACTTGCGTGAGAAGGGACGTATGCGGGACATCGAGCGCATCATCAAGAAAAAATTTGAGGTGAGTGTGCTTCCATCCGGGAAGGAGATCTGTGAACAGCAGTTGATCAAGGTGATTGACGACATTGAGAAGGTGAAGGTGGACGAGGAAGAAATCGCTACTTTCCTGCCGGGTATTTACCGGAAGTTGGATTGGCTGGATAAAGAAGATCTGATTAAACGGGTAGTGTCGCTGGAATTCAACCGTTTTCTGGATTATTACAAGAATGCACCTGAGATAGAGCAGCCTAAAGCAAGTGATAAGAAAGTCGAGCCAAAGGAATCTCGTAAAGGTGGAGATAAGGAAAAGGTAGGCCGTAAGGCTGAAAAAGGATATACACGTTTGTTCTTGAATTTAGGAAAGACTGATGGCTTTTATACCAATCAGATTATTGATTTGGTGAACCGGAACTTGAGGAAGGAGCGTATTCAGATAGGACGCATTGATTTGATGCAGAATTTCTCGTTTTTTGAGGTGATTCAGGAGCAGGCTCCTCAGGTGATAAAGGCTTTGAACAAGGTGGTGCTGAACGGTGGACATAAGGTGTGTGTAGAAGTAGCAGGTGAAAATACCGGAAAAAGCGACAAGAACGGAAAGAAAAAGAAGACAGCTGCTGAGAAGGCATCCGATAAGAAGCCGAAGGCAGAAAAGACGAAGAAGCCGAGTCGGGCGGAAAGAGGATATGTCAATCCCCGTGGTCCTAAGAAGAAAGATGACTGGAAGCAGTTCTTCCAACAGGACAATCAGCCATTGAGGGGAGAGGAACCTGATTTCTCGGAAGAGGGTTGGGTCAAACGTAGCAAGCGAAAAAAATAAGTAAAAATCCGGGAGGGGATTACCTTTCCGGATTTTCTTATTTAACCTCCCTTTAAACTGTCGGAATGGACTTTCTTGACAGGAGGAAAGTATCCTTTCTCATGAAGAAAGGGGTTAACCAAAAGCTTTCTGAGGAGGATCCTGCTCTTTTCGGTTAGAAAAAGAATGGGATTTATTAGTTTACTCCGACTTTTTTTCTACATTTGCCGCATAAATTCATTAAACAGTTTAATCATTATGGAAAACGAAAACAAAAATCAGCTTCAGATAGAATTGAAAGAAGAAGTGGCACAGGGTACTTATGCGAATTTAGCGATTATCACTCATTCAAGTTCTGAATTCATCATAGATTTTGTTCGGGTGATGCCGGGTCTGCCGAAGGCTGGTGTTCAGTCTCGTATTGTGATGACTCCGGAACATGCAAAGAGACTGATGTTTGCATTGCAAGACAATGTGGCTAAGTATGAACAGAATTTTGGTCAGATTCGGATGCCGGAACAGCAGGCACAAGGAGGGAAAACCTTTGTACCACCGTTGAGTGATTTCAAAGGAGAAGCTTAAAAAAATATAAATAGTGGCCTTAAAAGGCTCATTTCCCGTTTTTTTCGGGGAATGGGCCTTTTTCTTTTGAAAAACAGTTTGGCTATTAAAAAGTTATTTGTAATTTTGCAGCCCGAAATGTAGTATTTCGCCAAGGATTGTAGAAACAATAGAAAATAAAATATATAACAATTAAAAATCAAACAAAATGCCTACTATTCAACAGTTAGTAAGAAAAGGAAGAACGGTTTTGGTTGATAAGAGTAAATCACCGGCATTGGACTCATGTCCTCAGAGACGTGGCGTTTGTGTACGTGTTTACACTACAACTCCGAAAAAACCGAACTCAGCAATGCGTAAAGTTGCTCGTGTGCGTCTGACAAACTCTAAGGAAGTGAACTCTTACATTCCGGGAGAAGGACATAACTTGCAGGAACACTCAATCGTTTTGGTTCGTGGTGGTCGTGTAAAAGACCTTCCGGGTGTACGTTATCACATCGTACGTGGTACACTGGATACAGCAGGTGTAGCAGGCCGTACACAGAGACGTTCTAAGTATGGTGCTAAGCGCCCGAAACCAGGACAGGCAGCTCCGGCAGGAAAAGGTAAGAAATAATCCTAGCTGAGTACAATCCTTAGTTTAAGAAAAACTTTTATTAATTCGTTTTGGTTTGTTGGAAAAGCTTTAAGGTTGAGTAAATGCTTCGGAGGAAGCGTTGAAGTAGACGAAATGCAGCCCCAAACTAAACATTATTATCAAACAAAATGAGAAAAGCAAAACCAAAAAAACGTGTGATCCTTCCGGATCCGGTATTTAACGACCAGAAGGTTTCAAAATTCGTAAACCATCTGATGTATGATGGAAAGAAGAACACTTCTTACGAAATCTTCTACAATGCACTGAAAACAGTTGAAACCAAGCTCCCGGCTGAAGAAACTTCTGCTTTGGAGGTTTGGAAAAAGGCTCTTGATAATGTAACTCCGCAGCTGGAAGTGAAGTCTCGCCGTATCGGTGGTGCTACATTCCAGGTTCCTACAGAAATCCGTCCGGATCGTAAAGAATCAATTTCTATGAAGAATCTGATCGCTTTTGCTCGTAAGCGTGGAGGCAAGTCAATGGCTGATAAATTGGCTGCAGAAATCCTTGACGCATACAACGAACAAGGTGGTGCTTTCAAACGTAAAGAGGATATGCATCGTATGGCTGAAGCTAACCGTGCATTCGCTCACTTCAGATTCTAATCGAGTTATTAATTAATTAAGACGGAATTAAAATGGCTAAACATGATTTGCATTTAACCCGTAACATCGGGATCATGGCGCACATCGATGCTGGTAAAACAACGACTTCTGAGCGTATCTTGTTCTATACAGGTTTGACTCACAAAATCGGTGAAGTACACGATGGTGCTGCAACCATGGACTGGATGGAACAGGAACAGGAACGTGGTATTACTATTACATCTGCTGCCACAACTACTTATTGGAAGTATGCAGGTAATAAATATAAAATCAACTTGATTGATACTCCGGGACACGTGGACTTTACTGCGGAAGTAGAACGTTCTCTTCGTGTGTTGGATGGTGCAGTTGCTACATATTGTGCTGTAGGTGGTGTAGAACCTCAGTCAGAAACTGTATGGCGTCAGGCTGATAAATATAATGTTCCTCGTATCGGTTATGTAAATAAAATGGACCGTTCTGGTGCAGACTTCTTCGAAGTGGTACGCCAGATGAAGGACGTGTTGGGCGCAAATCCTTGTCCGGTAGTTATCCCTATCGGTGCTGAAGAATCTTTCAAGGGAGTTGTCGACCTGATTAAGATGAAAGCTATCTTGTGGCACGATGAAACAATGGGTGCTGACTATGACGTGGAAGAAATCCCTGCAAACTTGGTAGACGAAGCCAATGAGTGGAGAGATAAGATGTTGGAAAAGGTAGCTGAATTCGATGAAGCTTTGATGGAGAAGTATTTTGATGATCCTTCTACTATCACTGAAGATGAAATCTTACGTGCTTTGCGTGCCGGAACTTTGAAGATGGAAATTGTTCCGATGCTGTGCGGTTCTTCATTCAAGAATAAAGGTGTACAGACTTTGTTGGACTATGTATGTGCATTCTTGCCTTCTCCGCTGGATACTCCGAATATTGTGGGTACAAATCCGAATACAGGTGCTGAAGAAGATCGTAAACCGGATGAAGATGAAAAGACTGCTGCTTTGGCATTCAAGATCGCTACAGACCCGTATGTGGGTCGTCTGACTTTCTTCCGTGTTTACTCTGGTAAGATTGAAGCAGGTTCTTATATCTACAACTCTCGTTCAGGTAAGAAAGAACGTGTTTCTCGTCTGTTCCAGATGCACTCAAACAAGCAGAATCCGGTAGAAGTGATCAGCGCGGGTGATATTGGTGCTGGTGTAGGTTTCAAGGATATCCGTACGGGTGATACATTGTGTGACGAAACTGCTCCGATTGTATTGGAATCTATGGACTTCCCGGAACCGGTTATCGGTATCGCAGTAGAACCGAAGACTCAGAAAGACTTGGACAAGCTGTCTAACGGTTTGGCTAAGTTGGCTGAGGAAGACCCGACATTTACTGTACGTACAGACGAACAGACTGGCCAGACTATCATCTCTGGTATGGGTGAGCTTCACTTGGATATCATCATCGACCGTCTGAAACGTGAGTTCAAGGTTGAATGTAACCAGGGTCGTCCACAGGTTAACTACAAGGAAGCTATCACGAAGACTGTAGAATTGCGTGAAGTTTACAAGAAACAGTCTGGTGGTCGTGGTAAGTTTGCCGACATCATCGTGTCAGTAGGCCCGGTTGACGAAGATTGGAAGCAGGGTGGTCTGCAGTTCATCGATGAGGTGAAGGGTGGTAACGTGCCTAAGGAATTCATTCCTTCTGTACAGAAAGGATTCCAGACAGCTATGAAGAACGGTGTATTGGCCGGCTTCCCGCTTGATTCACTGAAGGTTGTGTTGAAGGATGGTTCATTCCACCCGGTTGACTCTGACCAGTTGTCATTCGAAATCTGCGCTATCCAGGCATACAAGAATGCTTGCGTGAAAGCAGGTCCGGTTCTGATGGAGCCGATTATGAAACTGGAAGTGGTTACTCCGGAAGAAAACATGGGTGATGTTATCGGTGACTTGAACAAACGTCGTGGTCAGGTTGAAGGTATGGAAACAAGCCGTTCTGGTGCTCGTATCGTGAAGGCTATGGTTCCGTTGGCTGAAATGTTCGGTTATGTAACAGCTTTGCGTACGATTACTTCAGGTCGTGCTACTTCTTCAATGAGCTACGATCACCACGCACAGGTTTCCAGCTCAATTGCTAAGACTGTACTGGAAGAAGTGAAAGGTCGCGTTGATTTGGTATAATAATAAACAATAGGATGGAAGTCGATGAGGGCTAGCGAATGACTCTTAGCCCTCAAGCTTCCTCCAGTTATTCATTTAATAATTTAATAAATAAACATGAGTCAGAAAATCAGAATTAAACTGAAATCTTACGATCACAACTTGGTAGACAAGTCAGCTGAAAAGATTGTAAGAACTGTGAAGGCTACAGGTGCCATCGTAAGTGGTCCGATTCCATTGCCTACACACAAGCGTATCTTTACTGTAAACCGTTCGACTTTCGTTAACAAAAAGTCACGTGAACAGTTCGAATTGTCTTCTTACAAGAGACTGATTGACATCTACAGCTCAACTGCAAAGACAGTAGATGCTTTGATGAAATTGGAATTGCCGAGTGGGGTAGAAGTAGAAATTAAAGTTTAATCAATTAAAAATTAACTGAAATGCCAGGATTATTAGGAAAGAAAATCGGAATGACATCCGTTTTCAGTGCTGATGGTAAGAATGTACCATGCACTGTTATCGAAGCTGGTCCTTGTGTAGTTACTCAGATTAAGAGTGTAGAAAAAGATGGCTATGCAGCTGTTCAGGTAGGTTTCCAGGACAAGAAGGAAAAGCATACTACAAAACCGTTGATGGGTCACTTTAAGAAAGCCGGAGTAACTCCAAAGAGACACTTGGCCGAGTTCAAAGATTTCTCAGAAGAATTGAATTTAGGTGACACTATCACTGTGGAATTGTTCAATGACACTGCTTATGTAGATGTAATTGGAACTTCTAAGGGAAAAGGTTTCCAGGGTGTTGTAAAACGTCATGGATTTGGTGGTGTAGGTCAGACTACTCACGGTCAGCACAACCGTGCTCGTAAGCCGGGTTCTATCGGTGCTTGTTCTTACCCTGCAAAAGTATTCAAAGGAATGCGCATGGGTGGCCAAATGGGTGGTGACAGAGTGACTACTCACAACTTACAGGTATTAAAAGTGATTCCTGAACACAACCTGCTGTTGATTAAAGGTTCTGTTCCGGGTTGCAAAGGTTCAATCGTAATAATTGAGAAATAATGGAAGTTAACGTTTTAAATATCAAGGGTGAAGACACCGGAAGAAAGGTGGCTTTGAATGAAGCTATCTTCGGAATCACTCCAAATGATCACGCTATCTATCTGGATGTAAAACAGTATATGGCTAATCAGCGCCAGGGTACTCACAAATCTAAGGAAAGAAGCGAAATCAGTGGTTCTACTCGTAAATTAGGCCGTCAGAAAGGTGGTGGCGGTGCACGTCGTGGTGATATCAACTCTCCAGTATTGGTGGGTGGTGCTCGCGTGTTTGGTCCTAAACCTCGTGACTATTGGTTCAAACTGAACAAGAAAGTGAAAGTTTTGGCTCGTAAGTCTGCTTTGGCATACAAGGCTCAGGCTAACAACATTGTAGTGGTTGAAGACTTCACTTTTGAAGCTCCTAAAACTAAAGAATTCGTAAACGTTGTGAATAATCTTAAAGTGGCTGGTAAAAAGCTACTTATGGTTTTGCCGGAAGCAAATAAAAACGTATATTTGTCTGCTCGTAACTTAGAGCGTACAAATCTTGCAATTGCTTCTGCGCTGAATACATACTCTGTATTGAACGCAGAAACTCTTGTTGTGACAGAAAGTGCATTGAAAGCTATCGAGGAAACCTTAGTGAAATAATTAAAGGAGGCTGAAGTAATATGGGAATGATTATTAAACCGTTGGTTACAGAAAAGATGACGGCAATATCTGAAAAGTTCAACCGCTTTGGATTTATTGTTCGTCCTGAAGCTAACAAATTAGAAATTAAGCGTGAAATCGAAGCTATGTATAACGTGACTGTGGTAGACGTGAATACTATCCGTTACGCAGGTAAGAATAAGAGCCGTTATACTAAGTCAGGTCTTATCAATGGCCGTACGAATGCATATAAGAAAGCAATCGTCACATTGAAAGAAGGTGATACTATTGATTTTTATAGCAATATTTAAATAAAAGATGGCAGTACGTAAATTTAAGCCCACAACACCGGGGCAGAGACACAAAATTATTGGTACTTTTGAAGAAATTACTGCATCGGTACCAGAAAAATCTCTTGTATATGGAAAGCGTTCTACGGGTGGTCGTAACCACGTAGGTAAAATGACAATGCGCTATATCGGTGGCGGTCATAAGAGAAAATTCCGTATTATCGATTTCAAGAGAAATAAAGACGGTGTTCCAGCAGTGGTAAAAACAATTGAATATGATCCGAACCGTTCGGCTCGTATCGCTTTGTTGTTTTATGCTGATGGTGAAAAAAGATATATCATTGCTCCTAATGGATTGCAAGTAGGTAGCACTTTGATGTCTGGAGCGGATGCGGCGCCTGAGATTGGTAACGCACTTCCTCTTGAGAACATCCCCGTCGGTACAGTGATTCACAACATTGAATTGCGTCCGGGACAGGGTGCTGCTTTGGTAAGATCGGCTGGTAACTTTGCTCAGTTGACTTCTCGTGAGGGTAAGTATTGTGTAATCAAGTTGCCTTCAGGTGAAGTAAGACAGATCTTAAGTGCTTGTAAAGCTACTATCGGTAGTGTGGGTAATTCTGACCACGCTCTGGAAGCTTCTGGTAAAGCAGGTCGTTCTCGCTGGTTAGGCCGTCGTCCTCATAACCGTGGTGTTGTTATGAACCCTGTGGATCACCCGATGGGTGGTGGTGAAGGACGTCAGTCAGGAGGTCACCCGAGATCGCGTACAGGCTTGTATGCTAAGGGCTTGAAGACAAGAGCACCTAAGAAACAGTCTTCTAAGTATATTATAGAAAGAAGAAAGTAATAACAACTGATTAATTGAGTAATTTATGAGTCGTTCATTAAAAAAAGGTCCATATATTAATGTAAAACTGGAAAACAAGGTGCTCGCTATGAATGAGAGCGGCAAGAAGTCAGTTGTTAAGACATGGGCTAGAGCTTCAATGATTTCGCCTGATTTTGTTGGGCATACAATTGCAGTTCATAACGGAAACAAATTTATTCCTGTTTACGTTACTGAAAACATGGTTGGTCATAAGTTGGGAGAATTTGCTCCGACACGTACTTTCCGTGGTCATGCAGGTAACAAGAAAAAATAATAACAGGACGCATATTTGAAATAATAAAGTAATAAATAATGGGAGCAAGAAAAAAAATATCGGCTGATAAGAGAAAAGAAGCCCTTAAAACCATGTATTTTGCAAAATTGCAAAATGTGCCTACTTCTCCGCGTAAAATGCGTCTCGTGGCTGACATGATTCGCGGTATGGAGGTGAACAGAGCACTTGGTGTTTTGAAGTTTTCTTCTAAAGAAGCTTCTGCTAGAGTGGAAAAACTGTTACGCTCTGCTATTGCTAACTGGGAACAGAAAAACGAACGCAAAGCTGAAGACGGCGAATTGTTTGTAACTAAGATTTATGTTGACGGGGGAGCAACCTTGAAAAGAATGAGACCGGCTCCACAGGGTAGAGGTTACAGAATTCGTAAACGCTCAAATCATGTGACTTTGTTCGTTGATGCTAAGAATACTAATGATAAAAATTAAGAGTAGATGGGACAGAAAGTTAATCCGATAAGCAACCGTTTAGGAATTATCAGAGGATGGGATTCTAATTGGTACGGTGGCAAGAATTATGGTGACGCTTTGCTGGAAGACAGCAAAATTCGTAAATATCTGAATGCCAGACTTGCAAAAGCCAGCGTTTCAAGAATCGTTATTGAACGTACTCTGAAATTGGTGACAATTACTGTATGTACTGCTCGTCCGGGTATTATCATTGGTAAAGGTGGTCAGGAAGTTGATAAGTTGAAAGAAGAGTTGAAGAAGATCACCGACAAGGATATCCAGATTAATATCTTTGAAGTAAAGAGACCGGAACTTGACGCTGTTATTGTTGCAAACAACATCGCTCGTCAGGTAGAAGGCAAAATCGCTTACCGTCGTGCTATCAAGATGGCGATTGCCAATACAATGCGCATGGGAGCTGAAGGTATCAAAGTGCTGATTTCTGGTCGTTTGAACGGAGCTGAAATGGCACGTTCTGAAATGTACAAGGAAGGTCGTACTCCATTGCATACTTTCCGTGCAGACATTGACTATTGTCATGCAGAAGCTTTGACTAAGGTCGGTTTGCTGGGTATCAAGGTATGGATTTGCCGTGGAGAAGTTTACGGAAAACGTGAGTTGGCTCCAAACTTCACTCAGAGCAAAGAAAACAGCCGTGGTGGAAACGGTAACAATGGTGGAAAGAATTTCCGTAGAAAGAAAAACAACAATCGCTAACGATTTGAATTTTAGGAATTATGTTACAACCGAAAAAAACAAAATTCAGAAGACAGCAGAAAGGTAGCGCTAAAGGTAACGCCCAGAGAGGTCATCAGTTGGCTTTTGGTACTTTTGGTATCAAATCTCTTCAGACTAAGTGGATTACTGGTCGTCAGATTGAAGCAGCTCGTATTGCTGTAACAAGATATATGCAGCGTCAGGGTCAGATTTGGATCCGCATTTTCCCGGATAAACCTATTACTCGCAAGCCTGCCGATGTACGTATGGGTAAAGGTAAAGGTAATCCGGAAGGTTTCGTGGCTCCTGTAACTCCGGGTCGTATTTTGATCGAAGTTGAAGGTGTTTCTTTTGAAGTAGCTAAAGAAGCTTTGCGCCTCGCCGCACAGAAACTTCCTGTTACTACTAAGTTTATTGTTAGACGTGATTACGACGCAAGTCAAAATGCTTAATTGATATGAAGATTGCAGAAATTAGAGAAATAGCTACCAACGAATTGGCAGAAAGAATTCAGACTGAAGTTGCCAATTACAATCAAATGGTTTTGAATCATTCGATCTCTCCGCTGGAAAATCCTGCACAGATCAAGAAATTACGCAGAACAATTGCGCGTATGAAAGCAGAATTGCGTCAGAGAGAACTTAACAAATAATAATGGTCCTCATGGAAGCTAGAAATTTAAGAAAAGAAAGAACTGGTGTTGTAGTTAGCAATAAAATGGACAAGACCATTACTGTTGCTGCTAAGTTTAAGGAAAAACACCCTATTTATGGTAAGTTCGTGTCTAAAACGAAAAAATACCATGCTCATGACGAAAAGAATGAATGCCAGGTTGGCGATACTGTTCGCATCATGGAAACTCGTCCTTTGAGTAAAACTAAGAGATGGAGATTGATTGAAATTATTGAAAGAGCTAAGTAATTATGATACAAGCAGAATCCAGACTTACAGTATGTGACAACAGTGGCGCAAAAGAAGCTCTTTGTATCCGCGTATTAGGCGGTACAAAGAGACGTTATGCCTCTGTTGGGGATGTTATTGTAGTTTCAATAAAGAGTGTTATCCCCTCAAGTGATATTAAAAAAGGTGCAGTATCTAAGGCCTTGATTGTACGTACAAAGAAAGAAATCCGTCGTGCTGATGGTTCTTACATTCGTTTTGATGACAATGCTTGCGTATTGTTGAACAACGCAGGTGAAATTAGAGGAAGTCGTATTTTTGGCCCGGTTGCGAGAGAGTTGCGTAATGCAAACATGAAAGTGGTTTCACTTGCACCTGAAGTACTTTAATTTTGTAAAAGATTTAAGTAATGAGTAAATTACATATTAAAAAAGGCGATACAGTTTACGTAAACTCTGGTGAAGACAAGGGTAAAACTGGCCGCGTGTTGAAGGTTCTTGTTAAAGAAGGACGTGCAGTGGTAGAAGGTATCAACATGGTATCTAAGAGTACCAAACCGAATGCAAAGAATCCTCAGGGTGGTATTGTGAAGCAGGAAGCTCCTATTCACATCTCTAACCTGAATCCGGTAGATCCGAAAACAGGAAAACCGACTCGTGTAGGTAGAAGAGAAAGTTCTGATGGAAGAACATTTGTTCGTTATGCTAAAAAATCAGGAGAGGAGATTAAATAATGAGTAATACTGCTAGCCTTAAGAAAGAATATGCAGAGCGCATTGCTCCTGCTTTGAAGAATCAATTCCAGTATTCTTCATCTATGCAAATCCCTGTACTTAAGAAGATTGTTATCAATCAAGGTTTGGGTATGGCGGTTGCAGACAAGAAAATCATTGATGTAGCTATCAATGAGTTGACTGCTATTACAGGACAGAAAGCTGTAGCAACTGTTTCTCGTAAGGATATCGCAAACTTCAAGTTGCGTAAGAAAATGCCGATTGGTGTAATGGTAACATTGCGCCGTGAAAGAATGTATGAGTTCCTTGAAAAGTTGGTTCGTGTGGCTTTGCCGCGTATCCGTGACTTTAAAGGTATCGAAAGCAAATTCGACGGAAGAGGTAACTATACACTGGGTATTCAGGAACAGATTATTTTCCCAGAAATCAACATTGATAGCATTACTAAGATTTTGGGTATGAACATTACTTTCGTAACTTCTGCCCAGACTGACGAAGAAGGTTATGCTTTGTTGAAGGAATTCGGATTACCGTTTAAAAACGCTAAAAAAGATTGATAAGTTATGGCAAAAGAATCAATGAAAGCTCGTGAAGTAAGAAGAGCTAAACTTGTTGCTAAATATGCTGAGAAGCGTGCTGCGTTGAAGAAGATTGTAAACTCTGGTGATCCTGCTGAAGCTTTTGAGGCAGCTCAGAAGTTGCAGGCTCTGCCTAAGAACGCTAATCCTATTCGTTTACACAACCGTTGTAAACTGACTGGACGTCCTAAAGGTTATATCCGTCAGTTTGGTATTTCACGTATTCAGTTCCGTGAAATGGCTTCAAACGGTTTGATTCCAGGCGTTAAGAAAGCAAGCTGGTAAATAATTTTTTTTATTAAATATTGTCAGGGTAGTCCTGATTAATTTAACAATTAGTTTTTATGACAGATCCTATCGCAGATTATCTCACTAGATTGAGAAATGCAATTAGTGCTAAGCACAGAGTGGTGGAAGTACCTGCTTCAAACTTGAAAAAGGAGATTACAAAAATCCTTTTCGACAAAGGGTACATTCTGAACTACAAGTTTGTTGAAGATGGTCCTCAGGGTACTATCAAGGTAGCCTTGAAGTATGATGCAGTTAACAAGGTTAACGCAATCAAGAAACTTGAAAGAGTATCTACTCCGGGTATGCGTAAGTATACCGGTTACAAAGACATGCCGAGAGTTATTAATGGATTAGGTATTGCTATTATATCTACTTCCAAAGGTGTTATGACAGACAAGGAAGCTGCTGAACTGAAGATTGGCGGTGAAGTTCTTTGCTATGTATATTAATGTTAGGAGGATAAGCAATGTCAAGAATTGGTAAATTACCCATTAGTATCCCTGCTGGAGTAACAGTTACTCTGAAGGATAATGTAGTAAATGTAAAAGGACCTAAAGGTGAGTTGAGTCAGTTTGTAAATCCTGCTATCAGTGTAGAAATTGCAGACGGACATGTGGTGTTGAAGGAAAACGAAGATGCTATGCTTGATAACCTGAAACAGCGTCATGCATTCCATGGTTTGTATCGTGCTTTGATTCATAACATGGTTGTTGGTGTTTCTCAAGGTTATAAGAAGGAATTAGAGCTGGTCGGTGTAGGTTACCGTGCTTCTAACAACGGTAATATCATTGATTTCGCTTTAGGTTATACGCATAATATTTTTATGCAGTTGCCTCCTGAAATCAAGGTAGAAACAAAATCTGAAAGAAATAAGAACCCTCTTATCATATTGGAATCTTGTGACAAACAGCTGCTTGGTCAGGTTTGTTCAAAAATACGTTCTTTCCGTAAGCCTGAACCTTATAAAGGAAAAGGTATTAAGTTTGTTGGTGAAGAAATTCGTAGAAAGTCTGGTAAGTCAGCTGGCGCTAAATAATTCACATAAAATCGTACAATTATGACAACAAAAATAGAAAGACGCATTAAGATTAAATATAGAGTACGCAACAAGATTTCAGGTACTGCTGAACGTCCGCGTATGAGTGTGTTTAGAAGTAACAAGCAGATTTATGTTCAGGTTATCGACGATTTAAGTGGTAAGACATTGGTAGCTGCTTCTTCTTTGGGCATGGAAGCTATGCCGAAAAAGGAACAGGCTGCAAAGGTTGGTGAGCTGATCGCAAAGAAAGCTCAGGAAGCTGGTATTACGACTGTCGTATTCGACCGTAATGGTTACTTGTATCATGGGAGAGTAAAAGAAGTAGCTGATGCTGCTCGTAACGGTGGACTTAAATTTTAATGAATTATGGCAGTTAATAATAGAGTTAAGATCACTAACGATATAGAATTAAAAGATAGACTGGTTGCAATCAACCGTGTTACTAAGGTTACAAAGGGTGGTAGAACTTTCAGTTTCTCTGCTATTGTAGTAGTTGGTAACGAAGACGGTATTATTGGTTGGGGCCTTGGTAAAGCTGGTGAAGTAACAGCTGCAATCGCAAAGGGCGTTGAAGCTGCAAAGAAAAACCTGACTCGTGTTCCGGTATTGAAAGGTACTGTTCCTCACGAACAGTCTGCTAAGTTTGGCGGTGCTGAAGTATTCATTAAGCCTGCTTCAACTGGTACGGGTGTGGTAGCTGGTGGTGCAATGCGTGCCGTATTGGAGAGTGTAGGTGTTACTGATGTCTTGGCTAAGTCTAAGGGTTCATCAAATCCTCACAATCTGGTAAAAGCTACTATCTTGGCTTTGGGTGAAATGAGAGATGCTCGCATGGTAGCTCAGAACAGAGGTGTAAGTTTGGATAAAGTATTTAGAGGATAAGGAGGATATTTATGGCAACTATTAAGATTAAACAAGTAAAGAGTAGAATTGGTGCTCCGGCTGATCAGAAAAGAACATTGGATGCACTTGGTCTCCATAAATTGAATCGTGTAGTTGAACACGAAGAGACTCCTTCAATTCTGGGTATGATTGAAAAGGTTAAACACCTGGTTGCAATCGTTAAGTAATATATTGTTAACAATAAAGGATCTTACAATATGAAGTTAAATAATTTGCGTCCTGCAGAAGGTTCTGTCAAAACTAGAAAAAGAGTTGGTCGTGGTGCTGGTTCAGGTTTAGGCGGTACTTCTACAAGAGGACATAAAGGAGCAAAATCAAGATCTGGCTATTCAAAGAAGATTGGTTTTGAAGGAGGTCAGATGCCGCTTCAACGTCGTGTTCCGAAATTTGGTTTTAAGAATATTAACCGTGTTGAATACAAAGCAATTAATCTTGACACTATTCAGAAATTGGCTGAAGCTAAGAATCTGTCTAAGGTTGGCATTAATGATTTGATTGAAGCTGGTTTCGTTTCTTCTAATCAATTAGTGAAAGTTCTTGGTAACGGTAGTTTAACTACTAAGCTTGATGTGGAAGCAAATGCTTTCTCTAAGAGCGCAGTAGCTGCAATCGAAGCCGTTGGTGGTAATGCAGTAAAACTCTGATTCAATGATAAAATCTATTGAAACATTAAAGAATATATGGAATATTGAGGATCTGAGAAAACGGATCCTCATTACTATATTGTTTGTTGCAATTTATCGATTCGGTTCTTATATCGTATTGCCGGGTATTAATCCTGACATGTTGTCTAAATTGCATGAACAGACGAGTGAAGGTCTTCTTGCCTTGTTGAATATGTTTTCTGGAGGTGCTTTTTCAAATGCATCTATCTTTGCACTTGGAATCATGCCGTATATCTCTGCATCCATCGTGATTCAGTTGTTGGCAATTGCCGTACCTTATTTCCAGAAACTGCAGCGTGAGGGTGAAAGCGGTCGTCGAAAGATTAATCAGTATACTCGTATTCTGACAATCATTATTTTGATTTTCCAAGCTCCATCTTATCTGATCAACTTGAAAATGCAGGCAGGGCCCGCCCTTAATGCTTCATTAGATTGGACTTTCTTTATTATTACTTCAACTATCATTCTGGCAGCAGGTAGTATGTTTATCCTGTGGCTTGGTGAGAGAATTACTGACAAAGGAATCGGAAATGGTATCTCATTAATCATTATGGTGGGTATCATTGCTCGTCTTCCTCAGTCATTCTCTGGGGAGTTTGTTTCAAGATTAGCTTCTCCGGGCGCAGGTGGTATTATCATGTTCTTGATAGAACTGGTATGTTTGCTGGCAGTGATAGCTGCTGCTATCTTGTTGGTACAAGGTGTGCGTAAGGTTCCTGTACAATATGCGAAGCGTATTGTGGGTAATAAGCAATATGGCGGTGCCAGACAGTATATCCCTTTGAAAGTTAATGCGGCCAATGTGATGCCTATCATTTTCGCACAGGCTATCATGTTCATTCCGATTACGATTGTAGGATATTCTAACATTGACAATGCAAGTGGTATTGCTCGTGCTTTGATTGACCACACAGGTTTCTGGTATAACCTTGTCTTTGCGGTATTGATTATTCTTTTTACTTATTTCTATACTGCAATTACCATCAATACTACTCAGATGGCAGAAGACATGAAGAGAAATAACGGTTTTATTCCGGGAATAAAGCCGGGTAAGAATACAGCAGAATATTTGGATGTAATCATGTCCCGTATTACTCTGCCGGGTTCTATATTCTTGGCTATTATTGCTATTTTGCCTGCGTTTGCCGGTCTTTTTGGAGTTCAAGCTGAATTCGCTCAGTTCTTTGGTGGAACATCATTGCTGATTCTTGTGGGTGTGGTATTGGATACCTTGCAGCAGGTTGAAAGTCATTTGTTGATGCGTCACTATGATGGATTGTTGAGTTCAGGTAGAATTAAAGGACGGTCTGGTAATGTGGCTGCTTATTAAAAAAATACTTGTCTCGAATGATATTTCTAAAGACAGATGATGAAATAGAGTTGCTTCGTCAGAGTAATCTCCTGGTTGGGAGAACTCTGGCTGAAGTGGCTAAAATGATAAAGCCTGGAGTTACGACAAAGCAGTTGGATAAAGTAGCGGAAGAGTTTATTCGTGACCATGGGGCGGTTCCTACCTTTAAAGGATTTCCTAATCCTTATGGCTCTCCTTTTCCTGGTACTCTCTGCACTTCGGTAAATGAACAGGTTGTACATGGAATTCCGAATGATATTCCTTTGAAAGACGGTGATATTGTTTCGGTCGACTGTGGCACCTTTATGAATGGATTTTGTGGAGATTCTGCTTATACGTTCTGTGTAGGAGAGGTAGATCCGGAGATTGTAAAATTATTGAAGGTTACCAAGGAATCTCTGTATAAAGGTATTGAAAATGCTGTTCATGGTAAGAGACTTGGAGATATAGGCTATGCAATTCAGCAGCATTGTGAGTCTCAATCTTACGGTGTGGTTCGTGAGTTTGTGGGGCATGGCATTGGAAAAGAAATGCATGAAGATCCTCCAGTCCCCAATTACGGGCGTCGCGGTACGGGCACGTTGCTGAAAAAAGGAATGTGTATTGCAATTGAACCGATGATAACTTTAGGAAATCGGCAAATTGTAATGGAAGAGGACCGATGGACAATCCGAACGAGAGACCGGAAGTGTGCAGCTCATTTTGAGCATACAGTTGCAGTCGGACTTGGGAAGGCTGATATATTATCATCATTTGAATTTATAGAACAAGTTTTAGGAGATAAAGCAATTTAATATGGCAAAGCAATCCGCAATAGAACAAGATGGAGTTATCGTTGAAGCATTGTCGAATGCAATGTTTCGTGTAGAGCTAGAAAACGGACATGAGATTACAGCTCATATTTCTGGCAAAATGAGAATGCATTACATAAAAATATTACCCGGAGATAAGGTAAGAGTCGAGATGTCTCCTTATGACTTATCTAAAGGAAGAATCGTTTTTAGATACAAATAAAAGAAAATATAAGATATGAAAGTAAGAGCATCATTAAAGAAACGTACGCCGGAATGCAAAATCGTTAGACGTAATGGCCGTTTGTATGTTATTAACAAGAAAAATCCTAAGTATAAACAACGTCAAGGATAATTTATTATTTTTGCAAAAAAAATAATTTAGTATATGGCTATAAGAATAGTTGGTGTAGATTTGCCTCAGAATAAAAGAGGTGAGATTGCGTTGACATACGTATATGGTATCGGACGCAGTAGTTCAGCAAAAATTTTGGATAAAGCAGGCGTAGATCGTGACCTGAAAGTAAAGGATTGGACTGATGATCAGGCTGCTAAGATTCGTGAAATCATTGGTGCTGAATACAAGGTTGAAGGTGATCTTCGTTCTGAAATCCAGTTGAACATTAAGCGATTAATGGATATTGGTTGCTACCGTGGTGTTCGTCACCGCTTGGGTCTGCCCGTAAGAGGTCAGAGCACAAAGAACAATGCTCGTACACGTAAGGGAAGAAAGAAAACAGTTGCAAATAAGAAAAAAGCTACTAAATAATTGTTAATATGGCAAAAAAAACAGTCGCAGCTAAAAAAAGAAATGTCAAGGTTGATGCTAATGGACAGTTGCATGTTCATTCTTCATTCAATAACATTATCGTTTCTTTGGCAAACAGCGAAGGCCAGATTATTGCATGGTCTTCTGCAGGTAAGATGGGATTTAGAGGTTCTAAGAAGAACACTCCTTATGCAGCACAGATGGCTGCCCAAGATTGTGCAAAGGTGGCATACGATCTTGGCCTGAGAAAGGTAAAAGCTTATGTAAAGGGTCCTGGAAACGGACGTGAGTCTGCTATCAGAACTGTACACGGAGCTGGAATTGAAGTTACTGAAATTATCGATGTAACTCCATTGCCTCATAACGGTTGTCGTCCTCCGAAAAGAAGAAGAGTATAATAAAGATAACCAATTTAGATGTAACTTGATTTTGTTAAATAATGGATTGCAATTCCTTTCTGTAATCGCGGCTGCAACAAATTGAGTTCATGAATAACAATTAAATTAAGAAAGAAAATGGCTAGATATACTGGACCAAAAACTAGAATTGCACGTAAATTCGGTGAAGCAATCTTTGGAGCAGATAAAGTTTTGTCTAAGAAAAACTATCCTCCTGGACAACATGGTAACAATCGTCGCAGAAAAACTTCTGAATACGGTGTCATGTTGGCTGAAAAGCAGAAAGCTAAGTACACTTACGGTGTGTTGGAGAAACAATTCCGTAATATGTTTGAGAAAGCAGCAGGTATGAACGGTATTACAGGTGAAATCTTGCTGCAGAGCCTTGAATGTCGTCTGGATAACGTAGTGTTCCGTTTGGGTATTGCACCGACTCGTGCTGCCGCTCGTCAGCTTGTAGGTCACAAGCACATTACTGTAGATGGTAAGGTAGTTAATATTCCTTCTTTCTCTGTAAAACCGGGTCAGTTGGTAGGTGTTCGTGAAAAATCTAAGTCTTTGGAAGTTATTGCTAACTCATTGGCCGGATTTAATCACAGCAAATATCCTTGGTTGGAATGGGATGAAAACTCAAAGACTGGTAAGTTGTTGCATGTACCGGAAAGAGCAGACATTCCTGAAAACATTAAAGAACACTTGATCGTTGAATTGTACTCTAAATAATAATTAATTTCATGGCGATATTAGCATTTCAAAAACCTGATAAAGTATTAATGTTGGAAGCGGATTCCAAATTCGGGAAATTCGAATTCCGTCCGCTTGAACCCGGTTTCGGTATTACCGTAGGTAATGCTTTACGCCGTATTCTTCTTTCTTCGTTGGAAGGTTATGCTATCAATACAATCCATATTGAAGGTGTAGAGCATGAGTTTGCTACCATTCCCGGAGTAAAAGAAGATGTCACTAACATTATCTTGAATCTGAAGCAAGTTCGATTCAAGCGAGTAGTTGAGGAATTCGAAAATGAGAAGGTAAGCATTACCGTTGAGAATTCTACTGAATTTAAGGCAGGTGATATTGGTAAGTATTTGACCGGATTTGAAGTGTTAAATCCTGAATTGGTTATTTGCCATTTAGATTCAAAAGCAACTATGCAGATAGACATTACAATCAACAAAGGTCGTGGATATGTTCCGGCTGATGAAAACCGTGAATTCTGCACCGATGTGAATGTAATTCCTATCGATTCTATTTACACTCCGATTCGTAATGTAAAATATGCGGTAGAAAACTATCGTGTAGAACAGAAGACTGACTACGAAAAGTTGGTACTGGAAATTACGACGGATGGTTCCATTCACCCGAAGGAAGCACTGAAGGAAGCTGCGAAGATTTTGATTCATCACTTCATGTTGTTCTCTGATGAGAAGATTACTCTTGAAACATCAGATGCAGAAGGTAATGAAGAATTTGATGAAGAAGTATTGCACATGCGTCAGTTGCTGAAGACCAAACTGGTGGATATGGACTTGTCAGTTCGTGCCTTGAACTGTTTGAAAGCTGCCGATGTGGAAACACTGGGTGACTTGGTACAGTTTAATAAGACTGATCTGCTTAAGTTCCGTAACTTCGGTAAGAAATCGCTCACTGAGCTTGATGATTTGCTCGAGAGTCTGAATCTTTCGTTTGGAACAGATATTTCTAAGTATAAATTAGACAAAGAATAAACAATGAGACATAATAAAAAATTCAACCATTTAGGTCGTACTGCTTCTCACAGAAATGCAATGCTGTCAAACATGGCATGTTCTTTGATCAAGCACAAAAGAATCACTACGACTGTTGCGAAGGCTAAAGCTTTGAAGAAGTTCGTTGAGCCGCTGATTACGAGATCTAAAGAAGACACTACTAACTCTCGTCGTGTTGTGTTTAGCAACCTGCAAGATAAGTATGCTGTAACTGAACTGTTCAAAGAAATCTCTGTAAAAGTTGCTGATCGTCCGGGTGGTTACACTCGTATTATCAAAACTGGTCACCGTTTGGGTGATAACGCAGAAATGTGTTTCATCGAATTGGTAGACTACAACGAGAACATGGCTAAGACAGCTGCTAAGAAAGCTACTCGTACTCGTCGTTCTAAGAAATCAGCTGCAGCTACGACTGAAGCACCGGCTGCTGAAGCTCCTGCAACTGAAGCTACTACAGAGGAAGCCCCTAAAGCTGAATAATTCTGTAACATGCGATATATTTGAAAAGAGGGTGTGTCAAAATGCATACCCTCTTTTTTATGACAACGCCCCGACTTTCCCAAGCCGAGACGTTGTTATTACCTAAAGATTTTGTATCTTTAAGCATAAGCAAAGTAATATGGCAAA
>ENA-OWZO01000383-OWZO01000383.1-human-gut-metagenome-genome-assembly--contig:-NODE-383-length-26173-cov-19.645340_pt1 | contig 26173 bp, 21 predicted proteins | sample MGYA00249260_ERZ652115 | MGnify/ENA primary metagenome ERZ652115 (study PRJEB26925, sample SAMN05827127) | human gut metagenome | biome: ENVO:2100002; feature: ENVO:00000062; material: ENVO:00002003...
CTATAAGGGAATGATGCATACAATGCATACACGCCTCCGGACCATCCCCGGAACGTCGGAAACAAGCCGAATCGGAAAGAAAAGATGTATGCATCCCCGGATGCATACGGATGCATACAGCCCGCCCGGAATGCATACGGGCCCGACGCCCGCCCCGGCGGACGCATACACGGGGCCCATGAGACCATTCATCGACCATGACGGCCTGACCCTGTACAACGCGGACGCGAGACGCCTGCCCGGCCTCCTCGACGCGCCCGCGGACGCGATCGTCACCGACCCGCCCTACGAGCTCGGCCTGGGCACCGCGGGCGAGGTGAAACGCTGGGACTCCACCGGCATCGCCTTCGACCCGGAATTCTGGACGGCCATGCTCGGCATGGTCCGCCCCGGCGCGTTCGCCCTCGTGTTCGGCTCGCCCCGCACCTGGCACCGGCTCGCCTGCGCCATGGAGGACGCGGGCTGGCTGATCCGCGACCAGTTCTGCTGGCTGTACGCGTCCGGCATGCCGAAGGGCGAATGGGGCGACCATGCGGTCGACCGGGCGCTCGGCGTGAAGGACGACCGGACCGGCGTCATACGCGACTCCGCGTCCCTGGAACGCAACGTCGCCTACACGGAACGCTACGAGGCGAAGACCCGCGAGGCGCGGCCCTGGCGCGGGTTCAACCCGGCGCTCAAACCCGCATGGGAGCCGATCCTCGTCGCCCAGCGCCCCCGCGAGTCCATGCTCGGCCGCAACCTCATGGACCACGGGACGGGCGCCCTGAACGTGGCCGCCTGCGCCCTGGACGCGGACATGGGGGAGCTGGGGCGCCGCTACCGGCTCAACGCGACCGCCGGGGGGCGTCCGGACGCGCCGCGCGGCGGCGACACGTTCCGCGATTCGGACACGCCCAGGCCCATGGGGCCGCGCATACCGGGCCGCCACCCGTCGAACGTCCTCATGGACAAGGCCATGGCCCGGCTCCTGCCCGCGGACGCGCCGCGCTTCTACTACTGCCCGAAAGCGCAGGACAGGCCCGTGCGCGTCCTGGAACGCATCGTCCGCCCCCGGACACGGGACAAGGCGTGGAAGGCGTGCTGCGCGCGCCTGGGACTCGAATCCGGGGCGGACGCGTACCCCGCGTGCCTGCTCGACACGGCGGCGCTCGCCCTGACCGTGCCGGCGGGCGAAAGACGGCTCGCCCACCCGACCGTCAAACCCCTGGACCTGACCCGATGGCTCGCCCGCCTCGCATGCCCGCCCGGCGGGCTCGTCCTCGACCCGTTCGCCGGATCCGGCACCACCCTGGACGCGTGCCGGCGCGAAAGCCTGCGATGCGCGTCCGCGGAGCTCGAACCCCGCTACCTGCCGCTCGTCCTCGACCGGCTCGCCCGGCCCGCCGGCATCCCCCTCTTCTAGGGGGTGACGCATACCCGGAGGCGAGACACCACCGTCGAACGGAGAACAAGACCATGGAAGACTACGAGAACCTCGCCAACGAATGGGTCGCGCGCCTCGAAGGCGGCGCGGGCACGTGGATGAACGACCAGACCGCCGACCGGCTCGCCGCCGGCCTGAACGATCCCAGGGGACGCGACATGATGGCGCTCGCCCTCCTCGACCCGACGTGCGACGCGCGCACGCTCGCCGCACGCGCCGCGGATCACCCGCGCCTGCCCGCCGGCATGGGGGAGGCGATGGACGTGCTGCGCCGCCGTCCCATCCCCGTCACGCCCAGGCCCGGCCGGCTGACGGCCGCGCGCGACACGCTTTCGACGCTCGTCGGGACGAGGCCCGGATGCGCGGCCGGCGCCATGGACCTCGCGCTCCTCGTGTTCTGGCTGGCCGGCGACAAAAAGGGCCTGGACGCGATGCTCGCCCGCCCCATGCCCGGGACCGTCGTCAACGTGACGGTCAGGTTCGCCCGCGACCATGACATGTGGCCCGCGGGCGCGGCCGTGCCCCGCACCTACCGGGTGCCCGAGCTCGCCTGATACTCCGCCTCCCATGCGGCCGCGTCCGACGCGTCCACGTCGAGCGCGGCCTCGACCAGGCGCACGTCCAGGCCGCGCCGGCGCGCCTCCGCCCATGCGGCGTGCGCGTCCGCGCCCCCCGGGGCGAACGCCGCATGCGCGTCCATCCTGTTGACCACGTCGTCGAATTCGGCGGGCGTCCGACCGAGCTCCGCACGTCCGGCGGCCAGCATGCGTTCGAAGTCCTCGCGCGCGTTGAACGGGTTCCCGTCCGCGTCCAGACGGGGCGGGCGTCCATGGTATTCGGGGCGCGCGTTCGACCCGTCGGAATAGTACATGCCGCGCCCGTACTGGACGCCCTTCGCGATCTTCTCGTGGATGAAGTCGCCCATGTTCTCGTCCCAGATCCGGTCGCGCTGCCTTTTGTCGGGCAGTCGTCCGCCGTGTTCGCGCGCGTACGCGCCGATCCGGTCCATGTACCGTTTGCCGACGCGCATCCGGTGCGCGCTCAGATTGTAGGGCGGACGGGCGAGAATCGCCTCCATGCGCACGGGGCGGGTGAGCGCGTAGCCGACGAGCCTGGCGGAGTAGCATCGGGCCGGGTCGCCGATCACGTTGCGTCGCAGCGCGTCGCACCGGTCCTCCGCGATCCTGCGCGCCATGTCGAAGCGTTCCGCCTCGTTCGGATACCAGGAGGCGAGGGCGCGCATGATCCGCCCGTAGTGCGGGCGTCCGTCCGCATCCTCCCGGTAGACCGCGTCGTCGATCATGCGCGCCTCGGCCGCCGGGTCGAGCACCGGCTCGTCCCGGTAGTCGAACGGGTTGCCGTCCGCGTCCACGCCGGGCATGGTGGCCTTGAGCCGGTCTTGCAGCCACAGGCTGGTCGGATCGTGTTCGACCCGCCAGTTCACAAGCCTGACGGCCCTCTTGTGCCCGTAGCGTTTCGGGTCGAGATCCTCGGCGGCGGGCGGCATGACGTCTCCGCCCGCCGTGCCGGACGCCGGCTCGAAGGTGCCCGCACACCCTTGGGGGAGGCCCTTCGCCCGGTGGCTTCGATTGTTCCTGTCCATGACCATGCGATCCGGCTATGCGCCCCCGCGACGGCGCATAGCCGGATCGTCGTCTTGTGGACCGTCCGTCGGATGGGAATGGTCGTCGGGCCGATGCCGAGGTCGACGGCCGTGAGCACCATGTCCTCGAACCCGTCCGCGGCCATGTCCGGGGCGGGCCGCGGAACCGGAGGCCATGCGTCGGGGACGCATGCGCGCGGGCATGAACGAGGACATCATCGGTTGGGAGAACCTGCCCGCAACCCTCCTCGACCGCATCAAAGGCGGGATCTTGATCCAACGGGACGGCGACGAATGGACGCGCTTCCGCCCCGCATTGGCCGGCAGGACCGATGCGGGCGAACCCTACATCGTGGACTCGGACTGCACCGACCATTGGATCGGGGACGGCTCCGCGTTCCCCGACCCGGACGCCGTGCTGCCCGAGGCCGTACGGCGCGAACCGGAGCCGGGCGACCTCATCCGCCTCCACAAGACCGACGATCCGGCCATCGCCGACATCAGCCGCTACGAGGGGCGTCCGGCGGACGGGAAGGACGGGTGGATGACCGACAACGGACCCTATTATGCATGCGAATGGACGCCCGACGGGGTCGTCGAGGATTGATCCGTTGCAGATGACTTTGTTTTAGCTTGTCGCTAGAGCGAAGTCATCTGCAACGGCTGACGGGTTTTTTCGAATGCCTCGGAACGCATACAGCCGCGTATGCAGAACAAGACATACAAGACGATTTCCCTGTTCTCCGGCTATCTCGGCCTCGACATCGGCGTATCCAAGGCGATCGGCGAGGGGGAACTGGTCGGATGGTCCGACATCGAACCCGGGCCTCTCGCCCTTGGCTCCCATCACGCGCCGAAAGCCCGCCGATTGGGCGACATCACGAAAATCGACTGGGAGAAATACAAGGACATCGAGGTGATGGCCGGCGGATTCTGCTGCCAGTCCCTTTCTCTTGCGGGGTTCCGTGCCGGGTTGAAGGCGGGAACGCGAAGCGGCCTGTGGCTCGACTACGCCAAGGGAATCGGCATCATCCGCCCCAGTCTCGTGGTCGCGGAGAACGTGGCCGGACTCCTGAGCGGCATCAGCGTCTCCAAGGAGGACGAGCGCATGGACGCGCTCCGCTCCGAAGCGTTGGACAAGGCCGGATTATGCTCCTGCGAAATTCCGGACCTCGAACTGCCCGACGGATTCGAAGCCCCGGATCCCAAGGAGGAAACCTCGCAGCCCCTGGCCGTCGTCCTGCGCGGTTTCCTGCATGCGGATCCGGAGCGGTGCTCGCCCGTCACGTGCAGGCAGTGCGGCCGCCGCGTGTTCGAGGTGAGGGGCGACATGGTGCTGGCGGATGACGAACGGTTGTCCGGCGTGCATACGGCGCCCACGATCCGGGCGCTCGGCCGTGTGCTGGGCGATCTGGCGAATCTGGGCTACGACGCGGTGTGGCGAGGCCTTGAGGCGGCCGACATCGGCGCCCCCCACCACAGGCTGAGAATCTTCGTGACCGCATGGCCGCGCGATCCGAAGTCGGCGCGCGAACCGTCGAACGCCCGGCTGAGGCGTCTCGCCCAACTGCCGCCCATGAGGCCGAGGGGGCGCGCATGGGGCGTGTGGGATGCGGACAGGGATGTGTGGACGACGGGCGAGCCGGATCTGTTCGGGGACGTGGACGTGTTCATGGACGCGTGGCCGAAGTCCGGCGTGATGGCCGCCGGCCGCGTGTATACGGTGCCCGAATCGTGGCTGAAGGTCCCGGAGCCGGCGGCCGGTTCCGTTTTGGCGACGCCGAAGGCGTCCGACGGGGCGAAGGGCGGCCCGGGCCAGGCGTATGGGACGGGGGATGCGCCCCTGCCCGCGCAGGCTGCGGGGATCCCGGCCGACGGGTTCCTGTACACGCCGAAGCAGTCGGACGGGGTGTTCGCCGCCCCGGCCACGTCGGGGCGCCCGTTGGACAGGAGCACGTTCCTGTCCACGCAGGTGCGTCTCATGGACCTGCCGGGCCGTATGGACCCGGAGAAGGTCAGGGAGCATGATTCGAAGCTGCCGACCCCGAGGGCGAACGATGCGAACGGGGCGGGCGTGCACGGGGACGGGGCGCCGGATTTGCGGACGGCGGCCGTCATGCTGCCCACGCCGAACGCGTTGTACGACAGCGTGAAGGCGGGCACAGCGGAGGATGCGGTCCGCCGCCGGAGGCGGGGCGCGCAGCTCGGATTGGCGGATGCGATCAATCTCCTGTAGGACCCGGGGCATGGTCGGCTTCGTTGCGCATGGAGAAATCGCGGGCATGCCGGGTTTCTTTGTCCATAGGCCCTTCGGGCCCCGTCTCGCGCCATTCCAGCCGGATCGCGCGATCCTCGTATGGAAAGCGGATACCCGAACCGGGATCGCAGCGGCATGGGCTCGCCCCGCCTCGTTCGCGTATTTGACCACATGGGCGACCACCCGTCCATGTTCGTGACCATCGGGGGAAGACCTTGTTCGGCCATTCCCGCGATTTCGTGAGATTGGATTGGCATGGGGGAGGATCGGGCATGAAGGAAATACTGGGAGTCTTGATCTTTGTTTGGGTGGCGCAGACTCCCGCCTCTTTAGGCGGGGGAGGAAGTCAAGCGGATGATGTCCATGCGGCCAAGACTAAGGGTCTGGAACGGCGGGGACCGTCCCGTTTCCATGATCCGATACGCCTGCCCCGCCTGACGCATACCCGTGGCCATGACTGATGACGATCTGTGGCTGCCCACGCCGACGGTGATGGACGCGACCCGGCATACGGTGCGCGGCTGCTGGCGGCCGGGGGAGAACTGGCGGGGCGTCGCCCTGGTGAACGCGATCCTCGACGCGGGGGAGATCCGGATCATGGGAACGCATACGACGGGCATGAGCGAAAACGAACTGCCGGGCACGCCGAACTGTATGGACATGCTGCCCCCGCATGCGGATGCGGAACGGCCGCGCGCCGGAAAAGGCGCCGGCTACCGGAACCTGCGCGACGACATCGACCACCTGCCCACACCCACGTCGAACGAGTGGAACGGGGGCACGATGATCCCGGAACGCCGCGCGGCCATGGGGCATGCGGTCACCGTCGCCGACTGGGCGGAGAAGAGCGACGACATCGACATCCTGCCGGAAGCCCGCCTGTTCGCCACGCCGAACTGCATGGATGCGATCGCGCCCCGCGACGGGGCCGCGTTGGAACGCGTCCTGCGTCGCGGCGACCGGGACGGGAGCCGACGCGATTCGACCGGGAAACTGAGGGAGGACGTGATGACGGATGATGTGGATATGATGCCCACGCCGCGCGCCAGCGACGTGAAAGGCCGCAATCAGAGGAACGACCAGACATGCATGACCGGCGCCGTCGAACAGGGGACGCGCGCGATCCCCGCGCCCGGCCCCTACCATGGGGGACTCTGGGGTCTGGACGACGGGCGGGGCGTGCGCTTCGGCCGGTTCGCCGCCGCGATCCGCCGCTGGGAGCGGGTGTCCGGCCGTCCCGCCCCCTGCCCCACGCAGGCGACCGGCGGCCTGCGCCGCTGGGTCGGGGCGAACGCCGACGACCCCACGCTGTTCGAACCGTACTGGCTCTCCCGCCACGCCCCGTTCGACGCGCATCCGAAAGCCCGGCTGGACCAGCCGATGCGCGACCGCATGCTCGCGCTCTGGCGTGAAACCGACCGGGGGATGAGCCTCATCGACCCCATGTTCTGGCCCGGCTGCAAGGACATGGACCCGGACATCCCGATCCCCGCGACCCGTCTGCCCGACAAAAGCGTGCTCGGTTATTGGAAGACCCGATTCGAAGGCCCCCGGTTCCCGTCGGCCGCCCACCTATCCCCGAGGTTCGTGGAATGGATGATGGGCCTGGAGGACGGCTGGGTCACCGATCCGGCGATCTGGCGGCATGTGGACGGCAATCACAGGAACCTCCAACTGCGCGCCCTGGGCAACGGGGTCGTGCCCCCGCAGGCCGCCATGGCGGTCGACTGGGCGCTCCGCGTGCGCGAAAGGCTCGCCGTCTGACGCCCGTCAACGTCTGGGCGTGGATGCTCCTGGGCGTCGCCGTCCGCCCGACCATACCCGCGTCCATGCGGCGAACCGGGCTGGACCGATCCGGCGCATGGACGCGGGTATGGTCTTGTCCGTTGCAAACTGGTTTGTTCTGGCTTGCAGGCCATCCTTGCGGGTGGTCGCTCCACGTCTCACGCCATCATGGGGCTGCTTGGTTCGCGTTTCGTTGGGAGAATGCGCACCCGGTATGCGCTTGAGAGGGGACCGTGATGCGGGCGAAACGGTTCGGACGGCCGCATGCCCGCATCCCCTTGATCCCGTTCGTTTTCAGTCGTCGAGCGTGCGGATCGCGTTCTTCAGGGTCGCCCGGATCTCGTCCACCGTCCCTCTGGCCCGTTGTTCGAGTTCCCCCGCCCGTCGTTCGCGTTCCGCGATCGCGGTCTGCGCGTCCTTGCGGCGCGTTTCGATGTCGGCCATGGCCTTCGCGTGCTCCGTCTTCAACGCGTCGCGTTGCTCGGCGAGGTCGGCCATCGCCTTGTCATGCTCCCTCTTGTGTTCCTCGGCGAGCCCGTCGGCGGTCTGCTTCGCGGACGCGACGACGTCCCCCGCCTTCGCGTTCGCCTCGTCGAGGATGCCTTTTGCCTGCGCCCGCGCCTCCGCGATCGTGTCGCGCGCCGTGTTCCTCGCGTTGTCGACGAGGTCCTGCGCGGCCTTGCCGGCCGCCTCGAACGGGCTTTCCGCCCGGTGGCGCAGTTCGTCGCGTTCCCGGCAGGCGGCCTCCAATTGGGCGGTCAGCCGCGTGTTCAGGTTCCTCAGGTTGTCGGCGATCGCGATCTGCCGGGCGAGGCTGCGCCGGTATCCGGCCATCCTCTCCTCGTACTGGTCGACCAGACGGTCCACATCCTCCGTCCGGTATCCGCCGAACGCGACGGTCGTGATTTCGGGGCGCTTGCTCTCCTGCGGCGCGTATGACTGGGATTCGTATGATTGGGTGAGCTGGGCTCCCGGCTCCTGGTCGGTCATGACGGTTTCCTTTCCTTGTGGGTGCGGGGACGGGCGTCCCCTGCTGCATGCCTCCCGTATGCGTTCCGGACGGACGCATATGGGAGGCATGACCCCGATCGTCATCCTGTTCTGGCCGGCCGCGGGAATCCTGCTGCGCTGGCTCGTCCCCCTCATGCTCCTGGACGCGGGCCGGGAACGGTGGGCGCGGGCGGCGGGCCCCGGCCCATGGCCCGCGCGTCTCGCCCTGTTCGCCGCCGTGCTCGCCCCGTTCGCCGCCGGCGGCGTGTGGGCTCCGCGCCTCATGCTCCTGGCCGTCGGCTACGCGGCCGGCTGGGATGCCATCCCCCGTCCGCATCACGGGACACGACGGGACCGGCCGGTTCGGACGCGCGTACCATGGGCCGCCATGACGGGACAGGGGCATATCACGATACGGCCGTTCCTCATCGGGCACGGCGTGTTCGACGCGAACCCGGCGCGCTACTTCCATCGGGACGCCTCGTGGAGACGGGATCGGTCCCCGTTCCGCTATTCCGAGCGGAGCCTGGTCATGGGGCGGACGGCGGGGGATTCCGCGATGCTCATGGTCATGGGCCGGGCCACCGGCCTAAGCGCCAGCGTATGCGTGGCCGGGCGGGAACGGCGCGGCCTGATGGACGGCATGCGCTCCCGTCGCGTCCCATACCCCGGGTGGACGTACCGGACCGGCGACGCGGAGGACCTTGACATGACGGTTCGCGCCTGCATGCTGCGTTACGGTGCGACGCTCATCCTCGACCGGGCGCGAACGTTGGAGGATTCCGCGCGGCCGCGTCTCGCATGGCTCCGATACCGGTTGATGTTCGGGCCGGTGCGCCGCAGCCTGAACACGGCCGGCCGGTATCCGCTAATCGCCCGTGAGGGCTGGGACGTGACCGTCCGGGACGCGTGCGTCGAATACGATCGGCTGCGAAGGACGTACGGGCCGACGGGTCTCCTGTCCCCGTTGCTCGACATCGTCGTCAAGGTCAGGGACGCGCTCGGCTAGAAACCTTGACATCCTCCCTACGGCTAAAGCCGGGGGATTCTGGATCCGTGTGAAAGCTGCGCGTCGGGCTCGGCGGCCTTGTCGCGTCTTACGTTTTCGGGGATCCGAGGGTTGAAGCCAGCCCTCTTGAGCATGTTGAGGGCCGAGTTCTTGTCTCGGTCCATTATCATCCCGCAGGATTCGCATTTGTAGGTGCGGTCGTCGAGGGTGAGCGGGTGCTTGGCTGTCGCCCCGCAGTTCGAACAATCCTGTGTGGTGTTCCTTGGGTTGATTTTGATGATGGTCCGCTGGTTCTTATCGGCCTGCCATTCGAGGATGCGCTTGGTGGCGCCGATGGCGGCCCATGCGCCACGATGGCCTGTTCCACCCAGCGACGCCCCGTCATGCGTTCGGGGAACGGGAGCCCGCCGGCGGGACGTTGGACGGCGTCTCGCGGAATCCGAGCATGTGCGCGGGACCGTCAAACCCAATCCCATGCCGTTCTTCCATGTCCCGGGACGATCATGCCTTTCCGGCCCGCATAGACGCGCGTGCGGGGGCGGACGTACGCCGTCCCCTATCCGACAGAAAGGAAACATCCTTATGGGTTCGACTCATAACGACAGACACTGGGCGCGCACGCTCGCCGCGGGCGTCGCGGCCGCCGCCACCCTGGCGGCGGGCATGCTCGTCGCGGGCACGGCGGACGCGGCCGACATGCGCGACCCGTTTGAACGCTCCATCCAGAACGGCAACCCGGGCCTGTGGGCGAACCTGGGCACGATCACGTTCAGCAACGGACACAAGTACGAGGACATGGAGCAGTCGCTCGGCGTGGTCGACAAGGTCAACGGGAAGAACGTGTACTGCATCCAGGCCGACGTACTCTACACGGACACGGCGGGCACGTGGGGCGAGTGGACCGACGCGAAGACGAAACCGGACGCGCAACGGCTCGCATGGCTGACCGACAAGTACAACGGGAACACGGACGACCTCACGCAGGCCGCGATCGCAGGCCTCATCCACCAGAAGCTCGACCCGATGGGCAACGAATACCTGTCGGGCATCCAACGCCTCGGCTGGAAAGACGGCACCACCTGGGACACGTACACGGCCAAAATGAACAGCCTGTGGACGGAGGCGGTCGCCAACACGCCCTCGAACCTCGACATGAGATACCAGTACACCATCGGCAAACGCAAGGGAATGGTCACCCCGAGCATCATGAACGGGAACGGCCAATACATGTCCGGCATGCCGTTCAGGATCATGCTCCAGGGTCCGGCCGTGTTCGACCAGACTGGCACGAACACGATTGACGGCACGACTACCAACAAGAAGCAGGATTTCGCATGGACCGCCACCGGCAACGGCAAAGTAACGTCGTCTGTCAGCTACAAAGGCTATCAGGCCCGCAAGCTGACCTCCCCGAACCAGAATCTGATGGCCCCGACCGATCCCGAGACCGTGTCGAAGAACATCCAGTTCGAGGTGCTAAACAACTTCAAGCCGACCATCGAATCCAACCAGACCGATCATCGCATCGAATACGGGCATGCGCCCGAAGACGATCTGACCTGGCATGTGGACCCGACGGGCGGCGACTGGATTGAAGGCGCGACCATCAAGAGCACCGGCACCCTCTACTACTTCACGAAGAAGCCGGTCGAAGGCCAGACGACCGTCAAGGATGGGGTGAAGGCCGCGACCGCGACCGTCACCGGCGACAGGGACGGCGCCACCAATCATGTGGACGCCGCCTCCATCACCATGGACCCCGGTTTCGTGAAGGCCCACCCGGGAGCCACCCCGTCGAGCCTGCCGGACACCGGCTGGTACACGTGGGTGTGGCAGATCACGCCCGACATGCAGGACGCCAACATGAAGCAGTACCCGTCCACGGACTACGACTGGTCCGACAACGTGCTCGAAGCGGAAACCACTCAGCATGTGCGCAACATGCAGCCGACCATCAAGTCGAGTGTGAGCGACGCCTACAAGACCGATCAGAGCACGGTGGCCGGCGCCGATGGCACCGAACGTCCGAGCGTGCAAATCGGCTCCGCGGCCGCGTCCGACAAGACCGATGTCGTCTACCTTGAAAAGGGCAGCGTCATCCGTGATAAGGTCACGCTGGGCGTGGCCGACGTGAACGGTGACGGCAAGGTCGACACCCAGGACTGGCTGCACACCAAGGACGGTCAGGGCGAAGGCCGGGAGACGGAAGACAACCAGATCACGCTTACCGTGAATGGCGCCATCTACGGTGGCATGACCCGCGAACAGGCCGAACAGGCTCAGAAGGATACCGCCGCGGGCAAGACCGTCGAACTGCCCAAGCAGGCCGTGAAGCTCGCCACCACCACGTTCACGACGAACAAGACAGGCGACTACCTGATTTCCAGCAGTGACGAGGACAAGCCTGTCGCCCAATGGAAGGCCGAGGATGGTGTGGATCTGACGAACCTGCCGTCCGGATACGCCACGTTCGTGTTCGACATCGCGAACAGGGATCAGGACACGGAAAGCCAGACCGGCATCGAACCGTCCGACGATTATCCGTTCGCCAAGGATGTTCATGAGGCTCCGTTCACCGCGGATGAGACCGTCATGTTCCGCCTCACCCCGAAGCTCGACTCCACGGTGTCCAGCAAGGAAGTCAAGGCGGGGGAGACCACTGTCGACAAGCTCGTCGTCGCCAAGACCAACGAAAAGGACGTGTGGCCCACCTACCCGGAGACCAACGTCACCGAAGGCGAGACCGCGAAGAGCACCCCGTTGAGCCTCGACTTCCACGGCGTCCTCTACAAGGTGAGTGACGACCCGTCCTCCGCGATCGAGCAGACCGACACCGTGCCCGAAAACGCGGTGAAGGTTCACGAGGCCGACATCAAGGACGTCACCAGGTTCGGCACCTACACGACCGACTCGTTCACCCTGACCGAATCGGGCACCTACGCTTGGCATTGGGTCATGACACCGAGTCTGACCGGCGACCAGAACCATAATCCGCTCGCCGCCTTGGCCTGGCGTCAGCTCACCCACGGCAGGGTGCAGCACGCTTTCGGCCTCGCATCCGAAATCGTGCGCGTCCAAGGCAGGAAGCCCGACGTGCCCAGGTGCGAGGTGTCCACCAGGAGCCAGGGCGAGGTCACGTTGGAGAACGGCAGGGCCGACCTGCACGACGAGCTCCTGCTCAGGAACTGCGAGCAGGCAGCCAAGGCCGAATTCGAACTGTGGAAGCAGGCCAACGGAGACCAGTCGGGAGACGTGCTCATCACCGTCACCGGCAAGATCGACGCCGTGGACGGCGTCCACTCGCCGACCGTGACCGTCAAGGAGACCGGCACCTACTACTGGCGTGAGAAGGTGTACGACCAGACGGGCAAGCTCGTCTCCTATGGCGACGCGCGCAAGCCGAACGAGACCGTGACCGTCAGGGAGAAGCAGCTCGCCTCCACCGGCACGGGCGTCCTGCCCGCCGTCGCGGCCGGCATGCTGCTCGCCGGCCTGGGCGCCGCGTTCGCGCTGCGCAACCGCAGGCGCGCCTGACACGCGGGACGGCAAGGGGTGCCTCATCCCCCGGCCCATGACGGGCCGCAGGGGATGCGGCACCCGGTTCACTTTCATGGTCTAACGGCGGTTCCTCCCCGTCTCTTGTGGGCGGGGAGGAACCGCCTACCCGCTGAACCTGCCATCCGTTGGTTTCCCGAGGGACGCATACCGTGGGATGATTGAAGCCGGGGCAAGCGCCAGGAATGGATGAATCCCCGGGATGTGAGGAAACCGACCGGAACAAGCCACGCATGATGCTATCATCGTGCGCGTAGCGGAAACATGAAAGAGGAACATAACATGAGCGGATCGAATCCCGTGCCCCAGCCCCCGACGGAACCGTCGGGGGCCGCCCGCGCCGCCTCGAAACCGAAGCGTCCGAAATGGCTGGTGCCGGTGATCGCGGGCGGATGCGCCGTCGTCCTCGCGGCGGGCGGTATCGGCGGATACCTGTATTGGAACCATGATCGGTTGACGGCGGCTTCAGAGGAATGCGCCACCTCATACGACAAGGCGGTGAAGGCGCGGAAGAAGCTGACGGAATACCTGAAGTCGGACGCCCTGCAGACCGCGGTCACGGTCAAGGATTCGGAGGTCAAGGACGCGAAAACGGTCGGGACGTTGGCCTCGACGGTAAAGGCCGCCGAGAAGACGAAGACGACCGTTCCGGAATGCCCCTCCGGCAATCGGGCCGATATCGAGGCGACGACGAAGGAGATCGACGGTCTTGCGACCGCATATGCGAAGACCGTGAGCGAGGTCGCGGACAGGGCGGATGCCGTGAACGGTTCGAAACTCGACAAGACCGTCGCCGACGCGACCAAGATCCTGAATGATTCGAAGGGCAGGGTGAAGGACGACAAGGTTCGCGCCGCATTGGAGCACGCCATCAAATCGAAGGACGGGAAGACGATCTCGGATGCGGTGAAGGCGGTCAACGACTCCATCAAGGCGAAATCCGACGCGGACGCGAAGGCCAGGGCCGAAAAGGAGAAGCAGGCGGCCGACAATGCCGCCCAGGCGCAGACGGATAACAGCGGCTCCTACACGGGCGATACAACCGGAGGCTACACCGGATACACGGGCGGAGGCTACACGCAATCCCAGGGCGGCGGGTACGCGTACATGCCACAGCAGCCCACCGGCAACGGAGGCGGGTACACTCCCGCACCGCAGCCGACGCCACAACCGACCCCGCAGCCATCCCAAGGAGGCAACGGCGGCGGTTCAACCGGTGGAGATGATGGATGGGACACCTGCTTTACGGTTGATACCAGTGGCAAGCCGGGCGTCCAAGTTCCCTGCAGTTGATCATTCCTCTTTCCGCGTGAGAGGTGTGGCATATCCCATAATGGGATATGCCACACCTCTTTATTGTTTTGATGATTTATCATCGTGCGCGTAGCGGAAACATGAAAGAGGAACATAACATGAGCGGATCGAATCCCGTGCCCCAGCCCCCGACGGAACCGTCGGGGGCCGCCCGCGCCGCCTCGAAACCGAAGCGTCCGAAATGGCTGGTGCCGGTGATCGCGGGCGGATGCGCCGTCGTCCTCGCGGCGGGCGGTATCGGCGGATACCTGTATTGGAACCATGATCGGTTGACGGCGGCTTCAGAGGAATGCGCCACCTCATACGACAAGGCGGTGAAGGCGCGGAAGAAGCTGACGGAATACCTGAAGTCGGACGCCCTGCAGACCGCGGTCACGGTCAAGGATTCGGAGGTCAAGGACGCGAAAACGGTCGGGACGTTGGCCTCGACGGTAAAGGCCGCCGAGAAGACGAAGACGACCGTTCCGGAATGCCCCTCCGGCAATCGGGCCGATATCGAGGCGACGACGAAGGAGATCGACGGTCTTGCGACCGCATATGCGAAGACCGTGAGCGAGGTCGCGGACAGGGCGGATGCCGTGAACGGTTCGAAACTCGACAAGACCGTCGCCGACGCGACCAAGATCCTGAATGATTCGAAGGGCAGGGTGAAGGACGACAAGACCCGCACCGCATTGGAGAACGCCATCAAATCGAAAGATGAGAAGACGATCTCGGATGCGGTGAAGGCGGTCAACGACTCCATCAAAGCCAAGTCGGACGCGGATGCGAAGGCCGAGGACGAAAAGGAGGCGCAGGCGGCGGGCAACGGCTCCTCCTACACGGGCGATACGACCGGAGACCACACCGGATACACGGGCGGCGGCTACACGCAATCCCAGGGCGGCGGCTACACGTACATGCCACAGCAGCCCACCGGTAACGGAGGCGGCTATACGCCGACGCCACAGCCGCAGCCACAGCAGCCTTCCCAGGGCGGCGGCAACGGAGGCTCCTCTGGTGGTGATGACGGTTATTATGAAGATTGCTGGGTGGGTGATACCAGTGGCAAGCCGGGCGTCCAAGTTCCCTGCAGTTAACCTATCCTTTTCAGGAGCGAGGGCGACGCATCCTATTCTCATGGGATGTGCCGCCCTCGTCTTTTATGGGACTGTCGTTTCGGTTTGTCTCTTTAGTAGGAGCCGGATGCGGCGAATAGGATGCCTGCGAACACGATCCATAGGATGAAGAGCACGACGTTGATGATCGCTGAAACCAGTGCGCCTTTGCCTGCCATGCCCGCATCACCAGGACGATCGTTCTTCCAGATCATCCACAGAAAACAAGCCCGACCAGAGGAATGAAGAAGCCGAGAACAGCCCAAACCGAAGGAGCCTGTGTCGGAGGGGGTTCTCCCATAGGATGCCGTGGGCTGCGGGTATACGGGGTTGAACTGGCGGCGCATAGTTCGGCTGCCCGTAGGCTGGTTGCGGTTGCGCGTATTGAGATTGGTTGGGTTCGGATTGGTCATGGCATATCGCTTTTCATGAACGGATCATGCCGTCGGCGCGACGCCTATGCGCCGCCCGCGCGTTCCGTCCCGTCGATCAGCGAGGACAGTCCGGAGCAGGCGAGTCCGGCGGCGAGCGCGGCGATGCCCGCCAACCCCGCCGGATCGGATCCGAGGAGGAACGAGCCGACCGGGGTGAGCAGGCCGCCCGCCAGGGCGAGGACCGGGCCGGCGAACCCCCGCCGGTATTCCACCATGGCGTACGATCCGATACGCGTCGTCCTCTCCTCCAATCCGTCCATGAGACGCCGGAACAGGTCCGGATCGTCGGGCGGATACAGGTCGGCGGCGCGCCGGCACCGGACGAGGAGCCGGCGCGCGTCCGCCGCGGACACGGCGGTCAGGGGACGGGAGAGCATCAGATCCTGGACCTTGACGGCGTTCCGGGCGAGCATGACGGCCACGCGGGGGCTCCAGTCGCCGTCGACGCGTCGGGCATATGGCATGCCGTACCTGCCGCCATGCCATTGCGTCCCGTAGCCCGTGCCGGGATGCTCCCAGTCCGCGTCCTCCCGTTCGAGGATGGCGAACCCGAGGAAGGATACGGTCAGCCGTTCGCCGTCCGGCCCGTCCCATGCGCCGGACGCGCGGTCGAAACGCCATCCGGCGCGGCGCAACGGCCATGTGCGGCGTTTCGACGGGTCGGAGCGGGACGACGCCCACGCCCCGTAGTCGATGAGTCTGGTCATGCGTCCCATTGTGGTCACAGCCGGTCCATGACGATGCAGCATGTCTGCCATGCGAGCACGCCCAGGACGGCGAGCGTGCGCGTCCAGAACAGGGTTCCGTCCGGCGTTCCCATGGTCAGGAGGATGAGGCGGAAGCAGACGGCGGGCATCTGGCATGCGACCGCGAGGCCGGTATGGAAGCCGCCTTCGCGTGCCTCCTCGAAACCGTATCCCTGCGTGCATTCGACGCCTGCGGCGAGCGTGATCCCGATGCCCGCGACCAGGACGCCCGCCGCGGGCGGGACCGTTCCGGCGAGTCCGGGGATGACCGCCGGCCAGTACAGGAGGTTCATGGACGCGAACACGGCCGCATGCCAGAGGGCGTAGGCGGCGTAGGAGGTGAACCCGCGCGGCGGGCGTCTCACCGCTCGTCCTCCTTGTCGCGGGGATGGCGTTTCAGGCCGCGTCGCATGCCCCGGATCAGGAGGATGAGGATCGTGATGTAGATGACGACGGTCTGGTCGGCGACGGTGCCGCCCTCGAACATGATCTTCCATACGACGGTCAGGGACGGGGCGAGGGGGAGCAGGAGGAGGGCGGCGAGCAGGCGCGTCCATACGATGCGGCCGCGCTCGGACATGGTCCATGCGCCGATCCGGCGGGGGAGGCGTTTCAGCCACGCCCACAGGCGGGCGGGCGCGTGTTTCAGCCGATCGAGCATATGAGCCCCCGGTATGCGCGCGCGTAGCGGAGCGTGTCGGCCAGGCAGTGCATGACCCGGTGGTCGGTGGACGGTTCCATGTCGGGCAGGATCGCGGGGTTCCACATGCGGACCGCCTCGCAGACGGCGCTGATGTCCAGGGACCGGTGGGAGCAGCCGTCGAGCACGCCGGGCATCCAGCTGTCAATCATGTTCCGGTCGAAGCGGACGGTGCTGCCGGCGGGCAGGAGCCGCACCCCCTGGTCGAGGTGTCGGGCCACGTAGTCGCGTGCGGACAGGGCGGCGGCGAACATGTGGGGGGCGCTCGGGTGCGCGCATTCGGCGAGCAGCCCGTTTGGCCCGTGCATGCCCTGGATGAATTCGGACGGTTTCCCGTCCCAGTGGACGGTCGTGTGGAACCCGTCGTCCACCGGCTTCAGGTCGGGGCCGGTGGCGATCATGCCGATTTCGAGGATGGGATCCTTGTGTGGGTCGAGGCCCGTGGTCTCCGTGTCCACCCACAGGAGGCGGACCGGCTTGTCGTCATTGTCGTGTGTGCTCATGCCCCCGGGTATGCGTCACGCATTCCACGGGTCCGGATCCCACGGGAGGTCGCGCGCCGGAGGCTCGGGCATGGGCTTCGCGGAATCGGGCGCGGGGAGGGGGTCGGACGGCTTGACGGGTACGGACAGGGGCTCCAGCCTGCCGGTCATGATCCGGTACAGGTCGCCCATGTCCATGTGGAGCGCCCGGGCAAGCCGGTCCAACGTGCCGGCGGCGATGTTGGCGGCGTCGCGGATGCGGCCGGTTTCGTATCGGCTGACCCGCGCGGGGGCAATGCCCGCCGCCGCGGCGAGTTCGGCCTGCGTGAGCCCGCGCGAATGCCGGGCGGCGGCCAGGCCGGTGAGCCATCCGGCCACCGCGCCGGCCACGTCCGCGCCGGCCACGATGCGTGACGGTCCGCTTCCGCCGGGCCGGCAGAGCCGGACGGTGATGCGCCCGTCGTCGTCGGACAGGATCGCGCACCGCCCGTCCGGAAGCAGCGGGTTCGTGCAGACGAGGCCGTCGGCCGTCGGGGCCTGGGCGATCCCTTTCGATGCGAGCATGCGGACGGTTTCGTCCATGTGCGAGGTTCCTTTCGTTCCGCCGGACTATACCTTGGAGTATAGGCGTCGGCTCTCCGGCTTTACAATATTGTAAAGCCCCGTATCCGAAATCATACCTTAAAGTATTATTCTCGCCCCGATGTATGCATCTGTATGCATCCGGGGATGCATACAGAAAAAGCCCGGAAAAAGCCCGAAAACCCTTATAAATAAAGGAAAAAATATAATTCCTTTATCTTGTATGCATTGTATGCATCAATATATGGGGTTTCCTTCCTTTTCCCGAATCCTCTATAAGGGAATGATGCATACAATGCATACACGCGTGGAGGCCGCCCCGGAACGCTGGAAACAAGCCGAAACGGAGAACGGGCGTGTATGCATCCCCTGATGCATACGGATGCATACAGCCCGGCCGGAATGCATACACGGCCCGGAGGCCGACTGACGCATACCCCGGCGCATGACCGAAGACCTCACTTTCGACGCGAAGGCGCTCGCCATGCTGTCCGAACCCCAGGGCGTCTCGATCCTGACCGGCAAGGCGGGCACGGGCAAAAGCACCCTCGTCAACCATTGGCGAAGCACGATCGCGCCGCGCAACACGCTCACCCTCGCGCCCACCGGCATCGCCGCCCTCAACGTGAACGGGACCACCATCCACCGGTTCATCCACGCCAAGCCCGGCGTCACCCCGGCCGAGGCGGCCCGCAAGGGACGCGAGAACGCCCGCGACCCCCTCTACCGGATGCTGGGCGCGATCGTGATCGACGAGGTCAGCATGGTGCGCGCCGACCTCATGGACTGCCTCGACCGGTTCCTCCAAGGCGCGCGCGGCGACGACCGCCCGTTCGGCGGCCTCAGGACCATACTGGTCGGCGACCTCGCCCAACTGCCGCCCGTCGTCGACGAACGCCGGGAAGGCGCCGCGTTCCGGCCCGGCGGACAATGGGACGGCCCCTGGTTCTTCCAATCCCACGCGATCGCCCGCCTGCTCGACAAGGGGCTGCTCGCCGGCGTCGCGCTCGCCCGGGTGCACCGGCAGTCCGACCCCGTGTTCGTCAACGCGTTGAACGCGTTGCGCGACGGGACGCCCGGACCGGCCGCGCTCGCCGTGATCAACCGGCGGACGGGAGCCCCCTGGACGCCCGGGGGGAGCGTCGTCCTGTGCGCGGCCAACCGGCGGGCCGACGCCATCAACAAGGCGATGCTCGACCGTCTGCCCGCCCCGCCCATGCGCTTCGCCGCCCGGGCGGGCGGCGAATGGAACCGGACCCTGGAGCCCGCGCCGCGCCTGCTCGACGTGAAGCCCGGCATGCGCGTCATGATGCTGTCCAACGATCCGACGGGTTTGTGGGCGAACGGCACCATGGGCGTCCTGGAGCATATGGACCCGGCGGGCCCGGTCGCGACCGTCCGCATGGACGACGGGACGGTCGCCGACGTGGGCGTCCACGCGTGGGAGATCGTCGCGCCGCGCATCGTCCGCGACCCCGACGAGCCCGACAAGCCCGGGCGTCTGGAGAACGTGGTGGTCGGCTCCTACCGGCAGCTGCCGTTCAGGCCCGGCTGGGCGGTCACCATCCACAAAAGCCAGGGCAGGACGTTCGACCGGGTGCGGCTCGAGCTCGGCCCGCGCCCCCTGTTCGCCGCCGGGCAGGCGTACGTCGCGTTGAGCCGGTGCACGTCCCTGGCCGGCCTGAGCCTCGACCGGCCGCTCACGGCACGCGACGTGAAGGCCGATCCGGCGGTCGCCGGGTTCATGGGCCGGCTCGCCCGCCCCAGGCCGCCCATGCCCGTGCAGGACAGCCTGTTCTGAATCGGGCTGAAAAAAAAACGTCCGCCGGGGGGACGCATGCGTCGCGGCGACGATGCCGGGGCGCGATGACGGGAGAACACGATGAGCCTTAGGAAACTGTCGGAAAGCCAATGGAACCTGCTGATGGCCCACTACGGCGAGCCGGAGACCCGCGAACGATGGGGCGGGACCGTGCCGAACTCGTTCGAGGCGGCGAGCGCGAACGCGGCGCGCGCGGCCGCCCGCACCGGCTGCTTCGCCGTGGACGATGCGGCCGGAGGCTGGCGCGCGCGCCGCCTGACCGTCACCGGCATGGGACGCGACACGGCCCGTGACGCGATACGCATGGCGGAGGCGGGCGAACCGCTGCCGAAGGCCATACGCCGCGCGCTCGCCGCGCATGAACCCGGCCTCGTGCTCGCGGACCCGGATCCGAAAATCCGTCTGGACGCGTTGAAGCATATGGGCATGCTGACGGACGGCCGGCTGGATTCGTTCCTGGACGATCCGGATCCGACGGTGCGCCTCGAACTGGTGGACCATACGCCCGACGACCGTCTGCACGTGTTCGGCAAGGAGACGGACCCGGGGGTCCTGACGAAACTCGAATACCGTGCCACCGGCTGGATCGCCGACCGCGCCGTCCGCCTGTTCGAAACCGGAAGCCCGGACGCCGCATGGCTCGTGCTCCGGTACGGCCGGCCGGACGCGGCCCTGTTGCGCCGGATCGTCGAATCCGGCCTGGCCGACCGGGCGTGCTGGAGCCTGTACGCGCCGGACGCCGCGGCACGCGACGGTTCGGACCGTCCCACGCTCACGGAGAAGGACATCCGCCTCCTGCTCGAACACGGCGACCCGGACATGGTCGGCTCCTACCTGTCCGGCTGGATGCCCGACGACGATCCGCGCCGCGAACGCCTGACCGAAACCCTGTACGACCATTGGGCGGAGCACGGGTCGGCCGGCCTGCTGGAACGCCTCTCCCTCAGCGTCGAAAGGCAGATGTTCACGCCCCGCCGCGTCGACATGATCCTCGAACGTGGTTCGGGCGCGGCCACGCTCGCCCGCCTCGGCGACGGCCTGTCGTCCGCGCAGGTGGACATGCTGCTCGCCTACGCGGACGCGCATGCGATGGACGTGCTCTACCGGTGCCGACGGCACGGCGGCTACACGCCACGCCAGTTGCGGCTGCTGGCTGCGGGGTCGCCGGATGCGCGGCGCGCGATGCGCGAGGCGGCCGGCCTGCTGGCGCGCCTGTGCTCGGATCCGACGGATCCGGACGGTCTGGGCGCGATCCTCGCCACGCTCGGCTGACCGTCATGCGCCGCGCATAGGCGCGCCGCATGACGAGGAAACGCATTGTCAGGGAGACGGGCACGTTCGCCCGGCATATGGGCGGCGGGTTCGTGCGCACGGTCAACGGCGCCGCATGGCTGTACATGAGGATGCCCGACCAGCCGTCCGTCACGGACGCGTCCGGCATGGAGGAGCGTTTGAAGGCCGCCCGCCCCATGCTGTCGATACTCGGCGGGCTCGCCGACCGGACGCCGCGCGTCCCATTCGCCGGACGCAAGGCCATGAAGGGCCTGTACCGGCGGGTCCACATCCTCGCGGTCAGCGGGTCGCGCCCCTTCGAACCCAGCCCCACGCTCGACCCGGACAACCGGCTGCGCCTCGCCGCCGAACAGGAAGGGCTCGCCGTGCGCGACCGGTTCACCCTGTTCGGCGTCCGGCTGAACACGGGCGGCGGGCAGGGCGGCGTGAAAGGGTTCCTGAAAGGCGTCGCCGACGAGGACGGGTGGACGCCCGACGACGCGTTCGAACACGATCTGGAGGATGTGCGCGCCCTCATGGAGGACGCGGGCTGCCGCATCCCGTCCGACGCGACGATGCGCCGCGCCATGGCGTTCTGGCCCACCGACCGCAAGCCCGAGGGATTGCCCGTCATGGTCGAGCACGACCACATGCACACGTTCCCCGACTACCGGTCCGCGTTCGTCGCGGCCCGCATGCGCGAGAAGGTCGACGACTGCCGCAAATGGTCGGCGAGGATTCCCGGCTCCTACCCTTTGACCGTGGTCACGCTCGGCGTGCTCCCCTTCAAGGGCGAGAACAACACCGCCCCCGGCTCCGACTGGGCGGCCGGCCTCCTGGACGCGAGCCGGTGCGGGGCGGTCGCGATCAGCGTGAAGGGCCTGGTCGAACCGGGGGAGATGACCCGCGAGCAATTGGACAAGGACGCGGACAAGGTGCTCGACAAGGCGTACGAGCAGGCGGCGGGCGGCCGCAAGGCGAACCTGGGCGTGGCGCGCGAGCTGGAGGCGGCGAACGGCGAATACCAGGCGGACGGCAAGCCGTGGCCCACGCTCGTCCAGGCGCACGCGCACGCCGCACTGCCCATGATCGTGGAGCAGTCGAACCGCGTCCCCTATCCGGGGCACGTCGGGTTGAACCCGGACCGTCAGGAGGCCGCGTTCGAGGACATGCAGATCGGTTCCGACGACATGATCGAATACGATCCGTCCCCCCTGTACTGGCCGGCCCCGATCCTCGCGTTCAGCGGGCTCGCGGGCTGTTCCATGACGGGCGACGATTCGGGGCGCGGCCTGGACTCCGACCTGCCGGGCGCGTTCGTGGGCGTCACGGAGGCGGACGGGCAGCCGGTCTACGATTCGCCGTTCGCCGCGTCCAGACGCAGTGGGAAAGCGATTTCCATAATCGTGGGCAGCACAGGATCCGGAAAATCGGTTTCCCTCGACACGCCTCTCCCCGTCCCCCCGCAGAAAAGGTTCCCCGAGGGCGGCCTCGTGCCGTTGCGCGACCTCGAGGACGGCGACATGCTCTATGCGCGCGACGGGAAAACCTACCCGATTCTCGGCATGAGCCCCATCGGTGACGACGACATGTACGAGATCGTCCTGTCCGACGGGCAGAGGATCAAAGCCAGCGGCGACCATCAATGGTGCGCGTGGACATGGCGCGACCGCAACTTCGCCCGCACCGGCAAACACCGGAAGAGCCTCGAACGCCGCGAACGGGTCCGGAAGGCGCAGGAACGGCTGCGCGCCATGGCCGCCGGACACGGCATGGACGAATGGTGGGACTGCGAACGCATCTGGCGCGAGGTCCGGCCCCTCGTCGCGCCGTTCGCGGGCAAGGGCGGGGAGACGTGGGTGAGGAACGCGCTCCGCTTCGCCGACGTGCCCTCCCGCATGCAGCCCGGCAGGGCGCGCAACAGGCCCGGGGGACGCTTCTACGAGCCCGCCCCGCTGCTCGGGCACATCCGCGACAGGTGGGAGCACACCGTCGGCAACGGTTTCGGGGTCGAAGCCAGGGCGCTGCGGCTCGCCAGGCTCGACGGGCTCATCGCCGACCCTCCCGCCGAACCGATCGACACGGCTTGGCTCCTGGAACGGTTCGGGGACCTCGGCGTATCGAAAGGCGCGTTCGAGTCCGCCCTGAGATCCTACGACGGGCCGCGGGCGGAGCCTGCGGGAACGGCCCGTCGCATGCGCGTCGCATGGCCCGCGCCGCTCGCCCTCGCCCGCCTCGCCGACCGCATCGGCTGGCGGTACCGGGACGAACCCGGGTCCGGACACGGCGAACAGACCGTCACCACCCGCGAGATGCTCGACGAGGGGCTGCTCGCCGACGGCGGGCAGGCGAACTGGGCGATCCGCGCCACGGCCCCCGTCCAGGGCGTCCGCACGGACCTGCCCATCGACCCGTGGACGCTCGGCGCATGGCTGGCTGACGGGTCGAAGACCGGCGGCGGCTTCGCTTCCGACCCGTCGAACGGCGACCTCGACCATCTGGAGAACCGTCTGCGAACCGCCGGATACGAGGTCACCCGGAGTGCGTGCGACCCGCAGAAGACCTACGCGAAACGCCTTGTCCGACAGCTCCGGGCGAACGGGCTTTACGGCGACAAGCACATCCCCGAACCCTATTTCCATGCCGATGTCGAACAGAGGCTCGAACTCGTGCGAGGCCTGCTCGACCAGGACGGCGCCATCGACCGGAACGGGAGCGTCGAGTTCACCCAGTCCATCGACCACAAGCCGATCGTCGACGGGCTGACCCGTCTTCTGCGCTCCCTGGGCGTCGTCGTGCACGAGGCCACCCGCACGAAGGCCGGATACACGGCGGACGGGGAACGCCACGAGACCCGCGACCGTCTGCGCCTCACGTTCACCACAAGCCTGCCCGTGTTCTCCCTGCCGCGCAAACGCGCGCTTCTCCCCACTGAATTGCGTGAGACCTCGAAATGGCTGTACGTGAAAGGCATCCGGCCGATCGCCGACTGCCCGCACCGTTGTCTGAGCATTGCCAGCCCCGATCGCACGTACCTGATCGGCGGCTACGTGCCCACGCATAACACCCGGCTCGGCCTGCATGTCGCCGCCCAATGGGGGCGTCTGCCCGACCCCGAGCATCCCGGCGTGCAGATCCCCGTCGTCTTCTGGGATCCGAAACCGAAATCATCCGACTTCGAACCGTTCGTGAGGAAACGTGGCGGCGTGGTCGTCAAGCTCGACCGGCCGGAGGCGCGCGGCATCCTCGACCCGCTGCGCTGCATCCCCAGGCATATGACGGACACGATCGTGCAGACGTCGGTCGCGATGCTCAGCCAGATCACGGGCGGCGCGAACCCGGACCGCGCCTGGGAGATGGGCGTGTCCAGCATCGTCGGCTACGGTTTGCGCCATGGCGCCGACTGTCTGGGCGAATGCGTGCGCCTCGCCTGGGAGGAGTATTCCCATAGGGGACGGGAGGCGAAGGACATCGACCCGCTCGTCGAAAGGATCCGGCCCGTGTTGGACCGTGCCGTCAAGAACGACCCGTTGATGCCGCTCATCTACGGGACGGAGCCGGGCGGGCGCCGCCTGTCCCTGAGCCAGGGCATGACCCTGATCAGCGCGGGCTCGTTGAACGTGATCACCGACAAGGAGATCCAGGGCGCGCCCACCGACGTGCAGCGCTGGGTGTGCCGCATGGCCGCGCTGGGCGCCTCCTGCCTGGTGATCGGCCGCAACGGGGCCGTCGTCATCGACGAGGCGTGGAGCCTGCTGCAGGACCGGTTCGGCCGGAGCGTCGTCGACCGTATGGGCCGTCTGGCCCGCGACCAGCATTACATGGTGATGATGCTCTCCCAGAAGGCCGACGAGTTCGTGGACGCGGGGATCGAGGATTTCGTCGGCAAGGTGTACGTGCTGGCCGTGGGGGCCCGCAACGAGGGTTCGGGCCGCGACAGCCAGGCGCAGGCCGCCTGCCGGCTCGCGAACCAGCCGTTGGACGGGCGCATGCATGCGCGCATGATGCATGACAGGTATGTGGATCCGGATTCCCGGGCCCCGGACTGGGAGAGCCTGTACCCGTTGAGGGATCCGGAGACGGGCGGGCTGCTGCGCGGGTCGGTCGCCTACCTGCAGGTGGGGGATGCGGCGAGCGCGATCCCGGTGGTGGTGCGCGTCGACGGTTCCCTGGATTAGGAGCGTCGCAGGGTGGGCGCGTAGGCGCGGCGCGTCCACCATACGCCGTGCCCCTGCGCGTCCATGCTGCCGTTGGCGAACGCCGTGTCGCCGTCGAGCCACCAGTTGACGCGTGTCCCGTCCCCGGGTTCGACGTGCAGGTTGGGCGTGTGGATGCCCTGCCCGTCGGGGTCGAACCCGTGGTCGCGCAGGCCGTCGATGATGCGGGCCAGGGTCTGCGCCTGGCCGATGGTGAGTCGTTCGTATGCGTCGTTCATGGGGTCGGGTATGCGTCACATGCTGGCGTCCGCGTTGCCGGGCGCCGGTGTGGGTGTGGGTGTCGGCGTGGGCTGCGGGGCCGGCGTGGGGGTGGTCTGCGGCATGGGCGTCGGCGTGGGGGCGGCGGCCTGGGGCGTGTCCTGCGCCTCGGCCTCCCGTCGCGCCTCGGCCTCCCGTTCGGCCTTCCGTTTCGCCTCGGCCTCCGCCTTCTCCTCCTGTTCGGCCTGCTGCTGCTCCCGTCCGGCCTGCTTGTCGAGCCGTTCGAATTCGCGTTCCTTCGCGGCCAGGCCGTCCGCGTCCTCGGGCGCGGTCTCGGCGAGCGTTTCGAGCGCGGCGAGCGTCTGCCCGCCGGCCTTCGGATGGTTCTTGCGGCTTGCCGCGATCCGGCCGGACAGGTTTTCCCATGCGGCGTCCAGCGCGTTCCGGTTCGCCCTGGCGAGGGTGCGGGCCCGGGCCTTGAGCGTGCGGGCCCGGGCCTTGAGCGTGTCCGTGTCCGCCTTGCAGGACGTGTCGGGCCCGTCGCCGGGTTTCACGCCGAGCGTCTTCGCCTGCCGTGCGAGCCCGTCCCATGTTCCGGCCTGCGCGGTGAGCGTCGCGCACGCCTCGTCGTGGGCCTTCCGCTGCCGGTCGGAGGCGATGAGCTGTCTCTTATACACATCTGAC
>ENA-OWZO01000400-OWZO01000400.1-human-gut-metagenome-genome-assembly--contig:-NODE-400-length-24786-cov-9.507056_pt1 | contig 24786 bp, 19 predicted proteins | sample MGYA00249260_ERZ652115 | MGnify/ENA primary metagenome ERZ652115 (study PRJEB26925, sample SAMN05827127) | human gut metagenome | biome: ENVO:2100002; feature: ENVO:00000062; material: ENVO:00002003...
GAGATGTAGCTCCGTCTCGTGGGCTCGGAGATGTGTATAAGAGACAGGTACAGTTATTTACGAAACGATGTACTAGGTGGTTATGGGAACTGCTAGTGTGCAAGGCTATATAGATATTTGGCAGCCAAGCTGGTTATGAATAAGCAGGGTGACAGGTCGGATTACGAATATTGGTAGCAGTTGCAAAAGTTCCAACAGCATGTAGTACATGATTTTCATTTATGATGACGTTACCGTCAGATGACATGTCTATTTAGAATATAATTATGAAATACTAAAAAGCCTTGTTTCTATAAGGTTTTTTTTTGTCATCAGAAAGTTCAAAAAGAACACAATATGTTCTCACGGAACCTTTCTGTGCCTGATTTTGTGAGAAGATTTTTGTCCGTTATACCCAAATTTCTGAGGCGTATGGGGTGTACGGCGATGAAATCCGGGGGCGACTGGCGGAAAATCGACCACAAAGGCGTGCAAGAAAGATTCCGAGAGGACATCAATGCAATATGGAGGGAAAAATGGCAAAGGAACAATATAATGCAGACAGTATAACCGTCCTGGAAGGACTGGAAGCGGTCCGTAAGAGACCAGGTATGTATATCGGAGGAGTGGGATCTAAAGGGCTGAACCATCTGATCTATGAAATTGTGGACAATTCAGTGGATGAGCATCTGGCAGGCTTTTGTACCCAGATCACTGTCCGGCTGGAAAAAGACGGTTCATGTACTGTGCGTGATAATGGACGCGGTATTCCAGTAGAAATGCATAAAAAGGGAGTGTCTGCAGCCAGAGTAGTACTTTCTACCCTTCATGCAGGCGGAAAATTTGACAATAATGCATATAAGACCAGTGGAGGTCTTCACGGTGTAGGTTCCTCCGTTGTAAATGCTCTTTCTGAGCATATGACTGTAAAAATCTACCGTGACGGCTGTATCTATCAGGATACCTATCATCAGGGACATCCTACTACAAAACTGGAAAATGGTCTTCTTCCAGTAATTGGAAAAAGCCGCGAGACAGGAACAGAGATCAATTTTCTTCCAGATGGGGAAATCTTTGAAAAGACCCGTTTTAAAGCAGATTGGTTAAAAAGCCGTTTACATGAAACAGCTTACTTAAATCCAAACCTGATGATCCACTATGAAAACCGCAGAAGCGGGGAAGAAGAGAAGGTAACTTACCATGAACCAGATGGCATTATCGCCTATGTAAAAGAATTAAATGCAGGAAAAGCACCCATCCATGATCCAATCTATTTTAAGGGTGTGGTAGATAAGATAGAGGTAGAAGCCTGCATACAGTTTGTAGACACTTTTGAAGAAAATATACTTGGTTTCTGCAACAACATTTTCACTCAGGAAGGCGGCACTCATTTAGCCGGTTTTAAAACCAAATTTACAGCCCTGATCAACTCTTATGCCAGAGAATTAGGTATTTTAAAAGATAAAGACTCCAATTTTACCGGTGCCGATACCCGAAATGGTATGACCGCTGTGATTGCAGTAAAACACCCGGATCCCATTTTTGAGGGACAGACTAAGACAAAACTTGCCAGTGCAGATGCTACCAAAGCTGTATTTACTGTGACAGGAGACCAGCTGCAGCTTTACTTTGACCGAAATGTAGAGGTCTTAAAGGGTGTGATCGGCTGTGCAGAGAAATCAGCTAAGATCCGCAAAGCCGAAGAAAAAGCGAAAACAAACATGCTGACTAAATCCAGGTTTTCCTTTGACAGCAACGGAAAACTGGCAAACTGTGAAAGCCGTGATGCTTCCAAATGTGAGATCTTCATCGTAGAGGGAGATTCTGCAGGCGGTTCTGCAAAAACAGCCAGAAACCGTCAATATCAGGCTATCCTTCCTATCAGGGGAAAAATCTTAAACGTAGAAAAGGCATCTATGGATAAGGTTTTGGCAAATGCAGAGATCAAGACTATGATCAATTCCTTTGGCTGTGGTTTTTCCGAAGGCTATGGAAATGACTTTGACATCACCAAGCTGCGCTATGACAAGATCATCCTTATGACAGATGCGGATGTAGACGGAAGCCATATTGATACCTTATTATTAACTTTTCTTTATCGCTTCATGCCGGAGCTGATCTATGACGGACATGTATATATTGCCATGCCGCCGTTATTTAAAGTGATCCCGAAACGGGGCGAAGAACAGTATCTTTATGATGAAAAGGACCTGGAACGTTACCGCAGGGTCCACACCGGGGATTTTACCTTACAGCGATACAAAGGTCTTGGTGAAATGGATGCGGAGCAGCTTTGGGAGACCACACTGGACCCGGAGCGGCGTGTATTAAAGCGGGTAGAGATTGAAGATGCAAGAATGGCGTCAGAAGTAACAGAAATGCTTATGGGCAGTGAGGTAGGACCTCGCCGCCAATTTATTTATGAACATGCAGACGAAGCAGAAATTGACGCATAACAGAGAGGACAGACAGAGATGGCGGAGAAGATATTAAGAACCGAATACAGTGAGGAAATGCAGAAAAGCTACATGAATTATTCCATGAGCGTTATCACTGCAAGAGCAATCCCGGATGCAAGAGACGGATTAAAGCCAGTTCAGCGCCGTGTTCTCTATGACATGAGCCAGCTGCATCTGGATCATGATAAACCACATAGAAAATCAGCCCGTATCGTAGGTGATACCATGGGTAAATACCACCCCCACGGTGACAGCTCCATTTACGATACCTTAGTTGTTATGAGCCAGGAATTTAAAAAGGGTATGGCATTGGTAGACGGTCACGGAAATTTCGGCTCCATTGAAGGAGACGGGGCTGCGGCTATGCGATATACAGAGGCAAGACTGGAGAAATTTGCCCAGGAAGTTTACTTAAAAGATCTGGATAAGACTGTTAATTTCGTACCAAACTACGATGAAACAGAAAAAGAGCCGGAAGTCCTTCCTGTACGCGTACCAAACCTTTTAGTAAACGGTGCAGAAGGAATTGCTGTTGGTATGAGTACCAGCATCCCAACCCACAACCTTGGAGAAGTAGTAGACGTAGTCCAGGCATATATTGATGATCCGGCAGCTCCTACAGAAGAGCTGATGAAATATCTGCCGGGACCTGATTTCCCTACAGGAGGCATTATTGCTAATAAAAGTGAGCTGCCTCAAATCTATGAAACAGGCGTTGGCAAGATTAAATTAAGAGGTCGTTTTGAAGTAGAACTTGGAAAGAGGAAAGTAGATAAGGACAAGCTGATCATCACAGAGATTCCTTATACAATGATCGGCGCAGGTATTAATAAGTTTCTGGTAGATGTAGCAGACCTGGTAGAGTCCAAGAAATTGACAGACGTAGTAGATATTTCCAACCAGTCTAACAAGGACGGGATCCGTATTGTTCTGGAGCTAAGAAAAGACGCGGATATTGATCGTATTAAAAATATTTTATATAAAAAAACTAAATTAGAGGATACTTTCGGTGTCAATATGCTTGCTATTGCAGATGGCAGACCGGAAACCTTAAATTTAAAAGGTATCCTGCGTAATTTCATGGAATTCCAGTATCAAAATACGGAACATAAATACAATGTGCTTCTGGAAAAAGAACTGGATAAGAAAGAAATCCAGGAAGGTCTGATCGCAGCCTGCGACTGCATTGACCTGATCATCGCTATTTTACGTGGCTCCAAGAACCTGAAGGACGCCAAAGCGTGTCTGATGAACGGCGATATTTCCAATATAAATTTTAAAGTGGCTGGTTTTGAAGAAGATGCGGCAAAACTTCATTTTACAGAACGTCAGGCAGCTGCGATTCTGGAAATGCGTCTTTATAAACTGATCGGGCTGGAAATACTGGCTCTGGAAAAAGAACACAAAGCAACTTTAAAAAAGATTGCCGAATACAAAAAGATCCTTGGCAGCAGAGCTGTTATGAACCAGGTGATCAAAGATGATCTGGCTGCTATCAAGACAGAATTTGCCATTCCGAGGCGGACCCGCATTGAAGACGGCGCAGAAGCAGTTTATGTGGAAAATGAGATTTCAGTACAGGAAGTTGTTTTTGTTATGGACCGCTTCGGCTACTGTAAACTCCTTGATAAAGCAACATATGAGCGCAATCAGGAAACTGTAGATACAGAACAGGTCCATGTGCTCCGATGCTTAAATACGGATAAACTGTGCCTGTTCACATCTGCAGGTGTTCTTCACCAGATCAAAGCAATGGACATCCCATCCGGCAAGCTTCGTGACAAGGGTGTTCCGATAGAAAATTTAAGCAAATATAATGGCAGAAATGAAACCATCTGCCTTCTCACCACAGCCCGTGCGCTCAAAGGCCGCGTCCTTTTATTTGCTACCCGTCTTGCTATGGTAAAACAGGTGCCTGGTGAAGAATTTGAGACGAATAACCGTATGGTAGCAGCTACCAAGCTTCAGGATGAAGACAGTGTAGTTTTTGTGACAATGATAAACGGTGAGACAGACATTGTTCTTCAGACAACAGGCGGAAATTTCCTGCGATTCCCATTAGATGAGATCTCCATACTAAAAAAAGCATCCCGGGGTGTGCGCGGCATTCGTCTTGCAAAAAATGAAGAACTGGAAACTGTATATCTCATTGGCGAAAATCCTGTCATTGACTATAAAGGCAAGGAAGTTCATTTAAACAGGTTAAAACTGGCAAAAAGAGATGGAAAAGGTACCAAGGTCCGTTTATAATAAAGCCATAGACGAACAAAATTAAGACCATGTCCGCCATGCAAAGACGAATGTACGTAAATGGCGAATTTTATGTTGCAATTTTTCCGACTTTGTTATAGGATAGGAAAAGATTCCCCGATGTGGGAGTAAAATGAAAGCAGCGGCTGCTACTTAAGGCCCTGTAAAAGATGAGGAGAGGAACTATGGAAAAGAAATTAAGAGTTGGTATCTTAGGTGCAACAGGTATGGTAGGACAGAGATTTATTTCTTTGTTGGAAAATCACCCGTGGTATGAGGTAGTTACAGTGGCTGCCAGCCCAAGATCAGCAGGAAAGACCTACGAAGAAGCAGTAGGCGGCCGTTGGAAAATGACCACACCTATGCCGGAAGCTGTAAAGAAGCTGGTTGTCATGAATGTAAACGAGGTAGAGAAAGTAGCTGCCAGTGTTGATTTCGTGTTCAGTGCTGTAGATATGACAAAAGATGAGATCCGCGCCATTGAGGAAGAATACGCAAAGACAGAAACCCCCGTAGTTTCTAATAACAGTGCACATCGTTGGACTCCAGACGTTCCTATGGTCGTTCCGGAGGTAAATCCAGAGCATTTTGATGTCATTGAGTTCCAGAAAAAGCGTCTTGGAACCACCAGAGGCTTCATCGCAGTAAAACCAAACTGCTCTATCCAGAGCTATGCACCGGTTTTAACTGCCTGGATGGAATATGAGCCATATGAAGTAGTTGCAACTACCTATCAGGCAATTTCCGGTGCAGGAAAGACCTTTAAAGACTGGCCTGAAATGGAAGGAAATATCATCCCATACATCGGCGGAGAAGAAGATAAGAGTGAGCAGGAGCCACTGCGTATCTGGGGCCACATTGAGAACGGACAGATCGTAAAAGCAACAAGTCCGGTTATTACCTGCCAGTGTATCCGTGTTCCTGTATTAAATGGACATACAGCAGCTGTATTTGTTAAGTTTAGAAAGAAGCCAACGAAAGAACAGCTGATCGAGAAATTAGTAAACTTTAAAGGAATTCCTCAGGAACTGGAACTTCCTAGTGCTCCAAAGCAGTTCATCCAGTATCTGGAAGAAGACAACCGTCCACAGGTAAGCCTGGATGTAGATTTTGAGCATGGCATGGGCATCTCTGTAGGTCGTTTAAGAGAAGATACAGTATATGACTACAAGTTTGTAGGTCTTTCCCATAACACTGTAAGAGGTGCAGCAGGCGGAGCAGTTCTGTGTGCAGAACTGCTTACTGCAAAGGGATATATTGCAGCTAAATAGTATAGAAAAAATATATGTCCTCCTGGATGACGGGGGGACATACTGACTAAAAGGAGGTTTTCTTATGGCAATCTTAAAAAAAGAGTTTGGCGTTATGCCTTCAGGGGAAAAGGTATATGAGTACACATTAACCAACAAAAAAGGGATCAGTGCCTCTTTTATTGATCTTGGGGCTGTCTGGACTAAAATGCTGGTACCGGATAGTAATGGAAATATGACAGATGTGATCCTGGGATATGATGATCTGGAGAGCTATCAGATAAACAAACCCCATTTCGGTGCACCAGTTGGCAGAAATGCAAACCGCATTGGAAATGCAGTTATTACTATTGACGGAAAAGACTATAAATTAGAGGCAAACAACGGACCTAATAACCTGCACAGTGGTCCTGATCTGTATCACAGCCGTTTATGGGAGTGCTGGGCATACGAGACGGAAGAAGGAAGCCGTCTGGATTTCTTTTTAACCAGCCCGGATGGGGACCAGGGTTATCCTGGAAATGCAAAAATTCGCATAAGCTATACTTTAACAGAAGACAATTGTGTAAAGATCGATTATAACATGGTCAGCGATGCAGATACAGTGGCAAACTTTACGAATCACTGCTACTTTAATCTGGCTGGACATAACAGCGGTCCTGTATTAGACCAGCAGGTATGGCTGGCAGCTGACAGCTATACCCCAGCAGATGCAACATCTATCCCAACTGGTGAGATTCTTCCTGTAGCAGGGACTCCTATGGATTTTAGAAAAATGAAACCGCTTGGACGGGATATTGAAGCTGATTTTGAAGCTTTAAAATTAGGCCATGGATATGATCACAATTGGGTATTGAACCACGAAGCAGGTGTACTTGGTATCGCAGGAAAAGCAAAAGATCCAGCAAGTGGCCGCGTAATGGAAGTTTATACTGATCTTCCTGGCATGCAGCTTTATACTGCAAACTTTTTAACAGATGAACGTCCTGGAAAAGGCGGAGCTCACTATAACAGACGTCACGCCTTCTGTTTTGAAACACAGTATTACCCGGATGCCTGCCATAAGGCAAATTTCCCGTCACCTATCTTAAAATCGGGAGATACTTATAAAACAACAACTATTTATAAGTTCTATGCAGAGTAAAGAGTAGAAGAGTATATCACAGACAGACGATCTTTGCTCATAATACTTAAACAAAACAGCCCATTGCCTAAAATGGTTTTGGGCTGTTTCTCTTATTTCTTTAACTTTCTGGTAAATTCTTGCAAGCCCCCCGAAAAAATGTTATACTCATAAAATATGTCTTATAAGAATTATTAATGAGGCTTACAGAAAAAAGCCTTATATAAAATTGAGGGATTAAATGTCAAAATCATTATTCATTGCGGAAAAGCCCAGTGTAGCCCAGCAGTTTGCAGATGCGTTAAAGATACGTGGACGAAGGAGCGATGGTTATATTGAGTCAGAAGATACCATTGTTACCTGGTGCGTAGGTCATCTGGTGACAATGAGTTACCCGGAAGCTTACGATATGAAATACAAGCGCTGGAGCCTTAATACACTGCCTTTTCTGCCAAAAGAATTTAAATATGAAGTAATACCCAATGTGGGAAAGCAGTTTTCCATTGTTAAAGGTCTTCTTACAAGACCGGATGTGGATACCATATATGTCTGTACCGACTCTGGACGTGAAGGAGAGTATATTTACCGTCTGGTGGCCCAAATGGCTGGTGTAAAGGACAAACAACAAAAACGTGTATGGATAGACTCCCAGACAGAAGAAGAGATCCTTCGCGGGATCCATGAAGCAAAAGATGAGTCAGAATATGATAATCTGTCTGCTTCTGCCTATTTAAGGGCAAAAGAAGACTACCTTATGGGGATTAATTTTTCCAGAGTCCTGACATTGCGCTATGGACCGTCTATGTCCCAGTATCTGGGAACTAAATTTACAGTTCTCTCTGTAGGTCGTGTTATGACCTGTGTTCTTGGAATGGTGGTGCGCAGGGAACGTGAGATACGAAACTTTGTAAAAACTCCTTTCTATCGTGTGTTAGGAAGTTTTCAGGCAATTGCAAAAGACGGTACACCTGTACTACTTGATGCAGAATGGAAGGCAGTAGAAGGCTCAAAATACTTTAAAACACCGTATCTGTATAAAGAAAATGGTTTTAAAGAAAGAGAAAAAGCAGAGGAACTGATCGCTTATTTAAAAACAGAGCCACCATTAGAGGTACAAGTCCTTTCCAAAGAGAAGAAAAAGGAAACAAAAAATCCACCTCTTCTTTATAACCTTGCAGAACTTCAGAATGACTGCTCTAAAATGTTTAAAATAAGCCCTGACGAAACATTAAAAGTAGTGCAGGAGTTATATGAAAAGAAACTGGTAACATATCCAAGAACCGATGCCAGGGTCCTTTCCACAGCGGTTGCCAAAGAAATCTATAAAAATATCAGTGGACTGATGCACTATGAACCTATGGCTGGGTTTGCCAAAGAGGTCATTGATCTTGGAAGTTTCAAGGGGATTGGAAAAACACGATATGTCAATGACAAGCAGATCACGGATCATTATGCCATTATACCTACGGGACAGGGGCTTGGGAATCTGCGTGGGCTGTCTCCTTTGGGAGAAAAGGTTTACCAGGTGGTCTGCCGCCGTTTTTTAAGCATTTTTTATCCCGCTGCCATTTACCAGAAATACAGTATTGTTCTGGAACGGAAAAATGAGCAGTTTTTTGCAAATTTTAAAGTATTGTCAGAACCTGGTTATTTGAAAGTTGCTGATGTGAATCTTGCAAAGAAAAACAGCATTCAGGAAACCTTTTCTGATGAAAAAGAAGGGAATTCCATACAAACAGATGAAAAAAATACGGAAATTCCAAAAGTTGACCGAACTCTGCTGCTACAGGTGCTTGCAGATTTGAAAAAAAATGATATACTTACTATAGCGGATCTGAAGGTGAAGGAAGGAGAGACTTCTCCACCAAAAAGATATACCTCCGGTTCCATGATCCTGGCTATGGAAAATGCAGGCCAGTTGATCGAAGATGAGGAGCTGCGGGCCCAGATCAAGGGCAGCGGCATCGGCACCAGTGCCACCAGAGCAGAGATACTGAAAAAACTGGTCAGTATCAAATACCTGGGGTTAAATCAGAAAACTCAGGTGATCACGCCATCTCTGTTGGGAGAAATGGTGTATGAGGTGGTGGACCACTCCATCAGACAATTATTAAATCCAGAGCTTACCGCCAGCTGGGAAAAAGGTCTGACTTATGTGGCGGAAGGTTCCATTACATCAGATGAATATATGGAAAAGCTGGAGCGTTTTGTTGCTATACGTACAGTAAACGTAACAAGACTGAACAACCAGTATGATATGCGGGAACTTTTTGACGCGGCTGCCGCCTTTTACAAAACAAAAAAGGAGAACTGATTACGATGAAACTGAAGGAAATGAAAATTAAAGAGCTGTTTGATACAAGCCATACAATTGCAGAAAGAATTTTTGATAACCATACTTATCCTTGGGAAGTGCTTCCTGAGATTGGTGATTTTATCCGTTCTTTAGGACCTCTTCTTCCGGAAAATGAATACCGTAAGATTGGTAATGATATCTGGGTACACAAGAGTGCAAAGGTTGCTCCTACTATTATGATGGCTGGTCCAATGATCATTTGTGAAGGTGCAAATGTGCGTCACAGTGCATTCTTAAGGGGAAATGTTATCATCGGCGCAGGTGCTGTTGTTGGTAATTCCTGTGAGTTAAAGAATGCCCTGATTTTTGACGAAGCGCAGATCCCGCATTTTAACTATGTAGGTGATTCTGTACTTGGCTACAAGGCTCATATGGGCGCAGGTGCTGTTACCTCCAATGTGAAGTCCGACAAATCCTTAGTTGTAGTACACGCAGAAGATAAGGAAGTTGCTACCGGATTCAAGAAATTCGGTGCGATCCTTGGTGATGGTGTAGAAGTCGGCTGTAACAGTGTTCTTAATCCAGGAACTGTTGTAGGAAAAGAAAGCAATATCTATCCATTATCCAGTGTCAGAGGCTGTATTGCCGCTCATTCTATTTATAAGAACCAGGATAATGTTGTAGCAAAAGAAAGCCGTGAAGAAGCTCCTGCACCAAAGAAAAGAGCAACCAGAAAACCAAAGGTTGTTAAGGAATAAATGATAAAAAACCCCGCCAGTTGGCGGGGTTTAATGCTTTATATATTATTTTGTTCCGAAAATACGATCACCGGCATCTCCAAGACCTGGACAGATATAGGCATTTTCATTTAAGCATCTGTCAAGATGTCCAACATAGATCTGTATATCCGGATGTGCTTCCTGAAGCTTTTTAAGACCTTCCGGTGCTGCAATGATGGCCATAAATTTAATTTTCTTCCCACCGTGCTGTTTGATAAAATTAACAGCTGCAATAGCAGAACCACCAGTTGCTAACATTGGGTCAGTGACTACGATGGTACGTTCTTCAATAGGATCCGGAAGCTTGCAGTAATATTCGTGCGGCTCATGGGTCTCTTCATCTCTGTAAAGACCGATATGTCCAACCTTTGCACTTGGAACCAGTGCCAGGATACCATTTACCATGCCAAGTCCAGCTCTTAAAATAGGTACGATAGCCAGTTTGCGGCCTGCGATCATAGGGGTCATACAAGTCTCTAATGGAGTTTCAACTTCTACATTTTCCAGAGGAAGATCTCTTAAAGCTTCATATCCCATCAGCATAGCGATTTCTTCAATCAGAGCACGGAATTCATTGGTTCCGGTGTTTTTATTTCTCAGGATAGAAATCTTGTGCTGGATAAGTGGATGATCAAAAACAATTACATTTTCCATAGTTTTTTGCTGCTCCTTATTTGTGTTGTATAAGACAAATAATTGTCTTTTTTCTGTTCTTTATTATAACTGAAAGTATTGATTATAGCAACGTTTACTTAGTAGAAGGATTAAAAGTTACAATCACATAATCACCTAAAGCATGTGGTACCGGAACAGAAAAGCAGATGGTTCCATGGCTTTCGTAACTAAAAGATTCCGGCCATGCAGTTTCCGATGCCAATGGAAAATCTGCCCCATTAAATACTTCTGTAAGAATATCCATATCTAAGTTGTCCCGATACTTTAAAAATGCTTCTTTCTGTTCCTGGGTAACGCCTAGAAACTCCACATCATCACTTAAAACATAACCAGCCATGGTGTATCCGTCTGTAAAATCAGAAAGTTCCAGATCCCGCACCTGGTTCAGGTCCATTGTATTAGTATAAAAAACACTGACCGGGTAAGCCGCACCGTCACTCATACGATCCCCCTTATAAACAGCAGTAAGCCGTTTGCGGTCTGCAGAAATGACCTCACATTTCACAGTGAGGGTATCTTTTGTTTCATCCAGATCATTTGCCTGGATAATAGAAAGAGCATTGGCCTTTAAACGTTCATTTACTGCATCCTGCTTCGCAGTATCATGCATCTGGTCAACCACAGGATACTGGATGGAAATATTTCCCGAAGTATAAGTCTCCAGTTGTACATTAATACCTGTATAAGTCTCCTTAATTGTTTCACTTTCAGCAGTAGTTGTATTTTCCGTCACAGCCACTGTTTTTGCTGGTGTTTCCTGGGTAGTTGCCACTGCCTGGGTATGGATCGTAGAAAGATCCGTATCTGCTGGCGCACGGCCAAGGATCAGACCGATCGAAGCGGCGCCAATGACAACAGCCGTACCAACTGCACCTATAATGATTTTTTTACTGGTATCCATAAATGATCCCTCCTTTGTAGATTAATGTTCTCTCGGAATCTTTTTGTACTTGATTCTGTGGGAAGATTCTAAGAAAAATCACTCTGTAATCACATATTTATATTGCTTAAATATATTTTACCTTATTTTCATGGCCTCAGTTTGAAGAAATGTTTACGAATTTCTAAAGAAATCACAGTCATACATTTTCCGGTTCCTTCATATAGTATTAGAGCGTGTCAAAATATTTCTGTCACGCAGGATAAAAACAGGAGGACTGTAAAATGACATATCTTGAACTGATCGCTGCAATAGGCACTGTGCCAATGGATATGGCCCATATGTATTTTAACGGTAAGCTTACAGGAAAAGAACTGAAAAATGTGATTGGGAAAAAGAAAGCCGGATTGGTTGAGAACTTTGAATCACAATACGAAGAGAAAAGGCTGTACTAGTACAGAAAACTGCTGCAATAAAGAAAAAAACCTCGAAAACAGCGAACCTACGCCATTTTCAAGGTTTCTCCCTGCCAAGGGTGTAATGCCGGCGGCGGGACTTGAACCCGCACGCGGTTACCCGCAACAGATTTTGAGTCTGCATCGTCTGCCATTCCGACACGCCGGCTTACCTTCACAACGGTATTTATTCTAACATATGGTTTTCATTTTGGCAAGTAATTTTAGAAAAAAGACCGCATTGTTTTAGAAAAAAGACCACATTGAAAAAGCACTCCTTTTAGTGTATGATTGTATTTGGATTATGTTTTATTTTTGTGCAGCTATTCAGGCTGTAAAAGGAGGTGACTGCCATGACTTGCAGGGAGGCAGAACGTCTGGTCATGCCCTATATCAATGGCAGCATAACAGACGAAGAATTAAAGGCATTTGTAGAGCATATCGATCATTGTCCGGATTGCAGAGAGGAACTCGAGATATACTTTACAGTAGATGTAGGTATCCGCCAGCTAGATGAGGAATCCGGCACTTACAATATTAAAGGTGCCCTTGAAACTGCATTAGATGTTTCGCGGCAGAGGATACATACCCTGAATCTTTTACAAAATGCCATTTACGCAGTAAATACCCTTTGCTTCTGGTCTGTGTTTATGATATTTATCATGCAGGTACGTATCTGGAGCCAGACTGGATTCTGACAATAAACAAAGAAAAGGACTTATGTGATTATGAGCAATAAACTGGTACTCATCGACGGACACAGCATTTTAAACCGGGCATTTTACGGTGTTCCGGATCTGACAAATGCAGAAGGACTTCATACTAATGCAGTCTACGGTTTTTTAAATATCATGTTTAAAATACTGGAGGAGGAACGGGCCGACCATCTGGCTGTTGCCTTCGACTTGTCGGCACCTACTTTCCGTCACAAAATGTTTGATGCCTATAAAGGCACCAGAAAGCCAATGCCGGAAGAACTGCGGGAACAGGTTCCGTTAATGAAGGAAGCTCTCCAGGCTATGAATATCCCCATCCTGACGTTGGAAGGATATGAGGCTGATGATATTTTAGGAACTGTTGCAAAGCACTGCCAGGCAGAAGGTATTGAAGTTTCTATAGTTTCCGGAGACAGAGACCTTTTACAGCTGGCAGATGAGCATATTAAGATCCGTATTCCAAAGACCAGCCGTGGAACCACCAACATTTATGATTATTATCCGGATGATGTAAAGCGGGAATATCAGGTCACTCCAACGGAATTTATTGATGTAAAAGCTCTCATGGGAGATGCATCTGATAATATTCCTGGTGTACCTTCTATTGGAGAAAAAACAGCTACCAACCTGATCGTAACCTACGGTTCCATTGAAAACGCTTATGATCATGTATCAGAGATCAAGCCGCCAAGAGCCCAGAAGTCTCTGATGGAGCATTACGACATGGCCCAGATGAGCAAGGAGTTGGCGGCTATCTGTATTACCTGTCCTATCCCGTTTTCTTATGAAGATGCCCTAATCGGTAATCTGTATACACCAGAAGCATTTAAATTCATGAAACGAATGGAATTTAAGTCTATTTTAAACCGTTTTGATGCAGTTTCTATGAGTGGTGCTGAGGGAGAAGAAGAAAATATCCAGAAGCATTTTAAGGTAATTACTAATAAAAAAGAGGCAGAAAAGATCTTTAAGGCTGCTGCAAAATCCCCTGTTATCGGTCTGCAGCTGATCACAGGAAGTAAGGCTGCTGTTTTAGAAGAAGCAGAGCAGCTGACCTTTTCCTTTGATGCAGACGGAACGATAAAGTCCGGTAAAAAGGCAAAATCTGCATATCTTCCTGTAGCAGCACTTACTATCTGTACCGGACCAGAGGAGATTTTCTGTATCACAGTCACAGAAGGACAGATCACAGGTGAATGGCTCACAGAGGAGGTTAAGAAGCTTTGTGATGAAAATAGCAGTCATTCCATCTGGGTATTAGACCTTAAATCCATGCTTCCGTTATTAGATCTTACAGACCAGGTGCCTGTATATGACGCAGGAGTGGCAGGTTATCTTTTAAATCCATTAAAAGACACATATGGATATGATGATCTGGCGAGAGATTATCTTTCCATGACAATTCCATCACAAAACGAGCTGATCGGCAAAGGCAATCTTGGGGATTTTCTGGAAGTAGGAGATGATAAGGCAGTTATCTGCGCCTGCTATATGGGTTATATTGCATGGAAAGCAGCAGAGCCTTTAAAAAGCCGCTTAGAGCAGGAAGAGATGTATAAGCTGTACACAGAGATCGAAATGCCTCTGATCTACAGCTTATGGCATATGGAGCGGGAAGGCATCCTAGTAAAACGGGATAAATTAAAAGAATACGGCGATACCTTAAAGGTAGGTATTAAAAAGTTAGAAACGGAAATTTATACAGAAACGGGGAAAGAATTTAACATCAATTCTCCCAAACAGTTAGGTGAGATCCTCTTTGGTGAAATGCAGCTTCCGGGAGGCAAAAAGACCAAGACCGGCTATTCCACAGCAGCAGAAGTTTTAGAAAAACTGGCTCCTGAGCATCCGGTAGTACAGAAGATCCTTGATTACCGCCAGCTGACCAAGTTAAATTCTACCTATGCCGAGGGTCTTGCAGCTTATATCAGCGAGGATGGTCGTATCCATGGCAAGTTCAACCAGACCATTACTGCAACGGGGCGTATCAGCAGTACAGAACCAAATCTACAGAACATTCCGGTACGGATGGAACTTGGACGGCAGATACGAAAAGTATTTGTTCCAAAGGAAGGCTATGTATTTACTGATGCAGACTATTCACAGATCGAGCTGCGCATTTTAGCCCATATGTCAGGAGATGAGCGTCTGATCGAAGCTTACAGGGAATCCAGGGATATACATGCAACTACTGCATCCCAGGTATTTCATGTACCGTTAGAGGAAGTAACGCCTCTTCAGAGAAGAAATGCAAAGGCAGTTAATTTCGGCATCGTATATGGCATCAGTGCCTTTGGTCTCAGTGAAGACTTAAGTATTTCCCGAAAAGAAGCCAAAGAATATATTGAGCGTTACTTTGAGACATACCCTAAAGTAAAAGAATTTCTGGACAGTCTGGTAAAACAAGGCAAGGAACAAGGCTACGTGACCACATTATATGGCAGACGCAGACCGATCCCGGAATTTAAATCATCCAACTTTATGCAGCGCCAATTTGGAGAACGTGTAGCAATGAATTCACCGATCCAGGGAACAGCAGCTGATATTATGAAGATCGCCATGATCGCTGTGGACAGAGAACTGCGAAAGAGAGGCCTTTCTTCCCGCATTGTACTGCAGATCCACGATGAACTTCTCATTGAAACTGCAAACAATGAAGTAGAAGAAGTAAAAGAAATCCTTACAGATAAAATGAAGCACGCTGCTGATCTGCGGGTTTCTCTGGAAGTGGATGCAAAAACAGGTGATTCCTGGTTTGATGCAAAGTAGGTAACATGGATAAATGCGGATGCCATCTATAGATGGCATCCTGGCTGGAGAATTATTGAGGTGAAAGAACAATGCAGCAGGAAGGAAGATATCCGGTGATCGGACTGACAGGTGGAGTAGGCGCCGGAAAAAGTACTGTCCTGTCATTTTTACAGGAAAACTACGGATTTTACGTTATACAGGCTGATCTGATGGCCAGAAAGCTTATGGAGCCAGGAAAAGAAGCTTATAAGGCAGTATGCGATTTTTTAGGTCCTGTGATCTTACAGGAAAACGGTGAGATCGACCGGAAAATCATGGCCGACATTATTTTTAATGATCCAGCAAAAAGAGAGAAAATAGATCAGCTTACCCATCCTTTAGTCTGGAAAGCGATCCGCAAAGAAGCAGGTAAACATGCTGACCAGCCGGTAGTTATCGAAGCTGCTGTTCCTTCAAAAGATTTTCGTGACATCTGTGATAAAATGTGGTATCTTTATACATCAAGAGAGGTGCGTATCCGGCGTTTGAAAGAAAGCCGGGGTTATTCTGACAAAAAAGCAGAGAGCATTATGGCAAATCAGGCAACAGAAAGCGAGTTTAGAAGCTTCGCTGATGCCCAAATCGATAACAGCGGCTCTGAAGAAGAGACCAGAAAACAGATAGAAGCCCTTTTAGAAAAGGACAAAGATAAGGATAGCAAAATAACATGAGAATGGTAAGCATAGCGAGCGGCAGCAGCGGTAATTGTATTTACATAGGTTCAGATAATACACATCTTTTAGTAGATGCAGGCATCAGCAACAAAAGGATCCAGGAAGGTTTGAATGATATTGGACTGACTGGGTCTGACGTAACAGGCATTTTAGTGACCCATGAGCATTCAGATCATATTAAAGGACTGGGAGTTCTTTCCAGAAAGTATCATCTTCCTATTTACGGAACCAAAGAGACCTTGGATGAGATCGCAGCCTGTAAGACATTAGGTGTCTTTGATACCAGCCGTTTATCCCCTATTGAGCCGGATGTGGATTTTCAGATAGGTGATTTGACGGTAAAACCTTTTAAGATCGATCATGATGCAGTTGATCCTGTTGCTTACCGGGTGGAAAGCGGTTCTAAAGCAGTAGCAGTTGCCACAGATATGGGGCATTTTGACCAGTATACCATTGACCATCTTCAGAAACTGGATGCCCTTTTATTAGAATCCAACCATGATGTGCGCATGCTGGAGACAGGACCGTATCCTTATTATTTAAAACGCCGTATCCTTGGGGATCACGGACATTTATCCAATGAAAATGCAGGAAGATTGTTAAACAATATCCTTCATGATAACCTGAAAAAGATCTTCTTAGGTCATTTAAGCAAAGAAAATAATTATGCAGAACTGGCTTATGAGACAGTCCGCTTGGAAATTGACGAGGGAGACTGCCCATATGGAGCATCAGATTTCTCCATTTCTGTTGCATCCAGAGATAAAATGAGTGAGGTAATCTACTTATAACGGACCGGCTGTGTAAACTGGCTGTAAATCGTTTACCCACAGGGTTCGTATGTATATAAAAGAGAAGAGGAGATTGAAAAATGAGTAAGGCAATTATCACAGTAGTAGGAAAAGACACAGTAGGAATTATCGCAAAGGTATGTACTTATCTGGCAGAAAACCATGTAAACATCCTGGATATTTCCCAGACCATCGTACAGGACTATTTTAACATGATGATGATCGTGGATGTGACCAACATTGAAAAAACCTTTGGAGAGGTTGCAGATGAACTTGAAAAAGTTGGAGAAGAGATTGGCGTAACTGTAAAGATCCAGAGAGAAGAAATATTTACAAAAATGCATAGAATCTAATTTTGGAAGTATTCATGCCAAGGACTGTAGCAGATGACTTTTATTTATCGTTATTTCACCGTCAGGTAACATATCTGCTTACTAACATCTGAAAGGAAAAACAGGTTATGATTAATATATATGAAGTAAACGAAACCAACAATATGATCGAACATGAGAAGCTGGATGTGCGTACCATCACCATGGGTATCAGCCTTCTTGATTGTGCGGACAGTGATCTGGATGCTGTAAATGAGAAAATCTATAAAAAGATCACCACTCTGGCAAAAGACCTGGTTTCTACAGGAAAAGATATTGAAAGAGATTTTGGCATCCCTATTGTAAATAAGCGTATTTCCGTTACTCCTATCGCTTTAGTAGGAGGTTCTGCCTGCAAAAAGCCAGAAGATTTCGTTACCATAGCAAAGACTCTGGATAGAGCAGCAAAGGAAGTAGGAGTCAACTTTATCGGTGGCTATTCTGCTCTTGTAAGTAAGGGAATGACCACTGCTGATAAAAACCTGATCCTTTCTATCCCGGAAGCTTTAGCTACCACAGACCGTGTATGCAGCTCTATTAATGTAGGTTCTACAAAGACCGGTCTGAATATGGATGCAGTTGAGCTTATGGGCCGCATTGTAACAGAAACTGCCCAGGCAACTAAAGACAATGACTCCTTAGGCTGTGCCAAGTTAGTTGTATTTTGCAATGCGCCAGATGATAACCCATTTATGGCAGGCGCTTTCCATGGTGTAACAGAGGCAGATGCTATCATTAATGTAGGTGTCAGCGGACCTGGTGTTGTAAAAGTGGCTCTGGAAAAGGTAAGAGGTGAAAATTTTGAAGTCCTCTGTGAGACCATTAAAAAGACTGCTTTCAAAATCACCCGCGTAGGACAGCTGGTAGCACAGGAAGCTTCTAAACGTCTGGGCATCCCCTTTGGCATTATCGACCTTTCCTTAGCTCCTACACCGGCTGTAGGCGACAGTGTGGCTGAAATTCTGGAAGAGATCGGTCTGGAACGTGTAGGTGCACCTGGAACTACCGCAGCACTTGCCATGTTAAATGACCAGGTGAAAAAGGGCGGTGTTATGGCTTCTTCTTATGTAGGTGGTTTAAGTGGCGCATTTATCCCGGTCAGTGAAGATCAGGGAATGATCGATGCTGTAAGCCTGGGTGCACTTACCATTGAAAAGCTGGAAGCAATGACCTGTGTTTGCTCTGTAGGTCTTGATATGATCGCTATTCCTGGAGATACACCTTCCACAACCATTGCAGGCATTATTGCTGATGAAGCAGCTATAGGTATGGTAAACCAGAAGACCACAGCAGTCCGTCTGATCCCTGTTATCGGCAAAAAAGTGGGAGATACTGCTGAATTTGGCGGTCTTTTAGGTTATGCACCGATCATTCCGGTAAATACTTTCTCCTGTGAGAAATTCGTTACCAGAGGCGGACGTATCCCGGCTCCGATCCATAGCTTTAAGAACTAAAGGACACTGATTATAAACAAGGCATATATTTTATGAAATTATATCTTATCCGTCATGGGCGGCAGAACAGCCGCCTGTGCAATGTAAATGTTGATCTTTGTGAAGAGGGCTACCGTCAGGCAGCCCTTTTAGGCGAGCGGCTTTTTCCGAAAAATATCCAGGCTGTGTATTCCAGTGATCTGCTGCGTGCAATAGAAACCGCCCAGGCAGCTAATCTTTACTGGAATGTAGAGCACATGATCTGCCCGGAACTTCGTGAAATCGATTTTGGGGACATGGAAGGTCTTTCTGATACTGAGATTGCTGTGAAATATGCAGATTTTAAGAAAGAACAGGCGAAAATGGAAAGAGACCTTGCTTATCCAGGGGGAGAATGTGCCGCTGATGTGGTAAAACGGGCCGATCCGGTGCTAAAACAACTGGTAAAAACCGGCTATGAACGGGTTGCAGTAGTGACCCACGGGGGACTGATCCGGGTTATGGCTGCATACTATACAGGGATTCCTTTAAGCCGTTTCCGCATCCTTGGAAAGGAACTGGAAAACTGCAGCATTACAGAACTTAACTGGGACGAAAAAAATAAACGATTTACTTTAGAATGTTTTAATGATCATGCGCATTTGGACAAATATCCAGAGCTTTTAAGAAGCAGCTGGAAAGGATAAGAAAGGAACAGGGCAAAATGAAAAAAGGGATTATTTTTGATGTAGATGGAACACTATGGGATTCTGCAACCCAGGTAGCACAGTCCTGGCAGGTAGCAGCCGAAAAGCTGTTAAACAGGCCAAGGCCTATTACTCCGGATATGATCAGCCGGAATATGGGCAAAAATATGAAAGATTTTGGCGATGCCCTGTTCCCGGATCTTCCCGTAGAAAAACGGATGGAAGTAATGGCAGCCTGTATGAACTATGAAAACCAGTATCTTTTAGACCATCCGGGAACACTTTATCCAAATGCACGGGAAGTCCTTTCTGAACTTAGTAAAAAATATGAGCTGTTCATTGTCAGCAACTGTCAGAGCGGATATATTGAAGTGCTGATGGAAGCCTGTGACCTGAAACAATATATTACAGACATCGAATGTTACGGAAATACAAATCTGTCTAAAGCTGAAAATATTTCCCTTGTGATCCAGCGCAATCATCTGGATCGCAGCTTTTATCTGGGCGATACAGCTATGGATGCCCAGGCAGCAAAGGATGCCGGCATCCCCTTTGTCCATGCTGCATATGGCTTTGGAAAAGTAGAAGATCCCGAAGCAGTGATCCACGATCTTGCGCAGCTTGTACCGTTTGCAGAAACATTTTTCAAAGAAAACTAAAGGGGAGAAGAGAGATTTATGACAGAACTTAATGAACAGGCAAGACTGCGCCAGATATTGGAATTTTGCCTGGATAAAGATCTGGAACGCATCCTTTTAACCAATCCTGTAGATGCGTCAACATTTTCAAAGACAAAGATCCGTCCTCTTCTTTTAAAAGGTGAACTGATCTTTCAGGCAGAAGAACAGCGGGGTAAACAGGCATTTCACAAAAATTTAAACATAAACGAAGCCATTCTTTATGTGGAAAATTGTCTGGCTCACGATTTTCGCCAGGGCGAGATCACATCTGCCAAAGGCAAAGGAACCGTACTTGTAAGCAAAAAAGGAAAAATGACAGTAAAATTCAAACAACAGGCCCGGATCATTACTCAGAAGACCTTAGAACATAACCGCAAAAAGCAATATCTGCTTCCGGAAGGCACACCTGTCCCGTTTTTAGTGGACCTGGGTGTTATGACAAAAGAGGGACAGATCGTTCACAGTCGTTACGACAAGTACCGCCAGATCAACCGTTTTTTAGAGTTTATTGAAGATATTCTGCCTCAATTAGACAAACACAAGGAAAATATCATCATTGATTTTGGCTGCGGAAAGTCTTACCTTACTTTCGCCATGTATTATTACCTGAAGGAATTAAAAGGATATCCGGTACGCATCATTGGACTTGACCTGAAGGAAGAAGTGATACGCCATTGTAGTGAACTGTCTATCCGCTATGGCTATGATAAGTTAAGCTTTACCTGCGGAGACATTGCCTCTTATGAAGGAGTAGACCATGTAGATATGGTGGTTACTTTGCACGCCTGTGACCTGGCAACAGATTATGCACTGGAAAAGGCAGTTGGCTGGGATGCAAAGGTTATTTTATCTGTTCCCTGTTGTCAGCATGAATTAAATAAGCAGATCAAAAATCCCTTGCTGCAGCCGGTTCTGGAATATGGTCTTATTAAAGAAAGAATGGCGGCTCTTTACACAGATGCTATCCGTGCCCAGATATTAGAGTACACTGGCTACAATACCCAGATCCTGGAATTCATTGATATGGAGCATACTCCGAAAAATATCCTTTTGCGTGCTGTTTCCAGAAAGAAAAATGAAATAAGTCCGGCAGAAGAAGAAAAACGCCAAAAAGCAGGAGAGCAGGTAAAGGAACTGATCCGTTTTTTACATGCTGATCCGGCGATTGTACGGCTTTTAGCACCGGAACTTGATCCATCTGCTAAATAATACAGATAGGCTGCGTGTACTCATTTCGCACCGGCTGTCCGGTTTTTGAAGCCAGAATGCTTTGACGTACATGGGAAGCATACAGATCCTGTTCAAACATCAATTTTGCAGTATCAGAAAGCATCCTGGATGCATCGGCAGTCTTTGTGACTAATGGTATCCGGGTATGCTTTTTTATTTCCCCTAAAAGAGCTGCTTTGTTCTTTCGGAAACCTAAAATACGGGCATAAGGGGCATATCCTGCTTCTTTTCCGGCAGATACCATTTCATCTGTGATCCCTAAAAGAATGTGCAGAAGGCAGCGGCTGATACGTGTGTAGGTATACTGCCTTGTTTTTAACTGGAAAATGCGTTTTTCAAAGCTTTCCTGATCATAGAGAACATGTTCTAAGCGGTCGGACAGATCTTTGGAAACATCTGAAAAAACGGAAAAAGGAATATGATTCCGGTTTAAGGTCAGAAGACGGTAATTTAACAGGTCGGACAAGTCATTGGCCTGTAAAGGAAGCTCTTCCCTGAAAAGATACTGTATTTCTTCCGGAATCTGGGAGAGGAAAGAAGTATCTGTTCCGGCTTTTGCAAAAATCCCTTTTCGGATAGCAGAGGCAGAAGCCATTTCTCCGTCTAAGTCCTCGCTGTGATAACCATTTCCTTTTCTTTTGACAGTAACCGGCGTAATGGAGCTTCCTCTTCTTAATAATGCTTTGCAATATTCCACGCCTAACAGGTTATTTGGCGTTTCTAAAAGAGATATGATCTCTTTACTGTCCTTTGTCCCTTCATGATAAGACAATTCTGCATTTAAGGCAAAGGCTCTTGCCTGAGGCCAGGAAAGACCATTTTGCAGACCTTCTTTTAATTTTCCTGAAAACGCAGCAGACTCTTTTCCAAGGATCTTTGCAGCTTTCATAAAATTCTTACTTTGACCCAGCTCACTGCCAAAACAAAGATGGGTCACTACCCCCAGATTATCAAGAAGAGCTACTGAACCGGCGGCAAAATCCTCGGCGCTGCTGACTGCGAAAATAGACGGAATCTCCAGCACCAGATCTGCACCGCTTAAAAGAGCCATTTTTGTGCGAAGATATTTGCTGAAAACAGATACTTCACCGCGTTGGACAAAATCACCGCTTATAACAGCTACACAGTAATCGCAGTCTGTGAGCTTTCTGGCTTCCATGATCTGATAAGCATGACCATTATGAAACGGATTATATTCAGCTACAATCCCGGTTACATTCATCTTCATTCCCTGTTTATTCTCCTATTATTTCTATATTTATGATATCATTATACTTGTGGACTGCAGATTCGTCTACCAGTACATTGTTTCAAAAACGATGTACTATGTCTTAAAAACAGGACACAGAATATACACAATTACATCACAATTATGTCAAAAAGGAAAGGTATATTGTAGTCATCAAAAGGAAAGAAAAACAAAAGATCCAATTGATATTTAAATGAAAGCTTATATAGAAGCACCTGAAAGGAGCGTTTTAGTATGTACGAAGAAGATAGCGAAAACAAGATAGATAAAAGAACAGAGATCATGGATGATGTAGATGAACATGAAGGTGAATGCAGGCAGCAGTCTTCACATGATGCTCAGGATGTAAACTGGACTACACCAAACCGCACTAGTTGCCCAGAAGATCATGCTCCGGAAAAAAATACATCCGGCAGAGCTTCTGAAGAGAGGACATTCCCTGAAAAATCTGCTTCTGAGAGAAAGACCCAGTGGCAGGAAAGCAGACAGCAGGCGCCAGGCAGAGAAAAAACTTACAGAAATGAATATCGTAATGAGTACCGTGAAGCACCTCAGACGCCAAAACGCAAAAACAGCTGGGTCAGAAAAGCCGCTGGTATCACAGCAGCTGCCGTCCTCTTTGGAACAGTTGCAGGCGGTGTGATGACAGGAGTAAATTATGTAGGAGCCCGTCTTACAGGTCTTTCTGATATAACAGCTTCTGCATCAGCAGAAACAGAAGGCACCACAACAGCGCAGATACCGGAAACAAAAGCAGCTTCTGATGGACAGAGTACCACACCTGTATCTACGGTAACGGATGTTTCTTCTATTGCAGAAAAAGCAATGCCTTCGCTGGTAGCCATCAACGATACGATGACTGTTGAACAGAACAATTTCTTTGGTATGCCTCAGACTTATCAGGCACAAAGCAGTGGCTCCGGTATTATTGTTGGACAGAATGATACAGAACTTCTGGTCGCTACTAATAATCATGTTGTTTCCGGTGCAACAGATATGAAGGTTACATTTACAGACAGCACACAGGTAGCTGCAGCAGTAAAAGGTACAGATTCTGCAACAGATCTGGCGATCATTGCAGTAAAGCTTTCTGATATCCCATCTGATACCATGAGCAAGATCAAAGTGGCAACCTTAGGTGATTCTGACAATGTAAAAGTGGGAGAGCAGGTTATTGCTATAGGTAATGCCCTTGGATATGGACAATCACTGACCGTTGGCTATATCAGCGCCTTAGACCGTGAGATCACAGATGAAAATGGTATCCAGCACACGTACATCCAGACAGATGCAGCTATCAATCCTGGCAACAGCGGCGGTGCACTTCTTGATTTAAACGGCAATGTGATCGGTATCAATGCTGCAAAGAACGCATCTACAGAAGTAGAAGGTATGGGATTTGCAATCCCGATTTCAAAAGCCCAGGAAATTTTAAATAACCTGATGACTAAAAAGACCAGAGAAGCTGTGGATGAAAGTGCACAGGGCTATCTGGGGATCCAGGGAACTAATATTGATGCAAATGCCTCTAAGGAATATGGTATGCCAGTTGGTATTTATGTATACAAGATTGTTGAAGGCGGAGCAGCAGCAAACTCTGACTTAAAGGAAAAGGACATCATTACAAAATTTGATGGACAGTCTGTTACTAACATGGAAGAATTAAAGCAGATGCTCACTTACTATGAAGGCGGTTCCACGGTTGAACTAACTGTACAGTCCCTTGTAAATGGAGCTTACGTGGAGCATAACGTACAGATCACATTAGGAACAAAGCCGGCATCTAATTCATAAAATAAAGAAGATGCTTTGCCCTGATCAGGCAGATGCATTAGAAAAATATTAAAAATATTAGAAATAATAGAAAAACAGGCATCGGAGAGAAATTTCGGTGCCTGTTTTCTTATTTATATGCTATACTATAATAAGTGTATGAAAAAGCAGGTGGCTGCGACAGCAGAGTCCGTAAGCTGTCTCTTATACACATCTCCGAGCCCACGAGACGGAGCTACATCTCGTA